>JAABUV010004764.1_pt1 | contig 15929 bp, 12 predicted proteins | sample 5559971 | NCBI WGS metagenome assembly JAABUV01 (sample SAMN10711881, study PRJNA513362) | rock metagenome | isolation source: Antarctica rocks | place: Antarctica: Victoria Land, Knobhead nord | collected 2015-12-19
ACACGGGTCCGATGCGCTATGGCCGCGTTGCTTCAAGACTCGCCCGTCGCGCGGAGGGCTCCCGTGTCACCACAGTCTGCCACACCCACGTACACGTTCGCCACATCCGCCACCTCCAACGGCGGCCACCTGACCTGGCTTTACCCCAACATTGTGACACGCGGCCTGACCTTGAAAGGTCATGGCAGCGGACGGACCTTGAAAGGTCGGCCTGGGCGCGCCACGCGCGCCTGTCGTCTGTCGGGTGGCTACCGCGCTGATCGCCAAGAGACCTTTCAAGGTCTGGTCCCTGCCATGCGCTTTCAAGCGCAGGTCAACGGCGCCCACCATCACAATCACGAGGCGCACCCGATCTTAACAGTACGGCGCGACGGGACTGAGCGCCGAACGATTACAATAGGGGCGTGACAAGCGCCATCTCCTCTTTACGTCCCCTCTTGCGCGACGCCGTCCGCGTGGACCTGTCGCGGCTCTCGGTAGGCGCCGCGCTGCGCAACGCGATCGGTGTGGTCTTACCGCTCGCGCTTGGGGCGGCGACGGGGCATCTGCTCGAAGGGCTGACCGTGTCGACCGTCGCGCTCAACGCCGCCTTCTCCGACCGGCCCGGCCCCTACCGCCTGCGCGCCGCCGAGATGCTCCTCACGGGCCTCGGCGGCGCGCTGTCCGTCTTCGTCGGCGGCGTCACGGGCTCCATCGGCGCGCTGGCGGTGGCGCTCACCGCGCTGTGGGGCTTCGCGGCCGGGCTGCTCGTTTCGCTGGGACTAGCAGCGACGCAGGTCGGGCTGACCAGCGTGATCCTGCTGCTGGTGTTCGGCGCGCGCCCGCTTGCCCCTGGGACCGCGGCGGCCACGGCGGCGCTGCTCCTGGGGGGCGCGGCGCTGCAGACCGCGCTGTCCGTGGCCGCGTGGCCCTTGCGGCGGTTCGGTCCGCAGCGCGACGCCCTGGCCGCGGTCTTCCGGCGCCTGGCCGCCCACGCGCGCGCGCCGGAGGATGCGGGCGACGCCCCGGCGGCGACGGCGGAGATAACGGCCGCGCGCACAACGCTGGCGGGGCTGGGCGGCGCCAACAACGCCACCGAGGAGGCGCTACGCACCCTCCTCGACGAAGCCGAGCGCATCCGTCTCGCGTTGCTCGCGCTGGACGACGCGCGCCGGAGGCTGCGCGAGAGGAGCGGCGATGAGGCGCTGGCCGGCCAGCTGTCGTCGGTCCTGGACGCGGCGGGCGACGTGCTGTCCGCGCTCGCGGATGGACTTGACAGGGGTCGTGCGCCAGCCGACGTCGCCGTGCCGTCGCGCCGCGTCGAGGCGGTGGCGCACGGCCTGCGGCGCTCTCTAAAGGACGCGCCGCGCGCCGGCATACGGCGCGTACGCATGGCGGCGGCCCTGGCGCGCGTGGAGGCGCTGGGCGGCCAGCTACGCGCCGCCGTGGAGACCGTCGCCGGTGAGACCCCGGCCGGCGCGGAGGCCGCCGCCAGGGAGGAGGAAAAACGCCCTCGCGCCTTGCGCTTGCGCGAACCGCTGGCGACCCTGCGCGCCAACCTCACGCCGCACTCCGCCGCGTGCCGGCACGCGCTGCGTCTGGCCGGCTGCCTGGCCGCCGCCGACGCGCTCGGCCGCGTTTTCACCCTCCCCCGCTCGTATTGGATACCACTGACCGCGGCGATCGTGCTCAAGCCCGACTTCGCGGCGACGTTCACGCGCGGTGTCGTCAGGGTCGCCGGTACCCTCCTGGGGCTGGTCCTCATCACCGCCCTCGTCTACACCCTGTTCGGCGAACTAGCCGCCCGCATCGCGCTCGTCGGCGTGTTCATGTTCGCCATACGCGGCCTGGGGCCGACCAACTACGGCATCCTGGTCAGCGCGGTCACCGCGCTGGTGGTCGTCCTGACGTCGTTCGCGGGGGCCAACCCCGCGACGACCATCGTCGAGCGCGGCGTCTACACGCTCATCGGCGGGGCGATTGCCCTCGGCGCCTACGCCGTGTGGCCGACCTGGGAGCGCACCCAGGTATCATCTATCCTGGCCGGCTCGATCGAGGCCTATCGCCGCTACTTCGTCGCGGTCATGGCCGGGTACCTGGACCCGACGCGACGCGGCCCCGGCGACGTGGACGCCGCCAGACAGGCCGCGCGCTTGGCGCGCACCAACGCCGAGGCGTCGGTGGACCGGCTGCGCGGCGAGCCGTCGCGCTCGGAGGATGAGCTCGACCGCGCGGACGGCATGCTCGCCGCCTCACACCGGCTGGCGCACAGCGTCATGGCCTTCGAGGCGGGGCTGTACAGCGCGCCGGCCCCGCCGGCCCCACCCCAACTGCACGCCTTCGTCGACGACATCGACGCCACGCTGGGGGCGCTCGTCCAGGCCTTGTGTGACCCCTCGTACGGGTTGCGCTCCCTGCCCAACCTACGCGCGGACCAACGCGCCCTGGCCGACCTCGCCGACCCTGAGCAAGCGCGGGACGGCTCCGAGGACCGGACAACTAACGACAGTTATCGACTTGCAGTCATCGTATCGGAAGCCGACCGCGTCACCGACAGCGTCAACACCATGACGGACCTAGCGCGGCGTCCGCGCGGCGCAAAGGAACGCCGGCGATAATGGGAGATCTATGGCAGTAGGCTGACCTGCGGCACGCCCAGCGTGGGGTGCGAGGTCACGACGACACGCGTGTCGAAGGCGCGCTCCACGAGGTCGGGCGTCACGACGGCGGCGGGCGGCCCGGCGGCCAGCAGCGCGCCCTCGCCCAACACTGCGATGCGGTCGAAGTACAGACACGAGAGGTTGATGTCGTGCATGGCCGCGAGCACGGCTAGTCCGCGCTCACGGCAGAGGCGGCGCAGCACGGACAGCAGCGCCACCTGATGCGCGATGTCGAGGTGGACCGTCGGCTCGTCCAGCAGCAGCACGCGCGCCTCCTGCGCCAGGGCCATGGCCAGGGCCACGCGCTGCTGCTCGCCGCCGCTGACTTGTTGGTAGGGACGGTCGGCTAGCCCCACGAGGTCGGCGACGGCCAACGCGTCGTCCACGGCGCGGCGATCCGCGGGGCCGGGCGGCTGCAGGAAGCGCGCGTAGGGCGCGCGCCCCAGCTCGACGACCTCGCGCACGGAGAAGGCGAAAGGCACACTCAACTCCTGCGGGACCACCGCCAGCGTCCGCGCCACGTCACGACGGGCGAGGCCGGCCAGCGGCGCGCCCAGCAACGAGACGGAGCCCTCCAGCGGGGCCAGGACGCCGCCGAGGCAGCGGATGAGGGTGGACTTGCCGCAGCCATTGCGCCCCAGCAGCGCCACCATCTCACCGGTCGCCACCGCGACGTCCACCCCGCGCAGGACCGCGTGGCCGTCGTAGCCGCAGGAAAGAGCTTTAGCCTCCAGGGCGGGAATGCTCGCACTCCCACGGCCCTCACCCCCGACCCCTCTCCCTGACGCGGGAGAGGGGGGCCGCCCTATAGTGTCACGAGTCATGGCGAAACCCTGTGGTCACTGTACGATACGGCTGGGCGATCCGTTTCCCCCGGTCCCCATACCTCGCCGGGCAGTTCCCTTGCCAGTTCATGTGACTTGAAGGGCGGCCCCCCTCTCCCCTTGAGGGAGAGCCGGTTGGGCTGTCGGAGCGCAGCGGAGAGAGACCAATCCGCATGGGGTGGGGGTGAGGGCGCCCGTCAAAACGTATACTCCCCCCGCTTACGCCGTAACAGTAGGATGAACCACGGCCCCCCGATGAGGGCCGTCACCAGCCCAACCGGCAACGTCTGCCCCGGCAGCGCCACATGCGCCACGACGTCGACGACGACCAGGAAGATGGCGCCGACCAGCAGGGACGCGGGCAAGAGCAACCGGTGGTCGGCCCCGACGAGCAGGCGCGTGATGTGCGGCGCCAGCAGGCCGACAAGGGCGATGAGCCCGCCCAGGGCGACCGCGACGCTAGCCAGCAGCGCGCCCAGCATGAGGATGAGCACCCGCCGCTGCGTGACGCGCAGGCCCAGGTAGTGCGCCTGTTCGTCGCCGAGCGTCAGGATGTTGAGGTCGCGCGAGAGCGCGAGCAGGCCGCAGGCCCCGACCGCGATGAGGACCCCCGCGACGAGCAGTTGCTCCCCCGTGTTGTAGTCCAGGCTGCCCAGCAGCCACACGTACATCACACGCAGGCGGTCGCTCAACGCCTCGACGAGGGCGGTGGCGGCGCTGAGGATGGAGCTGACGGCGAAGCCCGCCAGCAACAGCGTCGTGCTGGGCACGCGGCCGCCGACGCGGGCCAGCGCATAGACAAGCAGCGTGGCCGCGAACGCGCCCGCGAACGCGGCCAGCGGGACCAGCGTGAAGCCCAGGAACGCGCCCTGCACGGGGATGACGAAGGCGATGATCGCGCCGACGCCGGCCCCGGCCGAGGTCCCCACGATGCCGGGGTCGGCCAGCGGATTGCGGAAGATTGCCTGGTAGGCCGCGCCGGTCATAGCCAACGCGCCGCCGACCATGACCGCCGAGACGATGCCCGGCAGCCTAACCAGGGTGATGATCGTCAAGTCCACGCCGGACCAGGTGCGCGTGGGGTGAATCGGCGCCCATTGCAGGGCCATCCCGAGCACCGACGCCGGAGAAACGTACTCCGGCCCGACGAGGAGGGCCAGCCCCGCGACGACGAGCAGCGCCAGCGCGAGGCCACCCAGCACCAGCGCCGTCCGCCCCCAACGCCGCGCGTTTGAGCGGCGGGCGCGGGCGCGCGGCGCCGCGATGGCGCGCGAGGTGGTGGTCACCGCAGGATCAGCCCTGGGTGGATCAGCAGCGCCAATCGCTCCAACCCATCGACGATGCGCGGGCCGGCCCGGCTGATCAGGTCGTCGTTAAAGCCATAGACGTGGTGGTCCTTGACGGCGCTGATCGAGCCGAAGCCCGGGCGCGCCGCCACGCTGGCCACGGTCGTCCCGTAGTTGTAGTCGCCCAGAATAATGTACTGCGGGTTGGAGGCGATGAGCGTCTCGGCCGAGAGCGCCGGGTAGGGGTTGGTGATCTTGCCCGCGACGTTGACGCCGCCGGCCAGGGTAATCAGGCTATCGACAAAGCTACCCTTCCCACCCGTGTAGAACGACTTGGGATCGAGCTCGTAGAAAACGCGTGGGCGCGCCTGGATGTGCCGCATCACGGTCTTGACGCGGTCGATGCGCCGCTGCAGGCCCGTTACCTCGGTCGCGGCGGCGCCGCTCGCGCCGGTCGCCGCGCCGACCAGCTGAATATCCTTGAGGATGCCGGGGACAGTGGAAGGGTCGGTCACGAGCACGGGCAGATGCAGGCTGCGCAGCTTGGCGATAGCCGCCGGCGTCACGATCGCCGCCGCGATGAGCAGGTCCGGCTTGAGCGCCAGGATCTTCTCGATATTCGGGCCGTTGAAGGTATAGACCACGGGCAGCCGCTTGGCCGCCGCGGGGTAGTCGCTGTAGCTACTGACGCCGACGACCTCGCGGCCGAGTCCCAGCGCGTAGAGAATCTCCGTCACGTTGGGCGCCAACGAGATGATGCGGTGTGGCGTCGCCGCGAGCGTGACCGTCGCCCCGTGGTCGTCGACGACCGTGATGGCGGCGCGCGGCGCTGCGGCGTGGGTGGCCCGCGCGGGGACGGCCAGCAGGCCGAGCGCGACGAACAGAAGGGCGAACAGGCGAAGAGTTTTTGTCATAGCCTACTCCAACGATCTAGGCCTGCGACTAAAGTCGCATGGCAAACAACAGACACTAAAGTGTCTAGGTATGTCATTAAGCGAGTCATCATCGACACAATTGATGACAACTCAGGGATACTTTCGGCGACTTCAGTCGCGGTGGCCTGCCATGCGACTTCAGTCGCAGGCGGTATGCATACAAATAAGAATCCCCTTTGCCTGTGATGGCAAAGGGGTAGAGTTATGCTGTCGTTAGCATAGCCAGACCCCTTTCTCTCGAAGGTGTGTGGCGCGAACGTTGGGCCGGTTTTCTGACTCCCAGACACACAAGGCGGCTGGATACAGTAGCGGGACTGTGCCGGCGTCTCACCGGACTTACCCATTTAAGCGCCGCCCCTTTACAGGGGCGGCGCGCCCAACGTACACGATATGAAAACGGAAGGTGCTGGACGCAGTATCCCGCCCCCGCGCGGATCTGTCAAACGACTACCCAGTCGATAGTCGATAGTCGATAGTCGAGGGGCGAGGGGCGAGGGGCGAGGGGCGAGGGGCGAGGGGCGAGGGGCGAGGGGCGAGGGGCGAGGGTGAGAAGTGTACCTGATGAAGCAACTGACTACTGACTCCCGACTCCCGACTCCCGACTATCGCAGCAGTATGGCGGCCCGATAGCGCGCGATCGCGATGTAGCGCACGACGCGGCCGTTGTTGGCCCAAGGGTTGCCGTCGCCGGAGAGCACGCGGTAGGGCCGCTCCAGGCGTATGTGCTGCGTCTTGTCGGTCGGGTTGACCAATACAATGCCATGCGCGAAGTCGCGGCGCAGCACGAACGCTTGCGTCCCGAGCAGCTGTAGCCCCTTGATCTCTACGCGCCCGCCCACGCGGCCCAAGCCGAGCAAGAAGCGCCCGGTCCCCCCGACCGGGATGGCGTAGCGATGCCACGCAGACCGCAACACCAGCGGGACGGCCGTCGGGCTGGACACGGTGTCCGTGGCGCCGGCCGCGTGCTGCCTGGCGCTGGGCTCCTGTAGCGAGGGGTCGCCGTCGTCGAGCCATAGCGTGGCGCCGGCGGGGCCGCGCGCCATGAAAACGAGCGTGCGCAGCGCCAGCGCATCGGGCGGCGCCAGCAACGTCAGCCCCACTGCGTCGGCGCGATAGTGCAACTTGCCGTTCACCTGTATTTCCGTAGCGCTCCCGATAGGGCGGCCGGTTGGGCGCTGCAAGTGACCACTGGACGTGGTCGCGCTGACGCCGTGCAACAGCGTCAGCGGGAGCGCGTAGCGCGACCAGGCGCCCGTCTGCGCCAGCCGCGCCGCGCCCAGCGCCCGGCCCAGGTACCCGTGTCCCTGCGCGCGCTGCCGCTCCGTCGTGACCACCGTGCGCGCCATATGCCAGACCGGCGTCGTACCCATCACGCCCCGCCGTGCCAGCAGGCTCTCCGCGAGTACGCGCCGCACCTGCATCGCCTCCTGGTCGATCAAGACAACATCGCCCACGTGGAAGCGCCGCGGGCGTGCGACCGGCACGACTGTCGCCGCCGCGTCCACCCGCCGGGTCAGGGCCGACCCCGCGCCGCCGTCGTACTCATCGAACCACCAGGGGTCGCCATGCGCGATCCAGCCGCGGTCGTACGCCGCGTAGCCCTCGCCCAGCAGCGACACGCCGACCGTGGCCTCGGCCGACTCGGACGACGGGGTGAGGCGCGTGACGTTGTCGGGGTTGACGATGGTCTGGCCCTGGCCGACCGCGGCGTCGTACAGGTAGGAGTCGATACCCGCGGCGAGCGCCGCCCCTGGGATCAGCGGGAAGCCCTCCATCTCGCGCCCCCGCGCCAGCCCGTCGATGCGCAGGTCCCCGTTCACCATGATCGGCGCCCCCGGCAGCAGCCGCCGCGTCTCCGCCAGCAACGCGCGCTGCCCGGCCCGCCACACGTTGACGCCGTCCACAATGCCCCCGTCAGCGCGCCCGTCGCCGTTGATGTCGACCTGCGACGACGGCGGGAAGTCCTGCAGGTTGTCGTAGAAAACGCCGCGCCAGCCATCGCGGCGCGCCAGATAGGCGACGCGGTGGGCCAGGTAATCGACCCAGGTTTGGCCGTGCCAACGCGGGCACAGGCTCGACATGTTGAACGACCACGGGCGCACCGAGGTGACGCGGCCGTAGATGAGGCAGTTAGAGAGGTCCGTGCGATAGCTATAATGGGGGGCGATACGCGCCCCGGATTGGTGCGGCGCGGCCGCGCTGTAGTAGCCACGCAACACCCGCAGCCAGCGCCCGGCGACCTCCCACACATGCATGCTCTCGCCGTCCACGAGCACGTCCTGGCAGCGTGAGAAGCGGCGCGGGTCGGCGACGGGTATCCACGTCTGTGAACGGTTGATAGGGCCACTGAGGACGCTGCCAGCGGTCACCAGCCACCACCCCGGCGGCACGTCCGAGGTCTTGAGCCCATAGAACGTATCCGCGCAGCACAGGTCGACCTGCAGGGAGCGCTCGTAGAGCAGCGTCAGGGCATGGGGGTTGGCCTCCGTCAGTTGGCGTACCGGCGCGCCGCGGCGCGCCACGACGAGGTCATCGTTCGCGAAGAAAGGGATCTGCCAGGCGTCACGCAACCCATTGTAGTTGGCGAGGCGCGGGTAGTCAGGACTACCCGCGACGGCCCAAGAGGCCGGGACAGGCGAACGTCCCTGCCGCGTAGTAGGCCTGAGCGCTATGCTATAGAGCACGACCGCGACGACGACGGCGACGACGAGGGCGCGGGCGATCAGGCGCGCCATCGAACCATGACTCTATCCGCGGGACTCACCACGGAGACACGGAGACACAGAGAGGTTTGAATGTAACATGGAGTAGGCAGGCGCGATGTATGAGGCCAGATCAAACCGTGACTACCCCCTATTTTCTTCTCCGTGCCTCTGTGTCTCCGTGGTGAACGTTATTAGCGGCCGCAGTAGGGGCATAGGCTCCACTCCGGCGCCAGTAGATGGCTGCAGAAGTGGCATTGGCGGCGCAGCTTGGTCAGACAGTTGGGGCAGACCTGAAAGTCATCCTGCACCCGTTCGTTGCAGTTCGGGCAGAGGTGACGATTCTCGATCTCCTGAAGCAAGGTCTCCTCTTCGAGCGAGTGCTCGTACGCCTCGACGAGGGTCTGTTGCGGGCGGAGCATGTAGTATAAAAGAAGACCGAATGGTCCTGTGCCTAACACCAACAGCGTAGCCAGTAATTGTGTCACAATGTTCTGTGAACGTTGACGAATATCGTTAAACGTCCAGAAGAATAGGCCGGCCCACGCCATGGCGACGTAGGAAACGGCGGCGGAGGCAATGATGGCGGGGGCTTGCATGCGTGATAAGTCTCCTCGAGCGACGCGGCGCCGGCGCGCGCGGGCTTGGCGCCCGCGGCACGGCGGTGGTCGGTACCAATGTGAGAGGGGCAGCGTATTCAGGCCGCAGTATACCCGGCGATCTTCGTACAGGTCAAAAAAGAGGAAGCGTAACTTTACGAGCGTGTGCCGATTATATAAGTGGGACGGCCGGATGGCCTCCATGTGTGGGGCGCCATAATGGCGTCGCTCGCGCATGAGGTCGAACGTCAACTCGTCGAGGCGGCGCGAGAGAACCCGGTTCTCTTCGGGACGCTGTACGAGCGGCACGTCGACGCCATCTACGCCTACGCCCTGCATCGCTTGCGCGACCGTGAGGCCGCGGAAGATGTCGTGTCGGAAACGTTCCACAAGGCCTTGGAGAACCTCGACCGCTACGAGTGGCGTGGGGTGCCCTTCTCGGCCTGGCTGTATCGTATCGCCAGCAACGCGATCGCAGCGCGCTACCGGCACGAGCCGTCGCTGCCGCTCGACGCCGCGCTTGGCGTGCAGGACGAAGGTATCGGGCCGGAACGGGCGCTGCTCGTGGGTGAGCGCCGGAGCGAGGTTCGGGAGGCGGTGGCGACGCTGCCGCCAGAACAACAACAGGTTATTCTCTTGCGCTATGGGCAAGACCTGCGCAACAAGGAGATCGCATTCATCATGGGGCGGAGTGAAGGGGCTGTCAAGCAACTGCTGCACCGCGCCATGCAAGGTCTGCAACGCCGGCTCGATCCGGGCAAGGTGGAGGGATGAGCGACGAGCCTACCTTGCCCCCGTCGTGGGAGGGCCACGACGGCTACGACGAGGATCTGACGCTCGAGCGTGACCTACGCGCCGCCTTCGCTCCTATCCCCGCGCCGCACGACTTCCGCGAGCGCCTCAAGGCCGAGTTGTTACAAGGTGACGAGCGCCTCGTCCTCCTGTCGGCGGCGGCCGCGCCGCGGCCACGACTCCCGCGGCGCCTGGTTGGGTCGATCGGCGCCCATCCCCGCACGCTTGCAGCCGCCACGCTCGCCGTCGCCGCGGCCGTCCTAGTGGCGCTGGCGTTGAGCGCCAACAACTTTGGCGGCCACAACTACAGTAGTTCACTCCCGCCGACCCCGCAACCGACGCGCACGATCACCGCGACGGCCACGCCGACGCGCACGATCACCGCGACGGCCACGCCGCCCCGCCCGACCGTGACGGCCACGCCGCGCGCGAAGGCCACGGCGACTGTCCAACCCGTACTCGCGCCGCCACGGCCGACCGCGACCCACGAGCCCGCGTCGGCGACGCCCACGCCTATCGCTCCAACGGCGCCGCCTCCAGTGGCCACCCCGACCACACGCCCTCAGCCCATCGCTACGAGCGCCACGGTTACGGCCCACCCCGCTCCGAGCGCGACGCCGGTGAGCGACAGCAGTCAAACGGCTGCCGCTCCTTCACCCGTTCCACCAACCGCGGCAATCGTCGTAGCCCCGCCAAGCACGACCGCGACGCCCACGCCGACGGTGGCTGTACCGCGCGCCATCGCGCCCGCACCGGTAGCGCCCACCCCCACACAACCGGCGGCGACGCCCACGCCAGTTCCGCCAACGTCGACGGCCATCCCGACGCCAGTTCCGCCAACGTCGACGGCCATCCCGACGCCAGTTCCGCCAACGTCGACGGCCATCCCGACGCCAAGGGCGTCTCTCCCGAGCCCTACCCCCGTCGATAGGGGCCGCGCGCCAGTACCAACAGTGCGCGTCCAGAAGCAACCCGCGCCCACGGCCACGCCCACTCATACACCGTTGCCGTTAGCTACGGCGACGCCCGTTCGGCCGCCGGCCACGGCCCCCACAACTCGCGTGGCGGTCACGGCCGCGCCACGACCCAGCGCGACGCCACGTCCAACGGCCACGCCGCGCCCCACGGCGACCGTCGCCCCGACAGCCACGGCCACACCACGGCCCACAGCCACGGCCAGCCTCACACCTGTGCCGACAGCCGTGGCGCACAACGTCATCGGACCCGCCAGCAGGCCGTCGTTCCTGCTGCCCAGCGCCGACAACACCGCCCTCGACTCGCCGCTGCAGGGCGCGCTGACGACCGACGCCATCCAGGGTATCAGCTTCACGGCCCCGCAAACCTGGACGCCGCCCCAGTTGACATCCCCTTATCTCCCGGTCTACCCCATCGCGCGCGTCCCCGTCACGACCACGGACGTCTTGACCGTCACGCGTGAGCTGGGCGCGCGCGACGCGCGTGACATCACACTGCAAGGGGACGGCGGCATCGCCGCGCACGTTCAGGTCGACGGCGCGCCCTACACGCTGACCGTCTACGCGGGCTATGGGACGCCGCGGTTCACACTGCACGCCCTCGCCTCGGAGCCGGGGATGCTTTCCAGCGTGCGGTTGACCGCGCAGGTGTCGGCCTGGCTGCAATACCACGGCAACCTGCTACACCCGGACATGCGCGCGTTGCCCCCTGGCAACGGCGTCATAACATATAGCCAGACCGTGAGTGACACGGCGATACTCGGGCCGGTCGCTCTAAGCGTGAGCTTCGACGGGCGGGGCGCCCTACGCGACCTCAGCTATGACTACATCGTGCCGCGCGCGCCCATCCTGGCGCCCGCGCAGTCTTCGATCATCGCCGCGAACACGGCTATCCTGACCTACGACGGCCAGGCCCTCTACAGCGGCCCCCCACCATCGACAGCGACGGGCCCGGCGGTCGTGAGCGGCCTGACACTCGCCTACGTCGGTGTACGGGACGTCAAGGACGACTACCTGGAGCCAGTCTACGTCCTGAATGGCGACGTCAACGTCGGCGCCGCCACCGCCAGCCCGCAGCCCTTCGACCTGTACATCTCAGCGCTGGAGCCGCCCCCGGTTCCGACGAGCCCATAGCAAAAGAGAGCTATGACTCTTTCGTCTGCGGGTCGAAGGCGTCGCGCAGCCCATCGCCGAGAAAGGCGAAGGCCACGATCAGGATCGTGAGCAAAGCGCTGGGCGCCACGGCCTCGACCCAGTTGACCTCGAGGTTGTTGAGCGCCTGGTCGGCCATATAACCCAGGTCGGGCGTCGGCACCTGCACGCCGAGACCGATGATGCTGAGCACGACCTCGGTGTAGATGAAGCCGGCGATAAGGAAGCTCGCCTGCACCAGCACGAGCCCCCAGGTGTTGGGCAGGATGTGCTTGCGGATGATTTGCCAGTCGGAGACGCCGAGCGAGCGCGCCGCCTCGACGAACTGCATCTCCTTGTACTGCAAGGTGAGCCCGCGCACGAAGCGCATCAACGGCGGCCAGCCGAATACGGCGAACACGACCGTCATGATGATGATGCGCGCCTGCGTGCCCAGGGCATTGGAGATCGGGTTGCTCGACTCCGTGAAGAGCGCCTCGCACAGGATGGCGATGACGAGCACGGGGATAGAGAACACAAAGTCGGTGAGGCGGCTGAACACTGAGTCGACCCAACCGCCGCTGAAGCCGGCTACGACGCCGATCAGCACGCCGAGGATCGTGGTCAGCGCCATGCCGATGATGCCCACAGTGAACGAGGGCCGCATGCCGTAGATCATGGAACTGAGGATGTCGTGCCCGTTGCCGTCCGTACCCAGCAGGTGTGAACCGCCGGGGAAGGCGTCGGTGTTGGCGGCGTCGGGCACGGTCGGGTCGATCAACGGCAGCCACTGCGCGGTCACCGTCGCGATGATGAGGATGATCAACACGACCAAACTCACCACGGCCAGCTTGTTACGCGCGAAGCGGCGGATGGCCTGGCGCGTCGGCGAGATCGGCTTGGCCATCGCCTCTTCCAACTCATCGCTTGGGGGCTGAATCGCCGCAGGGGCGCGCTGCGCCTCTTCCGTCAGGATCGGTACGGAGCCGGCGCTCGCGCGCGGCAGTTGATCTTCAGCAGCCATGGCTACAACCTCACTCGTGGATCGACAAGGGCATAAAAGATGTCGGTCAATGCGTTCACCACAACCACGGCGAGCGCGAGTAGAATCGTGGTCGCCAGCGTCACGTCGTAGTCGTTGGCGAGCGTCGAGGTGACAGTAATACCGGCGATGCCGGGAATGTCGAAGATTGTCTCGATCACAAAGGCGCCGATGACCAGGAAGGCCACGGTCGGGCCGAGGATAGAGGCGAACGGCACCAACGTATTTCTACCGGCCTGGATGAACACGATCTTCCAGTAGGCGATGCCCTTGGCCCGCGCGGTGCGAATGTATTGCTGGTTCAGCACCTCCAGCATGAACGAACGCATCGAGCGCGCGAAGAGGCCCACGATGCCGCTGGCGTAGATCAGCACCGGCAGCACCAAAGAGGACAGGCTCGTGAAGCCCTGCCAGCCGGTCACGGGTAGGTGCGGCAAGTTGTTCTGCGAGGGCAGGATGCCAAACACGAGGCGCGCCACCGCGATTAGCAGCAGAGGCGGCACCGAGTAGAGCACCATGTTGGCGCCCATGTTGAGGTTGTCACTGATGAGCTTGTTGTGCCGCACCGCCGCGAGGATGCCCAACGGCACCCCAACCACGAGGGCGACGATCGTGGCCCACAGGCCCAGCCACAACGTGATAGGCAGGCCCTGGCCCAGGATCTGGTTCACGTTCTGATCGGGATGTTGGAACGACGGGCCGAGGTTGCCATGCAGAAGGCCGCCCACGTAGTTGAAGTACTGGTTGATGACTGGCTGGTCGAGGCCATAGGCATGCATGAGCACTTTCACCTCGGCAGGACTAGCGTGTTGTCCCAGCGACGCCTGGATCGGGTTGCCCGGCGCCAGGTGTACCAGAAAAAACGTTAAGACGGTGACGCCGATGATGACCAGCACGGCCCCGACAAAACGTTTGACGACGAATGCGCCTATCCCCATAGCGCCATCCCCCTCCCACTGTTTTACATATGCAGCGCCAAACCATGTCTCAGTATAAACCGAACGGGCGGGAATGTACATTCCCGCCCGTCCATATAGTAGTGGTATAGAGCAATTCGCGCGTTAGCCGACCGTAGCCAAGATGATTTGCCCTGCGATCAAGCGGGTTGTCCTATGACACGTCGACCTTGGTCCAGTCGAAGCCGGTGGGCATGGGGTAGTTGTAGCCGCTCCCCAGGGTCAAGCCCGTGATGTTCTGGCTCCAGCGGAAGCGCACCGTCTGCTGTCCGATCATCGACCACGCCACGTCGTTGAGGCCAATGCGCGAGGCCTGCACGTAGAGTTGGTCACGCGCGCTACCCTTGGTCGTGAGCGCCTGGGTGATCAGCTTCTCGAACTGAGGGTTGTTGTAGTTGCCAATATTGTAGTTCGACTGCGGGCTGAGCAGGTTGGTCGTGAAGTCCTGCGCGTCCGGGTAGTCGTCGAGCCATTCGTTCTCGATCCAGGGACCGCTGCCGGTGTAGGTAAGGCTCGCCGTTGGCTTGCTGACCAACTTCACCCAGTCGTTGAAGGAGATGCCCACGACATTCACGTTGAGGCCCAATTGCTTCCACTCGTACTGCAACTCGGTGTACTCGTTGTGGACGTCGTTGCTGGTGTTCTGGAACTTGATCGTGAGCGACGAGGGGAACTTGCTGCCGAGCTGCTTCTTGGCCAGGGCCAGGTACGTCTTGGCCTTGGACAGGTTATAGGTCGGCACGTAGTTCTTACCGGACTCGTCGTAGCCGGGGATACCCTGCGGTACCATGCTATAGATCGTCTTCTGGACGCCGTGCCACACACCGTTGTTGATCAGGTCGCGGTTGATGGCGTAGGTCATGGCTAAACGCAGGTTCTTGTTGTTGAACGGCGCCTCGGCGAAGTTGTACGAGATGTAATCGGTGGCGAGTTCGGGGCTGATATGGAAGTCTGAGCGCCTGTGGGCTACCTTAAAGCGTGAACTCGGCACCCCAGTCATCTCGAACTGGCCGCTCTCATAGCCCGTGTATGCCGTATCGCCACTGCTAACGAACGGCATGTCGACACGCGTGAGCTTCATGTTCTTCGCGTTGTAGTAGCCCGTGTTCGGCACGAAGGTCAGCGAACTGTTCGCGCGATAGGCCGAGATCTTCCACGGGCCACTGCTGACCTGATTTTTCATCGGATTGGTGGTGGTCAGGCCACCGAGCGGCGTGCCCTTCTCCAGGATGTCGGCGGTCGGATAACTCAGGGTCTGCAGGAAGAAGGCGATCGGGCTATCTAGCGTGAATTGTACCGTCTTGGAGTTCAGCGCCTTAACACCCTGTACGTCACCGCTGCCTTTGTACGACGTCGCGCCCACGATGTGACCGAGATAGATCCCGGCGAGCGGCGAAGGGCTCTTGCCTAGGTACTCCTTGGGGTTGAGCGCGCGATCAATCGAGTAGACCACGTCTTGCGCGGTAACGGGCTTGCCGTCGGAGAACTTGGTGTCGCGCAGCGTGAAGGTATAGGTTTTCCCGCCGTTAGTGACCTTGGGCATCGACGCGGCCAGATCCGGGACAACGTTGTTGGTGGCGGGGTCGATCTTGACCAGGTTGCCGTAGAGCATGTAGATGACCTGGGTCGACTGCGTATCCGACACGTCGCCGGGGTCGAACGTGCCCGGGAACTGGGTACCGATGTCGACGTAGTTCAAGACGTGCGCCTGCGTAGCATGGACGCGCGCCTGGGTTGTGGTGCGCGCGGCGGAAAACCCGGCCGCGCCGAGCACGACCGCGCCGAGCGCGGCGACGCCGGCGCCGCGTTGCAACAAACGTTTCTGTACCATCGTGTTATACCTCACGAGTTGACAAGAACAGTGGGACGAGAGAGTATCGCCTCACATGACTATATGCTTCGAGATTGAGCATACCATACTATATCGCCGCAAGATGAATAAAGCATGACCAGAACCTAAAAATGCCTCTTACACTTCTGTACATCGCCCTCGCTCATCAGCCGTGTGGCGAGGACGAGGGACGCGGCCTGACCCTAAAACGGTATCCT
>JAABUV010004765.1_pt1 | contig 15928 bp, 13 predicted proteins | sample 5559971 | NCBI WGS metagenome assembly JAABUV01 (sample SAMN10711881, study PRJNA513362) | rock metagenome | isolation source: Antarctica rocks | place: Antarctica: Victoria Land, Knobhead nord | collected 2015-12-19
CGGCCCGTCTCACCGGAGCCTCCTCTGTCAGCCCGCCGGCGCGCACCGGCAGCACCGGCGCGTCGGGCGGCGGCAGCAGGCCGCGCGCCAGCCGCGCGAGCAGCGCCGGCGGCACGCGCGCCAGCAGTTCTGCCGGCACGCCCGCGCCGCCCGCCAGGAACGCGCCGGTGGGCGACGCGGCGGCGGCGAGGCCAGCGGCGGGCTCGCAGGAACCCTGGACTGGGTTTGAGCCAGGGTTCCAGGCGCCCGGCGACGGCGGCGCGGGGTGCGCCAGCAGCAGCAGCAGCAGCAGCTCCGCTGTCTCGAGCATCGCCTCAAACCTGGCGCGGCACGATCCACGCTTGACGCATTCTATGGCGCACACCATGCCTTCGCCACCGGCAGTCATTGGTGTATTGACAGCCACATAACAAGCACACATGACAGCAAAGTCCATACTTTCCTCACATCCCCAAGAACGCAAGTGAATGAATGAAAGGCCCTTTGGGTGCGCGCGCCTTTCGGCGCACCCAGGGTAGTGCTGCTTGAAACTACATGCAAGAGCAAGCAAGGCATGGGCAGCCCCAGTCAGTGTGCTCTTGGGGGCTGCAGGACGGGCCCGATCTGCAAGAAAGCTGCAGGCCGCACCGCGCGGGCGGCGCCACGTCGAGCACCCAGCTGACCGTGGTCGCCAGCGTGGCCAGGGCGATGCTGTCCAGGTCGCGCCCCGCCCACACGCTCCCCCTCGCCGCGGCCGCCCACTCCGGTTCCCGCCCGCCGCCGCCGCCGCTGCCGCCCTTGGCCGCTTCAGCTCCGCCGCTCTGGGTGCGCACCCGCGCGACGCCGGACTGGCTCGAGCGGCGGCGGGGCCGCCCGCCCGCGGTGCCGGCCGCAGAGTCGTCGCCCTCGTCGGCCGGGCCGCCGCCCGCGGCCGGGCCGTGCAGGGACCCTGCCGACGACCTCTCCTCATCCACGGCGTCCGCCGGGTCGCCCCGCGCGCCGGCACCGCCGGCGTCGCGCGCGCCGCCGGCGCCAGAGCCGTCCTCGTGCGCGCCGCCCGCCGGGCTCCCCGCCTCCGACTCGGGCCGGGACACCGACCCCGGCGCCGCCGCGGAGCGGGCGCCGGGCTCGGCGCCGCCGCCGCCTGGGGCGGTCCCTTGGGCGCTCAGGTCCGCCCCCGGCAAGCCCTCAGCGACCTGCGCCGCGCCCGCCCCTGGCAGAGCCTGGGATGCGCACGCAGCCTCGCTGGCCTGCCCGCTGCTGCCCGCCGCGCCGTGCTCGGCTGTCCCGCCCTCCTCCTTGGTCACGTCAGCGGTTCCCACGGGGGCTGCTTCACTCCGCTCACGATCGCTCTCGTCCACCACATGCTCTGGCATGGCGGCGCCCAATGCGTGCGATGCTGCGCTCAGGCCGCCCTGCAGCGCCTGCCCTTCGCCCGGGCCGTTCCGCACGCCAAAGGCCCCGCCCTCGCCCCCGCGGCCCTCCGCAAGCTCCGCGTCCGCTCCGCCGCCGGCGTCGCCGCCGCCGGCGGCGGCCTCGCCGGGCTCCGCGACGGCGCCGTCCGGGCCCAGGGCGGCGGCGCCGCCGGCCGCGCCCCAGTCCGGCTCGGGCTCGCCCACGTCCAGCGCGGCGGCGGCCTCGACCGCGGCCGCGCGCTTGGCGTGCAGCAGCAGCCGGCGCACGGCACGCACCAGGCGCAGCGCCGGGTTGGCGCCCGGGCGAGCGCGCGCGAGCGTGTGGCGCAGCAGCCGCGCCAGCTCGCCGCGCGCGGTCGGCCCGCCCGCCGCGTCCGCCGGCGCCGGCAGCAACGACAGCCGGCGCGCCGGCGGGCTGTCCGGGTCGCACTTGCCCTGCGCAAGCAGGGACGGCGAAGAGGGTGTCGGGTGCGCCGCATGGCGGCTGGGGCAGTCCAGGGTAGAGTTAAAATGAAGGTGGCAGCAAGATCCTCCCGCACTGCTTGCCATAATGCGACTGCCTCGTCGTCCCACAGCAGGCCCAGCAGCGCACCTGTATGCCATTGCAGAAGGCAAAGGGAAACAAACATGTGCCGTGTTCATGGGGGAGGAGGCGCCCACCGCATCCTGCTCGGCCAGCTCGCGCTCGATGGACGCGCGCAGCAGCGCCAGCAGCCAGGCCTCGGCCGCCGCGCCGTCGGAGACCACGCGCGTGCCCAGCAGCTTCTGCAGCGCCAGCCACGCGGCGCCCACCTGTGACAGCGGTTTGCGCTTCCGGCTCAAGCTCCAGCGCAGTGTGATAGATGAGCGCTGGGCTCCTGCGCGGAACAGGGCAGGCGCGCCACAAAGCTGGAGCCTGTCGAGGTCGTGTTGCAGCCTGGGTCAGCCTGCAGGGCTGCTGAAGCATCAAACTACAGGATGTACAAGCTCCAAACCCTATGCTGAGCATGCTTTGGAAAGCCTTGGCCTTGAGACCCCGGGCGCGCGAACTCTGGCCCTGCAGCTCCGCTTCACCCCGCGCAGCGACTGCACGGCGCCCGGCCCGGCGCGCACCCCCTCCTCGGCGCTGGCGGCGGCCAGGATGCGCGCGGATGTGGTCCCCGACGCGCCCGCCTGCTCCAGCGTGAGCGCCGCCAGCGGCTGCAGTTCCGGACGCGGTGCGCCGCCGCCGGCCTCGCCCGCCACACGCTCCAGCCAGGCAGCCGCCACGCGTACATGGCGCGCCGTCGGCGCCGGCGGCGGCGGGTCCGCCTCGTCCGCCTCGTCCTGCGCATTCAGGCTCTCGGTGGCCCTTGAGCGGCTGCAGGCGCATGTGAAGGTGCGGAGTGCGGATGTGGGGACATGGAGATGTGGTGGCGAGATGTGGTGACCGCGGCTGGTCACACCCCACTCCTGGCTCCGCTTCAGCTTTGCCGGCGGCGCTTGGCGCACGTGCCCCTTGGGTTGACGCTCGCGACCGTGCGCGGCAAACCTGCGCGCCAACGCCGCAGCAGCGCCAACAGCGGGAAACAGGGGCTGGCCGAGCTGCACACGCCGCGGGAGGAGGCCCTGGCGCCGCGCCTGCCCGCGCTCGGCCAGGCCGCACAGCGCGTCCGCCAGCTGCCGCGCGAACGCCGGCGCGCCGCTGCGCACCGCGGCGCACGCCGCGTCTGCCGCCGGCTCGGATGCCAGCAGGCCGCCCAGCGCGGCCGCCGCGCGCGCGTCCAGGGCGGGGGTGAACGCGCCGCCGCTGCCGCCCTGCACGCCCTGCGCGCCCAGGACCCAGCTTGGGGTCTGGGGCTGCGCCAGGGTTGCTGCGCCATGCCAAGCCGCAGCCATGACGTGGGCCGCGAGGGCCGAGCCTCTTACGCGCCTCCCACAATGCCGGCAGGCCAGCCTCGGCACTCACGTCTGACACTTACCAACTGCACCAGATCCATGCATGCATACCCTTGACCGCCACGGCCGGACGGCGCTGGGCGCACCGGCGCGAGCAGGCAGTCCAGCAGCACCGCGAGCAGGCAGCGCGCGGCCTCGCGGCCCGGCGCGGCCGCCAGCGCGCGCGACACCTCGACCGCGCCGCCGAACGCCTCCAGCGCGCACGCGTCCAGGGTGTCCCCCAGACCCTGACACAAGCCCTGCGTGCCCCCTGCCGCCGCCCCGCGCCCCGCCCAGCCGCCGCCCTTGACGCCCCCGGCCGCCGCCTGGCCGTTGCTAGGCTGCCGCTCCTCGGCGCCGGGGTCGCGGGCGAGGGCGCCGCCTGGTTCGCGCGGGGCGCCGCCGCGCGCGTACAGGCGCGCCACGGCGAGCTGCACCAGGTGCGTGTGCACCTGCTCGCCCCTGCGCGGCGGCGCGCGCGCTCGGCCCAGCAGCGGTAACAAGCGCGTCACGTACAGGGCCAAGCTGCAGGCAGGCCCCCCAGGCTACCCTCAAGTAGAAGAGCGGCGCAGCGTCCACAACTGACAGTGGCCGCAGCACTGTGGCGCACTTGTCCAGTGCCAGGTGCAGGCAGGCCCTGCAGGCCGCCCTCGAGCGCAAGAGCGGCGCGGCGTCCACAGTTCCACAACCGACAGCGGCGACGCACTGTGCGGCAGCCATCCAGCACCAGACGCAGTGTGTGGAAGGAAGGGGAGTCGCTCCGCGCGCAGCTCGAGGCGGCGCACCAGCGGTAGCGCTCAGCGCAGCGCAGCAGCTTTGCGCACGCGGCCGGCGGCAGCGCGGCGGCCCACGCGCCGATCGGCCGCCCGGCCGCTGCGGTCAGGTGCAGCAGGGCGCCCAGCGCGGCGCGCCACACGACCTCCGCATCCTCCTTGCGCTGCGCCGCGCGCGCCACACCGCTCTGCACACGTGCGGCTCAGCGCGCCGCACACGCGCGGCTCAGCGCGTTGCGCCTGGCTGCCCTCTGCCCGGCTGCGCTGCGCCGCGCGCACCAACCCGCCTCTGCACACGCGCGGCTCAGCCTGCTGCCGCTGGCTGCCCTCTGCCCGGCTGCGCTGCACCAGCTCCTCTGTCAAAGGAACACTCCCCGTTCACATTGCGAGCAATAAGGTGCACTGAACGCAAGGCGAGAGGTTCGTTGGGGAGGAGACGGGGGGGATGCGCCCGATGCGCAGACACGAGTGCGAATCTTGCTGCGGCGCGGCCGCTGGCCATGCCTGCACCCAGCCGCGCTCGCTGGTACAATAGGCACCCCGGCATTGCTTCCCCGGCCACAAGCTGGCAGTCGCGCCGGACGCGCGCCGGCAGGCCGCCGCACCCGCGTCAGGTGCAGCAGCAGCTCGCCCAGCAGCAGGCGCAGCCACGCGCGGAAGCGCTCCGTCTCCGCCTCCGCCGCCGCCTCCGCCGCCGCCTCGGCGCCCGCTGCGGCCGCGCGGCCGGGCGGCTCCGCGGCCGGCGCGCCGCCCGCGGCCGGCGCGGCCTGCGACGGCGGCGGCCGGAAGAGCAGCTCGCCGTGCGCGGCCAGGTTGTACGCCAGGTCGAACGCGCGCGCGCGGCCGGCCGGCGCCGCGCTCGCCAGCACCCTGCGCGGCGCCCGGGGCTACCTGGGCAGCTGGGCGTGCTGCAAGAAGCGCACCCGCGTCGCGCATGCACCCACAAGCTTCCTGAGCGCTCCGCTCTTCGAGTTCAGACGGGCCTTCATCCGCACTGCGGCGGCGGGTCCCGGCTGCTTGCCAGCGTCGGGCGCGTGAGCGCGGCCGCCGCGCCCTTCGGACACTGCTTATATACCAGGGCATAGCAGGTAAAGTAATTAGCAGGTCAATATACTCAATTTTACCAGCGTGCACTGCTTGATCTACCTTTTCTGCCGTGATGAGGTAGGTGTTCTCAGGGCGGGACGCGGTGGGCGCGCGCCGGCGCAGCAGCAGCAGCGCGAGCGGGAAGGCGGCTGCTGGGCCGGCCGCCAGCCAGAGGTCGGCGACCAGGCGCACGAGCGCGGCCGCGCACAGCTGCCGCGCGCCGCCGCCCGAGCCGCCCGCCGACGCGCCGCGCGCGCCCGGCTCCTCCTGCGGCGCGTCACCCAGGACGCTCACCCCGGGCGGCACGCGCGGCGTGGTTCTCTCACAGGCGGCGTCCTCGCGCTGCCAAGGCCGGGCTGCCCTGTGCGTCGCTCGCCGAACAGCCACTGCGGCTGTGTGCGAGTCCACGGCCAGCACGGATGCCGGCCCGCGTTCTGGACAGTCGGGAGACGGTCAGGACGGGACGGTGGGTCGCCGCCACAGAGGCTGCCACCTGGGAAGTACCCTAGACTAGGGTACGCGCACCGCGCACAACGCCTCCAGGCACGTCGCGACCTCCTCGGCGTCCAGGTCCAGCGGCGCGGCCTCCGCCAGCGGCCGCGGCTGGAACAGCAGGCGCGGCCTGCGGCGCACCACGCGGACGCTGGAGCCGCGGCGCAGCCGCGAGCGGGAGGCCGCACTTGTCGCGCCGTGCGTGCCAGCCAGCCAGGCACTGTGGTGACACGTATTGCTGGGCGCCAGCTGCCACGCCGGTGCGGCCGCGCCACTGCGGCCGCGCCACGTCCGCACTGGCCTGCAAATGCTGTCCATCGAGCAGGAGGCTGAGCAGAGCACTCCCGGCTCGGACGCTGTCGCCGCCGCGGCGCCCGCGGCGCCCGCGGCGCACCGGCTGTTGCGCAGGCGCGGCCGCGCCGCGGGCCGCGCCGGCTCCGCGGACGCCTGCTGCGCGCGCTGCGCCGCGACCACGTCGCGCAGCGCGGCGCGCAGCTCGGCGGCCGGCGCGGTCGCCGCCGCCGCGGGCGCCGCCTCGGCGCCTGCCGGCCCACGGCTTGGTGAGTGCAGCGAGGCGGCGACGTGCAGGGCGCTCGCCATGCCTGGAAAGCAGCCAGGCGGTGGTGCGCTGGCTGCACGGCAGGGGCGCCGCTGCGACGAGGCCGGGACAGCGCAGGGAGGCGCGGCCAAGGGCGGCGTGTGGGGACGCAGCGCAGCGGGGCCGCCCCCATCGGGTCAGGCGCCCGGCGGGCAGGCCTGTCAGGCCTCTGCATCGGCCAGCACCGGCAACCAAAGCTCCGCCCAGGGAATAAACCCTGCCTAAGACCGGGCCCCACCGGCCAGGTGGTCGAGCGCCAGCGAGGGCAGGAACTCCGCCAGCGGCGCGCCGCCGCGCGGCCAGGCCGCGCCGCCGCCCCAGCGCGCCGCCAGCATGTCGTGCGGCACGCACGCGCGCTCCACGCCGCCCGCGACCTTCGTGCGCAGGTGCGCAGACGATCAGGGTTGTCTGCTGGAGCTCGTGAGGGGCGCCCAGCTCACAGGGCCCGCCGGGCGTGGCACACTAGCTGCACTGCCGCTCCTGGCAACCAGCGTGCGCGGCTATCAGCCTTGTCAGCTATTGCATATCAGTAGCTGTACAGCTCCAGCCCTCTCTGCTCACGACGGCGTCGCAGGCTACACAGAACCTACCACACCACAACCTGTCCAATGCTCGTTTGCAAGCGCCTGGGTGGCGGATGGGCCGCGCACCCCAGGCAGCGCCACCCCGACTGCCGCGCCAGCGAGCTCCGGCCCGCCTCCGGCGCCGCCCCACGCTGGTCCATGCGCGCCCGCCGCGCCGGCCGCGACGGCCTCGCCGGCGCGCAGGGCGTCCAACGCTGCGGAGGGCGCCGAGTGAGTGCGCGCCGGCTGCAGCCCGACGCCGCCGCCGCCGCCGCTCACGCCCGCCGGCGGCTCTGACGCGCTGCCGCGCGTGTGCAGGCCCAGCGCGGCGCCGTCCTGCGGGTGCCTGGCGCGCCGTGCGCGAGCCACGCTGGGCGCGCCGCGCGTGGCCCAGATGCGGCGCCACAGGCGTGCGTGCGATGGCGCCGGGGCAGTTGTGGTACGGACAAGCAGCGCACCCTGATGCAAGACAAGAGGGCAATTGCCTGCCTCTTTGGATGCACTACGTCAGTCACATGCAGACATGTGCACCAGACCAGACAGCATGCACACTTATGCCATCTATGGTTGAGGACCATCAAATAGAAGCGCGCCGCACTTTGCGTCTGCGCCCATGTCCGGGTGTGCGGCTGCCAGGCGCGACGTGAGCAGGCGCAGGAAGCCCAGCGCCCGCGTCAGCCCTGCACGCCTTGCTCCTTGCCTGATCAGGACGCGCGCTTTCTCTGTGGCTTCGAGCGCAGGCCTCTTCCCGGTGCAGCAGTGCATGCAGAGCAGCAGGCGTGCACTGCACGGTGACACCGGAGCCATGCCGCAAGGTGCCGCATGAGCCATGCTGGACCGCTGCGGAGCACATGCAGGCCAGTGCATGCCTGCATTGCGCTGCAGGCACAAGTCCGCGCTTCAGTGGCTGCAACTGGGGGTGTGTGACCCGGGCGCACGTTTTTCACTGGCATGGCTGCCGCTGCAGACCGCGCAGAACGCGTCCACGCGCCGCAGCATTTGCGGGGAGGCCGGGTACCTGCGGGGTCCCAAAGCGCTGGTCGGAGGTCCGCCGTGTTTGCGTTCGCTGCCCCGCTCACGGGTGCGAGCTGAGGCACAGTATAGTTGCAATAAACAACAACAGCAAGCACCCAAGTTGGCAAGTCTGCAGGAGCCGGGCGAGCGGGGGGCGCCGGGAGCGCCCGCACCGGGGCAGGTAGCGCTCCAGCAGGACGACGCATTTGCCGACGCTGGCAGGGCTGCGCGCAAAGGCGGGCCGCGTCAGGCTCCGCCCAGGGCCTGTGGCGGCGGCGAGCCGGGCCGTGCAGCGCGCGGGCCGCGCAGCGCGCACCTGATGGGCTCGGTCAGCGCCCGGTCCACCACGGCCTGGTACACGAGGTCCGGCGTGGCCAGGTACTCCTGCAGGCACGGACGCAGCAGAGGCTGTGAGCGCTGTCTGCACCATGCGACGGACCCGCTGCGCCGGATGCGAAGGCTGCATGACCGGAGCGGCACTATCGAGATGTCTAGCAGCGCTGGCCGCACCTGCAGGACCTGGAGGGACGGCCCCTCCAAGGTGGCACCCAGGGGCTGCGTGCAGTCCGCCAGGGCCCGCAGCAGCCTCTGCGGAGGTCCCGCCGCGGAAGCCATGATGATCTATGAGCAACATGGCCTCAGGGCTGTCACCATGCCACCGCGGATGGCCGCGGCGCGCGGAGCAGGGCCTCAGCAGTGCTCAGCTTGACAGACGCAACGCGATTTCCAAAGCAGAAAACGCTGCTGCTCCAGTCTGTGCGATACGCCACGTTAAAACAAACAACAGCCAAGCGCGTTGACACCAGACGGTTGTAGCAAAGTGGGCGCTGCCTTCCAAACAAAGCGGAGTGGTAAAGGTCTTTTAATCAAGGTCTTGGCACAGGCGTTGCAGGCCTGCAAGAACCAGCTGGCTGGGCACGCCAATGACATAATAACTTGGGCTGCCAAAGAGTAGGGCGGGTGCAGAGCATGAGCACTGCAATGTGGCGGGACATCAACAGGCCGGCGGGACCCCTAGGTGTCACGCTGAAGGGCATCCCGGGCATGACTAGCGTGACACGGGTGGTACACGGCGACGAGCTGCCACCGAGGTCACCAGCGGACTTTGCAGAGGAGCTTGCTCAGTGCGCGCATGCAACGCAGCCCTCCAGCACCGCCGCTCCCACGGCCGAGTTACAGGCATATATGGTGCGCTCGGGCACCTGGTTCACGCTTTGGTGACAGGCACGATACAATTCACGTCTGTTTATACAATGATGCATGCTTGCAGCAAGTCACGCTGCGCAGGCACACATCCAACGCGACGTTAACTGCTTGGCTGCAACGGACAGGGCAACGAGACGCGCAGCGGTGCAGCAACGTTACTTCATTGCTGCTGCACATTCTTGGCAATCTTGTTGCATAGTTTTGCAGGCGCCAGCAACCTTGGTTGGCACGCGCCTCTAACTCTCTACCTCGCTCATGCAGGTGCCCCGGCTGCAAGCAAAGCTGCTTAGTGGCAGCGACGGCGCGCCCGCCGCCTCTCCTGGCGTCCTGCAGGTGCGCACGCACTCGGCAGGCTCGGCAGCTTCGGGTCAACACTGGCCTGTGCGCTCACGCCTTCTTGGTAGGATAAACGCCTCCAGCTCTTTGCGGCGCTTACATTTACTAAACGTTTTGGGCACCTGTTGACAAGAAATCCTTCAAATTTGCTATGCCCTGCATTGGCTTCAGCAAGGCTCTTATGACAGCACCCCGTCTCGGCAGGCGGTGCTGGGCGGGCCGCTGATGACGACCCTGCTGCGGCTGCTGGCGGACGAGGTGGAGGCGGTGCGCGAGGCGGCCGTCGCGCTGCTGGTCGCCGCGCTGGAGCGCGCGCCCGACGCCCCGGCGCTCGTGCCGGCCGTCGCCGCCGCGCTCGCGCTGCGCTTGGCTGGTGCGCTGCACTCTGGGTCTGTTGGCTGTCGGCAGGCTAGAGCGCTGGATGCAGTCTGCAGATTGCCCTGGTCTGGACTGTTTTCCTGCTGCGGTGGGTCCAAACCTGTGCGCGCTGTCCTCACAAGTTATCATTGCACATGGTCTGTTTGGTCTCTTCGGCGGACGGCCTTGACCTGGGCTTGTATACGCTCGTTTCGTCTGTTGCCAGACGGCAACCTGGCATTGAAATGGCACATGCGGCTCATGCATCAGCCTCGCTGTCTGCCGAAGCACAGTCTCTGTCTCGCCGGCCGCTGCGCTGCTCATGTAGGCAGCCGAGCCACTGCCATAGGCACAGCGTGTCGCCGCGTGTCGAGCCTGCGCCCTTGAATCCCGTGGTGCAGCACTCCACATGGCAGCACGAAGCCATGCCGCGCCCTTGAGCAAGCCGGGCAGTTATAAGCAGCCTGCATGTGAAGCTTACAGTGCAGCCGTTTGCGGAGCGGCAGGCAGCCACGGCGCGCCGGCCGAGCCGTCCGAGGAGGTGCGGCTGGCGCTGGTGCGCCTGGCGGCTGGGCCCGTCCTGGCGCGCGGCGGGCGCGCGCTGCCGGCCGCCGCGCCGGACCTGGCGGCCGCCCTGCGCCACGCGCTGGCGGACCCCTGCCCAGACATCATCAAGGCGCGCTGCCCGCCCGCGCCTCATGCCAGGCGCACCGATGCCGAGTCGAGGCCATTGCCGTAGCAGTGATCCTCGACATACGCAGCATCACACAGAGGGACAGCGGTGTTCGCATCACCAGCGCTCCGATGCACAGCCAAGCCACCGCCAAGTGAGCGGCTGCAGTCGGTCATGCACGCTCGGGAAACTTGGCCAGAGTTCCGTGACCAATGGGACGGTGAGAGCTGCAGAGAGTGCTGACCCTACGGAGGTGTGCAGGCGGGGTGCGGCGGCACGGTCGGGCTGGCGGCGCGGCTGCCCGCCAACGCGCTGGCGGCGCAGGGCGGCGGCCTTGCGGCAGCGCTGGCCGGCTGCCTGGCGCATGCGCACTCGCGCGTGCGCCTGGCCGCGCTCGCGGCGCTGGACGCGCTGGTGCTGCAGGTGAGGGGCTCTGTGCAGGGTATTTGTATTGCAGTTAGAGCGTGCGCTTCTGCAGGAGCCTGGCCAGTCTCAGGGTGCTGAACGCGCAGGCGCTGCACACTGTACTGATGCAGTGGCAGGCGTGTCGGGCGCTAGGCCTTGGGGCCGCGCGGGAGCCCAGCGTTGCTGGCATCACATGCACGGCAGACATTGGGGCGTTGCTCTGCTCAGGTGCCTGGGCATACGGCACTGGACTGTCCGCACGCGGTCTGAAACAAGGGGCGTAAGAGCACGTGTGCTCGTCAGCTTTCTGGTGCTCCCAAGACCCAACAATTACAGGGGCGGGACTTTCATGCCGCCCCTAAGGGCTGCGACCCTGCAGAGCTCCGGGCCGCAGCGCTCCCTGCGCAGCGGCGACGGGCGTTCAGATGTGAAGCGTGGGTGGTGTGGCTGCGGCGGTCGTGACGCCCGCGCCGGCCGCAGGGCCTGGAGCTCTCGGCGCTGCAGGGCGCGGCGCTCCCCGCGGTGCGCACGCTGGCGGGCGACCGCGCGCCGGCCGTGCGCGAGGCGGCCTTCGCCGCGGCGGCGGGCTGGTTGCAGCGGCACAGGCGCGCCGGCCTGGGCGCAGCAGGGCATGCGCGGCCCCGCGCGCGCTGCATGCATACCATGGAGCGCACGCCGAGGCAATGCGCGAGGCGCCTTTTGCCTGCATGTTTGTCTCTTGAGGAGCTCATTCAGGCGGTGTGAGGCGGGCGCCGGACTCTGTCCTCGTCAGCTAGCACCTGCGCACCTCATGCAGGACGCCTGCTGTGGGTGCTGCAAGCTTAGCACTACAATGGCCTTGTGGCCCGGCATCGGGCGGTTTTTGGCCTTTGGCTCTCATGACGCAGCACGTTGTGCATAGACGCCAGGCCCTGCAGCCGTGCGGCTCGCTTCTTCAGAGACAAATGCGCAGCCGCTCAGCGCGCCGCGCGCGCGCGCCAGGGGCCCGGAGTGGTGGGAGGCGCTGCTGCCGGTGGTGCTGCTGGCGCCGACGGACCCGGCGCCGGCCGTGGCTGCGCGCGGCCTGGCCCTGGTCGGTGGCCTGGGCGCGGGGGAGCGCGGCGCCCAGGACGGCGCCGACGCCAGCGCGCAGGCGGGTCCCAAAGTCATCTGCGTGTTTACCAACTTCGTTGCCAAGAAGATACTGGCAACTGTGCTTAGACTGAGATTTCGGTAACCTGTTTACTCTGTTTTGTATGGTTCCAGGTCCAAGGTCTGTCTGATGCTGGAGCAGGACGGCTCCCTGCTAGTGCGCCTGTGGCATGATTTGGTGGCAGTGGGAATATCGTGACTGTTTCCCGTCGACCGCTCTAAAGCTCGTGGCTGCCACCTGGGGAGTGCCCGACCCGCTGGACTGGTGCAGGGGGCTCCAGATGATGTTGCGGAGGACGACGCGCACGCGGCGCGCGCATATGCTGCTGCCACGGAGCAGCAGCCCCCGCGGCGCATGACGTTCCTGCAGCCGTTCTCGGTGCGCGCCCGCCCCGCGACAATGCCGCTCACAGGCTGCGCTTGCACGCATGCCCGCCCAGGTAACCGAGCGGGCCAGCGTACTCTCAGCTGTTGTCCTGTGTGGCGTTGTTACAAGGCCTGCGAAGAACTTCGCTTCAGCCTTGGCACACGTGTCCAACATGGCTGCAAGTCGGCACTCTGCTGCCACAGCCGCATTCACGCCCTGTGTCAGAGCCAGCCTGTGAGGCGCGTCGGCCCGACCTGTGCGGCACACTGACCCAAACCTTCCATCTTAACCTGTGCGCGGCATGCGCGGCCCAGGCACGGCCGGCGGCGGCACTGCGGGGCCGGGTCAGGGCGGCGCTGCCCGCCGTGCTGCCGCCCGCGCTCGCGGAGCTGGCCGGCTGGACGCCCGCGCTGCGCGCGGCGGCCGCGCGCCAGCTGCGCGCGCTCATGCTGCTGGGCGAGGCCGCGGCCGCGCCGCACCTGCCCGCCCTGCTCGCTGCGCTCGCGGCCGCGGCAGGTGCTGTCCCGGTCGGGCCCGCCCTCGCCCGCCTGATTGGTACAGCCGTGACGGCGTGCAGCAGTGCTTCCCCGCGCATGCTGTAGCGTCTGCGCGCGCGCGCCGCGCTGGGGAGGGCGGCGGCTGCGCCGCCGGCCAGCGCGTCCCGCTGCGCGGAAGCGCCGGGACGCCGACGCTGTGGCTGCGGGCCATGGGCAGCGGCATGCCGCGCCGTGGGTGCTGTGCGCCTGCTGGCCGTGCCGGGCGGCTGTGCGCCGCGCTGCCGTTGCCTGCTCGTCCCGATGCGCACCGAGCTGACTTGGCGCATCATCCCATCTAGAATGAAGAGGAGGATGCCGAGGCGGCCGCGCACGCGGTGGCCAGCCACGCAGGCAGTGCTTTTCATGTATGCGCATCCTGCTGCGGGGCCCGGCCCAGGCGATGAAGGCGCTGCGCTGGCAGCGCATGGTTGCGCACAGGCGCAGCCCCTGCTGCGCGGCCCGGCCCAGGCGGCCCAGGACAGTAGGCGCGGAGGCGGGTCAGGGTATAGGGTCACAGCCACGCAGGCTGCACTCTTTGCTGCAAGCAAGGCTTCCTGCGCACCCTGCTGCGGGGCGCGGCGCAGGTGGCCCAGGACGGGAGGCGCGGGGGCGGCCGCGCACATGTGGGCCAGCCACGCAGGCGGCGCCCTTGCTGCAAGCAAGGCTGCCTGCGCACCCTGCTGCGGGGCGCGGCGCAGGTGACCCAGGACAGGAGGCGCGGGGGCGGCCGCGCACATGTGGGCCAGCCATGCAGGCGGCGCCCTTGCTGCAAGCAAGGCTGCCTGCGCACCCTGCTGCGGGGCGCGGCGCAGGCGACGAGGATGCGGAGGTGGCGGCGCACGTGGTGGCAGCCGCGCAGGCGCTCGGCGCGCTGGTGGCCGCGCGGCGCTGGCTGCCGCTGGCGGCGCAGGCGGCCGGCGCGGCCGGCGCGCCGCCCGAGCGCCGCGCCTGCACGCTGGTCGTGCTGTCAGCGCTGCTATTCGGCGCGGGTGCGACCCGACCCGGCTTCTGGGCCGGGGCAGGGTTGGGGGTAGGATAGGGTCCCTGTGTGAGCGCTCGATGCGGCGGGCTGTGTGCGGCATGCGCGCAATGCCGTCGGAGTCTCGCCCGTGCATTCTTGCTCCAGGCAGGCGCATGTGCGGCATCCCCGCCGCCGTGGCCCTGCACACGCGTGCGCTGCCCTGCCTGCTGGCGCCTGCCAGCCGCATGCCGTCCCTGCACTGGCTCCGGCCGGCGGGCGGCTGGTTGCGCCCAATCGCTGCTGCTTTGACAAAGAAATGCATGCATGCATGAACAGCAGCTTCATCACGGAAAAAAACATTTTGCGAAGCATGCTGGCAGGCCGGCAGGGGCCGCGCGGCTGCAGGCGCGGCGGGAAAGCTATTGCAGGGCATGCTGGCAGGCCAGCAGGGTGCGCGGCGGGGCAGGCGCGGCGGGCCAGGCGGTCGGCGAGGCGGACGCGGCGCTCGTGGCGGCCGCCGTGGCGAGCGAGGAGGCGCTCGCGTGCGACCACCCGGCCGTGCAGGCGCAGACGCTGGCCGTTGTCAGCAACCTGGTCTCGCTGGCCGGTGCGCGCGCCCGACCCCCAGGCGGCGGCGGGGCGCGGCGGAGCGCGCCGCCGCGGCAGGTTCACAAATGTTGGCGGGACTCGTTTCGGCTGTCGCAGGCTGGCAGCGCCCTGCTTCAGCATGCGGCCTGGATCGAGTCGGGAGACGGGCTGGGGTGCAGCAGACGCCTTTCCAGGCAGGGAGGGCGCCGCACCAGGCGCCTGGTCGGTGCGAGGGGCAGGCTGCGCGGCGGCTGCCTTTCATGACTTCTGTCTGTGACTGTAATGGGCGTTGCAACATGCGCCTCGCCAGGGGTTTCATTTGGACCCCGACGGCGCACGGCAGGCGCCGCGTGCGGGCGCAGCAGCCGCGCGCTGTGGCGCATGCCTCGCTAGGCTTTTTAACTTTTGGTCCCGGGTGGCGCGCGGCAGGCGCCGCGTGCGCGCGCAGCAGCCGCGAGCTGTGGCGCGCGCTGCTGGCGCTGCAGGCGCGCGGCGGCAGCGCGCCAGAGCCCGGCACGGCCGCCGCGGGCGCGGCCGCCGCGGCGGCCGCGCTGGCGGCCGCGCTGGGCCTGCCGTCGGCGGACGGCCTGGCCGCCCGCCACGCCGCGCCGCTGCTGGCCGAGCTCTCCAAGGTGCCACGGGCTGCATGTTCTCACATAGTTGGGCCCACTTCACCCTCACCTGTGCACGCGGCCTGGCGACACCAACACGGACATCTGCAGCAGGTCCTCTACCTCAAAGCTCCACCCTTTCGCAAAAAGCCTGGCTCACTTCTTCTAGGACGAGGCTATTATTATTTGGCTGAAGGGGCGCGGTTAACAGAGGATGTGAGATCCAAGAGCGCAGCGCCGCATGGGGCAGGAGGCGCCCGGCTGGGACGCGGACGCGCCCGGGCCGCTGGTGCTGGCGGCGCTGCTGCGCGCGTGCGGGCCGGGCACGCTGCGCGCGCTGCTGCCGGCCGCGCTGCAGGTCCTGCACGGCTGCATCGCCAGCCCCGACCGGTGCGCGCCTCCGCCTGATACGTGCTGGCGGTCTGGCAGGAACTAGTGACTTGCACTTTACTTGATTGTCAACTGGAGACGCTGTCATGCTGCCCTAGCCTTTCTGCGCCAGTGTCGCGCCCGCAGAGACTCTGTGCCCACGCCTGCCTGAGCCAGGGGCTTGCACTGCGCCCGAGCGTGCCCTGCCTGCGCGGACGCACGGGGGCGCCGAGGGCGCTGGCCGTCGGCCTCAGCAGTGGCTGCGCTGACGGGCCTGCCGCTGCGCCGGCGCGCCTCTTCACACCCGCGCGCCTCATAAAGACCTGAGGCCGCGCGCGCCGGCGCCAGGGACCCCGCGCTGCGCCTGGCGCTGCTGCAGGCGGCCGGCGAGCTGGCTGCGCGGCGCGACGCGCCCGCCGCGCTGGCGGGCGGCGGCGCCGTCGCGCTCGCGCGCGCCGCGCTGCTGCCGCCGCTGGCCTGGCGCGCGGGCAAGGCCGCCGCGGCGCTGCGCTTTGCCGCGCTGGCCGGCCTGGGCGCGCTGCTGTCGCGCCGCCTGCTGTCCCAGGCGCGCC
>JAABUV010004766.1_pt1 | contig 15925 bp, 17 predicted proteins | sample 5559971 | NCBI WGS metagenome assembly JAABUV01 (sample SAMN10711881, study PRJNA513362) | rock metagenome | isolation source: Antarctica rocks | place: Antarctica: Victoria Land, Knobhead nord | collected 2015-12-19
ATCAAGACGTCGAACGAGAACTTAGAATCTACTGCAATTACATGCAGAACGACTGAGTCAAATGAATATCTATGATGAAATTCAGTGACAATTTCAATATCTTCTCGATCACTTCAATGATTCTCTTTTACTTCAATAAAGAATTTCACTCTCGAATGAGTTTCGATTCAGATATGACTGACTACGAAAAAACTCGTGAACGACTTGAAGCTAAAAAAGCAAATGATATTGTCATTCGAATGAAAGAGCTACTGAACTTCGATCGTCAATAATTGAAAAAGACGAAGCTGATCATCGAAGTTCAGATCAATAAACATAGACGAGACATCATCTATAAAGTAGATGACTGAGTTTGACTATCTTTCAGAAACGTCAAGACAACGAGACTTTGCAAAGATTTGAAAGACAAACAGCTAAATCTCTATCAAATCACTGTCAAAGTGAGTATCTTCTATCATCTTCGTCTATCAGTCAGCATGAAGCATCTGCATTCGATGTTCAGCTCGAAGCTACTGCGATCATATTCAGAAGATTCTCTATCAGAACAGCATTCAGAATCACTCAGACTCATCACTATCAAAGATGATGAACACTGAAAGATAGACAATATATTAAACTTCAGACGCTATCGAGATCGAATACAGTACAAAGTCAAATGAACAGATCTAGATAGAAACGACGAATGATACTATGTCGATAAAGAGAAATTTGATGATTCAGAGAAAGTTTTGAACGAATTTTATAAGCTATATTCAAACAAATCGCGCTAAATATCGGAATAACTATCAACAAAAGCGAGCAAATGAACTACATTCATGCAAACATGAATTTTCGAAGAGAGAAGTAATGTTACGAGCGTATCAAGGCTGAACAAGGCTGAAGCTCTAATCAATTCGCAGTGAACGCTAGCGAGTTTTCTGCGTAATGATTAGAACTAATCAGCGAGCTAGTCAGATTTGACTCAGATATGACTCAGATATGACTCAGATATGACTCAGATATGACTCAACATTCTTTTCTTTCATCAACATCTTGTTCATCTACATCACATTCTTTTCATGTCACAAACACATTTCTTTCGAGCCTAGCGCAGTCTTTGAACATTACATAAATAGAAGCTTTTGTATCAATCTTCTTCTGTATTCTTAATATTCAGTTATAACTATCTCTAAAGATCAAGCACTATCAATTCTGATCTTCACTGATTGTATCATTTAGACACGATTCTGACATTATTTCGAAAGCAAGCAGTCAATCAGCATTTCATAGACTCAAATCAAGCGAGATCTGCAAAATGAAATGAAAGAACTTGAAGTTTATGTCAATGATCATCTTAAAGCGAACTACAAATTCGAAATCAGTGAATTGATTCATTCAATCAGCTCTCATATGAAAGCAAAGCACTCAAGTTGATCTCGATTAACATGAATTCATTCAATCATTAAAGAAGAGAGAGTTCATTAATATTGTCATGATCGAAGTCGCTGCTTATCGAACTCTAGTCAAGAAGAACGATGTCAAGATCTTTACATTGATCATTAGTAAAATCAACAAGATGCTTAGCTTGATCAAAGATTCAGCGAAACTGAATGAAATGATCTCTGTCATGTCATTAAAGAAACTGAAGAAGAAGCTTTTGATAGTTTATCATGACTTTCTGAATGTTTTTGATAGAGAAAAGACAACTCAGTTGTCTCTGCATCGATCATATGATCATAAGATTGAATTAGAAGATGAGAGTCAATCTTCTAGAAGTCGATTGTATTTCATGTCAAGTCACAAGTTGCAGAAGATCAAGAAGTATCTAGAAGAGAACTTGAAAAAGAAGTTTATTACACTCAGCAAAGCTTCATTCGCTTCGTCAATACTATTCATCGAAAAGAAAGATGATAGTCTTTGCTTTTGCGTGAATTATTGAAAACTGAATGCTCTGATCAAAAGAGATCGTTATTCAATACTCTTGATAGACGAAGTACTCACTTGAATTCAAGACAGTAAATATCTGATTCAACTTAACATTATCGTTGCATTCAATAAGCTTTGCATGAGCACTGAAAGTGAGAATCTAATCACATTTGTCACTTTCTTCGATGTCTACAAATATAGAGTAATGCTCTTCAAATTAATCAATGAATCAACATTCTTTAAGCATTATATCAACGACGTGTTATTCAACTGTCTGCATAAATTCTGTCAGATCTATCTGAATGACATTCTCATTTACAGTAAGATCTTGAAGAAACATAGAACTCATGTGAAGAAGATGCTAAACAAGCTTCGTGAAGTCGATCTGCAGATAGACATTGACAAGTGCGAATTCAAGATTCAGAAGATCTCGTTTCTAAAACTATTGATATTCATCAATGATCTACGAATAAACTCTCGAAAAGTAGATGTGATTCGAAGTTGAAAAGTGCTTTGATTGTTAACTCATGTACAGATCTTCATTGACTTCTGCAATTTCTATCGACGATTCATAAAGAACTTCTCGAAGATTGCTCAATCTATGATAAAGCTGACTCGAAAAGATCATTCATTTGAATGAACAGAGATCTGTCAGACGATCTTTGAAAGATTGAAGCAACAGATGATGACAGCTTTCGTTCTGAAGCATTTCGATTTGATCAGAGAAGCTATTCTGAAAACGAACTTCTTGAACTATGTCAACGACGAAGTATTGTCTCAATATGATGATGAAGACATTCTACATTCAATGATCTTCTACAGCAAGAACATGATTTCTGCAGAATGCAACTACGAGATCTACGACAAAGAGCTTTTGACTATTATTCAATGCTTGAAGCATTGATGTCTTGAATTGAAATGTACTGATATTTCAATCAAGATCTTCATCGATCATCTGAATTTGAAGTACTTCATAATCATCAAGAAACTGATCAGACGACAGACTAAATGAGCTGAGAAGTTATTTGAATATAACTTCAAGATCATATATCAGTCAGAAAAGCAGAATCTGAAAGCAGATGCGCTGATCAGAATGTCAGATGTCAAGTCAGTTGAATCAAATAATGATCGAAAGCTATATCAGCATCAGATGCTATTGTCAGCAAGCACATTTGAACTGTAATCAATAGAAGATGATCAAGATCTGACTCAGATCTTGCTCATATTTGACTCAGATTTGAAACAGAAATCGAAAGCTAACGAGAATTCGATCGAAGAGATGATTTTCATTCAGAATCAAATTATAGTCGAAAATCAAATGAATCAACAATGTATCAATATTCAAACAGTCATAGAACAGAACAGAAGAACTTGTCAAGATATGAGTCTAGACAATTGCAGAGTACTGAACGAAGTACTCTGAAAGAATAATAGACTGTGAGTCTCTCAGTCAATGATCATTCAATTGATAAAAGAAGCATATGATCTTTCGATCAGTGATCACTCTGACATGAATCGAACGTTAGACTTGTTAAGATGATCATATTGCTGATCGAAGATGAGAATAACAATCAAACGCTACATTCGAAACTGTTACGTTTGTCGTAGATCAAAAGCATCAAGAGATTGAATCAATAAACTATTGAAGTCATTGTATATATCTGAACAACAATGACAAGACATATCATTGAATTTCATTATCGATTTATTGAAAAGTGATGAAAGCAACGCGATTTTGACAGTGATAGATCGATTATCTAAAGAACGTCACTATATATTCTGTTGATCAGATGACGAAGAAACTTTCGCTGAATAAACAGTTAAGCTGCTGCTGATATGAGTCTCCAGAACTCATGAGTTATCAAGATCAATAATGTTCAATAAAGATTTGTAATTCATATTGATTGTCTGAAAGTCTTTATGTCTGAGACTCAACATTAAGATGAAACTAATCATCAACTATCACTCACAGATCGACGATCAAACGAAAAGAGTGAATCAGAATGTAGAACAATATCTATGAAGTTATTGCTTGTACATGCAAGATGACTGATTCGTCTGATTATTTATGACTGAATTCATTGATAACAATGCTATTTCATCGTCAATTGAACAATCAGCGTTCTTTCTGAACAAGAGCTTTCACTCTCATATGAGCTTCAATTCGAATTCAACTGAATATGAGATTACTCAAGCTAGAATTCAAGTGAGCAAAGCAGAGAATATATTTGAACACATGAAATGATTATTAGTGTTGATCAAGCAGACATTAGCAAGAGTCAGAGTCACAATGAAGAAACAGATTGACAAGCATTGAAAGAAAATGATTTACAAGATAGATGACATGATGTTTCTGAATTCTAGAAACATTATGATTGCAAGATCATCAAAGAAGCTGAACGATAAGATGCTAGAATCTTTCAAGATTCTGACTGAGATCGAACATGCATATTGACTAAAACTGTCATTGACAATGAAGATTCATTCAGAGTTCACTTCAAATCTGCTATGATTGAATTCAAAAAACTTTCTTGAAGAACAATGAAATGAGTCGTCTGATTCTATAGTGATAAATGACAAAGATAAATGAAAAGTGAAGAACATACTGAACTTCAGACACTACGAACGAGACAAATGACTGCAATATCGTGTCAATTGAAAAGACTATGACGTTGATCTACATTAATACAATGTCTATGAAAATGAGTTCGAAGACTGCTTGAAGATCATAAATGACTTTCATCAGAAGTATTTGAACAAGTTAAGTTAGAAATCAACTCAACAAGAATCGATTGATCAAACTGCAGCAATGAGAACATTGCTAAATGAAGAGAGAGAGTAATGTTACGAGCATGCATCTTTGTTATCTCTGATTAGTCTGATTAGTCTAACATAGACTAGTATAAAGCTGTGAGTAAAGCTGTTGTTGACACGCTAGCAATCTAGCGTGTCTTCGTGAGTAAAACTCACGTCGTGTTGCATCTTCTTTCTACTTCAGCTTTGAACTTCTAGTTAGAATACATTCATATGATTCACTTTATGCAGACTCATAACAGTCTTTTCTGATCTATGTGCTATTTCAAAGTTGCAGATCAACAATTTCATGACTCATCTGACTTGTTTTTCGTTTAACTTTCAAACGTTCATAAAACTCTTCAAATTATTATGATCAGTCAGAACTTTGACAGTATGATAACTGTCTTTCACATAGTATTGTCAATGTTTAAACATCGCTACTATGATTAGAAGCTTCTGATTATGTGTCTCATAGTTTCTTTCAACGTTTATCATCATTCTGAATCAGAATGCAATTGAATGTCACTGATCTTCGTCATCTGACTGAGACAAAATATTCGCGACTGCATAATTGAACGCGTTGATCTCAATGCATATATGTCGCTTTGAGTCAAAGTGTCTTAGAATAGATGTTTTCATAAAGATGTCGCGAAGCTGATTAAAAGCTTGTTTCGCTTCGCTCAATCATATGAATGAACTCATTTTTACATCTTTTACACTATTTCTCAGCAGTTCTGTTAAAGACTCTGCTATCTGAAAGTAGTGATGTATAAAACGTCAATAGAAATTGACGAATCTCAGAAAAACTTGTATTTCTTGATACATCTTTGATCTGAATCACGTTTTGATGATGTCTATTTTACTTGAGTTCATTGAAACACTCTCAATGAATATGACAAATTCTAGAAAGTTCACTTTAGTGATGAAGAATTCACACTTCTTCAAGCTAGCATATAGCTTGAACTTTCTTAATTTCTTGAGAATCTGCTTCATGTAATCTACATGATCAGTCTTCTCTACGAAGAAGATTAGAATGTCATTCAGATAAACAACACAAAAGTCATTTAAAAGCTCTGTCAAGATCTTATTAATATAAGTTTGAAAGATGACAGATGTATTGATCAAATCAAACAACATGATCATATATTTGAAGTGATCGTAACAAGTATGAAACATCGTCTTTCACTCATTTTCACGTTGAATTCTGAGATGATGATAAGCATTCTTCAAATTTAACTTAGTGAACTGCTTGACTTTATTGAGTCTGTCTAGAGTTTCACTAATTAGAGACAGTGAATGATGATTTTTGACAGTGATCTTATTCAGATCTTGATAGTTCATGCATAAATGAAGACTATCATTCTTTTTGAGAATGAATAGAATAGACGCGTCAATTGAGCTGATGAAGTGCTTAATTCATTCTTTTGCTAAGACATCGTTTAAATACTGTCTCAGAGTTGCTAACTCTGTGTTCGACAGATTATACAACGATTCATACAATGACTCTGCAGTGATTTCGATTGCATGATCATGATCTTCATGCAAGAACAATTTGTTGACACTTTTTATTGAAAATACATCTTTGTATTCTTTCAATTTGACGAGTAAAGTCTGCGTTTCAAGCGCGTTTGTGATATGATTCATCATGTTATTCATTGCTTTTACTTGATGTTCAACGATCGACTCTTTGATGATGTTGATCATGACAAGAGTATACACAGTAAACTCATCTTGTAGAACTTTCGCAAATACTTGTGCAAAGAACAACTCAAATGCGTGTTCATTCACGTTGAAACATCATGTTCTTGTGATCATGTTTATTCAAATACGCTCGAATTGCATATTCAACATACTCAGAATCAAAAGAGATTCTTTCTTGTCAATAGCATAGAAGATACTTATATCTTTTTTCTCTATGTTTCAGCTGTTTCTCAGTCGATAACACATTTTATAAACGTCATAACAATAAACATTCTGATTGTTCATTCAGATAGATCTTGAGAGATCAACGTTCAGCAATGACATATCTTGCTTGATGATGAAACGTTGACTAATCACATTCATCTTGACATCAATATTCATGTGAATCTTCGTTTCTGTCTTCTGATTTCTCTGAATTACATGCTCTTTATATATAAAAGTCTTTACGAAAAGAACTTCTTGTTTTTTTCTCGATGATTTGAAGTGTTCATTGAAAGCTTATCTTTTTTCAAAATCTTGAAATGATTCATATGTGACATCAAATCAATGAATACTCAATTTACATCAAATTCTTTTGATCTATTCTTGATCTTTTTGTCTTTACAATCAGTAGAATAATGACTCTTTTGATTGCATGTATAGCACATTATGTTGAACAAATTCTTGCTATAACATGACAAAGCGTGTAAGCTTGTCTTTGACGAAGAGTCAAATCTAATTGATCAATGAGATTTCTTTCACTTTGAATGAGTCTTCTTGTTGACTTTATCTTGATCATGCAAGTTCTCGTCTTAAGATCATTTCGATGACAAAACATGTTCTTTTCGCAGATTTATTTTCAATTAAGCAACAAGATCGATTAATGCATCTCATGTGATAGAAATTGACTGCACATTAGTAATGATCATGCGCAGCTCAGATCTCAACTTGATGAATAAATGAGTTCGCTTATGCTCATCATTATACAACGAAAGTTGATGTTTCAGAATGCTCAAATGAACTGCAAACGTTCATATCATTTGATCTGAACATTGCGATGCGTTCACATATTGCTGAGTCATGTTTATGTCTTAATTTATCAAATTCTCAATTAAATTCAGAAGAAAGTCAATAAAATTGAATCATGTTTGCTGAGCTGCAAACATAGTCTCTTTGTGATTGAATCAAAGTTTCTTTGTAATTGAATCAAAGTTTCTTTGATTCACTCTTCAGATAAATCATGCAGTACAAAATCTTTTTCTCATCACTTTCAAAATGTTAAAAGATATTTTGAAACAAGATTTTGACATCGCGAATTCACTCTTTATGTTCTTTTATGATTTTATCATGATACTTCTTCAAAAACATTGAGAGTCTTTGCTTCTGTGAGATGATCTTGTGATGACTTCGTTTTGTCATCATCAACATTATGAAAATGATGCGTAAATCATTTAAGTTCTTTGTCATGATGTCAAATCATCAACTCAATTTAGAACATAAATTGTCAATGTTTTAAATAATTTCAATTCATTGAATCTGTTTTGCAATTCAATGAATCAAGTCATCAATCTAGTCATCATCATCTTAATCTAGTCTCAGTAATTCTGTTTCAATCATCTCAGTTGTATGCATGAATTTTTGCAATCTTAAGTCATAAAACTATTGTCTAGTCTTGATTCTGCTCGATTCATGTGTATAAAAGTTGAACTTTCATTCTTTTCTTTCATTCTTTGTCTTTCATCTTGTACATTATTTAATGTATTGTCTTGTATCTAGATTCTATCAAAGTAATAATAATAATATCAGTCTTTTATATTGATAGTATTTCTAGTTTAACTCAGTTTCTGACATTCTTCATGAGAATTCAAGTGAAAGCTTGATGACTTTTCTTCATCATTTCAATGACTTGCAGAGTTTCAATCTTTGATTGAATAGTTGCTAACTTCTGTTTCTTTCGCAGTTCATCACATTGAAGCATTGTTCATGTCAGCTGTTCATTAATATCAAGAGAGAGTTCATCTTCTGCTTCTTTGCTTTCTGATTTCATTATATGATGTTCATTTTCTGATATGATGTCTTTCAAGATTGAAATATCATCATTTCAACTTTGTTGCAATTGCGTTGCTGTTGTCATGCTTGAATATCAAGTCATTATTTCTAAGAAAAGTTTGAAATAATTAGAACTGTGATGACTTAATTTACTAGATAAATAGACGAAATATATAAGAGTGATATGACAATGTGATATTCTAAGCAGACACAGAATGAGTATATATTATAATAGAGTTAATTATTAAGAAGCTCTCGATAACTTGAGAAGATCAATCGACTATAGAGAGTTTGTCAAGCATTGTCAAGTTGAGCACGACATAATTCATGATATATTAAGTCGAAAATATGACGTAGTTTAAATGATGTCTTGACAAAGTCATAGAGTTTCAAAGTTAACTCAGATTTGATCTTTGACTCAGTTTCTGACTCTAGTCTTTGATCTGACTTCTATGTGTCAATTCATCATGATACTGTGTTGTTTGATTATGATGCATCATCTTTGCTCTGCTCTTCATTGATGATATTCTATACAAACGATGTCTTGATTCAATTCTTGATTCAAAGATGAAAGATGTTTTCTTTGCATTCATGATGCTTGTGATTATAATGTCAAAAACTATGTTCTCTTACTTAATAAATTTTTTTTTTAATTCTTACTTGATTCAACACTCATTATGAACTTATGCAAGATTCTATATACTGTAGCGAGCATTGTGCTAGCGCAACGCTCTTTTCGCATCAAAAATCACTTCTTTCTGCGCTTTATACTATAACTGTTCTCAATGCAAGAACTTTATGAATCTGTTTCTTCTTTATTTTCTCTCTCTTTCATTTGATTCTTTAATGACGTCACAGCTTGAAATTGATTCAGTATGCTCATTGAAAGTATCATTCAAATGATCATTATTGCTGCGCTCATGATTTCTAAGAGCTTTCTCAAGTTCGTGATGTTCTTTTTTCATTGCATTGCTTTTCATTCTACTTTTCATCTAAAACATGTTAATAGAATGTGCTTGATCAACATTTGATCTCTGTCACACTCACACGTCGTTATAGCGATATTAAGTACTCGTCTCTCATGTAGAAATTAATTGAAGTCAATTTTTCTCATGTGTAACTGCGTCAATAGTGCGCTGTGAAACTTTGCATGATCTCTGTGTAGATGCAGATGTTGATGAGTCATCTTTAATGTCAGATATTGAAAATGAGCTGCGTTGAATTTCTCTCTTCAGACTATTCTTCATGTCTGTCTGATCTGTTTCTGTATGAGTATCAACTGCGTCATCATTTCAGTGCGCTGATGCTTGATCAACAATAGAGATAACTCATGTGCATCATCAATCATCTTGTTTACTGCTTCATTTTCAAGCACTTCTGCATGTTTTGTTATTCAATGTAACTTCAGCGTGACTTCTTGAGATTGAATGTTTTCATGTGCAGTCTGAACTCATCACAGACATGTCTGATTTTTTGTTGATATCATGACTTTCACTGTTTTCAAAGAGATCTGACTATCACTGTATATTTTATATATCTTTTCATGACATTCTTGATTTGCTGTCGTTACATCTGCAAGATGTTTCATTTTTACGACTAATTCTTTCAGCTCATCATGATGAGTGATGACTAAAGTCAATTCTTTCAGTCTCTTATTTAGCTCTCAGTTCATTCTCATTATGATCACTGTAACATCATCTTTGCTGTTGTTATCATTTGAGTAAACTCTTTGCTTCAATGTGAATGTGTTGAGATTGTGTTATCTTATTGATATTTTCTTGTTTGCAACTATAATTATCTTCAATGATTCTGATCAAAAAATCACTGTGTAAAGATAATTTCAATTCATTTTCGTCTGCTTGAGTGTTTCTTTCATTCACTTTTGCTTCAACTGTAGAAATGTTTTACACAACTTTGATTTTTAATTTTTTTGAATGTCAAGTCGTTGCGAATTCAATGCATTATCATCTCAATAACTTCGTCTGATTTTCAAGAGTTCATGTTTGTTATTGATCTTTGTATCAGCTTTCATAAGTGAATATTTATTGACATCATGTTTATTTTCATCTGTAAAGTCTCTGTTGATGTTGCACGATAAACATCAATGATTTGTCACAATGCTTTTTCTTGCATTGATTTCAGCTTAATGTTTAGACTCTTTTGATAATCTTTCACTCTTTGTGATGTATATCATATAATGACTTCGTGACTAAGCAGAGAGCGCGTCATCGCGAAGTATATTTGCTTACTCGTCATCATTGACAAGTCTTAAATAGACTCAATGATTGTCTGCATAATCTTTTGTTTAATCACTAGTTTTGCTTTGACATGATGCATGTAAATCATTCATTTCAGCTTGAAGTTCAGTTGAACTTTCAAGACTTTAATATCTGATTTCAAGTCAATCTGATGTTTCATCAACTTTACATCAACTTTCATATTGAATCATTTGAATGTTTTCATAAAGTGAATCAGTTTATGCTTTGTCATTAAGAATTTGATGTCATGCATTTTTGATCACTGTTCGCATTTATCATAAATCTTACTAAGAACTTTGCAGTTGTGTTTTGTAAACTTTTCATATATCAAGATATTGATGTCATTCACGAAGTCTATAAAGTTAGTTCTCAGCTTGATGTTGTCACATGCTTTTAACAAGTTTGCATTGTAAAACAGATATAATATCAATGATAGTGAAGAATCTTGTGATATGTCAACGTTCATGCTGCATTTTATCATCATATAGTCATTAATTGTGATTGTGATGCATCAATCTTTCAGAAAGTTCTTCACAAACTCAAGAAGCAGTTTAGAAACTTTTCTTTTCTTCATGTCATGTAAGAGTCTGCTGTGTGTCACATTGTTAAATGCACTCTCTTCATTCAAACTCAGCAGTGAAACTACTCTTCTTCTCATGTCACTTCACACAATGTATATCTTTTCTGTAATTAATTGCAAAGTTGTATCTATTGATCTATGCTTGTAAACTTTTATTTGAATGTTCAATATTGAGTTGCAAACTTTTACAACATTTTGCAGATGTTCAAATATGATGAACTTTAATATTTTACTCAATGTGTCAAGTAGCATAATTGATTTATATATTTTTGCATTAAAATAATCTTTCTTGTCTGACTTTTGCATCATTATTGTGACTGCACTCTTGAACTGAGTTGACTGTATTCTCTTTTGTAAACATCTTTCAAAAAGAAAGCATATTTATTCTGATGTGTCATTGATGAGTCTGCGCATTGTTTTATTTATGTATTTCGTGTGTCTTGACATTTTGTCAGATGTCGCTTTGTAGATGACTTTTTTAATCTTACGATGTATCAATGAAACATCATTATCAATTGAGAGCGAGTACTTGAAGTCTATTGTGTTCAGCATGAGAATTTCTGAAAATGATAAAAAGTGAGTCTGAAACATCATCTTCACTTTATTCTGCATTGTTGTGATGATGTCAGAGCACTCTGACTTCGTCAGTGAGAGAATTGTCGCTTGAGTGAGTATGTCTGTGACTGCATTTCTTACTCATTTCGCGATTTGAAACAGTTCTCTTGAGAATTGCTCGACATTCTGCATGATCTTTCAATATTCACTGCGCTTCTGTTTTCTGATAATTTTGCTCTTTTTATTGCATGCTTGAATGTATTCTACTCAATCATCAACAATTCAACAATCTTTTTTCATTCATTGCATGCTCTTAATGATTTTTGTACATTTCTTCGTTCACTCTGCTTTAATCATTTCATGTAATCTCATTCAGAAAGTGAAAATCTCAATGATCTTTCTCAGTGCATTCAACAATTGCTTTATGTATTCATTTATGCATTAACGTCTTATCTTTTGATTCAACAGTGATTCTGACATTTGTTCTTTCAAAGTATTGATGAATTTCTCTTCATTCATTGTCTTTCAATTGCAACGCGATCTTCGCGCTGACTTTTCGCAAACTCTGAGATTTATTACTGTTTATATTGATAAATGATCTGAGAAGTTTTTCATTTCTTCATTGATTTCACATTGTATCAATCTGTTTGTGATGCTCTTTGTCATGAAGACTAAATTTATTGTCGTTTGAGATTCTTGATAATCTCTCGTAATTGTGTCTTGAGATAATGCTAGCGATGCATTGATGTTTATAATCATTTCAATTAACTCATTTGACAATAAATGTTGTCTTGAGTAGAATGATTTTTCTCATGTGAAGTGATGCAGATTGAAGTCTTCTACAAGAATGCTTTCTCTCGACATGTGCAGCATCTTTTCAATGTCTGAAAGATTTTCTTTTTCATGAATGATCTCATAATCTCTGAGTGATGAATTGTATGCTTCATGAATGTGTATAACTTTCTGAGTTATTTGTGCATCATTTATTAATGTTTATAACATAATTGTATTTACATCTTTGAAGTGTCATGTTGAATATCAGATGTTGCTGTTGATTTTTTTGTTTATATAGAAACAGATTTTATCTTCATTATTCTTCAGCGTAAAGTCAACAATTGCTGAGCAGTATGCTTTGAAAATATCATCAAATCATCAGAGTTCTTGAAGAATCAGAATGTCATAGTTTTTTATCTTTTTCTCATGTAGTAATGTTATCATCATCTTGTTTCTGAACTTGTAAATGTTGTACTGTAGTATTCGAAGCTTCTTTTGCTGAAACATTAAAGTTCACATTTTAGACTGTTTAATGTTCTCTTGAGTGTCTGCAAAGCGTTTGCTTCACTTGTAACATTCTCAACAGAAGATGACATTGACAACAATGTGATTGACATTGACTTCAATTCATTTGATCTTGACTTCTTGATCAAGTGATTCAGTATAGTGTTTTCTGATGTGATGATTGCGCTGAACAGATGATTTTCATTCATTGAGTGCTTCTGCTTTCTCTTCAAATCGTTGTTCATCAATGATTTCAAACTGATAAATGTTTCTGTAAATGTCTTTGACATCGCTGCTTTGAGTTCTTTCTGCTCTCATACAACATGATATAAAGATCTGTGCTTTGTGACTCTCTTTATTCTTTCTTTTTCAGCTTGTCATTTATGACATTGAGAATCAAAGACTCTGTGTATGTCTTGACATGCTTCACATTTTCACATGTCTTGAGTCTGTTTGTAAGAACAATGCTTCAAGCGATGATTCAGCGCACAGTAAATGCATTTCTGCTTGTTCTTGCATTCATACATCTTGTGATTATATTCTTGACACTTTAAACATTAATGCACTCTGCAGCTTAAGTTGTAGAACTGTGTGATCTTTATGTTGATCTCATGATATACTCTCTCATTGATCAGCTTGTTCATCATTTCAGCGCTGATTACATGTATCATCAGCAAGATGTATCTCTTTTGCTCACTCTTCTTTGTGAGTCACTTAATCTTCTTGATCATCATCTTTGAATGTATGTCTTTGTTGATCTTGATGAGCGTTCTCATCTCTTTCTTCTTTATGTTCTTAGACATTTCTTTGACTTTAATCTCATGTATCACTACTTCAAAACTGATCTCGCGCAGACATGCATTCAATGATATTTCTTTGATTCAAAAATCATTTTTCTTCAATGTTCTTTTACTGCTCTTCATCTTGATTCAAAATATCAGCAGTCTCAATTATTTCTTCATTGTTTCTATGTTTTTGTGTGTCAACAATGTCTCGTCGACGTCAATTTCTCTCGCTCATCTTACTATGTTCTTCATTGTTATCATTATGATTCTCTTTACTTTTTCTTTCTCTTTGATGAAGATTTTTACTTCAAATTTCTCACAATGATTTTGCACTGATGATGATATGTCAACGTTGAACACAAGATGACTTTCAAATGATGTCATTGACTTTACGCTCATTCTCTTTGCTCAGCTGTCAACGTGTTTTCTCTTCTTCACGAACTTTTTTTCAAGTCTGCTCGTTATTTTTTTCAATCTCTTCAGCTGATTCTTCATGCGCTGATTGACAGTTAATGCAGCGACGCGTTGACGTGTCAGCTTTTCTATCATCTCTGTCAAAATTTTCATCTTTTCTCAGAGCATCAGTTCATTGTTTCTACGTTCGTTGAACTTATAAAGTACTTGCAGCTTGTGTAATTTCTTCTGTATATCTTTTGTCTTGACTGAATTCTTCTGTGAGATAGTGATAATTACTTTTCGTTCATTCATTGACATCATGTCAACAACACTTCTCATCTGCTCTTGATGATCAGAATGAAGCGTAAACATCATGTCAATGATGTGTTCTGTCTTTAAATAGTTTAAGTAATTCATTTTCATGATTTTGAATTTTTTTTAATTAACAATTAATTATTACTTTAATTGAGTTTTTTAAAAAAAAAAAGTAAACATTGAAATGCTTCTTACTTAATGATTATCATTCATTGAGCAGAGAAATATGTGATGAAAAAAAGATGCATATGATAAGAAGATAAAGTATGATTGTATTAAATAATTTTATTCTGCTCTTGATTTGACTTATGTCACGTAGACGTTGAATAAATTGTTAATATAAATGTGCAATTGCAATCGTTCAATGCATGACTTTGATCAATAGTAAAGAATGCATTTTGATCATTTTCATGAGCTTTTGATTTTTCATGTAGATAAATGTATGATCTGACATCAAGTAAAGAAGATGAGTTTAAGCTCTTTTATTATATCAACATGATTAACGAGTCATTACTTTTTTGAGCACTGTAATCACGACTTTTAAACTCATCATCTGAAACAACTATTTTATTTGATATTTTTTCATCAATTACTTGATGATATTGTCAATGTGATGAAGATGTTTTGATACTGATGCAGTTGATGAATCGCAAATTCTTCGATCACTTGTAATCACAACTCGCAGACTCTTCATCTGAATTGTTTATTTCACTAGTAGTATTTTTTCATCTCTTACTGACATCGACATGTCATTAGTCTTCTTCGTAGATCGATTGTGACTGTTAGAAGAGATGTTGTCGCATAGATGAAAACTCTGCATGATGACTTTTCTGATCATGCAACATTCTAACATCATTTGAACTGCGTCGAATTGAGATCTCTTGACTCTTCTGACTTCTATTCGAACACAGAATAGAATCAAAAGGTTCGTAGTCGACATCACGTACAGATGAATCTCGTTGCCAGCCTCTCACTTGTTATTTATAGCATTCGAAATGAGAAATCAATCTAATAGTATCTGATGATAATTTTCAAAACTGTTCAAAATAGCTGTCTAGAGTGCTGCTGCCTAACGACACTACTTTTCTTGTCACAGATCATCTTAAACTAAAAGAACTCAACTTCGATAAAAACGAATCACTTTGATATAGTGCGAGCGTGAAAGAGTTAAAGGGTACGTATTATGGGATTCTATGACCAGGGTGGTATGGCTCGGGTGCGCGCTGAAGATTTGGTACCGCTTAGTGTGAAGAAGAGCATACTTTACCGTTCTACACAGCTCCTTCAGTCATGTTCATGGCCTGGATGAAGTACTTGAAGGGTTAAAA
>JAABUV010004767.1_pt1 | contig 15924 bp, 23 predicted proteins | sample 5559971 | NCBI WGS metagenome assembly JAABUV01 (sample SAMN10711881, study PRJNA513362) | rock metagenome | isolation source: Antarctica rocks | place: Antarctica: Victoria Land, Knobhead nord | collected 2015-12-19
GCAATGCCGCGCGCCGCGCCGCGCCTGCTTGCCCGCCATCAGGCCTCTGCATGCAGCAGGAGGGAGACACGGCGGCCGCGCGCGCGGCGCTGGATGCGGCGCTGGACCTGCGCGGCAACTTCGTGTGGGCCGCGCTGAGCGCGTGCTGCGCCGGCTGCGCCGCCTGGCAGCGGTGCTGCGCACTGCTGCCGCGCCTGGCGCTGGCGCTGGCGTGCGGCGGCGCGCTGGCCGCGTGCGCGCCGTGGGCTTTCGCGCGCAGCCTGGTCCTGCTGGGCGGCTTTGCTGGTGCGAGGGGGCCGCGCGGCCGGCGCGGGGCGCGCAAGTCGGCGCACAAGGATGCGGACGTGCATGCTTGAAAGAGGCGTTATGCTGGCTGCTGGCGGACTCTATTTCAGACACATGCCCTTCTTCACATAGTCCTTGTGTACCATCTTTGCCCAGCCACGACCTGATGCGACACATAGAAGGCAAAGACATGGTTTCGCGAGCTGACTTATGCCTACATCAGTCCTGCCTCATGTGCATGACACGACGGCCGCAATGCAGGCACCGTGCGCATGGCAGCGAGTGCGCTGGGAGCGTTCTACGCGCTGGCGGGCATTGGCCGTGCAGCTGCACGCCGTGGCCGCCGCTGTCGCCTTTGTAACACAGCACAGCAGCCGCATCGCCTTTCCGGCGCCGGCGCAGCTCTTGCTGCTGCCAGAGCGCGCTGGCAGAGTCATGCATTTCTTTGCTGGGCCGTCCATGCATCTGGCACCAGCGCGTGGCAGCCGCGCGCGCGCCAGTGCAGGAGCTGACAGGCATGCAAGCGAGGACGCCCATGCCCTGCAGATCCAGCAATGAATCTATGTATTACCTAGATGGCTAGCTACTAGGTAAATAGCTGAAATTTCACAACACATGCCAGAGGACGGCACGCAGATTGCTTCTGATCAGGAGCGGGTGTTATCTTGCAAAGGGTACACTTCTGGTGCCGCGGTTGAGAATCCGACTTGGGGTGCAGTCTAACAGAGCAGCGCAAAGTCGTCAGCTTTTACTCCCAGTTGCTCGTTCGCTCATTTCTTTCGTCATGTGCGATACAGGCCCACTGTAGGAAAATCGCCCAATATGCGCGGTTCTTGCGTACAAAAATGTCAGGCGGACAAACAAACGGAAACCATCCAAGAGTTCCACTCAGACCCTACCTAAGTGCGCCGCTTCCCAAAGCCATGGACCCAAGCACATGCTGCTCACAGCTCATGTTGAGCATCTCTGTGCTGTTTGCACGCCTCCACAAGCTACAGAAGATGCGGGAACAGCCGTCAACAAAGGCACGCCGTGCAGCGCTTCCCAGCGCGCCTTGGCAATGGCGCCACTCTGAGCCAACGCGTCATTGAGCAAGCGTTTGCAGGTGCGGAGAACATGCGGCAAGGTGCAAATCATTGACAAGCCCCCGCTCGCAGGCGTCAGGCCGACCACTTCCAGGTGGCCAGCATTGCAGGTGGTAGGGTACAATAGGGCCCGGGTTAGGGTTAGGGTAGGGTAACGCCCCTCGCAGGCATCAGGCCGACCACTTCCAGGTGGCCAGCGAGTGCAGCAGCGACTGTTGCTGCTGCTGCGGCGTCGGCTGCCGCGGCGAGGCGCGCGGCGAGGGCACGCGCGACGTCCCCGTCAGCGCCTCGCGCACGCGGTCATACATATTCCTGCGGCGTGCGCACCGCGCTGAGGCCGCATGCCGGGTGAGGCTGGTACACCATGATGCACCGCAGGCAGCATGAGTTAACGCACACAAGCGTACGACCCCGTGACCGGACCCTGCAGTGCGTGCGAGGCGCGCGGGACAGTGCTGGCACGCCTTGCTGGCTACAACTTACACAACTTGGTTGCAGGCAAGAAGAGCGCCAGCCTCGAGTATGAGCTCCGGCGCACGACACAGATGCTGCCAAGGTGCTCTCTCAGCGCATGCCCTTGTAACGCAGGTGTGCAGTGCGCTGTCCAGACCAGGTCACAGGGCGGGTTGCATGTCTGGCGCGCGCTCCTGCGCCGCACCCTGCGCGGCGGCCGTCGGGGCAGCGCCTTCGGACGCGGCAGCACTTGCCTCCTCAGGCAGCGGGCGGACCGGGCGGCGGCGGGGGCGGCGGCGGGGGCAGCCGCACCGCTTCTGCGCCACGGTCTCCAGGCGGCGGCCGTCGGGGCAGTGCACCAGGAAGCGGTGCAGCTCCTGCGGCCGGCGCTCGGCGTCGCCGGCCAGCGCCTCCACGTACACGTCCGCCATGAACACGCACAGGCCCAGCGCGCTGAGCGCGGCGGTGACGTCGTGCGTCACGCGCGGCCGCCCGCGGCCGCCGCTGTCCAGGCTGGCCGTGATGAGCAGCTCGGTGCACGTGTCATCGTACACGTCCTTGATGGTGATGCGCACCGGCAGCAGGACCGCCGCGCGCACGCGCTCCACCAGCTCCGCCTCCAGCTGCCTGCGCGCGCGCGGAGGTGACGCGATGGGTACGGGGAACGGTAAGGGTACCACTACCCTTACCCTACCCTATCCGGGCTTAAGCGCCGGCGGCAGCCCAGCCTCCACGGGCACGCACAGGTCGTCAGCAGAGGCTCAGCAGGTGATGCACACCACCGGCGCCCGGTTGTATCCCGGTGAGGCGCTCCGCTGATGGGCGCGCGTCGGCTGGCCCGCGCACGCAGGCGGGCGCGGCCGCACCTGTCCACGATGCGCTGGTCCTCCGCCTCCAGCGCGCCGCTGTACGCGCTGTCCGCGCCGCCCAGACCGCTGTAGGGGCTGCTGCTGGCGCTGCCCAGGCCCGCGCCGCCCGCGCCGCCCGCTGGCCCCGCCGCGCGCCGCCGCCGCCGCCTGGCCCCACCAGCCAGGCGCAGGCGTGAACCGTAGTCTTAAAGTGTGTTGAAGGAGCATGAGTTACTAGTGCGGGACTGGCGCTCGGGCACACTGTTCCGTCTTGTCCATGCGGATGGTGCACAGCAAGCGCGCCAGCTCAGCTTCACCAGGAGGGCCGTTGGCGGCGCCGCGGGCCGCGGCGCCGGCCCCGGGGCAGTGCACCGGTGGGGGCTGCGCGGCGGCCGCCCCAGAAGGCACGGCGGGCAGTTGGGGCCGCGCGGGCGCACCGCTCGGCGCGGTGCCCGTCGGCTTCTTCCACAAACAGGTCCGCCTCGCACACGTCGCCGCGTACGCACACCTGGCGGCGCCCGGCACGCAGGACTCAAAGTGCTGCAGGATGGGTTTGGGCCAGGGTGGAGCACCCAGTGCAGGCATGGGCGGCAGGGCAGCACTGGCGCGGGGCACGTGAGCTGCCAGTCCCAGCATTCCATGCAGATGTCCCCTCCAGCTGACAGGGAGGTGAGAGGTCTGCCACGTTGTTCGCGTGCTGGACTTCCGGCAGAGGGGCGGCTCCTGCCAGCAGAGTGCTGCCAGCCCAGGTTCTACGCTGCAACCCCTGTCAAACCCAGGACGCCACCTTCTTGGCAGAGTGAAATATAGCAGTGTGCGACGCCCACACATGCAATAACCTACTTCGCAACAAGCGCCCTCGCCCTGTGCTGCTGCACGCCCGGGGCGCGCCTTCGCGTAGGCCACCCGGATGTGGATGTCCTTGAGCGTGCGGAAGAGATCGTACACGAGGCCCTTGCGGTCGCGGCACGCGACGCTGACCACCGTGTAGCTGCTCGTCGTGCAGTTGTCCACGGTCACCTGCGCGGCGGCGGCAGCACTATCATCCATTGAGACGCAAACGACGACATGGATGCTGCCACGACCGTGTTTGAATGGGACTGCTTGCTTGCTGAGCAGATAAGGACTGTGTGCTGAGGCCCGGTGCTGGCGGCGGGAGCGGGCGAGGCTGCGGCGCGGGGCGCGCGCATGTGCCCTGGCGGCCCACAATGTCACGCTGCGCACGAGTGGGCACGACGCTGCAGGACGGCTGGCCAGGCCCATGCGCCGCGCGCGTGCTCGTCATCGCCGCCTGGGCGGCAGCACGGATGCCGCAGACAGCGTGCAACCCCCAGTGCTGGGCGCTGCTGGCCTGCCAGCTCTCAGCCATGTAGTTTGATGCATGACATGCGCGCCTGCACCTCCGCAGCACCCAAACGCACAGCTTTGGGCAAAGCCCTGGGCGCGCCTGCACATCCTCGGGCCGCGCATACTCGTCCGCCTCTGACTCAGACGTGACCTCGTTGACCGGCGCGGGCGCGCGGCCGCTGTCGAGGCGCCGCCGCGACTTTGCCGTCACAATTTTGCGCAGCGGCGAGGCCGGCGTTGCGTCTTTGCACGCGCAGCGCTGCCGCACACAGTGCGGCCATCAGCAGAGCATTGACTGTCCCAGCACTCGCCGGTCAAAGTTTCCAGGCTGTGATATTCATCAAACGAAACACTGTCGTCCAGAACCTGGGATGATATGCGAAGAAAGAGGTTGCTCTGGGCATGCGCGACCATGCCTAGCTATGATGCTTATTGCGTTTGCATCCGCCCTCATATCGAGGGCTTGCCTGCACGGTGCGAGGGGCGCGCCTGCAGCAGCGCCGCCGCGCTGTCGTCCGCGCAGGACTCGGGCGGCGCGGGCGTGATGGAGCAGTTGGCGTCGCGCTGCTGCAGGGAATCGCGCACCAGCTCCGTGATCTGCAGCACCCTGGCGCGCGACGCGGGCTGCTCGTGGCGCCCAGCGCTGGCAGTCTGGCGCAGGGCTGCTCACTCGCGCCCGGCAGTCAGGAGCACACCCGGCCATGCCCGAGACCTGCTGTCGCACAGCACAGGCCAGGTGCACACGGTGATGCGCGGCGTGCATGCTCAGGGCTTCATGGCTGTGCTGCGTGGCTTCTCGATGAAGGCGCGCGCGCTTTCACAGCAGGCACCGCGGCGCGTGTTTACAAGCCGCCCACATCAGCCTCTCAACCGCCCTGTACAAAAGAGAGAAGAATGAGGGCCCAGCAGAGAGACAGCGCTTGAACTTTCATCCCACACAAAAGTTCGAGCGCTGTGACAGCACATGGCCGTCCGCCGGTCTGGGTGGCGTGTCCATGTTGCCCAGGCTCAAGACCCATATCGCCCAGGCTTGGGGCGGAGCTCGGCGGCGCACCTGTGGTTCTCCGGCAGCTCGCAGCGGTTGTCGTAGAGCCAGAACATGTCCATGACCTTCCCGCCCGGCCCCGTTGTGATGTGCGCCTTGAATACCGCCACGTCCGCCTCCCACAGCGTGTGCATCAGGTCTGCGGCGCGCCGGGCCGCCGCCGTCTCAGGGCACGGCAGGGCGAAGCAGACTGCATGCAAGCTTGCCGTCCAGCATGTGCATGAGGCGCTCCCGGGGCGGCCCGGCGCTAAGCAGCCGCGCCAGCGCCAGCACGCGTCGCTCTGCAGTGTGCCGATGCTCTGAAGCGCGCCCGCACGGCTGCCGCGGCTGTGCAGCCTGTGAGGGACGCGCGGCGGCAACGCGGCGCGGCGCCCCAGCCGCGCGCAGCGGGGCGCGCGCGCCGCGGGGCATCAGCGCGGCCGCAGGGCGCGGCTGGCCACAGGCAGGGGCGCTGGGCAGGGCGCCGGCCGGGCGCGGGCGGGGCGCGCGCCGTGCAGGAAGCCGCGGCGGTCGTAGGACGAGACCTGCAGCAGGAAGGGGTGCTGGAAATCGCGCGGCAGGCTGGACCAGCGCCAGAGCTGGTGCTCGCCGGCCGCGCTGGGGCAGACCGCCTCCAGGCGCCGCTTGAGCAGCGCCCAGTGCGCGGGCACGCCCAGCGACAGCTGCACCTTGAAGGTCATGAAGCACCAGCGCCCGTCGGTGGACACGTCGCCTGCGCGCGCGCCGGCCGGCGTCGGGGCGCGGGGATGGGTCTCGGAGACGCCCAGCGACAGCAGCATTCTTGAGATCATGCGAGAACAGCGCCGCATCAGTGCTCGGTACGCTCCGCTGCCGGCGAGGTCTGAAAGCAGTGCAGCGACAGACTTGCCAGCGCGTAAACGAATCATTCTTGGATGCAGGCGTGATTCCAGGGAGAAATATACGAGGTGGCCACCTAGGCATGGGCGCAGTTCCAAGCTGCAGCGTCGTGTCCATGCTGAGGCGCGTGACACAGCAGCGCCACTGCTACATTGTCAGCCATGCCGCCACGTCAACCGTGGGAGGCACGCTGCAGGGTGGTCACACGCGCTCCCCCTGCTGGCAAGTTTAACGCGCGGGCGTGCTGGCTGGCGGCCGCGCACCGTCTAGGATGCGGAGGCCAAAGTCCAGCAGCAGGCGCGCAAAGTCGCAGCCGAGGCCCGTCGCGTCTGGGCAGGAGATGCGAACCTCGCGCTGCGTGTCGTTCTCGGCGCCATGGATGGACCTGCAATGGTGGCAGCGCACGCACAGTGAGCAAGCAGTAGGAGCAAGCTAACACGTACGCAAATAGCTGATGCTTAAACAGCACCTTGCAACAGTCGCAGAGCACATGCTCAGGCCTCTACTCCGAAACATCGAAGTTCCGTGCAGTTACGCACGGACGCACAGATGCTGCCGCATATCACGCACCGCACGGACACCACCTCTTCCTCGGCCTCCTGGCTGTACGTGAGCGGCCGCTCAAGGCTGTTCTGCCGCAGGCGCGAGCTGTCAAGCGCGCCAATGGCGGCCATGGCGCTCGTGTGCCCTTACTCGGCGCCCTGCCACAGTGTCATCGCCTCCTCATGCAGTGTGCGCAAGGCCCGGTGCTGCGCAAGCGACGCCCGGACGCCGCAAGACTCCGTCCCCAAGTGCCCTGTGAGCGCGCATACCAATGCTCCTTGTTCCTGGAAGCCAACTCGTACGGGTGTTCCTACCCAAGTCGTGGAAACCTTGGACTCATAAGGACTCATGTCCTGTCATGTTGGACAAGCACAGTTGGACAAGCATCCTCTGACGCATAGGGAAACTGCAACTTAACACAAACGCGGCACTCTGCTTGGCTGCAAGACGCACCTGCGCAGTAGACACCTCACTGGCTTCAAAACGCCGCTGCAAAAGCCCACCCGCACGTGAATAGGCAGCTGCGTCAAGGCGCAGCACTCCACTTGCCCCAAAGTGCTCAGCAGACTACGTGTTAATACAAATAGCTGCGAGAAGTAGTAGAAGTCTGAAGCAGATCGCACGTGACTGACACACCGCACAGGTGACAGCTGCTAGTGGAGGAGCAGGGGAAGGGTGAGGCAGAGGGTAGGGCATGCATGTACATTGCGCATGAATAGTTTGCATGTACGCGCCTGGAGCTGCCACTCTGCTTCATGCCGGCTAGCAGTACACCATGCATTGACCACGTCAATGCAGCGTACTCTGTGAGACTGGGATATTGAGAAATAACTTTTCCAGCCTGAACAAATTGACTGAGCTGCACACCTCTTAGCACGGTCCATGACATGAGACAGAAGTTTCTTCCAGGCAAGAGCAGAGCCACATCAACCATGTTTACACTGCAAATAATGATGCCTGCTAAGCGTACATGTGCCCCTACGGCAACAGCCAGCCCCTCAAAACAAAGCACATGTATACATTAAGTCAAGAGCTTCAAGAGGCAGCTAGCTGCACATGCCCTTGTCTCAGGTGCGTGCACATGCACAGCTTCTGCCACATCGTTCAACAGTCACATCTGCAGGTGTGCACCTAAACCTGGCCGGTAGCAGGCTTCGGCATGTCGCCCGGGTCCAACGCACCCTATCAGCCACCAGCTCAGAGTCAGAATAGCAATGTAGCAGCTAGATTGCGAGAAGAAATTTCAGAGACAGAGTAGCAAACTGGTTTTGCTACTTTTCAAAGACCAGTCACATTCCTGCAGACAACAGTCAGCCATTTGCAAAGGCCAAGTGCACACCTGGTCGGGCGCAGAGCCGATGGGGCCCTTGGGCGGCGTCTTGACGGACGCGCCTGACTGCTCAAATTGCGAGTCGGATGGGATGTCCTTCGTCTTGCCTGTCGCCGCGCGGTGACACCAGCTTGCAACCTTTCTAAGCAGACCCTGCCCTTCAGGTTACCAGGCAAGGCCACCTTCGAAGCAAGCTCTTGCTCATATGTCAGTCTCTGCAGGCAGTCAGCCACCCAAGCGCTTTCACACTGTCCATCACATTTCAATCAGGGGTTCGATCTGTGGCAAGTGCGTCGCATCACAGAACAGCAGCTCATGTACGCACAGGTTGAAGACTGGCATTATGTACGCGCCTGGCGCAGTAGCCTCCTCCCCAGGCGCGCCCGGCGGCGCTTGGCCGGGCGCCTCGTTGGGCATGTCCTGCGCGACAGACGCCTGCCCCGAAGGCGGGCTGCCCAGGCCAGCGGGCGCATCGGCAGAGTGTGCGCCAGGCGGAACCTCATCCCCTGCCTGCGCCGCATGCACATGCAGTGCATGTGAGATCAAAGTGCTAATCGCGGAGCGTCAGCATCTGACCGAATGTTACACGCGCATGCGTCCCATAGCCCTCTATCCTCTGTCAGGGCACTCACTTGCCTTTTAAAAAGCACTGAGTGCTTGTGACCCCAATACTTTTACATGCAGTCCACCACTAGATAGAAGTGCTTGGCAGAGCCTGTTACAGACAGTGCATGCATGACACTTCAAGCACGGTCTGGCCCCGACTCTGCAGCAGCCCCACCACAACACGCAATAGCAGTTGTGGAAAGTTCCAGAGAAATCATAACGAGCTGCAGACCTTCATGGTAGAATGCGTGTCCGACGCCTGGCCAAAAGCAGGCGGCGCCTCTGCGAAAACAACCCGGCTTGGCACCTTTGCAAAACTTGCACCAGCTCACACAGTCTGGCGCCGGATCGCAAGCAAACAGCGCTGCAGACAGGTATGCAGCTGCAGGACGACATGCAGCCAGCAAGCACTCACCTGCAGTGCCTGGGGCGGCATGCGTGCCTGGTGCGGACGGCTGCGGAACCTCGTGCTGGGGCGGCATGTGCGGAATCTCAGGCCGCTGCGGCAGCCCGCCCGGTGCGGTGCCCGGCGGCTCTGTGACCTCCGGCCCCGGCTCCACGCCCGGCCCGCCAGGCGTGGTCGGCGGCATTTCAGGGCCTGCACCGGCACAGCCGTACTTGGCAAACCTCCTTCTCAACAAACCCTGCTCATGCACAGCAGGCACATGCAGGGTGCCCGTGTCGAGAGTCTTGGTCTGCATGCGCACCCATTCCGAATAAACACTGCACGATTAACAGCTGTTCTGCACGGACTCACTCCTGCTTGATATGAGTTTGAAAATATTCAGCATCCATGCTTGCAAGTGCACTCTTCGTTCACTGAAGTCAGGGTTCCTCACACATGCAAGCCCGACTTGCCTCACCAGATATTTGCATGTTTTATGATGTGGCAGCAGAGGCGCTCACACTTGCTGACACTCTGTTCACAAGACATGCACGTAGCTCCAGGTCTACATTATGCTTTCCATGTACGCAGCAGCACAAACCATGAGCCTGAGATGGCATGCAAACTCTATCATACTTCTACGTGGTGGTCCTGCAACAGCAATCAGGAGTGCTGCGCACTTGGCGGCATCGCGGGCCCCGGCATCTCCACACCAGGGATAGTTGCATGCAGGCGGACGGGAACGGCCGCAAAGTTGGAGCCCCTCTGTGCCTACGCTTGAGGGTTGAAGGTCAAACAGAGAGGATGATCCTGACCACAAACAAGCGCAATAGGAGCGGCAAGAAAGAAAGTCCGCACCAGCGCGTCAAGGACGGGCATGAGCCTGACGGCACGCACTTGTGCACCAGCGCCACTGTGCGAGCATGAGCCTTTTAGGACAGTTCACGTTGCTTCAAGCTGCTCGACCTGCACCTGAGTGGGATGTGAACATGCGTAGCGCAGGAACTGTATGTAAACGCAACCAAGCTGGTGAAATTGCTACACAAATGTGCGTGCACGACGATCCCAAAATAGCTTTGCAGCGTTCACAGCAATGAAGGTCGCTTCACTCCAATCTCCGAAGTGTCAGGATACCAGGTAGGCCTTCGCGTGCCTCAGTGCCCTGCAGGAAGCACATCCTTGCATGAGCATGCGCGTCAGCTCCCGCGCACGCGACATTCTTGGAACCTTGTGGGATCAAAGAATGGGGTTGTGTGAGTGTTCAACGTTTAGCAGCAAGGCGATGCAGCGCCTGTTTGCTGTCGAGCACTGTGCACATCAGGGTCTGCTCAATTGAGTGTGCAAACTAACCACTGCAGCCTGTGAGGACCACAAGCTTTTCCACTCTGGTTGCGGCATAACTGTAGTTGTGACTTCCTAGCACAAACAGCAAGCCAGCCTGAAGCTGATGCCGGGAGGCTCAAGGCCGGCTGTGGGCGACTTTATCGGGGCGCCACACATACCTAGCGGGCTGCCTGTACGCCTGTGCACGCGCTGCACATGCCACGCCGGCCGAGCCTGGCGTCTGAAGGTACGCACAGCAGCCACTGGCACACTTTACACAGCAAACATGGCCTGAACGTCTGTTTACCGCAGGAGCGGCATGCAACAGAGCGCGAAGTACACTGGGGCCGGCATGCACTCCGCAGCGTGGTGTGCCGCACGGCCACAGCGGAGCCTGGCCTGCAGGCCTCCTTGCAGGAGCTGGATGCGCTCTTGGTGCGCTGCTCGACTGACTGCAACGCTCTGATAAAGCCTGTTCTACTGGGTGCACAGCCAGTACCTCTAGTGTCCCTAGTGTCTGTAGTGTCTCTAGTGTCTCTAGTGTCAAGCAGGCAAGGACAAAGGCTCCAGCCTCCTCTGCTTGACGCTCACACGCGTCATGGGTGCTGCTGGCAGCCCCCACGGCAGTAGAACAGACCTCGTGGGGCGCCCCATGCAGGCCAAGCAGGGCCCGGAGGCTGAGGCCGAGGCGCTGCAGCTCATGGAGCAGCTCAAAGCGCGGGGCGAGGTGCGCGGCTTTGGCGGCGCGCAGCAGGTGAGCGGCGCAGGAGCTCGGCTCGCTCCTGCACCTGCACCTTGTGATTGCCTCTGTGAAGGAATGCGCCACATGTACCATTTTCCGCTCCCCTTGGTTTGGGCCAGGCGCCTTGTGTCCGCCTGGCTGGCAGGCACAACAGCAGTCTGCGTCTGGCTGGCAGCAGCTGTTCTACCAGTCACCTGGCTCCAGACACGCTGAATTCATGGAGTTGAGAAACATCTGCTTAAGCAACATCCATGGCATTTGCAGTCGCATGAGGGATGCGCTTGCAAGCGTGCACATGCGCTGTCTGCCCTAGAGGAGCTCACATCCAGCAGCAAACGGCTGTGACGCATGCATGAACCGGGCTCGCAAGCAGGTGCCCAAGCGCGCCTACTCCCTGGAGGAGCTGCGCCTGAACAACATAGAGGCGGAGCGGCTGCTGTCGCCCACAGACAACACGCTGTCGTCCGTCCGCACCCGGCTGCAGGTGTGCGCTCCCCACCTCGACGGCATGGCTGCTTGGTCGCTCTGGTGCATCTGCCATGCGCCTGACCACTATCTGAGCATCCGCCTCAAGGCTGCGGGGCCGTGTATGGCTTCTTTTCTTGTTTTTCTTTCTTTGGGGGCCAGTAGTGGAGAGCATCTGGGGTACTCATTTACTACATTGCGTGAGTGAACTTTGCAATGAGTGATCCTGGGCGTGTCCTGGTCGGCGGCAGTAGCGAGATGTGCCAAGCCCTGATATCCTGGCACGAGGTTCTGCCTCCGACACGCTTGGCGCGCTGCAGGTTGCCGCCTCCGCGGGCCTCGCAGCGCTGTACTTTGCACTGCACTGGGACACCTCGCAGCTCCTTGGCGCCCTTGTCGCGGCGCTCTTCGTCACCACTGTCGACCAGGTGCCCCACGCCCCTGCCAGCAGGGCGCATGCTGTAGTGGCCGTGTTGTTGCTACCAACCAGCCCGTAGCGGCGGCAGGACTTACCTTTGGGGTGGCCTGCTTGCAGTCGTGTGAGTCGAAGGCAGCGTTGTTTGGTGGGCAATCTATATACCCTGCGCCTGCACTGGAATGCACATGATGTCTCCCTAACAGCCCACAAGATATGACCCCTGACGCAGCTCTCACACAGGGCCGCGGACGCTCCCAATGGCAGGATCATTGCGGGCCGAAGCAGTCCTTCCTTCCTTCCTGTGCGCAGGTGGCGAATGGCGGCGGCCTGGAGGCGCTGGCGCTGGACGCGGCCGGGCGCGCGCTGAGCGGCAGCTACGCGCGGCGCGTGGCCACGCATGAGGCCGGCCACTTCCTGCTCGCGTACCTGGTCGGCCTGCTGCCGCGCTCGTACACGCTGTCCTCGCTGGACGCGCTGCGGCGGTGCGCGCGCGCCGCCGGCGCTCGACGCCAGCTGGGCGCCTTCACGCACACAGACCGCCAGCGGTGCAGGTTGTTGACACTCTGTCTGGCGCCGGCACTGGTGATGCCATCAGGAATATGCTGTGCTTCTTGTGGTCGCTACTGATTCGTCATCTGAAGGTCCGGCTCTGTTCACACCTTGTGCCCCTGTCTCACATTGCTTGTCCTCCTCGGCCGGAATGTTGACGCCACCAATATAAGTCTGCAAGAACAGGCCGCGAGCCTCGGCGCGCCCGACGCGGGCGGCGCACGCGCGCGCGCAGGTACGGCGCGCTGAACGTGCAGGCGGGCACGCTGTTCTGCGACTCGGCGTTCCAGCGCGAGGTGGCCGCCGGCACGATGTCCAGTGCCAGCCTGGACAAGTACACCTGCGTCGCGCTGGCCGGCGTCACGACCGGCGCGCCCCTGGCACAGGAGGGCGCACGCGGTGCCGCGCCTGTCTGCGGCAGTGGCGCTGCCAGCCCGCTGCCAGTCTTAAGAAACAGAGCTGGGTGGAGCTGGTATGCACAAGGGCCATGCACGCGCAGAGTACGTCACGTTTGGGCAGGCGGAGGGCGGCCTCAATGACGTGCAGCAGCTGGACGGCATGCTGCGCGCGCTGCGGGTGCCCCCCCCCCAGCCCCCCGCAGGGCAGCTTCTTGCTGCCTCGTTCCACGCTCACACTCTTCACATGTTTGAGTGTTGAGTGCTGCTGAGCGTAAAGTGAGTGCTGAACAAGCCCCTTTCAACCCACTCTACTTTTATGTTTCATGACTTCAAATTGCCCGACCTGTTTTTCACTTTTTTTGCCTGTACACAGGCAATGCGCTGCCAACCTGCTGTTGCTGATGGAGGCTCCTCAGCGTTGGAAGCTGACAGAGTGCATGTGACGCCTCCTCTGTGCTAGCGCAGGTTTTACAATTTTGGGGCCGTCGCGCGCAGTTCTCGCAGATGAAGGCTGACAGCGAGATCCGGTGGGCCGTGCTCAACCTGGTGACGCTGCTGCGGCGGCACACGCGCGTGCACTCGCGCCTGGTCGACGCCATGTCCGGTGGCCGCTCCGTTGGCGAGTGCATCGGTGTCATCGAGGCGGCGCTTGCCGGCGCCTCTGAAGTCTAATGTGACTGACGGGACGACCTGGTGGGACCAATTTGAGGCCAGCGCGGGCTTCGTTTGGCGCCGCTTTGCCGCGCTGCCTGCCCAATGTACACCTGCATTGGCCTTGTGAAGCGGCCCACACTGCCGCAAGTGTGTCACTGGCCATGCCGTGCTCGTTGCAGGCTGGAACTTGCAGCGCACATGTCGGAGTTGTATCTGTACAAGGGCATGCTGCTGATTGACCATCTGGTTTTGTGGCAACGCTGGCGGCCAGCATTGAGTGTGAGAAACGTTGTTTACCCAATATGGCTCGTTGGGAGTTGGCACTTGCAGAAGAGGGCAGTGGAAGTCTGAACAAAAGGAGGCATGAACGGCAAAGGAGGGACAGTGTGTGATGCAAGGTTTGGAGACGAACTTATTGAGCAGTATGGCGGGCTAGCAGTGTTCTGCATGCATGCACGCAGCCGTGTGCACTTGCGTGTGCTTGACCTGAGCTGTGCACATGCTCTCCTGTGTGACAGCAACCTGGGCAACCTGGTCAATGCGTAACGTTTGGCACGGACGTTTTCGTGGCATGCAGGCGAAGCAAGCGCAGCCAGAGTTTTACATGCGACCTATCACGTGCTTAGGTTAGGGCACCGGCTCCGTCCAAGAGGCAACGTCCGATCTCAGTTGAGCCGGCCTCAGCAGCTACGTTCTCGTTCAATGCTGCAGAGAGCAGCGCGGCCTGTACTGACCAGGTGGCGGGGCGCACCGTGCGCAGCGCGCGCACAGGACGCGACCACTTCCATCGTGATACCAGACACGCCTTGGCAGGTACGCTCGCCCACCACACTCCCTGAGATGCCGCCAGTGCAGCGTGCAAGAGCAGCAGCATCACAGCACAGCGGCCGCCTCTTGTGCTGCAGGCAGGCACTCCCACGCCAGCGCTTTGCTGCCAAAGCCCGCGCCACGAGGCGTAGCTCACGCTTCAGCTTGACGCTTCTCCATCAGCACGCCGCCACTTCAGTGCCTGCTTGCGCGGCAGACGTGCATATGACATAATGCAACAATGAGCGTCCGCACAGAGCTGCAGGCGCACTCTGTGTCGCTGTCTGACCAAACAGCACTGTATGTCATTGCAGACCAACCCTGGGAGGCGAGTCAAACGCGCTCAACCCGGGCTGAGCCTGATCGCCAGGCGCGCTCTTCTGCAGTGCGGGTGGCATCATGCTCTTGCGAGTGGCGCATGAGCGGCTGCTGCGCAGCAACTATCAAAGGCATAGCTGCCTCTCATGCACGTGCTGTCGCTCAGGGTGCCAGCACCGGGGTGCGCGCCTAGTGCTTGGTCCACTGCTCCCCGCAGGCACTGTGTGCAGGTCTTCCACAGGCACGTGCCCGGGCATGCAAACTGATTGGCGCAATGACCAGGCGCGGCGCGCGCGGCAGGGCAAGGCGCGTCGCCGCAGGACCGGGGGAGGCGCGCGGCAGAACATGGCTTCGCGGCGCGTCAGCGATATGAAGAGGTTGCCGCCCAGGCTCTGCAGGGCGCCACGCCGCATTGCTCAATGCTGCGCTGCTGGATGCATGGTGTGCGCGCATATGCTGTGCTGTCGAATGCATGATGTGCGCGCGCCTGGGTGGAGAGGCAGGGTGCAGGGCAAGCTTGTGCTATGCACCGGCAGTGCTTATAGCCATTGGCACAAGTCCAGGCTCGTATGTGAGCCGCCAGCGCATGCTTTGTGGCATGGCTGCGTTCATGCTGACTCGCGTGGTGCCTGAACTCCGCGCACCGTCCTTGCCTACTGGAGCCGTCCGCACATGCCTCTGCCGGCGCCTGCCTGCTTATGACGGAGCATACTGGACTAGCCCCTTGTCTGGCGTGTGCTGCACATGTGCGCTGCGCGATGGGCCCCGCGGCATGCATGCAGCCTCCTGGCAGCGCTGCATGCGGCAGCGCATCATGCGGCCAGCGCCTGGGTACGAGGGCATCTGAAGAGCCGCGCGCCGTGCGCGCGCAGCCTGGCGGCGGCGCTGCACGCCGCGCGCGAGGGCACGGGCGAGGTGCGGCGCATCCTGCTCAGCGCCACCTTCCGCCCGCGCCTGCCCGGCGCGCGCCCCCTGCCGCTCGCGCACGCCCTAATGCACACCCTATCCTGACCCTCCCGCCGCCTGCGGGCGCCCAGCTGGCACCAGCCTGGGCAGCACCATCCTGATACATCTGGCGCTTTCCATCGTGGTGCATGCTTCGACGTGTGGCACAGGCCTCGCAGGCATATCGCACTTTGAGCGAGGAGGGTGGCATAACGGCCGCGCTGTGCGGCCTCCACGCGCTGCGATGTGCACCACAGCATGCGCGCGAGCTGGTGCAGGCCCAAACGCCGCGCTCGTCACGCTGGACGAGGCGGGCGCGCGTCCGCGGGCGCCCGGCCGCGCTCCGGGCGGGCGGCCGTGCGCGCGGGCGCGGCGGCAGGCGAGCGCGCTCGCGCCGCGCGCAGGCCTGACCAAGATGGTCAGCAAGCTGAGCAAGGAGGGCGGCTTCCGCAAGGGCCTGGAGGTGTTCCAGGCGCTGCCGGAGCTCGGCATCGCGCCTGACACCGCCATCACCAACTCC
>JAABUV010004768.1_pt1 | contig 15918 bp, 8 predicted proteins | sample 5559971 | NCBI WGS metagenome assembly JAABUV01 (sample SAMN10711881, study PRJNA513362) | rock metagenome | isolation source: Antarctica rocks | place: Antarctica: Victoria Land, Knobhead nord | collected 2015-12-19
CGGTGTAGTTCTTCTAAAGCCTTCTGATCGGCTTCAGTCAGCGCAGAAATGAACTTCATGCAGGCATTCTACCTGCGCCGAACGCTTTAGGCTAAATACCTGATTACCTTTGCACGATTACTTAGCACCAATGGTTAGATAACGCCGCCAGCATCTTCGTTCTACCATAAGATACTTCCAGAGCTTGTAGTGGCCTACCCCGATGGATTCGCGGCTGTCAAAGATGCCGCTTCGATCCCCTGCCCCATGCTTGCCCCACAATCGCCAGTAGTCGTGGAACTGCTCCATCCCCTTTGCTTGCTTTGCTGCTGTCATAGCTAACCCCTTTACAGATCGTCCTTACAGAACGCCTATTCGGCAGCGCAGTCCAAGACTCCTTAACGGCTGGTATAATACTTGTGTCGCGTCCGCACTTCTCCCCCCTGCACTCAAAGGTAACTCATGCCCGGTATTGAACTCAACTGGCCGAACAAGAACCGCGTTCTCTACGAAGTCCCGCAGCGCGGGCAGGGCAAGCCCGTCTATTACGGCGACCCTGGCACTCCCTCCTGGCCCGACCACCGCCCGCTCCTGCGCGTCTCGACGCACGGCGACCCGGATACGGACCCGAACCGGCTCATTCAGGGCGATAACTTGGTAGGCTTGCAGGCGCTCTTGGATGAGGGCATGGGGCGGCGTTTCAAGTGCATCTGCATTGATCCGCCCTACAACACCGGCTCGGCGTTCACGCATTACGACGACGGCTTTGAGAACACAATCTGGCTGGGAATGATGCGTGACCGCGTGAAGCTGCTCTACAAGCTGCTTGCGGAAGACGGCAGCCTGTGGATTTTTATTGACGATAATCAAGCCCATTATCTCAAAGTGGTTTGCGATGAGATTTTTGGGCGGCGCAATTTCGTCGCCAATGTCATCTGGCAGAAGAAATACGCACCGGCCAATGATGCAAAGTGGCTGAGTGATAGTCACGATCACGTCTTAGTCTACGCAAAAGATAAAGAGACATGGCGACCTAACAAGCTGGTCCGCTCCGCAGGTTCCAGCGCAGCCTACAAGAACCCCGACAACGACCCTCGCGGATTGTGGAAAGCGGGTGACTACACCTGCAACAAGAGCGCAGACGAGCGGCCTAATCTTTACTATGCCATCTGTCAGCCGAACACCAGGCAGGAGATATGGCCTAACTCCTCCCGTGTCTGGGCTTACGGCAAAACTCAGCATGAGGAGAACGAAGAATTAGGACTTGTTTGGTGGGGCAAAGACGGCAACAACGCCACGCCTGCCTACAAGCGATTTCTTGCCAGCATGGAAGGTGGCACTGTGGCCCAAACGATTTGGATGTGGGACGACGTGGGACACACGCAGGAGGGCAGAAAGCATCAGCTCGCCATGAACATGGAAGACCCCTTCGCTACCCCTAAACCTGAGCGAGTAGTGGAGCGCGTGGTGCAGCTCGCCACGAACGAAGGCGATTGGGTGCTGGACTCGTTCGCGGGTTCCGGCACGACTGCCGCCGTCGCCTCTCAGATGAACCGCCGCTGGGTGACAATCGAGATGGGCGACCACGCCGAGACTCACTGCCTGCCCCGGCTGGAAAAAGCGCGGCTCGGCGCACCTCCCTACAAGTTCGCGGCAGGCGGCGGCTTTGTCTTTGAGCGCGTCGGCCCGCCCCTGGTCATCCACGACAATGCGCTGGGCATTCAGAAGATGAACCCGGAGTACGTCAACGGGACGTACCAGCGGGCTGTGTGCTTCCTGACAGGCTTCAAGCACCAGCCAGACGACCCTGTTCTCCACGGACGGGCCACAACAGACGGCGGGCGGTTCTGCCATATCGCGGAGCGCGGCGTTCTGGTCACAGAGGAGTACCTGCACGCGATCCGGCAGACGCTGGCAAGCCTCGCCCACACGAACGGGCAGGATATGTCAACGTGCGTCGTCTACGCCACCAAGACAGCCACCGATGGCGGGGAAGGCATCGAGGTCGTGCGTATCCCTGCCGGGTTCACCAGCAGCCGGAAGAACGGCAACAAGAACGAGAAAACGGTAGGATGAACCTGGAAGAGTTGCGCGGCATTGCCGCTGAAGGCGAAAGCGAGACCACCGAGTTCAAGAAGACAACGGGGGAGCTGACGGCAGGAATGCGGACCGTCTGCGCCCTGCTCAACCGGCGAGGCGGCTTCGTTTTGTTCGGCGTAGGGGACGACGGCAGGCTATCCGGGCAAGTGATCAATGCAGGAACGCGCAAAGAAGTTGCAGAATACCTGCGTCGGATTGAGCCGCCTGCCTTCCCAGACATGGAAGAAGTCCCACTGGATGTTGATAAGCGTGTTCTTGCGCTGCGTGTCACCGGCGGCGGCGGACCCTATACCTACGATGGACGTTCTTATGTCCGCTCAGGCTCAACGACAAGTGTAATGCCGCAGTTAGAATACCAACGTCTGCTGGTAGAAAAGCTGCATGGAGTCGCCCGCTGGGAGAACCGCCCTGCTGAAGGAATGGAACTGGAACATCTGGACGCGCAAGGGATTGTGCGAGCCACCGAAGAAGCGATCCGAAGGGGCCGCTTAGACGATCCCGGAACACGAGACATTGCGACTCTGCTCATGGGTTTCAACCTTATGGACGAGGATGGGTTGTTGAACGCGGCACTGGTACTGTTCGGTAAGCCGGATCGTTTGGCGGCACGTTTTCCGCAGTGCAGCCTGCGAATGGCCCGCTTCCGGGGCCGGGACACGCTGGGCGTAATGGATGACAACCGGCAGGAGGTCGGCAACGCTTTTGACCTGCTGATTCGAGGCCAGCGGTTTCTGCGCGACCACCTGCCAGTCGCCGGGCGCGTCCTCCCGAACATCTTTGAGCGCGTGGATGATCCACTTTATCCGCCGGTTGCTCTGCGCGAAGCCCTAGCAAACGCGATCTGCCACCGTGACTATGCCGAAGCAGGCGGCGCGGTCAATGTTGCCGTATTCGATGACCGGCTGGAAATCAGCAGCACAGGGCTTTTGCCCTTTGGCATCACGCCTGCTTCCCTGCTGCGGGTGCATCGTTCCCGTCCTCGGAATCCGCTGATTGCCGAAGTCTTTTTTCGGAGCGGCATCATTGAGCGGTTCGGGCGCGGGACACTGCTGATGGTCAATCAAACCACTGAAGCCGGTCTCACCGCGCCGGAATGGAGTGAACAAACAAGTGAAGTAGTGGTTACGTTTCGCCCGACGGAGTACCTCCCGCCGACCCGCGTAGCGCACGACCTAAGCGACTTACAGCGAAGCGTTCTTAGTCTTTTGGACGCACGCGGGCCAAGTGCGATTGGACGGCTGACCGACAGCCTGCCGCAAGTACCGAAGCGGACGCTGCAAGACAATCTGTTCATGCTGCGACATTATGGCCTTGTCGAACTGGAAGGACGAGGCCGGGGCGCACATTGGAAGCTAAAGGCCCTGGCGGAACAAGAACGGCTGGAATAGCTTCCGCTCTGAGAGTCGCACATTTAATCGCACGTTTAATCGTGCGTTGTTTGACACGTTAGACGTGCAATTAGACGTGCGATTCTGCAAATATAATCTAAACCTGAGTAAACATTCATTATGGCCTACGAAGATTACGAGCGCGTTTCTAATCAAATGGGACTTCGCAAGCCCCTCTTTAACGCGCTGGAAGCTCTTGACATCAAGCTAGATGCTCTTGACAGGCGCAAAGCCGATCTTGACGATTTGGACCGCGTGGCGTCTATCACGGAGAAGACGTTTGAGACCGAGTTCCCGTCGTTCTGCTTCCATATCGCTACCGGGGTCGGCAAAACGCGCCTGTTAGGGGCGAGCATCGCATATCTCTACCAGACGCAGGGCTGGACCGACTTCTTTGTGCTAGTCCCCGGCTCCACGATCTACAATAAGTTCAAGGGCAGCGACTTCGTGCGCGGCGGCAAAAAGTTCATCTTTGCCGGGCTGGAAAACTTCCCCGACTTCAACCTCATCACGGCGGAGAACTATCGCAACGTCACGCAGACCGGCTTGTTCGATGCCCCGATCAATATCTACCTGTTCAACATCGGCAAGATATTCGAGGGCAGGAAAGGCAGCACGGCGTTCAAGTTCAGCAAGGAGGACGCGGACGGGCTGGGGCTGGAATACAAAGAAGGGTTTGCTTCTTACCTCGCGGAACGCCGCCCCGTCATCCTCATGGACGAAGCGCACCGCTACTACGCCCCTGCCTCCCTCAGCGCCATGAACCGCCTGAAACCCCGACTGGGGCTGGAGTTCACGGCAACGCCCACCTTCAAGGGCAACATCATCAGCACATTCAACTTAGGGCAGGCGATTGACTATGGGTACGTCAAGCATCCCCGCGTGGCGCGGGTCATCAATGATACAACGCCTGCCAGCGACAAGGAGCCGATGAACCTGCTGGATGCCGTTCGCAACCACGAGCGCAAAAAGGGCGTCTTAGCCGCCTACTGCGCCAACAACAGCCTTCCCCTGGTATCGCCCGTCCTGCTTGTCACAACCGAGGACGTAGGGCATGGAGACCGCGTAGCGGCGTATCTGCAAGGCAAGACCGAGATCATGGTCAAAGACGCCAGCGGCAGGGAAGGCAAAGAAACACTTTATGACGGGGAACCGTTCGGCAAAGGCACAGAGCTAGAGGGGCGCTACGGTGGGAAAGTGCTGCTGGTTCACTCCAAGACGGAAGAAGACACGGATCAGGCCGTCAGCACACTGGAAACGAACCAGTATGAGATTGTTGTTCATGTCAACAAGCTTAAAGAGGGACTCGACGTGTCCAATATCTACACCCTTGCCGTTCTCCGCGCCGCCAAAGCCAACGTGCTGACCGAGCAGATCATCGGGCGCGGCCTGCGTCTCCCCTTCGGCGCACCCGTGACAGGCGATGAAGACGACAGTGAGGAAGCCAATGAAGATGTGCGCGACCTGAACGCCCTGGACATCATGCCCCACAAGGAGTTTCAGAAGGTCGTAGACGAAGCCGAGGACTACCTAAAGGGCCGCATTGAGGAGAAGGTCATTGATCGGCAGGCAAAGAAAGATGCTGCTCTTTATGATACTGTGGTAGTCGCGCCATCTGACGATCCCAAGCTGCAAATCATCATCCCATTGATTGACTCAGAAATGACGGGTACAGATCGGCGGCTGGCAGTCTTCCCGATCAAGCCAAGCATTGACCCTGAAGGGGATGAAGATTACAAGAGGCAGGTTGTCATCACCGACATCCGAACGCACCAGAAGGTCGTTATCGAGCGGCTAGGTTTGCAGAACGTCAAAGATGGCGTGGGCTATCTCGTTCGGGCCGCGCTTGACCGCTGCCCCGAAACAGACGCCGAGGATGCGCCCGTCTTAGCGGAACTCGCCCGCAAGTATCTAGGGCAGCTACGCCCGGATGAAGCAACTTGGGCTTACGCGATTGCGCTTCGCAAAGAGCCAATCATAGACGACTTCAGCAAGCAGATCAAGGCACAGATTGATACCCTGCACCCCACCGTGCAGGTTCGGCGTGAAGGCGTCTTCGAGTTCAAGCCCTGGTCCAAGAACGTCATCAAAGGCTACACGTCGCCTCAGCGCAAAGAAAACGACGCCGAGCAGGACAAGGCCGGCGTCCTCATCACCGGCTACGGCAAGTCTCTCTATGCTTCCAACTATTTCGACTCCAAGCAGGAGAAGTGGCTGGCCGACTGCCTGGAACGAGACAACGCTGTTCTGCGCTGGGCACGTCTTCCGACCCGTCAGATGCGGATCGGCCTCTCCCGCACCGGCTACTACCCCGACTTCGTAGCCGTCGTGAAAGATGAACACAGCAGCATTCGTCACTACCTGTTGGAAGTCAAAGCCGCCAACAAGTGCGACCCCAACAATCCCGATCCCGACGTTCTGCGGAAGTACGACGCGGCGACAGAGTGGGTAGAGATGGCGAACTTGGAGAGGGGCAAGCAAGCTCAAAAGTGGCAGTACCGCCTGCTGACTGACCAGATGATCGACACCCGCAAAAGCGGCGACTTCCTGTTTATTGCAAATGGAGCCGTGTTGCTTCGTTAAGCAGGGTTTCCGGTTTCTGATACTTTCCCGGAGTATAATGCAGTATGGAGTTTCAGATCAAACCCGAAGATGAACCGCTGATCCAGGCTGCTATCGGCATGGGCGACTGGCTTCTCGCCCACCCGGACACGACCAAAGAACAGAAGCAAGCGATTGTCCTGCTCCAAGACGGCCTGCGCCGCCTTCCTGCCGTCACGCCTGGTCTCAATGCCGACTATGGGTTCAGCATAGCCGCTACTGAGGATGCAGTTACAGGTATTGATCGCGGTTGGAGCGTAAGCCTTTATCCGCCCTGCAATCTGGATATTGGCAACTACTACACGCCGTTTCCATACCCCGAAGGTGAGAAAGAGTGGATGGAATTAGTTCACGAGATGATGGCACATGAATTGTTTTACGAGATTCAAGCAGGTAAGTCGTGTCACGATGGCACATACTACTACGATGAGTGGATCACCGAAGCCGGTTCCCCTGAACTTTACTTGAAGGATGGCGCACGATTGGTCATTGACGCAAGCGGCAAGATAGACAACTCTGCTGGGTTGTCATCACCGGGACTTGTTTCTGACCCGTAGCTCGGCCAGCGCAAGCATGATGCTGTCTGATGCCGCGCTTAGTCTTTCCTCATCGCCCTCTGCCAGCTTCTCCTGCACCCAGCTTTCAAGATGCTGATCCACCATTTCGTCCATGTCGGGAAAGATGACCTCTACCCAGCCAGAGGAGAAGCTATAAGCCGTTGTCTCAGGCGGGTAGGCATAAGGCCGTTCCAACTCCCTTAGCAGTTCAGTGACGAGCGAGTGGGGCAAGCCGGAACGGGCAATATCGCGGATAAAGACCAATTCTGCGATCTGATCGTCTTCTATCGTTTCAAGCGTGGCGGCCTCATACGAAAGCCATCCTGCCTGCTGCCAGTGTGCCGCGTCGTCAAGGCTTACCCTCAGCATTGCCAGAGTTTCGTCAAGCCTGCGTGGAAACAGGCTAAGTTGGCTTGCGACTTGTGAAGGACGGCGAAGTTCATTAGAAAAGGTGAGTCCTCGGTTGCTCATACTTGACCCTTCTTTCTGCGCTGCGGCGGATGCAGAAGTATAACAGAAATGGTATGATAAAGCAGGAAGGCGAACAAAGCACTGTGCTCAGGGTATAGCCCGTTTCGGACGTAAGCGTGTCGCGCCTTTCATCTGTTGACAAGAACAGTGCAGCGATGGTGGCATAAGTATTGTCCTCAAAGCGCGGCCCACACCGACGCGGCTTTCCCGATTGTCAGCAATGGCGTCTGCCCTCTCAGGACAGGGAACACCATTGGCAAGTTTGCGTTAAGCGACCTTCCCGCTCTTTTTGGCCCCAGTTGGGACTTTGTTACGAACAATGAACGCCGACAACCATTTGATGGGGTTGTCGGCGTTCGTTGTTTTCGGCATTCATTATTTGCTAATACTGAAAGCTAAGAGCTACTAGAAGTCATGGGTAGCGAGTCAAAGATTTATTCCCAGCTCAGGCTGCCAGCCGATTGGTACTCAGTCACGCGGGTCTCGAAGAAGTTTTTTTCTTTGCCTAAATCCATTGTTTCGCTCATCCACGGGAAAGGATTAGACGAACCGTACTGGGCCGGCAAACCAATTCGCTCAAGTCGGCGGTCTGCGATATGCTGAACATACTGACGGAATAGGCCGCTGTTCAGGCCGAGAATGCCCTGCGGCAAACAGTCGGCAGCATAAGCCACTTCGAGTTCAACGGCATCACCGATCAAAGTGATCATGCGCTTCTGGAACTCTGGCGTCCAAAGATGCGTGTTTTCCTGCTTGATCCCATTGATTAAATCAATGCCAAAGTTCAGGTGCGTACTTTCGTCACGCAGGATATATTGGAACTGCTCCCCAATGCCGGTCATGCGGTTTTGCCGCTGGAACGACAGAATCATCACGAAGCCAGTGTAAAAGAAGATGCCTTCCATGATCAAGTAGTAGCCGATCAGATTTTCCAGAAACTTTTGCGCCCCAGCAAAGGTTTCCGTGGTGAAATGAGGATCGAGCAGCGCGGCAGTGAGTTCCATCTCGAAAGCGTCCTTGCGAGCGATTGCCGGCACCTCATGGTACATATTGAAGACGGCTTTCTCGTCAAGCCCTAGACTGTCTACGATGTAAAGAAAAGTGTGCGTGTGGACAGCTTCCTCAAAGGCTTGGCGCAGCAAATACTGGCGGCACTCCGCGTTCGTGATATGCTTGAAGATTGCCAGCACCAGATTGTTGCCGACAAGACTTTCCGCTGTCGAAAAAAAGCCGAGATTTCGCAGGATCACCCGGCGCTCTCCCTCGGTCAGTTCCTGACCGCGCCAAGTGGCGATGTCTTTGCCCATCGAAACTTCGGTCGGCATCCAGTGGTTCGCGCAGCCGTTGACATAATGCTCCCAGGCCCAGTCATATTTCAGCGGCATGAGCTGATTCACATCCACCTGACGGCAGTTGATCAGCCGCTTGTCCTCGGGGCCATGCGGCTGGGAGCGATTATCGCGCAGTATAGGTGTTCGCTCCTGGTTAAGAGGCCAATCCGATTCCAGCGTCTGATTTGATTCAAATGTCAGTTCCAAGAAATTTTTCCTTCCTATTTATACTCAGGGGCATGAAGTTCCTTGATCAAATGGCTGATGTCGTTGGTTCCCCCCAATTCCGGCGTGCGGTGCTGGCGCACTCAACCATATTCCGAATGGAGGGACCTACCTCGCCCCAGGATCGGGTCTTTAGACCGCAGTCAGGATTCACCCACAAGCGTTCGGCAGGGAGAACCTGCGCGCTGGCCCGCAGGAGGGAGACCATCTCCCCCACGGAAGGGGTGCGTGGCGAATGGATGTCCCACACACCAGGGCCGACCGCATTCGGATAACTGAATTGGACAAAGGCATCCAGCAGCTCCGACTGCGAGCGTGCTGTCTCAATGGAGATCACGTCGGCGTCGAGAGCTGCGATGCTCTGGATGATGTCGTTGAACTCGCAGTAGCACATGTGAGTATGTATCTGCGTCTCGTCACGCACTCCGCTCGACGCCAGGCGGAACGCCGCAACCGCCCAGCCCAGGTAATCGTCCCAGTCAGCACGGCGCAACGGGAGACCTTCCCGCAGGGCAGGCTCGTCCACTTGAATAATTTTAATGCCCGCCGCTTCTAGGTCGCCCACCTCGTCGCGCAATGCCAGTGCGATCTGCTGCGTGGTCACGCGGCGCGGCTGGTCGTCGCGCACGAAACTCCATTGTAGGATAGTCACGGGGCCAGTCAGCATTCCCTTCATCGGCTTCGGTGTCAGGGACTGGGCCAGCCTCGCCCAGCCCACTGTCATCGGCGTGGGGCGGCTCACGTCGCCGAAGATGATTGGCGGCTTCACGCAGCGCGAGCCGTAGCTTTGCACCCAGCCGTTCTGGGTGAAGGCGAACCCCGCCATCTGCTCGCCAAAATACTCCACCATGTCGTTGCGCTCGAATTCCCCATGAACCAGCACATCAAGCCCCACCTCTTCCTGCCAATGCACGGCCTGACGCACGTGATCGGTCAAGAAGGATTCGTAGTCTGCTCCATTCAGTTCGCCGCGCTTGAAACGCGCGCGGGCGGCACGCACGTCCGCCGTCTGAGGGAAGGAGCCGATTGTGGTCGTCGGGAACAGCGGGAGGCCCAGGACCGCCTGCTGCTCGACCTGCCGCACGGCAAAGGGACTGGAACGGCACAAGTCGTTCTCACTAATCGTCGCCAGACGCGAAGCGACTTGTTGATCATGGACATGGGGACTGGTTCGGCGCGCCTTCATGGTCGCCTGGTTCTCCTCCCAGGCAGAGCGCAGGTTGGCGTCGCTGTCTGGTTCACCATCGGTCGCGGCCAACCGAGCCAGCGTGGTCAGTTCGTGCAGCTTCTCCTCGGCAAATGCCAGCCAGCCGCGTAGCTCTAGGTCGAGGGGTGTTTCAGGCTTCAGCGAATAAGGCACATGCAACAGCGAACACGATGGCGAGACGAGGAGGCGCTCGGCCCCGAGAGCACACCTGGCGTCGCGCAGCACAGCCAGCGATGCCACAAAATCGTTCCGCCAGACGTTTCGCCCGTCCACAACGCCCACCGACAGGAGGCTGCCCGCTGGAAGCGCAGCGCAGACAGCCGCGACCTCACTCGGGGCGCGTGAGGCGTCGACATGCAGCCCCTGAATGGGGAGACGGCAGGCTAGGTGCAGATTGTCCCCGAGCGCTCCGAAATAGGCAGCAAGCATGATGTGGGGGCCAGAACACTGGGAAAGAGCCGTGTACGCCGCCTCGTACCAGTCCTGCTGCGGAGGCGTTAGGTCGGTTGCCAGGCAGGGTTCGTCGATCTGCACCCACTCGGCTCCCGCATCGGCCAACTCGTTCAGCACCTGCACATACACGGGCAGCAGGCGGGCGAGGAGCGTACCCTTGACGGTAGCCTCCTCCTCTGGCTCTCCGTGCAGCTTGCCCAGCAACAGGAACGACACTGGCCCGAGCAAGACGGGTACAGTGCGAATGCCGAGCGCCAGCGCCTCCCTGAACTCGTCCAGCGGCTTGGAGGAAGCTAGTCGAAATTCCTGATCGGCGGCGAATTCGGGCACCAGATAGTGATAATTCGTGTCGAACCATTTGGTCATCTCCATCGCACTCGTCCCCGTGGTCTGGCCGTGTTCAGTATCCACGCCGCGTGCCATGACGAAGTAGGTGTCGATGTCAATCTTGCCGTCACCGCTCCAGCCAAAACGCGGCGGCACGGACCCAACTAGTATGCTCGTATCAAGCACCTGATCATACAGGCTGAAGTCATTGGAGGGAATCCAGTCAATACCTGCTTCCTTCTGGCGTGCCCAGTGCGCGGCCCGCAGTGCCGCCGCCGCCGCAAGCAGTGCCCCTTGTGTGCTTTTCCCGCCCCAGTATGCTTCGAGTGCCTTCTTGAGTTCACGCCGCGTACCGATGCGCGGAAAGCCGAGATTGTGCGACTTGATCGAGGTGATCATTTGAGTTTCTTTCGTTTATAAAGTGTCGCCCGCCTTATGGCAGGCATGATAAGAACAGTAAGAATCGTGAGACCTTCTTGATAGGATAAGATGCTTTATTGGCAGGCTTCGCAGTCCTCACCGAGAGTACAGGCCGCAATCATTGGGGCCGCATCGGGCGAGCGATCCACGGTGATTTCGCTCGAGGCGCTCTTATTCTTCATCCAGCGCGGCTGTACGCCAAAGCGGTTGATGTCCAGCGTGGACTTTTCAACCTGCGTTGCGGCTAAAGTTCGTAGGTAGTATGTTGTTTTCAAGCCTTTGTGCCAGGCAAGAAAATACATCTCTCCGAGCTTTTTGCCGCTCGGCTGGGCAAGGTAGAGGTTCAAGGACTGTCCCATGTCAATCCACTTTTGACGGCGGGCAGCGCACTCGATCAGCCACTCTGGTGCGATCTCGAAAGCAGTGCGGTAGCAGTCTTTGAGATCAACAGGAATGCGCTCAATTTGGGAGAGCGTACCGTCGTGATACTTGATTTCGGCCTGCATCTCGGAGTCCCAGATGCCAAGCGCTTTCAGACGCTTGACGAGGGATGTATTGACCTGCGTGAAGTCGCCTGACAGATTGCTCTTGACGTAAAGGTTTTTGTAGGTTGGCTCAATAGATTGGGTCACGCCAATGATGTTAGAGATCGTAGCAGTAGGCGCAATGGCAAGCACGTTGCTGTTACGCATCCCGTGCTGCCGGATCGCCTCCCGAACCGGCGTCCAGTCAAGGCTGGCCGCGCGGTCTACATCAAGCGGCAAGCCGCGCTGGGCGTCTACGAAAGCCAGTGTGTCCAGCGGCAACAGGCCCCGATCCCACTTTGAGCCGGAAAAGGTTGGGTATGCCCCGCGCTCTACGGCAAGCTCTGCCGAGGCAAACAGGGCATAGTACGAAATTGCTTCCATGCTTCGGTCGGCAAAATCCGCTGCTTCTACACTCGCGTAGCTGAGGCCCAGTGTGTATAGGGCATCCTGAAATCCCATCAGTCCCAGTCCGACCGGGCGATGCCGCATGTTGGCGGTCTGCGCCTCGGAGGTCGGGTAGAAGTTCAGGTCAATCACGTTGTCGAGCATCCGCACGGCAGTCTTAATGGTTGCTTGAAGACGCTGCGTGTCCAGCCCCTGCGGCGTCACATGCACGGCTAGGTTGATCGAGCCGAGGTTGCAGACGGCAGTTTCCTCGTGCGAGTTGTTCAGCAATATCTCGGTGCAGAGGTTGGAGTTATGAACCACCCCCACATGGTCCTGGGAGGAGCGGACATTGGACGGGTCTTTCCACGTCATCCACGGATGCCCGGTCTCAAAAAGCATGGAAAGCATCCTGCGCCACAAGTCCACAGCGGGAAGCCGCTTGAAGAGCTTGATTTCGCCCGCGCTGGCCCGGCGCTCGTATTCCGCATATCGGGCATCAAAGGCTTCGCCGTAGAGGTTATGCAGATCAGGCATGTCGCTTGGACTAAACAGCGTCCATTCTTCGCCTCGCTGAACACGTTTCATAAAGAGGTCTGGTATCCAGTTCGCGGTGTTCATATCGTGGGTGCGCCGCCGGTCGTCGCCGGTATTTTTCCGCAGTTCCAGGAACTCCTCGACATCCAGGTGCCACGTTTCCAGGTAGGCGCAAACCGCGCCCTTGCGCTTGCCGCCCTGGTTGACGGCCACGGCGGTGTCATTGGCGACTTTCAGGAAAGGGATGATGCCCTGACTTTTCCCAGAAGTTCCTTTAATGGCCGCGCCGAGCGACCGAACCTGCGTCCAGTCATTGCCCAGCCCGCCTGCCCATTTGGACAGCAAGGCGTTGTCTTTGATGCACTTAAAAATCGTACTCAAGTCATCCCCGACAGTGGAAAGATAGCAGGAAGAAAGCTGAGAATGCCGCGTTCCAGCGTTGAAAAGCGTAGGCGTTGCCGGCGTGAACAAAAATTGGGAAATCAGATGATAAAACTCAACGGCCCGTTCTTCTTTATTTTCCTCGCCGAGAGCAACGCCCATTGCTACCCGCATCCAAAAAATCTGCGGCAGCTCAATCCGTGCTCCGTCAATTTGCAGCAGGTAGCGGTCATAAAGAGTTTGCAAGCCAAGATAAGCAAACAACTCATCGCGTTCCGGGCAAAGAGCCAGACCAAGCCGGGGCAGATCGAAAGAAAGCATGACCGGGTCCAGCAGCTCTGCTCGAACCGCTCGCTGAATGTACTGGGGAAAATACTCTTGGTAGGTCGCCGAGGACTGAGCGGTGGAAACCGGCTGGCCTGTTGCTTCCAGGCGAAGCTGGCCGAGCAGAAGCCGTGCCGCGACAAACGTATAGGCAGGTTCTTCCTCGATCCGAGCGCGAGCTGCCAGGATGGTAGATTGCGTAATTTCTGCCTGCGAGATGCCGTCGTAAAGGGAGTTCAGCGTGGCGGCAAAAAGCGACTCAGCCTGTACATCAGTTCCTAAGCCAGTACAAGCCTCCTCCACTGTTGCCCGCAATGCCGCCGTATCCAGATCGGCCTCGCCGCCGTCCGCTCGGCGAAAACGCAGAGCAGCAGTGCGGCGCTGCTGTGCGTGCTGCTCTCGGTACAAAACGTAACGGCGAGCAACGCGGTTCTCACCGCCGAGCATCAAAACGCGCTCGACTTCATCCTGTATCTGCTCGACTTGAAGTGGCGCGGAGAGTGCCTGAGCTTCGGCGGCGCACCATGCGATCACTACCTCGGCGAAGCCTCCCACTTTGGCTTGCGCCGCTTCGGGGAGGGGCGCAGCAGTAGGAAGGCCCAGTTCGGCGCGAAAGGCTTTCTCAATAGCAGCATGAATACGCAGGCCATCAAACGAGGTAAGCAGGCCGTTACGCTTCTGAACTTGCAGAGCGAGCGCACGAGAAGAAGCAGACAGGGAAGAAGACAAAGGATTGGCAGAAAGAGAAGAAGCGAGAGCGGAGGACATCAGATTGGGTTCCTTTCGTAACGGCGCGTTGGGCCTAAGACTCAAATTGCCCGCTCCGGTCAGAAGCAGGCAGATCAGTCCAGGCGTCACGAGCGTTGCTCAGAGGAAGCCAGACGAACCAATGCCCTTTCATGCGGAGGGAAGATGGCGCTAGTTTCGCAAGTGGGCATTCGGACTTTGGCAGTGCCTTTTCAGGACACGGCGCCTTACCGTTGCGCGACAGTGCTGGATTCTCACCAGACTTTCCCCAATGTTGCAGCCGCACCACGACGGTGCAGCCTCACGAAACACAATATGTTGTTGTAATCTGCCTTCATATTAGCAGATATAGAAACTTCTGTCAAGGGGTAACAAAATAAATTATTTTTCAGATCAGTCTTGACAGTTTGTGCAAAGGCCGTTATAATGCAGTTAATTAAAGAGACCGCTGGGGGTGCCGAAAACGCTATTTGTTTTTGGCTGAGAGGCGCACTGCGCTAACCCCAAGAACCTGATCCGGGTCATACCGGCGTAGGAAAGCGGAGGATGAGTTTGTTTTGCCTGCACTTCTTGTGCCTGTCAAGGCCGCTGTCCCCACTTTCGGGGCAGCGGCCTTTTTCGGGTTTTGGCTTCATGCACGAGGAGAAACACATGGCATCAACTGATTTAGCTTCCGGTACTCATTCCGTTTCCGGTACTCATTTCGCTTCTGACGACTACCGCTTTCCCGCTTCACGCAAGGTCTACACGCCGGGTCGCCTTTACCCGGACTTGCGCGTTCCGCATCGAGAGATCACTCTGTCCCCAACGCACATTCACAACAGCGACCGGATTGAAAAAAACGCACCGCTATGCGTGTATGACACAAGCGGCTCCTACACTGATCCAGATGTCGCCGTTGATGTACGCTCCGGCCTGAGCGCCTTGCGTCAGAGCTGGATTGAGGACCGGCAGGGTGCAGCTTACGGCAAGTCCCAGCCAAGCTACCGGCCTGTCCCCGGCCACTCGGACCCCTCTCTCCCCATGCCCCCGCACCGCCTGGCATTGCGGGGAAGCGGGCTGGTCACGCAGTTCCAGCAGGCACGAGCCGGCATCATCACACCCGAAATGGAATACATCGCCATCCGCGAAAGCCAGGGACGAGACCGCTCCGCTGCTGTTGGTCAGCACCCCGGCCACTCTTTCAATGCCGCCATTCCCGAAGTAGTCACACCGGAGTTCGTCCGCGAGGAAGTAGCGCGTGGCCGGGCGATCATCCCCGTCAACATCAATCACCCGGAATGCGAGCCGATGATTATTGGCCGAAACTTCCTGGTCAAGATCAACGCCAACATCGGCAACTCCGCCGTCACTTCCTCGGTGGAAGAAGAAGTCGAGAAGATGACCTGGGCGACGCTGTGGGGCGCAGATACCGTCATGGACCTTTCCACCGGCAAGAACATCCACGAGACCCGCGAATGGATTTTGCGGAACTCTCCCGTCCCAATTGGTACGGTGCCTCTTTATCAGGCGTTAGAGAAGGTCAATGGCAAGGCGGAAGAACTGACCTGGGAAATCTACCGCGACACGCTGATCGAGCAGGCCGAGCAAGGCGTGGACTATTTCACGGTCCATGCAGGCGTTCTACTGCGGTACGTTCCTATGACAGCAAAGCGCATGACCGGAATTGTCTCGCGCGGCGGCTCGATCATGGCGAAGTGGTGTTTGTCTCATCATAAAGAAAGCTTTCTGTATACGCATTTCCACGAGATTTGCGAGATCATGCAGGCGTATGACGTGTCGTTCAGCCTGGGTGACGGTCTGCGCCCCGGCTCGCTCGCAGATGCCAATGATGAAGCCCAATTCGCCGAGCTGAAAACGCAGGGGGAGCTGAACCATATCGCTTGGGAGCATGGTGTCCAGGTGATGAACGAAGGCCCTGGTCATATTCCAATGCACATGATCAAGGAAAACATGGAC
>JAABUV010004770.1_pt1 | contig 15909 bp, 14 predicted proteins | sample 5559971 | NCBI WGS metagenome assembly JAABUV01 (sample SAMN10711881, study PRJNA513362) | rock metagenome | isolation source: Antarctica rocks | place: Antarctica: Victoria Land, Knobhead nord | collected 2015-12-19
GCCGTGACGCTTAACCCCGAGCGCGACATCGTCGTCCAGACAGCCACCGTGCAGACACTGATGACACCCGGATAAGCACACGTCGTTACGAGACCCGCGCGGCAACCCCTTTGACACTCACCGGGTGCCGCCGGTCGCGGCGGCGATGGCGTTCCTGGCGTTCGGCGAGGTGCTGACGTCGATGCAGGTGGGCGGCATGGCGGTGGCGGTGGCGGGGGTCGCGCTGTCGCAGACGGCGCGGGCGGGGTAGGCGGAAAGGGCAGGGGCTTCGCTGCCGGACGCAGCCGTGCAGGTCCCTGGACTCCTTGCCTTCAGTACCGGGATCAAAGGACCTCCCGGCCCTTTGCGGGTCCGGGCGGAGCCCGGCCTTGCCTGCTTTCCCTGGGACCTGGGTTCGTCGCGGCGGGTCCAGGCAGGGCGTCCTGCGCGGCAGGACACGGCCGTCGCAGCGGGCGGGAACGGGTGTCTCCATTCGCGAGTTCCGGGCAGGAAAGGCGTGGCATTCCGGCCGATGAGATGTCGTGTGTCCTGCGCGGCAGGACAAACGTGTCCTGCGGCGCGGGACAAATCGGGGGTCCGCGGGGGGGTGTTGTCCTGCGCGGCGTGACGCAGCCGTCCCGCTGCGCGGGACCGGGTGTGCCGTGCGGTGGGGCCGCGCGGGGCTGGGTGGGACGGGTTCCGGGCGGCGTGCCGGCGGCACCAGCAGGACGCCGGTCCAGGGGTGCCTCGTCCCTGGCGGGTCCGGGCAGAGCCCGGCCTTGCCTCCTATTCTCCCGACAGCTCCCGCCGCCTGCGGTCCAGCTCCTCGCTGTAGCGGCGCAGGGCATGCTGCTCGGTCAGGATGCCGATCACCCGCATCGACTCCTTCGTCTCCACCACGGCGAGGGCGTCGGCTTCCGCGGTCTCGAACATCGCGACCGCCTCCTTCACCGACATGGCGGGCAGCAGCACGGTCTCGCTGTGGTGCAGGATCTCCGAGATGCGGCCCGCCGTCTCGGCGGCAGCGTAGGCGTCGGAGATGGTGAGCATCCCGGCGTAGCGGTCGCGCTCGTCGACGGCGATGATGGCGGCGCTGCTGCCGAGCGGGAAGTCGCGGCGGAAGCTCGTCAGGGTCGTGTCGGCGCGCACCCGGCGCAGCTCGCGGCGCATCATCCGGCCGACCGAGAGGCTGCGCACCCAGCCGACGTCGACGGCCGAGCGGATCGCCTCGCCGCGCAGGTGGAAGCGCCAGGTGGCGAACGAGTAGCCAAAGGTGCGGCGCACAGTGATCGCCGAGATCACCGACGCGGCGAGCACGGCCACGGTGACCGGCAGGCTGCCGGTGCTCTCCAGCGCCAGGAACGCCATGGTGAGCGGGCCGCCGACCACGGCGACCGCGAGCGCGCTCATGCCGACCAGGGCGTAGACCACCGCGGGCAGCGCCTGGGTCGCGGTGGCCAGGGCGACGACGCCTGCGAAGCACTTGCCGAGCAGCGCGCCCAGGAACAGCGAGGCGTAGAACAGGCCGCCGCGGAACCCCGAGCCGATCGAGATCGCGGAGGCCAGCGCCTTGAGCACCAGCAGCAGTGCCACGTGCTGCAGGGTGTAGGGCGCGTCGATGCCGACGCGCAGCGCCGCGTGGCCGGAGGACAGCACCGCGGGCGCCACCAGCGCGAGCAGGCCGACCGCGAGGCCGCCGATCGCCGGGCGCAGCCAGGACGGCACGCGCGAGGCGCGGAACGCCGCCTCGGTCATGGTGACCGCGCGCATGATGGCGATGCCCATCAGCGCCGCGATCACGCCGAGTGCGAGGATCGGCAGGAAGTCCACGGTCTCGATCGTGGTCGGCAGGCGCAGCGCCCAGGCCTGGTCGGTGGGGCTCAGCACGCGCAGCACGAACACCGCGGTGATCGCGGAGACCACGACCGGCGCCAGGCTGGCCAGCGAGTAGGTGCCGATCACCAGCTCGAAGGCGTAGAAGGCGCCGGTGAGCGGGGCGTTGAACGCGGCGGCGATGGCGCCGGCGGCGCCGCAGCCGACCAGCAGGCGCAGGTCGTTGCGGCGCACCCGGAAGGAACGCCCGAGCTTGGAGGCGGCGGCGGCGCCGATCTGGGTGTAGCCGGCCTCCAGGCCGACCGAGGCGCCGACGCTGTTGGACAGCAGGGTCTGCGCCACGACGACGAGGCTGTCGCTGAGCGACATGGCGCCGCCGAACAGGGCGTTGGCCTCGATCGGGTCGACCGGGCGGCGCGGCCACCAGCGCGACAGGGCGAGACCGAGCAGGCCCACGGCGAGGCCGCCCAGCGTCGGCACCAGGATGCAGCGCAGGCGCTCCACGCTGACCTGGCCGGACAGGCGCTCGCCGTTGGTGGCGAACAGCAGGTGGTGCGCGTCCTGGGTGGCCTCGTTCATCGCCACGACGAACAGGCCGGCGACGATGCCGATCACGGCGGCGAGCACCACGAGCCCCAGCTCGTCGGCGCGGACCAGGGCGCGCAGGTTCTGCGGTGCGTGCAGCACCCAGTCGCGCAGCGCGCCGCTGTCATGCGTGCGCTGTGGCCGGCCCGCCGGCTTGGTGGCGCGGGTCGGCTGGGCCGGTCTGGTGACCGACGGCTTGGCACGGCGGATGGTCGAGAGGAAGGACATCGGCGTCGGCCGCTGCAACGGGTTCGTGGCAGTCGGATTCGCATGCAATCCCGCCGCGATGGCTTCTAGCCCCGCTGTCTCAGAAATGCGCGATCAATCGTCATCCGGCCGTCGGTCAGTGTGCATGACACCGGCCCTGCGGCGGGGCGGCAGCAGGCAAGGCCGGGCTCTGCCCGGACCCGCCAAAGGGCCGAGCCCTTTGGGAACCCCTCCCTTCAGCAAGTGGATTCCAAAGGCTTGCCTTTGGCGGAGTTTGAGGCGGAGCCTCAACCTTGCTTCCTTCCTGCGCCTGATACCCTGCCTGCGGCGACCCCGGGGCAAACTGACCCATTGCAGCCTCCAGCCTTGCCTGCTTGCTGCCTTGCCGGCGAAGCGCTGCGGTTTCGGTGGCCTGCTCTGACCTCGATGCGTCGGAGGCGGATCCGGGCTGCCTCCAGTGGGGCCGGGCCCTGTTCATGGAAGGGACGTATGCATGGCGCAGGCGCATGGTCGACGTGTCTGAGGAGGCCCGGGTGGCGCTGGTGACCGGGGCGAGCGGCGGGATCGGTCCATGGATCGCGCTCGGCCTGGCGCAGGCGGGACTGCACGTGGTGCTGGCGGGGCGGGACCGGGCGCGCACCGAGGCGGCGCGGCGCTGGGTGGCCGGGCGGGTGGCGGGCGCCGCGCCGGAGCTGGAGCTGGCCGACCTGTCCAGCCTGGCGGAGGCGCGGGCGCTCGGCGAGCGGGTGGCGGCGCGGCACGGCGCGCTGGCGGTGCTGGTGAACAACGCCGGGGTGTTCCGCCACCGCCGTGCGCTGACGGTCGAGGGGCACGAGACGGTGCTGGCGGTGAACCACCTGGCGCCGTTCGTGCTGACCCGCGCGCTGCTGCCGGCGCTGGCGGCGGGACGGGCGCGGGTGGTCAACGTGGGGTCGCTGGCGTCGGACCATGCCGGGATCGACCCGGACGACCTGGAGCTGTCGCGGCGCTGGGACCTGGTGCGCGCCTACGCCCGGTCCAAGCTGGCGCTGATGATGGCGACCTTCGAATGGGCGGAGCGGGTGCCCGGGACCGCGTTCCTGGTGGTGCATCCGGGCGGGGTGCGGACCGGGCTGGTGCGCGCGGGCGGGCTGGTGCAGTTCGGATGGTGGGCGATGTCGCCGTTCCTGCTCACCCCGGAGCAGGGCGCCGCCACGCCGCTGCACGCCACGCTGTCGGGCACGCTGTCCGGGGTGAGCGGGCGCTACCTCAAGGACAGCCGGATCGCGCGGCCGAACCGCAGGGCGCTGGACGCCGCGCTGCGCCGGCGCGTGTGGGAGGCCACGGAGCGGCTGGCCGGCTGAGGTCGGCGGCGGTGCAGCAAGCTAAGGTTGAGGCTCCGCCTCAAACTCCGCCAAAGGCAAGCCTTTGGAATCCAACACTTAAGGAGATGGTTTCCAAAGGCCTCGGGCCTTTGGCGGGTCTGGGCAGAGCCCAGCCTTGCTTGCTGCCAGGCCGATCTCCCCGCCGCCCGGCAGGTCAGGCGCAACGCCTGACCTTGCGCGGTGTTATGGTCCACGCAACCCCAGCAGGAGCAGCGACATGCGGGATCTTCGGGCGCGCGAGATCGCAGGCGGCCGGTGCGGCGTCGCGACCGTGCCGAGGCAGGCGTGGCAAGCACAGATGCCGGAGCCGATGCCGCCGACAGGGCCGCCGCCGGTCCCGCCGGACCCCGACCTGCCGCCGCCGGTCGAGGAGCCGCCGGACGGGGTGCCGATCCCGGGCGACCCGCCGCCGCCGCCGATGCAGGCGCGCTGAGAGAGTGCCGGGCGGCGCGGGCGTGGCGGTGCCGGGTGAGATGCGGCAGGTCGTGGTGACGCAGCCGGGGGGGGCCGAGGCGATGCGGCTGGAGGCCGGCCCCGTGCCGGTCCCGGCGCCCGGCGAGATTCTGGTCCGCGTGCTCGCGGCCGGGGTCAACCGGCCGGACGTGGCGCAGCGCACGGGCGCTTACCCGCCGCCGCCCGGAGCGAGCCCGCTGCTCGGGCTTGAGGTCGCCGGCGAGGTGGCGGCGCTCGGCGCAGGCGTGGCGGGCTGGCAGGTGGGCGAGCGGGTCTGCGCGCTGGTCAACGGGGGCGGCTACGCGGAGTACTGCGTGGCGCCGGCGACGCAGTGCCTGCCCTGGCCGGACGGATACGACGCCGTGCGGGCGGCGGCGCTGCCGGAGACCTGCTTCACGGTGTGGGCCAACCTGTTCGAGATCGGCGGGCTGCGGGCCGGCCAGACGGCGCTGGTGCATGGCGGCAGCAGCGGCATCGGCATCACCGCGATCCAGCTCGGGGTGGAGATGGGCGCGTCGGTGCTGGTCACGGCGGGCTCCGCGGAGAAGTGCGCGGCGTGCGAGCGGCTGGGGGCGGCGCTGGCGATCAACTACCGCGAGCGGGATTTCGTCGAGGCGGTGCGCGAGCACACCGGCGGGCGGGGCGTGGACGTGGTGCTGGACATGGTGGGGGGCGACTACACGCCGGGCAACCTGCGCAGCCTGGCGATGGACGGGCGGCTGGTGCTGATCGCGTTCCTGCGCGGCGCCATCGTGGAAAAACTCGACCTGACGCGGATCATGACGCAGCGGCTCACGGTCACCGGCTCGACGATGCGGCCGCGCAGCGCGGCGCAGAAGGGCGAGATCGCGGACCGGCTGCGCGAGAGGGTGTGGCCGGCGCTGTCGGCAGGGCGTTGCGGACCGGTGATCGAGGCCGTGTTCGACCTGGGCGACGTGGCGCAGGCGCACGCGCTGATGGAGAGCAGCCGGCACATCGGCAAGATCGTGCTGCGGGTTGCGGCGTGAGGAAGGCGAGGCCGAAGGCTCCGCCTCTGGACTCCGCCAACGGCAAGTCCTTGGAAAGCTGGACTTGGAGGCGGGTTTCCGGAGGCATCAGGCTGGCGAATCCGGGGAGAGCCCGGCCTCGCTGCGCCATCGCCGTGCCGTCGCACCCGGTGCTCGGGGCGGGATGGAGGCTTCGTCACAGCAGCGGCAGGACGAGGGCGACCATGGTCAGGATCGCCCAGGCGACACTGAACACGGCGGGGACCATCCTGGCGAACAGCATGGTATGGCGCTGGTCGGGATCGGCCCGGAGATTGTCCCGGCCCGGCACGTCCAGCCGCCACATGGAGTCGATCAGCGGGGAATTCCCGTGCATGAGCGCGCGCTGACGCACATTCCACTCGACGATGATCTTGAAGCTTGCGGTCACGCCGGGCCAGGACAGCATGGCCAGAGCCAGACCCAGCAGCGAGAGCATCGGCGCCACGATCACCGGGAAGGCCGAGCCCCAGCGGGCGTTCGTGCTGCCCATCGCCATCGTGAACGAGATCGTCAGGAAGGCCTCGGCGCTGATCAGCGCGTTTATCCGGTCGTGCAGCAGGCCGATCTCGAAGCGGGTCTCCTCGCGGATGAAGGCGAGGCGCCGGACGTCGTCCACCTGCATGTCTGAGCTGTCGCGCACCGTCGGGCTCCTCCGCCTGCACGTGCCGAACGGCACGGCAGGGACAGTCCACCATATCGGGCGGTTCGGCAGCACGGCCACCTGCGACGGCGCGGGCGGCCGGTTCGTCCCCGGCATCGGGCACGGTTCACGTCCAGGCATCACCGCTCGGCTCCGCAGCGGGACCGTTCGCGGCGAAGGTCTGCGGGAGGGCGGGGCCGGGAACGGGGAAGGTCGCGAACCGGGACATGGGTGGTGGCGCCCTGGCCTCGCCCGCGAGGTCGCCCGGTGATCCTGCACTCGATCGAGAGCGGGCAGGGTCCGGCGGTCGTCCTGCTGCACGGGCTGTTCGGGTCGGGGCGGACGCTGGGCGCGGTGCAGCGCCGGCTCGCGGCGGAGGGGTTCCGGGCGGTGTCGCTCGACCTGCGCAACCACGGAAGCAGCGGGCACGACGCGCGGATGGACTACGCGGCGATGGCGGGGGACGTGGCGGAGACGCTGGCCAGCCTCGGGGCCGCCCTTGGGGCGGGGCCGGCGGCGGTGCTGGGGCACTCGATGGGCGGCAAGGTGGCAATGATGCTGGCGATGATGCGGCCGGAGCTGGTGCGGCGGCTGGTGGTCGCCGACATCGCGCCGCTGGCGTACCCGCCGCATTTCTGGACGTACACCGCAGCGATGCTGGCGGTGCCGGCGGGGGCGTCGCGGGCGGAGGCGGACGCGTCGCTGGTCGGCGTGGTGCCGGAGGACGCGGTCCGGGGGTTCCTGATGCAGAACCGGGTGCCGGGGGGGTGGCGGTTCGGGCTGGCGGAGATCGCGGCGGCGCTGCCGGCGATCGAGGGGTGGGACGCGGGGCCGGGCGGGCGGTATGGCGGGCCGGTGCTGGTGGTGGAAGGAGGGCGGTCGGACTACGTGGGCGAGGCGGGGCGGGCGGCGTTCCTGGCCGCGTTCGCGGATGTGCGGTTCGCGGTGCTGGCGGGGGCAGGGCACTGGCTGCACGCGGAGGACCCGGTGGGGTTCGGGGACGCGGTGGTGGGGTTCCTGCGGGCCCATGCGGACGGCCTCTGATATCGACCGATTAGGAAGCAAGGCTGGGCTCTGCCCAGACCCGCCAAAGGCCTGGGGCCTTTGGAAACCCTTCCTTTAAAGAATGGATTCCAAAGGCTTGCCTTTGGCGGAGTCCGGAGGCCCATGCTTAAAGGAGGGGCCTCTGGCCTTGCTTGCGTCACCGGTCACACTCAAGGGCCGTTGGCAGTCGCGACGGCCGACGGGCCGGAGGGCGGCGGGTCAGGGGGGCAGCAGGGCGTCCACCAGAGCCTCGATCTCGGCGGCGACGCCGTCCTCGGCGAGGGCGGCGCGGATGGCGCGGCGCTTGGCGGTGAAGTGCTGCGCGTCGGCGAGCGGGACGGCGGCGGCGATGGCCTCGGCGTGCGACGCGGCGGCGGCGAGGTCGCGGTGCAGGGGCTCGGCGGGGTCGTACTCGGGGATCGGCAGGGTCCAGACGAGGTTGTCGAAGTCGCGCTTGTCGCGCTGGCCGTGCGGCTGGAGGTCGGTGATCTTGGCGAGGACGGCGGCACTGTTGAGGAGGGCGACGAGATAGCCGGCCTCCTCGGCGCTGCGGGCCGGTGCCCAGTAGGCCTTATGGTCGACCACGGTGTCGTTGGCGGCGACGCGGGCGGCGCTCAGCCGGGTGCCGGCCTTGGTGTAGAGAACGCGCATCGCGGCCGGGCCGGCTTGGCTGGACAGCTTGCGCATATGATCGACCTGCCGGAGCAAGGTCATTCGCGGTTGCCCGTCCGCCTTTTTGTTGCAGTGCGCCGCCCACTTCGCCTCGGTATCACGCAGCCATGCGGCCAGGTGGTGGTAGCCGGCGGCGGTGGCGGCGGCTGAGTCCAGAAGCCTCGGCCCATCGAGCGGGATCACCGCAAGCACGGTGGCCAGTAGGCGGAACGGCACGATCGTCTCGCCAAGCGCCACTTGGCGGAGGAACGGCACCTCGACCGGGCCGCGCGGCGGCTCCACCGTCGTCCAGGGATGCTTGTCGAGCGGCCCGGCTCGGCCGCGCACTCGTGGCGCGTCGCGCCGGCTGCCCAGCCGCCCGGTCGGCTCGGGCTCGACCATGAAGAAGCGACGCGGGAAGATGCTGGCGCCATTGCGGAACCGCGCGCGGTAGGGCGACGCGCCGACCAGCGTGCGCGGGCGCGGCCACGGCACGCGGCTGCGGGTCAGGGCGAGCGTCGCCTCGGCGTCGCTGGCGTCGCGGCGCGGCAGGTGGCCTTCCCAGCGGTCGATCTCCGCCGGGTGCGGGCCGGCCATGGCACGGCGGCCGAACAGGACACAGGTGCTGGTGGTGCTGCTGCCGGACTGCGCGCCGAAGATCGGCCACACCCGCTCCAGCGCCCAGGCGCCGTCGAGCCGCACCCGCGCCTCGCCCATGCTGCCGCCGCGCAGCCCCGCGAACACCGGGGCGTTGAGCAGGGCATACGGCAGCACGAAGGCGATGCGGCCGCGCGGGGCGAGGTAGCGTTCCGCGCCGCGCGCCCAGAATAGCGCACAAATATCCTGCTGGGTGGCGAGGCTGCCGCCAATCCAGAGGTCGTAGCTGCGCAGGGCCTCGCGGACCCGGTCCTTCATGTCGGCGCTGAGGTGGCGGTAGACGATCCAGGGCGGGTTTCCCACCAGCACGTCGGCGCGCTGGTCGGGGCGCGACAGCCAGACCGGGCGGGCGAGGTTTCGGAAGACAAAGGTCCAGATGCCGTTGCGCCCGGCCTGGTAAAGATCCTGGAGCTGGGCGAAGGTCGCGGCCAGGGCGTCGGCGTCGGGCTGGGCGACGCCGGGGATGCGCGCCAGGGTGCGGCCGACCGCGGCGGGCGTGTCGCCGTGCTTGAGGCCGCGGTCCAGGGTTTCCAGCGCGGCCTCGAACAGCGCCTGGTTCTCCGCGAAGCCGGCGGGGATCTGCAGCGGCGGGCCGCCCGGCACCTGCACCAGCACGTCGGCGCCGCCCACGTAGCGGCGCAGGTTCCACTGCATGGCGTCGCCGAGGAACACCGGCACGGTCAGCGTGCCCGCGCGCTCCTCCACCAGCCGGCCGAGCGCCAGCAGCCAGGTGACGCGCGCCAGGGTGACGGCGACCGGGTGGACGTCGAGGCCGCGCACCTTGTCCGCGCAGGCCGCCAGGATGCGCGGGCCGGGCCAGCCGGCGGCGGTGCCGGCCGCGACGAGGCGGCGCACGGCATGGAACAAGAAGGTGCCGGAGCCGCAGGCGGGGTCGAGCACGCGCTGGGCGAGCGGGTCGTCCACCGCCTCGGCGACCACGCGGGCGGCGAGCCAGTCCGGGGTGTAGTACTCGCCGAGGTCGTGGCGCTGCTCGGGGTCGACCAGGTTCTCGTAGAGGATCTTGAGCACGTCGGTCTCGACGTCGCGCAGGCGGAAGCGCGCGGCCTCGGCGGCGACCTGGCGCACCAGCGCGGCGCCGTCCGGGTGGCGCAGCGGCCAGTCGAAGAAGTCGGCCTCGACGGCGCCCAGGAACCCCTCGTCGCGCAGGGCGTCGCCGGACAGCAGCCGGCGCGCGTCGTCCACCGGCAGGTCGAGCACCCGCGCCGCGATCGCCTTGACCACGATCGTCAGGTAGGTGTGCTGGAGGAACAGCCCGTCCTCGCCGACCGGGGCGCCATAGGCCTCGCGCAGCAGCCCGTCCCACAGGTCGCGCTTCAGCCGGACCTCGGGGTCCTGCGCCAGCGCCGCCCAGAGGCGGTCGAGTTCCAGGCGTGCCCGGCCGAAGGTGACGCTGGCGCGGCCGAACGCCTGGGCGACGGCGCGCGGCTCGGGCAGCAGGTCCGGGCGCTCGGACAGCAGCGGCTCCAGCCAGGCCATCAGCTCGTCGGGGCGCCCTGCGTCCGTCTCGTGGCGGGCCAGCTCGCGCAGCTCGCTGCCGCCGGACGAAGCGGGGTGCAGGGCGTAGGCGATGAAGGTTGCGCCGTCGGTGGCGATGCCGGTGATGGGGCGCGGCGAGCGGGCGCGGGCGGCGGCGTCGCGCAGGTAGTCGGGCAGGCGGGCGAGGACGTCGTCGATCTCGCGGCGCAGGTCGCTCTTCAGCTCGATCACGGTGGCGCCCCAGAGGGTGTCGATGCGGCCGCTGTTGTCGAGCAGGTAGACCTCGTGGGCGATGTCCTGGTGTGTGGCGCCGAATCCCTCGCGCAGCAGCTCGGCGACATGGCCGCGCAGGGCCTCGTGGCGGGGTCGGCCGGCCATCGCGCGCACGAGGTCGGGGAGCTTGTCGCGGCGCCAGGTCACGGGCCGCACGATGCGCGAGCGCCACGCCTGTGCCAAGGAGGCTGTCTGCGGGGCCGGGCGGGTGTTCCGACTCGGACGGGGCTGGTATCGTGGTCTGATGCAGATGCAAGCTGACCTGTTCGGGTCCCGACCGATGCCCGCCCTGGACGCGCCTGCGCAGGAGGTTGTCCAGGACGTGCGGACCCGGCTGGGCGCCACCCTGGCCCTGGTGAAGGCCGCCGAGGCGATGCCGTGGGACGGGCTGCTCGACATCATCCGAGAGGACAACGCCTTCCGATTCGGCAAGGACCTTCTGCCGCCGGCGGAAGGGGCGTCGCTGTGGGCGGAGTTCGACCGCGAGATGGACCGGCTCTACGCGGTGATGAACACGGGCAAGGACCTCGACCCGCTGGAGTGAGGGCGGCTTCGAAGGAAAGCCGAGGGGCGATACCCTGGGTGTCGCCACCGGCGAGCCCTTCGAAGCCATTCGTCGGACCAGGGCACACGCTGGCGGCGCGTGCTGCCGCCCTCACGGAATGCAGGTCCGGGGGCGCTGCCCCCGGCGGGTCCAGGGCAGAGCCCTGGCCTTGCCTTGCCTCAGCGCGCCACTGTCAAAGGCAGCGCCACCCCGCCGGCGCCGTCCTGGTCCGCGGCGATGTTCACGCCGACGACGTGCCACGCGCCGTCCGTGCCCTGGGCGAGCAGGGGGGCGCCGCTGGTGCCGTGGGTGGCGCTGCAGCTGTGGCGCAGCAACGCCCGGCCTGCGCCGTCGGTCTGCAGCGACAGGATGCGGCAGTGCAGATCGGCCTGGAGGCGCTCCTCCAGGTCCTGCCCGAAGCCGCCGAGCGTGACGTCCATCCCGGAGACCGCGGGCGAGGCGGCGAGGCGGAGCAGGCGGTCCGGAGTGCCGAGCGGAGTGGCCAGGGTGAGCACGGCCCAGTCGGCGCCGGCGGTGCGGGTCTCGTCCAGCGGGTCGTAGCCGGCCGTGACGTGGAACGCGGCGACGCGGCTGTGGCCGGCGTACTGGCCGACGGTATAGCCGCTGAGCGCGTGGACCGAGCTGGGCTGGACGTAGTGGCGGCTGGTTTCCGAGAACAGGCAGTGGGCGGCGGTGACGACGCTGGAGGGCGCGATGAGGAAGCCGGTGCAGCGCGTGCCCAGTTCGGTCTGGACGCGCACCACGCCGCGCCAGGGGGGCTGCGCCACGTCGACCGGGGTGCGCGGGTCGAGGGTGCCGACACCGGGGCGCAGGACGGCGCGGCCCTGGGTGAAGGTGGGGGTGGGGGTGGCGGCGTGGGCGGCGGAGAAGGCAAGGAGCAGCAAGCAAGGCCAGAGGCTCCGCCTCTGGACTCCGCCAAAGGCTTGCCTTTGGAAACCTCTTTCTAAGTAAGGCAGGTCCAGGGGCGCTGCCCCTGGCGGGTCCCCGCTTTCAAGCATGGGGCAGAGCCCTGGCCTTGCTTGCTTATGGGCGTCAGGCGGACTGCTTCATGATCTCGTCCGCGACGTTGCGCGGCACGGGGTCGTAGTGGTGGAACTGCATGGTGAAGGATGCGCGGCCCTTCGTCATGGAGCGCAGCTGCGAGATGTAGCCGAACATCTCCTTGAGCGGCACCTGGGCGCGGACGGTGACGGTGGAGCCGGCGCTCTCCTGCGCCTGGATGGTGCCGCGGCGACGGTTGAGGTCGCCCACGACGTCGCCGACGTGGTCCTGCGGCGTGGTGACCTCGACGTCCATGATCGGCTCCAGGATGGTCGGGCCGGCCTTCTTCATGCCCTCGCGGAAGCAGGCCTTGGAGGCGATCTCGAAGGCGAGCGCGGAGGAGTCGACGTCGTGGTACTTGCCGTCGACCAGGGTGTACTTGAAATCCACGGTCGGGAAGCCGGCGAGCACGCCGGTGTCGGCCTGGACGCGGATGCCCTTCTCGACGGCGGGGACGTATTCCTTGGGGATCGCGCCGCCGACGACGGAGTTCTGGAACACCACGCCTGCGTTGCGCTCCAGGGGCTCGAAGGTGACCTTGACCTCGGCGTATTGGCCGGAGCCGCCCGACTGCTTCTTGTGGGTGTAGGTCTCGGTGTGGCTCTTGGAGATGGTCTCGCGGTAGGCGACCTGGGGGGCGCCGATGTTGCAGTCCACGCCGTACTCGCGGCGCAGGCGGTCGACAATGATCTCCAGGTGCAGCTCGCCCATCCCGGACAGGATGGTCTGGCCGCTCTCCTGGTCGGTCCTGAGGCGCAGGCTGGGGTCCTCGCCGGCGAGCTTCTGCAGGCCGATCGTCATCTTCTCCACGGCTTCCTTGGTCTTGGGCTCGACGGAGATGTCGATGACCGGGATCGGGAACGCCATGCGCTCCAGGACGACGGGGTCCTCGGCGGCGGCCAGGGTGTCGCCGGTGCCGGTGTCCTTCAGGCCCACGAAGGCGGCGATGTCGCCGGCGTGGACCTCCTTGATCTCGGCGCGCTTGTCGGCGTGCATCTGGAACATGCGGCCGATGCGCTCGCGGTGGTCCTTGGTGGTGTTCATCACGGTGTCGCCGGACTTCAGTGTGCCCGCGTAGACGCGCACGAAGGTCAGGGTGCCGTACTTGTCGTTGATGATCTTGAAGGCGAGGCCGGCGAACGCGGCGTCGGGGTTGGCCGGGATGACGCGGCGCCTGGCGGCGTTCTCGGGGGTGTCCTCCTCGTCCTCGTCGGCGGCGACCTTGATGCCGGGGACGTCGATCGGGCTCGGCAGGTAGTCGAGCACGCCGTCGAGCAGGGGCTGGACGCCCTTGTTCTTGAAGGCGGTGCCGCACATGACAGGGCGGAAGGCGCCGGAGATGGTGCCGGCCTTGATGGCGCGCTTGAGGGTGGCGACGGCGACGTCGCCGTGTTCGAAGTATTCCTCCATGCCCTCGTCGTCGACGGCGAGCGCGGTGTCGAGCAGGAGCTGGCGGGCCTCCTTGGCACGCTCCATCAGGTCGGCGGGGATCGCCTCGTCGTGGAACTTGGCGCCGAGCTCGCCGCCCTCCCAGACGATCGCCTTCATCTCGACCAGGTCGACGACACCCACAAACGTCTCCTCGATGCCGATCGGCAGCTGCAGGGGAAGGGCGACGATGTCGAGCTTCTCCTTGAGCGTGTCGAAGGCGCGGTAGAAGTCGGCGCCGGTGCGGTCGAGCTTGTTGATGAAGATCAGGCGCGGGACGTTGTAGCGGTCGGCCAGGCGCCAGTTGGTCTCGGACTGCGGCTGCACGCCGGCCACGCCCTCGATGATGAACACCGCGCCGTCGAGCACGCGCAGCGAGCGGTTCACCTCGATGTTGAAGTCGATGTGGCCGGGGGTGTCGATGATGTTGATGCGGTGGTCCTTCCACTCGCACGTCACCGCGGCGGAGGTGATCGTGATGCCGCGCTCACGCTCCTGCTCCATGTAGTCGGTCGTGGTGTTGCCGTCGTGGACCTCGCCGATGCGGTGGGACACGCCGGTGTAGTAGAGGATGCGCTCGGTCGTGGTGGTCTTGCCGGCGTCGATGTGCGCGGTGATCCCGATGTTGCGGATCTTGCCAAGGTCGCTGATGTCGAACACGGGAGCCTCCATGTCACGACGAGGCGCCGCAGGACCCCTGTCCCGCGCGCCCGCCATGTCCAGGGCCCGCAGGCTCGCGCCGGATGGACCCGTCGAAGTGTGGGGGTCAGATGCCCGGAACGGCGGGAGTTTTCAAGCCCCAATGAGGTGGGGGCGGGCGGGCGGAGGAAGGCCAGGGCTCTGCCCTGGACCCGCCAGGGCGAGCCGCCCTGGACCGGCGGATGCTGGAGCGCAGGCCGGCGGAGTGGGGAGTCGGTGGGCGACACGATGGGGAGGGCGCGCCCCGGCGTCCGCGGCAGGGTGCGCGGACGGACCCGAAGCTAGGAGGCGAGGCGGCTGTTCTGGGGGAACATGAAGCCGCGGGCCTCGTCGTCCATCTCGGCCTTGAAGGCGTGCCCGGTGGCGAGGGCGAGGGCGCGCTCGGCGGCGGGGCGGGCGGTGATCTCGTCGAGGTGGCGCTTGACGTGGGGCAGGCGGGTCCAGGCGTCCTCGCCAAGGACGAAGGGGACGGCGCGGGCCCAGCCCCAGACGGCCATGTCGGCGATGGTGTAGGCCTCGCCCATGACGTAGCGGCCCCGGGACAGGCGGGCATCGAGGATGGCCCAGTGGCGCTCGGCCTCCCAGGCGTAGCGGTTGACGGCGTAGTCCTTGGGGTCGGGGGCGAAGTGGCGGAAATGCACGCACTGGCCGGAGTAGGGGCCGATGCCGGTGGCGACGAACATGAGCCAGGACAGGAACTGGGCCTGGGCCGCGGGGGTGTCGTCGGCGAGGAAGCGGCCGGAGGTGTTGGCGAGGTGGAGCAGGATCGCTGTGCTGTCGAACAGGGTGGCGTCGCCGTCGGTGAGCGCCGGGGTCTTGGCGTTGGGGTTGATGGCGAGGAAGGCGGGGTCGAACTGCTCGCCGCGGCGGGTATCGACGGGGACGACCTCGTAGGGAAGGCCGGCTTCCTCCAGGAACAGGGCGACCTTCATGGGGTTGGGGGAGGGATGGAAGTAGAATTTCAGCATGGGGCGGGGGAGCTCCGAGGGGCGCCGGGCGGAGTGTCCGGGGCGGGGGCAGGACGGCACCGTGGGGCGGGCGGGTCAAGGAGGGGGGTGGGCGGTGGCGTGGGGGCGGGTGTGCGGGGCAGCGTTGTGTCAGGCGGTGCCGCGCAATGGGTTGAGGATCGGGAGGTCGGCGAAGTCCTTCTCGTTGTCGGTGGCCATGGTGCAGTCGTGGGCGGCGGCGGTGGCGGCGAGGATCATGTCCAGGGCGTTGCGGGGGCGGCCGGCGGCGCGGCCAGCGGCCATCAGGCGAGCCCAGAGCAGGGCGGCGGCGGCGTCGAAGGACAGGGTGCGGCCGGCGAACAGCGCCTGCGGGCCTTCGGGGCCGGAGAACCAGGCTTCGAGGGCGTCGCGCTTTCGGCCGCGGGGTTTTTCCAGGATGCCGCGGCGGATGTCGGCGAGGGTCAGGGAGGCGAGGAACAGGTTTTCGTCGGGCTGGGAGGAGAGCCACGCCAGGAGGAGAGGCGAGGGCTGCGGCTTGACGACGTCGCTGATGATGTTGGTGTCGAGCAGGTAGCGCGTCACAGGTCGATGTCGCGTCCCTCCTCGCGGGGGCGCTGGAGGTCGAGGTCGGCACCGACCAGCGGGGAGCGGCGAAGTGCGGCGAGGATGCCGCCCGGGGCGGGGCGTTCCCCGGTGATGATCTGTTCGACCGCCGCCCTGGCGCGTTCCGCCTCCGGTCCGCCGTCGGCCAGTCGGCGTGCCAGGGAGCGGATCAGGTCGCGGTCGGTTTCCAGGGCCTGGACCTCGAAGCGGGCGATGCCGCGCTGGGTTTGGCGCGTGCGGTAGGTCTGAACTGCCTTGTTCTGCGCCGAACTCATCAGTGCCTCCTTCATCACTCGACTTTGGCCATATCACCGGTCCGTGAGGTTAGTCGCGACCCAGAACGCCGGCTCGTCGGCAATAAAAACCGGGGCGTCGTCGAGATCGAGGACGGCACCGAACGGCCCGGTGGGACCCT
>JAABUV010004772.1_pt1 | contig 15907 bp, 17 predicted proteins | sample 5559971 | NCBI WGS metagenome assembly JAABUV01 (sample SAMN10711881, study PRJNA513362) | rock metagenome | isolation source: Antarctica rocks | place: Antarctica: Victoria Land, Knobhead nord | collected 2015-12-19
GCGTGCACGCAGCGAGGTGGCAAAGTTCTGCCAAAAGTACATGGCGAAGGAGATGACGCGGCTGCAGCAGTACCATGAGGGCAACCTGCCGGACTCGCTCATAGAGGCGCGCGCGCCGCAGCGCCTCACGCGATCTGCCCCCGGGTGCCGCGTTCGCCTGTGCCCGTCGGGCACTGTTTGGGCATCTTGGCAGCACTGCAACACGGACTGCGCGCCCGGTGGGTGGTGCAAGCATCGATGGCCCGGAGAAGAGGCCGCCGCTGCTTGGCAGGTGGCTTTGGCGGCTGCCCTCGCAGCCGGGGCCCTGGCGGCTGGGAGCTGCGTGACGCACTCGTTCCCAGCGTGTTTGACCGAGCTGCACACCTCCGCCCGGCCCACTGCCAGGGCGTGCGCTGCGTCAGCGCGGCGAGTGCGCAAACGGTCGTGCCAGAGCTGTGGCGCTGATGCACAGCCACACGGTACATGTGTGCGCTGTGGTGGTTTGCTGGCTCGCGTTCGCTTGCGGCCACCGCGTCACAGCTGGTGGCGGGTCTGTGGCCGTTGCGGGTTGGCCGCTGCGCCGCACGGACACAGTCGGCGGCGGTGAGAAGAGTTGATGATACAATAGCCCTGTCTGCCCCGCTGGTGGCGCTGGGACGCTTGGCAACCGGCAGCGCCGGGCGGGCAACCGCTCGCATGCGCATTTGTGCGCGGCGCCCCGCCTCGCTTCCCGCGCGCGCGGGGTCGCGCGCTGACAGGCGCAGCGTGCAGGACGGGAGGCCGCCGGCGTGCTCACCGTACTCTTGGCATGATAACCCTACCCTTGACCCTAGCGGCGCGCTGGCGGCGCAGGTCTTCCACCGCATGGACCGCATGCTGAAGGACGAGGCGTATCGGTCGGAGCTGGACGCGCTGCGGCGGCGCGGCGACGGCGCGCCCGAGGCCGGCGCGGGCGGCCCGCGCGGCGGCGGCGAGCCGGCCGACGCCGACGAGGAGGACGGGCCCGTGTCCACCACCGAGGCGCTCAACATGCTGCGCCAGGCGCGCGCCCGCCGCCGGGCGCGGCGCGGTGCGGGGGAGGGCGCAGCGTGGGGCCGAGGCCGCGGCGGGGCCCGTGCGGCTGTGGCGTGCTTGCACGCGTGGCAAACGTCTGATGCTGGCGCTTGAGAGCTGCTGCTGTGCCGCTGCTGCCGCGGTGCTGGTGGCCACCACATTTGCCTGGCAGATCTGCCGCATTTATGATATCGCTGGTTGCGGTGTGGCGGCGCGCCGCACGAGCGAGCGGAGCCCCCTGGCTGGCGCCAGACGGCAGCGCGCGCGCAGGTGCTGATGCTGCGCCGCATGCCGCCCGGCGCCGGCGAGGAGGGCGAGGGCGGCGGCGAGGACGGCGGCGCGCTCGCGCTGGAGCCCTCGCCGGAGGCGGCCGCCGCCGGCGCCGCGCTGCCGGAGACGCTGGACTCACCCACCGCCGGCCCCGCGCCGCTGTCCATCGCGGAGGCCGCCGCGGCCGCCGCCGCCGCCGAGGCCGAGGACGGCGACGACGACGCCATGCTGGCGGCGCCGATCGGCTCCGCGCCGCTGGGCGGCGGCGGCGGCGGCGGCGAGGCGCCGCCGATCGGCGCCGCGGTGCGCGGCGGCCCGGGCGGCCGCGGCGGCGACGACCTGCCGCCCGTGGACACGCTGCCGGAGCACCGCATCCAGGCCGGCTGCACCGCGGTCGTCGCCGTGCTGCAGGCGCGGCACCCGCGCACGCGCCGCGGCGCTGTCGCCCGGCCGCGGGCCGCAGGGTGCGGCGGGCGTGGCGTATGTCGGGCGGCGCGGCGGGTCCTTGCGGTGCAGGGCGGGCAGCGGCGGGGTTTGGTAGGGTAGGGTTGCGTAGCATCGAGCGGGCGGTGAGCAGGGGGCTGCGGGCGGCCGCCTGAGCCGGCGCGGCGCGCAGGGGAACGAGATGTGGGTGGCCAACGCGGGCGACTCGCGCGCGGTGCTGGCGCGCGGGGGCGCGGCCGTCGCGCTGAGCGAGGACCACAAGCCGGCCGCGGCGGGCGAGCGCGCGCGCATCACGGCCGCCGGCGGCTTCATCTCGGACGTCGGCGGCGTCAGCCGGTGCGGCGCCCGCGCTGCGCGGGCTCGACTCCGCCGGTGTGCGTTCATGAGCGGGCACAGGCAGTTGGTGCGGCGCTCGGTGGCCGAGAGTGCTTGGCGGCCGCGCCTCACCGTAGGCATGGTTGCGGCGCCGCCAAGATAGGCGCCAGTGCTGAGCACCAGCTCAGTCTGTCGCGGCGCGATGCGGCCCGCGCGCCCAAAGGCGCCTGCGGTCGCGCCGAGGCTGCGGGTGGCAGCCCACGCTGGTGCGGTCCGCGCGCACAGCGTGAACGGCAACCTGAACCTGTCGCGCGCGATCGGCGACCTGAAGTACAAGGGCAACCAGCAGCTGCCGCCGGCCGATCAGATCATCACCGCCCAGCCCGACATCGTCAAGGTGCCCCCGCTCGGCCTCCCCCGCGGCGCCGTCGCCGGCCGTGCGCGAGGCACGCACCTCTGCAGTCACCATTTGACCCGCCCTGCAAGCCTGCGGGCGGGCCAGCGCGGTGCTGCGCTTGCCGTGCAGTCCGCAGCACGCCTGCGGCTGCCCACGGCCGCGCCTCGCGGCCGCGGCGCGCCGCGCCGGGGCGTCGGCCTGCTCACGGCGCGCGCCGCAATCTGACTCTAGCCCCACCCCTGCGCAGATGGAGCTGACGCCCGAGGACCGCTTCTTCGTGCTCGCCTGCGACGGCGTGTGGGACGTGATGACCAATCAGGCGGTCGTCGACTTTGTGTCGGCGCGCCTGGACGCCGGCGAGCGGCCGGCCGCCATCGCGGCCGCGCTGCTGGACGCCTGCCTCGCGCCGGACCCGCGCGAGACGCGCGGCATCGGCTGCGACAACATGACCGCCACCATCGTGCTGCTGCACGGCACCGCCGGCGCGGGCGCCGCCGGCGGCGGCGCGCGCGGCCGCGGCGGGCCGCCGGCGCTGGCCGGCGCGCCGGCCGCGGCACCGGTCAGCTGAAGCGCGGCGGCGGCGCTGCACGCGAGCCTGGTGCTGCGCTGGTTCGGCCTGGAGCTGGGCCTCGCCGACCTGGACTGAGGGGGGTGCCGTAACCCTGCACCCTACCCTCGGAGCCAAGGTCAGGGGCGGGCGGGGCCGGCCGGCGCTCAGGCCGCATTCTGCGCCTCTGCTGGAGGCCGTCTGTCGCGCACGCCGAGCGGGGTGTGCAGGGACAGGCGCCTCGCAGCAGGGGCAGGCGCGGCTGGAGGGCATCAAGCGGAGCGGGCGCGCTCGCCAGGGCCGCGCGCCGTGCGAGGGGCGCATGGGGCAGGGCGAAGGAGCGGTTTTGCAGTGCGGCAGGCCGCTTGCGGCGCCAGGGCACAGTCAGGCTGTCACATAACGCCCCAATGCCTCTGTGGCGCAACAAAGGGGTGGGGCGGGGGTTAGAGGCGGTTCAGGCACTGCTCTGCATGCGGAAGTTGATGTGTTGCGGGGCAGGGGGAGCGTGCGCACGCGAGCGGTGCGGGGGGTGAAGGCGTGAAGGGAGCGTGTACTTGTTGGCTTCCAGGAGGGTTGACGGCAGTTGAAGGGCCAGCACGGAATGGACGGCAAGCAGGCGGTTTTGGAATGGATGCGGTCCGGCATGGCATCACGGGCTTTGGTTTTATGCTAGATCAGGAGCCGGATAATTGGGTGTAGGTCGGGTGGGGCTCTGCGTGTGTGCATAACATGGGTGCCAGGGCATGGGGGGAGGGCGTGCGTGCGCGTAGTCCGTGACTGCTGTCGTGTCAGTGCGCTTGCTGTGTCCAATGCTGCATGAGACTGCTCTGCTTGACGTAGGGGTGTGTGCAACCTGCTCCCTGGTCCTGGCACGACCCGCGCGCGCCGCACAGCCGGCAGCGCCCGCTCCTTCACAGACACCGTCAGCGGCAGGCTGCGGTCTGCAACAGGCCACAGCGCAGCCAGCACTGCCCAGCAAGCGTGGCCCTCAGCAGCGGCAGGCATCAGTCAATGGACGCCCGCGTCTCGATGTTGACGATCTTGATGTCATCCACGGGCTTGTCAGAGCGGTCGGTCTTGGCGCGCTCAACGGCCTGCACGACGTCGGCGCCCCGGACCACCTGCCAGGCACGGACAGCGCAGGCGCTCATGCAAAAGCATTTGTGAACATTGCTGCAGGTTCGCACAGCAGAGGCACCGGGCACATGACGACCTGTAGAGAGCCTGGAGCGGGGCCACGCCCTGTGGTGTGTCATCCTCGAGCACATCGCCCGAGCCAGCAGGTACCACTCCGGCCGCCCATGACACAGGCTTGCGTGCTTGTGATTCATTGCATGGTCAGCTGGTGCCCTGCGCCACCCGGCGCGAGGGCGCACCCGGCCGAACACGGTGTGCTTGTTGTCCAGCCAGGGCGTCGCAACGGTCGTGATGAAAAACCTGCGTGCGCAAGCGCGCGCCCGGCCTTGCCTCGCTGTGCCGTCGGGGCTGCAAGCCTCGCTGATGCTGCTCCTGCTGAAGGCCCGTCCGGTGCACACCGCCTTACAGAGAGCGTGTGCTGGCTGCGTGGTTGCATTTGGGACCAAGACATGCAATGCCGTGCCAGTGCAGGCAGCGCGGCACAGGACGTCATGGCGGGGGGGCCCCTGGGCGCCCACAGAGCTCCTGCACTGCGCAGCAGCTCCCAGAGGCCTGCTGGGGCCGGCCGGGCGCACTGGCTGCCGTTGGTGCCTGGGCCGGCGTTGGCCATGGACATGGTGAACGGCCGGTCGTGGCGCAGGTTGCGGCTGAACTCGTCCGCGAACTCGCCGCCCCAGATGCTCTGCCCGCCCGTGCCGTCGCCTGCGCGCCGCGCGCCGCCCCGCCCTCAGCGCTCGCGCCGTGACTGGGTGCGCGTGCTTCCAGCGGCGCGCCGGCGCGCCGCCCCGACAGGAGCGCATGCGCCACAGGCGGCCGTGCGCGGGCCTGCAGGCGCCGCGTTGCGCACACATGCGGAAGCCAGAACGGGCGCGCCGTCGAGCGCGCTCGCGCCCGAGCGGCGCCGCTGGCAGCTCTACCATAATGCAGCTCAACCGCAACCATTGTGCGCCGGCTGCGTGCGAGGCCCCGAGGCACAGGGCCGCCGAACGCAGTGAAGCAGGCCTGCGCTTGGACCGCGCCCCGGGGCGCAGAGGGGCGCGCCGAGCGGGTCGCCGGTCTGCACCATGAAGCCCTTGATGACGCGGTGGAAGATGACGTTGTCGTAGTAGCCGTTGCGCGCGTGCGTCGTGAAGTTCTCCACCGTGCGCGGGCACTGCGCGCGCCGCCCGCGCGCCTGAGCCATCACATCCGGCAGCGCGGAGCCCGCACTCCGTCGCCTCACTGCCTCCCCCAGCGCGCGCAGCGCGCGCGCAGCATACAGTGCAGCATCCTGGCAGGCGCTCCGAGCCCGACCACCCTGACAGCCTGACCACCATGAGAGGCCGCGCAGCACAACGCGCCGCGGCGCGGCGCGCGCCTCGTCGGGGAACAGGCGCAGCGTGATGTCGCCGCGGCTGGTGTGCAGCACGGCGCCGCGCGGCAGCACCGCGCGCTCCTCGCCCTCGCCGCCGCCCTCGGCCAGTGCGTCGTCCGCGTTTGGCTTCTCGTTGAACACGTCCCTGCGCGCGCCCGCGCCGCGCGCTCGGGCTCTGCGCCGCGTTGCCCGGTGCGTGCGCGAGGCGGCCGCGCGCACCGGCAGGCGGTGGGCGGGAAACCATCGCTGGCCGTGGCGCGCAGGCAAGCAGGGGCAGGGTCCGTGCTGTGCACCGCGTGACATGTGAGCAGGGAGCCAGCGACCGACCGTCAGAACCCTGTTGAGAAATTTTAAGTAGGCATCTACCGAGATGGCGCGCGCACCGGCCGGCGGTGGGGTCGTCGGCGTCGGCGGGCTCGCGGCGCGAGAAGAGGAACAGGCGCTGCTTGCCGTACGCACACGCGAGCAGGGTAGGGTCCGGCAGCACTGGCTTGGCGCCCGGCGCGGGCAGCTTGGGCTTGGCGCGGCCGGGCACGCCCTGGTACAGCGCCAGGCGCAGGAAGCGCTCGCCGCTCTCCACCTTGCCCAGCACGCGCGCCGCGCGCTTGGTCACCAGGTTGACCACCTGCGCGCCACGTGAGGCGTGTGAGGCAAACCCTGTCTTAAGGGTTAGGGTTAGGGTTTAAGAGTTAGGGTCACACGCCACCAGGTTGGCCGCCCGTGCGCGCCCCCGTGCGCTCGGCGCCTGCCGCGCGGCCAGCCGCGGCGGAGCGAGTTGGGCGCCGCCCCGCGCGCCCGTGCAGCACGTGCGACGCGCGCGCTTGAGCGGCAGCGAGGCGGCTGGCGACCACACGCACAGCTCGCAGAGGCCGTGGCTGCTGAGCTGTGCAGAGCATGCGCGCTCCAGTATGTGAGGCGTCAAGGCTCGGGCCACGATCGGCGGCCTCGCGCCGTTGCTGCACAGAGGCTGACCCCGTACCTGCAGCAGGAGGCCGAGCCCGCAGAGCGCAGGACGCCCTGGTACATGCAGGGGCAGCTCGGCACAGTGCAACGCCACGCAGGCCCGTCAGCTGGCACAGCCGGGGCGCTGGCCACAGCGCGCCGCGCGGCGCGCCACACCAGCCGGGACATGTTATGCCATTTATTACCACTCTCATTTCCATCCTTGAGTACCATCTTGCAGCGAGCGACCCAGGGAGGGTCGCGCGCTGCGCGCCTTGATGCCCAGCAGCGTGGCATAGAGCAGAAAGTTGCCGCTGTCATCGAAGACCGCGTTGGGCGCGGGCGCGGCTGGGTCGCCCGCCAGCTCGCGCTCGGCAGCCAGGCGCCGCCCGAAGTCGATGGCGTCCAGGCGCGCGGCCGGCGCGTCGCCGCGCTGCAGCTCCGCCGCGGCCTCCGCCGACTCGTCGATCACGCAGCGCAGGCGGCCTGTCACGAAGCGGAACACGCGCACGCGCCTGCGGCCGCACACACTACTACATTGGAAACATGAGGCAGCACAGCGCTCCGGCCCGGGCAGTGTGCGCGCGGGCGCTCAGGCGCCTGGGTCGAGCGGGGGTTCTCCGCCACAGGACCGAACGAGGGGGGCGGGCGCGTGCAGCAGACGTCGTGGCAGGCCACAAAGAAAGCGCAGGGCGGCGCGCCGGTCGGCAGCAACCACGGAGAACTGGGCGCCGTCGCGGGAGACCTCGAGCGAGCGCGCGGCCGTCTTGGCCTTGGCGAGCGCGTACAGGTCCGTGTCCAGCTTGAAGCGGAACGCCAGTCCCTCGGCCGGCTGCTTCAGCGTCGTGGCCGACCAGTACTCTATGATGCCTGCGCGCCAGGCTGCGCGCTCACCGCCAGCTCCCACCGTATGACACGTCGCCTTCTGAAAAGTCGTTTGGGCCAATGCCAGCAGCACGCGACACCCTGTCATAGCCTTGCAGTCAAGCACGGCCAGCCGCACGCACGGGGCGCCCTGCAGTGCTACGGCGAACCAGCGCAGCCTGGTGCGCCTGGCGCGCATGCAGAGGCCCGCTTTGCCAGGGGGCGGCGGGTGCCGCGGCCGCACCCTTTGTGTCCGAGGAGATGACGACGTCGTGCGCAGCATTGTACCGCATGACTGTCACTGGCGCGCTGTGCACCTGGGCCACTCGCCAAATGCCTTCAAACAATGGCTGCCCGGCCTACCGCTTGCTTGACGGCATGCTTGCTTGGGGACCCAGCGGAAGTGAGCAACACTGTGATACAGGCATAGCCGCGGGCGACAAGCACGGCGCGTGGCTGGCGGCTGCTCGACTCCCTGCTTCCCGAGCACGCTGTGCCAGCGCTGCTGGCGGCCAGCGCACCGTCACGCTGCTGATGGGCTGGTCGCTGCCGGACCGCGCGTCGTAGATGTGGATGACGGGCGCGTCGCGCTCCGCTATGGCCAGCCGCGCGCCGGCCTCGCCTCTCTGTGCAGAACAGCATGCGCATGGGTTGTCATCCGGCCGCTGCTGCCGTGCGTGACCGCGCGGTGCAGCCAGATCCACGGCGCCGCTGTGTCGCGACGGTGACTGCAGGGCTGATGTGACTGCAGGGCTGAAGGTGGGCCGCTGCAGCAGCGCCAGGCGCGACCGCACGTGAGATGAGAGACAGGCTCCTGGCCGGCAGGGGGCGCGCGCCGTGAAGATCCACTCCGCGCAGCCCGGCACGTACGGCAGGCGCAGCATGGCGATCATGTCGAAGCTGGCGACGTCGAACACCTTGACCGACTTGTCGGCCGAGATGCTCACCAGCAGCGCCGAGTCGTGGCTCACGGCCAGGCCTGCAGAGCCGTGCGCGGTGCAGTACGCTCAAGCGGCCAGCAGCAGTGCTTGAAGCGTGGTTTGGCACGCGTGGCAGCGGTACACGACCTCCGAGAATTTCTCAGCGCTGTGAGAAGCGTGTGCGTGCAGCGCTTCCTGTTCCTCCACCTGTTGCTGGCGCGAGCACAGCGCATGATGTGCGCTGCGCAGGCCTGACCGCGGGCCGGCCAGGCGCAGGCGGGGGCAGCAGAGGCGCACCGTCGACGCCGCCCAGGTGCGCGCGGAAGTGCTTGGCGAACTCCACGCCCTCGGCCCGCTTCTTCCAGAACTTCAGGTGGCCGTCCACGCTGCCCGTGACGAAGAAGTCGGTCTCGGGCGCGACGGCCACGTGCGTCACGGCGTCGCGGTGCATGTAGCTGCGCTCGTACATCTCCGCGCACGGCAGCGCGTCCAGGTACATGTGCTCGTGCTCCAGCACCTGCGCTGCAGCTTGCAGGCTTCAGGCAGGCGGTCTGGACGGCGTGCATGCTGCACGCGGAGCCGGGCAGCCCACAGCACAGCATACCAGCAGTGCTCCCACGCCAACTCGAGGGCATGACGGACCCGTGACCTGCAGCAGCAATGGCAGGAGCGCGAGTCCCTGCTGGCCGGCAGTGTCGGATGTATAGAAAGGGCCCGCCCGCGGCGCGCCTTTCGCCGCTTTGCCTTGGGCAGCTCTGGGCCCACCATGTCCTCCTCTCCACCCCCCTCCTCCTCCTCCGCGATGGCCGCCAGGGGCCCATCCCGCGGGTGCTCAGCGTGGGCGGCCCCCGCCTTGCCGTTTGCAGCCTCAACTGAGGGTCCCACATCTGGCTCACTTGCTGGTGCTGGGCCGGCCTCTGCCTCTGCGCTGCGGCGGTGCTCGGCGTCCTGCGCGTCAGTGCTTGCCATACGACAGTGCGTCCGAGCTAGAGCCCCTAGTAGCCAAGCGTCGCGTTAAACACTTGGCTCTTACAGCGGCCTGGCAGAGCAGACTAGCAACTTTTGCAAGGCAAAGATGCCGAATCAGCGCAAGCAAGCATAAGTCACTTGTGCAGCAGCTGTGGCGCCGGTCCACACACGAGCACAAACTTGTGTGTTTGACTTGAGGTTGAGCTCAAGTCTTGCAGACTTGCAACTGACTGCCAGTTGCATCCAATTGGCTTGCAAGCCAATTTGGAACTGGAAGCCCCTCAGAGGTCAAGTGCAGTTCTGAAACAACTTGTTCATTCAGACTCAGTCCCCGACCACAATGAGTATGCTCTCTGTAGACTACATCCATAGCACAATAATGGCATCCATGCAAATTTGCATGGCATTAAAGCCATTCTGCATGCGCGGCTTGCAGCAGGCCTATTGCTCGCCCAGGCGCTCTCTCCGATGCTTGTGTTCATGGGGCAGACCTCGCCGCTCCTTTGCGCACACTTTCAGCAAAGCTGCTGCTATTCAGAGCAGCCTGGTCTGCAGATCTTGCCACTATGGCCTGCATTCGTGCTACTCGTGGTCTGCACCTCTTGCCACTCGTGCCACACACCACTTGAGCCAGGGTGTGCGCATGCAGTATGAGACAGCACAACAGTAGCAGGGTATGCATGCAGCGCCCCTGGCTCCACAGCAGCGGCATGCAAGTGCTGCGCGCGCAGTGCCGAGACGACCCCACACCAGCAGCAAATAGCACAGGTCAACCATTACGAACGCAGCGCACCAGAGCTCTCCCCGGCCGGCACGCTCCGCACATTTCCCATGCGTCGCGGTGCCGGGCGCCGTGCGCGGCCCGAGTCCAAGCAAGGCAAACAGGGGTTGTTCTCCTTCCCTTAACGGCGTCCTCTGGTGGCCGCAGCATGCCCACACAGCGCGCATGACACGCACACGTCACGCCACCCACACCGCGCTCGGAACAGACACAGAGGTCGCGCGCCGGAAGGACAGCGCCCTCTCGCGCGGACCGCGCGGGGCCCAGGCATGATTGCCCGAGCTGCCGCGCCTCCGCCCTCGGCCCCGCCCCTGCCCACCCGCGCACCGCGCGCCGGCGGCCGGCGCGCTCATGCCGACGCGTCCGGCTCAAAGGCCTTCCACCAGCCAGGGCGGTAGGGCGGGTAGGGCGCGGTCCACTCGCCGCGGTCCAGCGCGCCGGCGCGGCTCACGCGAACGCGTCCGGCTCAAAGGCCTTCCACCAGCCGGGGCGGTAGGGCGGGTAGGGCGCGGTCCACGTGCCGCGGTCCAGCGGCGGGAACTCGGGCACGGGCGCGCCGCTGGCCAGCACCTCCTCCGGCGTCACGCGGCCCAGGTCCAGCTTCAGCACGCGGTCCAGCCGCAGCTTCATGAACCTGCAGACGGAAACGCAGACGGAAGTCAGGTGGCGGGGTGAGGCGGCCGGCGCGCGGCGCTGCCAGCCTGGGCCGGCGGGGCCCGGGAGGGCAGCGGCCGCGGCCGCGCGTGCGCGCGTACATGCGGGAGGGGGGTGGACAGCACACGCCGCTGCATGCTGCCGGCTCCCGCCCAGGCCGGCAGCGCTGGCGCAGAACTAAAAACGATGCACAGCACGGCCGGCAGCAACGGCCCTGCATGAGGTGCTGCGCTCGGGCAGCAGGCAGCCCCGGCGCATGTGCACTCAGGCACTGCATCGGGTTGAGCGCTTCTGAGGGGGCCGCCAGGCAGTCACGCCCCCATGCAGGGCGCAGGTGCGGCGCGCACGTGATCCAGATCTTGTCCGTCGAGACCAGCGCCACGCACGGCCTCCGGACCTTTGCGGCCTCCCGCGGGAACTTGGCGTCCAGCCAGGCCGGCTCGGACACCAGGAAGAAGTCCAGCTTGCGGCTCTGCTCGCTGAACAGCCGCTTGCGCTCGCGCAGCTGCTCGGCGAGCGCCTCGTTCTGCACGTCGTGCAGCATGAACTCCGCGTTGGCGACCAGCGCGTACCAGGTGGCCTGCGCCCCGCGGCGCGCACGCCTCAGGCCTGCGGCGACGGCTTGCAGGCTGTCTGGCTTGCAGGCTGTCAAGCTCCGGCTTGCTCAACCTTACGTTACAACACTACCCGCCACACCGCCACACCTCCTACATACAAAGACCACAGCTACGTATAATATGCCAACGATGGCAGACCTGCTGGCCTGCCACTGGCACCTCCGCTACGTACTCCGCCGCCGCGGCCGCCTGCATCACGGCGCTCCGCCTGCGCTGCGTCGGGCGGGGGCCGCAGCATCTCCTGGGCCGCGCCCTCAGGAGCGGCCTGACGGCTGCTGCAGGCGCTGGCAAGCTGTGCGCTGGCTGCGCGTGTGATTGCCTGCATACGCCTTTTGTCCCTTCCTGCAGCGTAGTGTATGCCTGGAAAGCCATAATGACCGCGTGTCAAGACGACTACTGTGCCTGCCTGTTCGGGGCGTTAAGTTGCAGCGCTTGCGCAGCAGAGCATTATCTGCTCGGGAGGGAGTCGACTTTATAGAGGGCCGAGGTCTTTCAAAGCTAGGCACAGCTTGCCCACGGTGGGCCTCTGCGCAGCGCGACAGGCTGCGCACGAGCCATCGGTGTGGACACACCGAGCACGTGCAGGCTTGGACAGTTTGGCGTGCGGTGTAGGCCGCTGATGGAGCAAAACAATATCGAGCGATGAGCGACCGCCAGCCAGCCGCGCCCGAGCCGGGCAGCAGCGGGGAGTTTGCGGCGGCGCTGGCGACGCTGGCGCGGCTCAGCAAGGGCGCCAACTACCGCGTCATACAGGAGGATACCGCCAAGCGCCTGGCCCGCTGCCTGGCGGGCCTGCCGCCGGCGCAGGCGGCGCTGCTGCTCTGCGACAGCGTCGCCGCACTGCTCGACGCCCCGCCGGCCGCCGCGGAGGCGCCACCCGCGGGCGCGGCAGTGCCTCCGCCCGCCGGCCCGCCCGCCCCGGCCCCGGCTCCGGCCGCGGACGATGATGGCGCCCGCGAGGGCGCCGCGTCCTGCATGGCGGCGCACCTGCTGCTGGACGCACTGCCAGAGCTGTGCCGCGGCCCGCCGGGTGGCCTGCCCGACGCGGCCGTGCAGCGGCGCACGGCGGCCCTGTTCGCGAGCTGCCTGGCGCCGGCGCGCCTGCGCATGGCGCCCAAGGTGGCGGCCGGCTTTGGCCTCACGCCCGCCGGCCTGCACGCAACGGGCGCGCTGCGGCACCTGCCGCCCGCGGCGCGCGCCGGCGCCGCGCACGCGCTGCTGGCGGACCCGCCGCCCTGCGACGCGGCCGACGCCGGTGCGCGTCCCGTCGCATCGGCGCCTGCGCCGGCCGCCGGGCCGCGCGTGCGCGGCAGCCGCCGCGCGTCCGGACTGTCACCGGCGAGGGCCGCGCAGGCGCCGAAGGGAGCCTGGCGCGCTTCGAGCGTGCGCTCGCGGCGCACCTGGCGGAGCTGCTGTGCGAGCGGGCGACCGCGACGCCGGCGGTGGCGCTGCTCCAGCTGTGGCCGCGCCTCGCGGCCGCGCAGCTCGACCTCGGCGCCGCGCTGCGCGCGCTGGCCGACGACCGGCACCTGCGCCTGGCGCGCGAGTGGGCGCACACGCTGGGCGCCGGCCTGCAGGCGCGCCCCTCAGGCTCGGGCGGGGGCGTGCTGCCGAGCGCAGCAGGACGCTGCAGAGCGCCGCACTGCTGCCCGGCTCGTCCGCGGCAGCAGGCAGGCGCGTGCTTCGCATGCGCGGGCGGCCCGTGCCCGCGCCCGCCCATAGACCCCGGCCTGAGCGAGCGACGCGGCGCATGCGCCCGCGCCTGCGAGTGAGCCTCATCCTCAGCGCAGGCGGCGTTGGTGGCGCACTGCCTGGAGGCCGGCCGTGCCAAGGACGCGTGGTGGCTGGTGCGCGAGATGGGCCTGCAGGCGCGCTTCCCCGGCGCGGAGGCGCTGTACCGGCGGCACACGCTGCGCGCGCTGGCCGAGCGGCGGCGCTGGGGCGCGGCGGTCGCTTTCTGCGCCGGGGACGCCGAGCTGGAGGCGCGCCCCCAACGCGCGCGCCGCCTCGGGCTCGGGCTCCGCGCCCCGACCCTGCCACGCTGTCGCAGCCCGGCGCCGGCGACGCGGTGCGCTCCGTGCAGCCGCGCGCGCGCTGGCTGGCTGCCGCAGCGCGCCGAGCGCGGCTCCGGCGGCTCTGTGCGGGAGCGTGAGGTGTGACGAGGGCCGTGCACGCGCACGAGCCCTGTCCGCAGGGCGATCGCGGGCGGCGCGGCGGCGGGTGGCGCAGGGCCGGCCCGGCAGGCGCCCCCGCTCGCGCGGGCCTGTGTGTCCGGGGCGCGGCCGGTCAGCGCGCCGGCCGCGTGCGCAGGGCGAGCTCGTAGCGGCGCTGGCGGCGGCGGGCGAGGCGGAGCTGGCTGAGCAGTTGCACGCGCAGGCCGGCCGGCCCGGGCCGCCGCCGGCCGCCGAGCCGGGCGCGCGCGCCGCGCGCGCGGCCGCCGACGCCGCAAAGTACCTGCAGACGGCGCTGCCGCCGGAGGCGGTGCGTGCGCGGCTGCAGCCCCGCCGCGAGGGCCCTGCGCCTTTGTGCTTCGGGGGAGGCTGCCGCCGCCTGGGTTTGTGCGGACGGCGCTGGCGTGCCGGGCGAGCGCGCCGTCGCTGCCGTTGCGGGCGGGGCGGGCGTGGGCGCAGTGCTGAGCATGGCAGGTAGTGGGGTGTTGCAGCCGGGAGGAGGCCAGCAGCGCGCCAGAAGCCTGGGGCGAGCTGGGCAGCATGGAAGGTGACAGCAGGATGTGTGACGCAGTCCTTTGGTCGCCGACATCACGAGTGCCCACCGAGGCGTGCTGTTTTTGGAAGGTGTGGTATAGGCTGCTCCGACTGAGACGGCGGGGGGCGCCTGCCGGCAGGTGCACTGGGTAGCAGACGAGGCCGGCCTGGCCGCGGCCATGGCCGCGGCGGCGTCCGCCGACGCGGTGGGCCTGGATGTAGAGTGGCGGCCGGGGCGCGAGGGCTGCCGGCAGCCGCCCGCCGCCCTCCTGCAGGCGCGCCGCCGCTCGGCACCAGCCCAGGCCTTTTCTGACGCGCTGGACAATGGCGTCTCCCCGGCTCTGTCTGCACGGCCCGCTGGCGGCGGACCTGGCCGCCCGCCCACCCCGCGCCGGCGCATGCCGGCGCTGCACGTGCGCGACGCCGACCGCGCGCAGGTGGCGACGCGGGAGCGCGTATGGCTGGTGGACCTGCTGGCGCTGCGCGGCGGGCCCGGCCTGGCGGTCGCAGTGCCCGCGCTGCTGCGCGCGCCGGCCGCGCTCAAGCTCGGCTGCGGCCTCGCCTCTGACCTGGGCGTCCTGGTGCGCGGGCGCCGCGGCCGCCGGGCGCCTGCCGCCAAGCGCGCGCGCACCTGTTGCCGATCTGGGCGTCCCTGCATTGGCGGGTTGCATGGCCTGCAGCCGATCGGTCGGCGCGGGGGCCGGCGCGCGTGCCGACCGCATGCTGTTCACCCTCGCAGTGCCGCCGTCGCGCCCTGATTCCGCTCTCCTGCCGACCCGCGGGTGGCGGTCAGCCAGCGGATGCGCCTGTAGGAACACAGGCAGCAGCCACAAGTGCATGGCCGCGGCAGGAGCGCGTGGGCTGCGCCACGGGCGGCGCGGCGCCGGTGCTGGACGTGCGGGACGCCTGGGAGGCCGCGCTGGCGCGCGGCGCGGGCGCCGACGCGGGCAGCGGCGCGGGGGCGCCCGCCGCCGGCGAGCGCGCGGCCGCGGACGGCCCGGCACTCGGCCAGGCCGCCGCCGGCCAGCCCCGGCGGCGGCGCAACGAGGTGTCGCTGTCGACCATCTGCGAGCGCGTGCTCGGGCGGCCGCTGAACAAGGCCATGCAGTGCGCGGCCCCCGCCCGCCCGCCCTCGGCGGTGTGGTGTTCAAGCGAGTACTGGGCCACGCCGCGCGCCTGCTGCTCGACCGCGCAGCCGCAGGAAGGGTTGCGGCAGGACTGCATGCGCCATTGCGCGACAGCTTGCAAAGCGGCGCACCCGGAGAGTCTGGGGGCGCCTGGGCCCGCATGCCCGGCGGCGGCCTGCGCTGCAGCGTGTGCAGCGCGGCGCAGGACGAGCGACTGGGAGGCGCGGCCGCTCTCCGCGGCGCAGGCCGCCTATGCGGCGCTGGACGCGCACGCGCTGGTGCGCATCTACGACGCGCTCGCAGCGCGCGTGGGGCGCGCCGCGCTGTTGGCGCTGTGCGGCGGCCGCGTGGCGCCGGGCGCGCTGGCCGGCCGCGGCGGCGGCGCCAGCGACGGCGCCGCAAGCGCCGACGGCGCCTGCCGCGAGGCCGGGAATGGCATGGTGAGGGCTCCAGCAGTGAGTCTTGCAGGGGCCAGCGAGCGGGTCCCGGACTCGGGATCGGCGCCCGCGGTGCGTGACCTGAACGCGCCCTGCGACGGCGCTGCTGCTGCGGGCGTGTGGGAGGCGAGCACGGTGCGAGAGAGCAGGTTGGGGCAGAGGGCGGACGCTGTCACGCACGTGTGCGGGGCCGCCGGCTCTCGCCCCAGCGGCCTGTGGATCATGCGCTGTTGCGGTTCCGCCGTGTTTGGGGGAACACTGTTGAGAAGAGGGCGCGCATCGGGTCTGAGGTCCGCGGCAAGTGGTCTGCGCCTTAGGACGGCATGGCGACGTATGCCTGGCAGTGGGTCTGCGGCCGCTGGGCGACCTCCGTGCGCCGGCTCAGTGGCTGGCGG
>JAABUV010004773.1_pt1 | contig 15905 bp, 19 predicted proteins | sample 5559971 | NCBI WGS metagenome assembly JAABUV01 (sample SAMN10711881, study PRJNA513362) | rock metagenome | isolation source: Antarctica rocks | place: Antarctica: Victoria Land, Knobhead nord | collected 2015-12-19
CGACTCCTTGGCCCAGCCGCCCGAGGTGATCTTGGGCTTGGAGCCGTCCAGCGACCGGGTGAACTCGGGCATCTCGCCCACGTCCTGCGGGTTGTGGTAGGCGACCGTCGCGCCCGGCTGCAGCTGCTTGGACTGGCGGCCGAACCCGCCCTCGCCCGGCTGGCCCTTGTCGTCCGCCGAGGCCGTGCCCGTCAGTGCCACGAGAGTGCCGGCGGTAAGTGCGGCTGATCCGAGGAAAGCGCGCCTGCTGCCGTCCATGTCGTTCCTCATTAAAGTTCGCAAGCTTCTCTGCATGCGCGAGCCGTTAACTAAATCCTCGTCACTTGATGGCAACTTCTTCGGTACTCCGGTGATCTGAAGCGTGTCCAGATCATCACCGAACAGCCATGTGGTGCCGATCGAACTTCGAATGATTGAACTACGGGGGCAAGCTGTCAGTTGAGTGCTGCAATAGCGAACAGCTATCGCAGTTTCTTGGCGGTTGTGGAAATCTGCCTCGTCGCGGAAACCAAGGTATTGATCAGCGGTGATATCAAATGCCTACTGGATACCACAAGTCCAATCCGAAACTCGGCATCCGGATCAATAATGGGAATTGCTCGAAAAGCGTCACTGGCAGCCAGAAGATCTGCAATCTGCTCAGAAACAATTGTGACCTTGCCCCCATGTAGCACATGCGCAATGAGCGTGATCATCGAATCAGCCTCCAGAATGCGCAGGGTGTCTCCTTCTTCTGCGGGCCAGAGCAGCTTTTCCAAAATGCGACGATTTTGCATGTCAGGTGTCAACAGGCAGAGAGGGAGATCCTTGATCTCTGTCCAGGTTACACGCAGCCGTTTGCTTAGTGGTGAACTGCTGGTAATAAGCAGCCTATAACGCTCGATGTACAGCGGCACTGACTCGAGCTTTCCTATCGTTTCGACGCCAATATATGTGACTCCGGCTTCAATTTCCAAATCATTGATCAGGTCGATTATTTCTGATGAGCTCCGAGAAAGTATCGTCAGACGGACATCTGGATGAAGAGACTGGTATATATTTGTCAGCCTGGGGATAAAAGGCAAAGCGCTTGGAATCACCGCAATCCTAAGGTGTCCTGAAAGCCCCTTCTTAAACGCTCTCACTTCCTCTCGCATTGCGCGTGCATCACCGGCAAGCTTCTTGGCCCATTCGAGAACACGTTCGCCTTCAGCAGTGAGGCCCTGGAAGCGCGAGTTGCGATGAACAAGCATCACTCCAAGCGTCTCCTCAAGTTGCTTTACGCCAGCTGACAGTGTCGGTTGGGCAACTCCGCAAGCTTCCGCAGCTCTTCGGAAACTTTTTTCCCGTGCGACGGCAATCAAGAACTCCAGCTTATCTATCAAAAAGACCCTCTGATGCTTTTCTGGTCGCCACATGGCACCTGTAAATATCTGCCTGGGAGCATGTTACAGACACTACGCCTGGGTGGCCGGTAGGCTGCCCAAGGGTGCCGTCGCGAGTGTGGTGGAAATGGCTTGGCTGGGTCGTCTCCGGGGGGCTGAGGTTGGCTGCTGTCAGGCGGCCTGGTCAAGCGGGACGGGGTCGGCGAGCTTGTCTGCGAGGGTTTGCCACCCGTCCACCTTGCGCATGGTGATCTGTCCCGAGGCCATCAGCGCCCAGAACAGCATGGCCGCGGTCTCGGCAGACGGCAGCACGGTCTGCGTCTTGATCCGGCGCTTGAACTCCTCGTGCAGCCGCTCGATGGCGTTCGTGGTCCGCGCCGAGCGCCACTGGCTTAGGGGCAGGCGGAGGAAGGCGAACAGGCAGTCGCCGGCCTCCTCCAGGCTGGTCGCCACCGCTGGACACCGCAGCCGCCACTTGCGCAGGAACGCCCGGCGGCGCTCCTGCACGGCCTTGGGCGTGTCGGCGTAGATCATGTCCGTGTAGTCGGCCGTGACCTCTTCGTGCAGCGCATCGGGCGCATGGGCCAACAGGTTCCGGTGCTTGTGGACCGTGCATCTTTGCGCCGGCACATCGGGCCACAATGCTGCCAACGCCCGCTCCAGCCCGGCCCCGCCGTCGGTGATGAGGAAGTCCGGCGTGCGCAGGCCACGCCCGACCAGGCTGTCGAGGATGGCACGCCAGGCCGCCTCACTCTCGCCGCCCATGTTCCTGACGGCCAGAAGCACCTTCTGCCCGTCGCGGCGCACGCCGAGCACCACCAGCAGCGAGATGTTCGTGGCGCGGCGGTCCAGGCGCACGCGCACGACACCGACGAGGTGTATCACTCTGTCAAACGGTCGTTTAACGAAGTGGAACACCGCCCCTTGTAGGAAATGTATATACAGAGCATATACGTCTTTGCGTCTAGCCAAGGACCATGGGGGGATAGAATGGCTGTTCATCAGGTGAAGCAACCTACGGAGGGGCGCGCGGCCAGGCTGGCCAAGTCCACTCAGGTCAACATCCGCATCGAGCCGGGCCAGCTCGCTACGATCGACGCCGCGGCGGAAGCGCTGGGGCGGAACCGCACGGCCTTCATGCTGGAAACCGCGGTGCAGGCCGCCGAGGCGGTCCTGCTCGACAAACGCCTCTTCACCGTGGACGACGCGACCTATCAGCGGTTCGTGGACCGCCTCGACGCGCCGCCCGGCGCCAACCCCAGGCTGCACGCCCTGCTGCACAGCAAGGCCCCGTGGGAACGCTAGCCCCCCTTCCCGAGGAGGAGCTACGGGCACCCGAGAGGCTGACCGACGCGCACGATCTTTCCGCCTTCAGGTCCGCCGAGCCCGCCCTGGACGACTGGCTCAGGAAACGCGCGCTTGGGAGCGAGGGCCGGACGGCGAGGACCTACGTCGTGTGCGCCGGCCGCACTGTCGTCGGCTTCTATGCGCTCGCCAACGGCGGTGTGCAGCGGAGCGTGGCCACGTCGAAGGTGCGGCGCAACGCGCCCGACCCCGTGCCTGTCATGGTCCTTGGACGTCTGGCGGTGGACAAGGGCCGGGAAGGGCGGGGCATCGGCAAGGCGATGCTGCGCGATGCGATCCTGCGCACGCTCGGCGCCGCTGAGGTGGCAGGCATCAATGCCCTCCTTGTCCACGCCATCTCGGAGCGCGCAAAGGGGTTCTATCTCGGCTTTGGGTTCACGCCCTCGGATCTCGAGCCCATGACGCTGATGATCACCCTCGCGCAGGCTGAGGCGGAGCTTTCCCGCAAGGTGGGAGAGGGGGTGCCTCAATGACCGGGACGGCCTCGCGGCGGTTCGTGGCCTACCTGCGCGTCAGCACCGAGGCTCAGGGCCGCTCCGGGCTGGGGCTGGAGGCGCAACGCCAAGCCATCGGCACCCTACCTGGCGCAGCACGGGGGCGAGCTGCTGGCCGAGTTCCAGGAGGTCGAGAGCGGGCGCAAGGGCGATCGCCCCCAGCTTGGCACAGCGCTGGCGTGCTGCCGCACCCGGCGGGCGGCGCTGCTGGTCGCCAAGCTCGACCGGCTGTCGCGGGACGCGCGTTTCCTGCTGGGCCTGGTCGAGGGTGCCGGCGAGGCGGGGGTGGTGTTCTGCGACCTGCCGCAGGTGCCGCCGGGTCCGATGGGGCGCTTCCTGCTGACGCAGATGGTGGCGGTGGCCGAGCTGGAGGCCGGGCTGATCGGGCAGCGCACGCGCGCGGCGCTGGCGGCGGCGAAGGTGCGCGGCACTCGGCTGGGCAACCCGCGGCTGCGGCCGGGCACGCCGGAGACCGCGGCGGCAGCGCGGGCGGTGCATGTCGAGCTGGTGCAGGCGCGCACGGCCGAGCTGCGGGCGGCGGTGGACGGGTTGCGGGCCGATGATGGTGTGCCCGAGGGGGCCAGCCTGCGTCAGATCGCCGCGGCGCTGGAGGCGCGCGGCGTGCGGGTGCCCCAGGGCGGGGCCAGGTGGTCGGTGGCACAGGTCCGGCGGGTGTTGGCGCGTGGAGCTTGAACCGGCGTACGCCGGTTGTGGGGGAGGCCGATTCAATGCACGAGACACCCAAGCGCAGCACAAGAGGCGAACGCATAACCCGGTTGCTGGATGCGGGAGAGCTGACGGCCGATCGTGACCCGAAGGACAAGCTTTACGCCCATTCGGTGTTCGCACAGACCAGCTTGCCCTATCGAAACCCCGGCGATGACGTGCGGGTCTGGACGCGCAGCAACGGCCAGATTGGCTTGCGGATCGAGGCCGGTACGGCATGGAACCCGGACAAGGGCGACTTCGTGCAGCTCGGCTTGCCCTACGGGCCGAAACCTCGGCTGTTGCTGGCCTATCTCAATGCGGAAGCCCTCAAGCAGCAATCGGCCGAGATCGAGGTTGAGCGCAGCCTGACGGCGTTCGTGAAGGCGGTGCGGCTGGACACCAAGGGCCGGAACATCAACGCCGTGAAGGACCAACTCACCCGCCTGTCGGCAAGCACCATCCGGCTAGGCATGACGGCCGAGGGCGAGGCGGTCACGATCAAGTCCGATATTGTTAGCTCGTTTAGCCTGTGGTGGCCGAAGGACGAGCGGCAGCGGGTGCTATGGCCGTCCTCGGTGAAGCTCTCCCCGGAGTATTTCGAGAGCTTGCAACGCCATGCCGTGCCGCTGCATCCGCATGCGCTGGCGGCGTTGGCCGGGTCTGCGATGGCCTTGGACGTTTATACCTGGCTGGCGCAGAGACTGCACCGGATTGAGTGGGGCAAGCCCGCCTTCATCCCGTGGACGGCGCTGCAAGGACAGTTCGGCGGGCACTACGAGCGGGTACGCGACTTCCGGCGAGTGTTCATGCAAACGGTGCGGGACGTGCAAAGCCAGTATCGAGCGGCTGACGTCGAGCTAGACGGCAAGGGGATGACGTTGAGGCACAGCGCCCCCCCGATCCAAGGCCGCACGGCGATCATGGTCCGGCGGGTCTGACACGGCCACTTTGGGGCGGAAGCTTGTGGATCAATGGGTTATCCACGGCCACTTTGTCGCGCTTGGCACGGCCACTTTGTCGCGCTCGACTCGGGATTCGGCACGGCCACTTTGTCGCGCAAACCTATAGTTAGAATTCCTATAGGTACTGCCGATAGTTGGCAGCGCTTTCCTGTGAGCATCGGGACCAGCTTGGCGCAGGGAAAAACGCCCTCTCCTACATCCAGCGTGCCCGCCGCCGTCCAGCCGCATCAAGGACGCTTCGCGCCGCTTCGCGGTGCCCAAGCGGGCATCCTTGACCCGTCTGGCCGTCGCCGTGCTGGTAAAATTGTAGGGACGGGACGAGGAACAGGGCTTTTTCGGTCCGAACGAGAAACATGGGTTGAAGCGAGGAGACGGCAGCCGACTGGTAGCGACCAAGCTAGCGCGAGCAATCATGTTTGCATGCTGGCATAGGAACCACTAACCATGCGGCCATGAAAACGTTGGTCTGGAACTCGCAGAAAGGCGGCAGCGGCAAAACTAGCTTGTGCGCGCATGTCGCCGTCGAGGCAGAGCGGGCCGGGAAGGGGCCGGTCTATCTAATCGACACAGACCCGCAAGGCACCCTGACCACCTGGCACGAAAGCCGCCAGGCAGAGACACCGCACCGAGTAGAAATCACGTTACCAGGCTTACCGGCTGCACTCGAAGCCTTGAGGCAGCGGCATGCAGCTTTATGCCTGATCGACACCGCGCCGACCCGAGCCGACGAGAATGTCGAGCTGTTCCGTCTGGCTGATTTGGTTCTCGTGCCGGTGCGTCCCAGCCCTTCGGATTTATGGGCGGTCGCGGCGACGGTTGGACTGTTGAAGCAGGTCGGCACTCCGTTCCTGTTCGTGGTTAATCAGGCGACGTTAAACGCCAACATCACAGCGCAGGCCGTTGCGGCATTGTCGCACCACGGGCCGGTCGCACAGACAATCATCGTAAACCGGGTTCCCTACGCCGCATCCATGACGAACGGACACACCGCGCCAGAGCTGGCAGCGAAAGGCTCAGCCGCTGTCGAGATCACTGAACTCTGGAATAACATAAATTCATGCTTACATGCTGTCATGAAAGCCACGGATCATGCCTAAGCCTGTATCCCTCACTGCCGAACTAGTTGAAACTCCGCAGGCGACGCCCCAGGCATCGACACCCGCCCGCAAACCACAAGCGGCACCGGCGGCAAAGGCTGAGCAGATGCCCTTGCAAGTGCGCTGGCCGCGTCCCGAGGTGCGGGCCATTAAGATTGCAGCCGCCGAACGCGAGCAGACTGTAAGCGACTTCATGCTTGCATGCTTCCATGCTTTTATGGAGTCACACAAATAGGTTGTTGGAATGGCTGACAGCGGCAGAATTGCTTGAAGCAGAGTGCTTTTAGAGTGTATTATGCAGTTGCATAATAATTCATTTACGGTGAGGCTCAATGCCCGGCAAAGTCAGCATCCCAAGGAAGAAAGCTTCAACTTCCGCATAGACCCTAAGCTCAAGGCCGATTTCCAGACCGCCACGGAGGCGGAGGACAAGCCCGCCGCCCAAGTGCTGCGCGACTTCATGCGGGCCTATGTGGAGCGGCAGCGGGAACGGGCCTTCGCCGCCGAAGCACGGCGACAGTCCCGTCTGCTCGCCGAACGTGCCGCCGATCCGGGCAGCGACGAGGCTGAGGTCATGCGCTGGGTCGAGGACGTGTCCGACACGACCGGCTGGACGGCGTGAGGCGAGGCGACTTGGTGACGGTCGTCACGTCGGGCGACTATGGCAAGCCACGGCCGCCGCTGATCGTGCAGGCGAACGCTTACGCCGAGTAATCCTCCATCACCGTGCTGCCGCTGACCAGCGAACTGCATGACGTGCAGTTGTTGCGAGTTACGGTCGAGGCGGGCGAGGGCACTGGGCTGCGGCTGCGCTCGCAGGTGATGGTGGACAAGGCAGTTACTATCCCGCGTACCAAGATCGGCAACCGGATTGGCCAACTCGATGGAGCCGCGCTTAGGAGCGTGGACCGAGCCCTGGCAGCTTTTCTTGAGGTTGGTTGAGTGATTACCGATCGTGCCACGCCGCAAGGCGATGAATCGTTCACGTCCCTCGCGCGGATATCAGCGCGAGGGACTATGTCGTAAGCCTTATACGCAGATTGTTGAGTTACTTATTGGAATGACCGTGAGCTTCGGTGGTGTGCTTGTGCGCCTGCTCGCTGTGCCCATGAGCAGCTGTCGCATGCTTCTTGGCTTCTTCGTGGTTGCCCTGATTGTGCTCGTGAGCCGCTTCATGGTGATGGTGTTCGGCTGCCGAGTGATGCGTCGCTGCCTTCAGGTGATGCTCGGCTGCGGGATGCTGGGTCGTTGCCATGGTTGGATTTCCTTTATGATTATTTACCGCCACGCAGTGTAGGACGCGAACGGGTAGGAGTCCAATATCAGAGGACGCAGGTTTTGACGAAGACGGACGCTATCCGGCCTTTCCACTGCATCGAAGCGGCTGGACGGCGTGCAATGGCGGTTACCGCAGGCATTGGTGCCATTTCCGGTGCGACGGTCTGATAAGCTCAATCACGTCCTTTGTGGCTCAACGGGTCTTCTTCCTCCCTCCTGCCCGTCACCGTTACCGCTGCAGCGACGTCGAAGGCCCGCAGCCCCCGCCGTCGCCAGCGTGTGAGGAGGTCGCGGGCCTTTTCGCCTTGGTGTTCGTCCTCTGCTTCCCGCAACCGTCCCGCGAGTTCGAGGAGTGCGCCGAGCAGGGTAGCGCGGTCATCGTCCACGAGTTCGACCAGCCCGGCTTTTTGGACGAGCCCGCTCAGCTCGATCAGATGCCGCGTGCGCGCCCGCCGATCCCGCACCCATTGTCGTTTGTCATCGCGCGCCCGATTTCTGTTCGACCGGTTACGCAGCACGGTCAGGCGCTGGAGCTGCGCCGTCGTTGCCCGAAACTCCGCCAGCAGGCTCGCCGGGCTTTGCCTTGGTCCCCCGCCTGCCGCCTGCCTGAAAGAATGTTTGCCCGCGTTCGGTCCACCTCGTGACGGCTTCCGGCTGCTTTTTCGATTGCTCCAACGCGGCCAGGAGGGCACCGGCCAGCGCCTCGAAGGGAAGTGTGTCAGCGCCGGTGATCTGGACGAGTTCGCCGAGCTGGGTTGTCTTCTGCGTCTTGACCTTCTTTGCCTTGTCCATGAGGGCCTGGAGCTCGGCATCGTAGTCCCTCGGCTTGCGCGCCATCCCCGGCCTCCCATGCTGTAGGTGTCAGCCTAAGCTTTGCCTTTCGCGTTGAGCAACACACCCCGGCACTGCGGTAGCGCATCATTTCTGCTGTCGGAGCGCAGCGGAGACAAATCAGAAAGTGCGCGCTGATACGTTGCAAGTGCAACGTGCGCTCAGGCCAGTGACAGCATACCCGTCCGGCGGCTAGGCTCAGGACGGCAAAGCCGGAGTTCACGCCGCTCGATGGCGATCTACCACGCCCATATCCAGGTGATCGGCCGCTCGACCGGCCGCAGCGTGGTCGCGGCGGCGGCGTATCGCGCGGCGTCGGAGTTGCACGACACGGCGCAGAATTACACGCATGACTACACCGCGAAGCAGGGCGTAGTGCATTCCGAGATCATGCTGCCGGACGGTGCACCGGCCCGCTGGACGCAGGGCACGACGAAGGACAGTTTGCAGGTCGCACGCTCGATATTGTGGAACGAGGTCGAAGCGAAAGAGCGCCGGAAGGACGCACAGCTTGCGCGCGAGATGGAGTTTGCCATTCCGCGAGAGCTACCCCGCGCAGAGGCAATCCGGCTTGCCCGCGATTTCGTGCGCGAGCAGTTCGTAGACCGTGGGATGGTGGCGGACTTGAATGTACATTGGGACGTGGGCGAGGACGGCGGGTTGAAGCCGCACGCGTACGTCATGCTGACCATGCGCCAGGTCACGCCTACGGGGTTCGGGCCGAAGGTGCGGGAGTGGAACGCAACCGGCCTGTACGAGGGTATCCGTCAGCGCTGGGCGGAGCTTGCGAACGAGCGCCTGGCCGAGCATGGGCATGACGTGCGGATCGACCATCGCTCGTATGCGGAGCAGGGGATCGCGCTTGTGCCGCAGCACAAGATCGGGCCTGCGGGGGCGCGGCGTGCGGAGCGGGGCGAGGACGCGGAGCGTGCGGCGGAGCACCTGGCGATTGCGCGGCGCAACGGCGAGGCGATCCTGGCGGAACCAGCGGTGGTTCTGGACACGATCACGCGGCAGCACTCGACGTTCTCGCGGCGCGACTTGGCGCGGTTCGTGGACCGGCACACGGCGGATGCGGAGCAGTTCACAGCGGCGCTGGCGAAGGTGGAGGCGTCGGCCGAGCTGGTGCGCGTCGGCGTGGACGGGCGGGGCGAGGCGCGGTTCAGCACGCGCGAGATGCTGGCTACGGAGCGGCGCATGGGGGCTGCGGCAGTAGGGCTGTCGGAGCGGGCAAGCCACGCGGTGCCGGCGCTGGACGTGGGGCTTGCGGTTGCGGGGGCGGTGACGCTGGGGACGGAGCAAGCGGCGGCGCTGCGTCACGTGCTGGAGGCGCCCGACGTGGCGGTGGTGGTGGGCTACGCGGGGACGGGCAAGAGCACGATGCTGGGCCAAGCGCGCGAGGCTTGGGAGGGTGCGGGCTACCGGGTGCGCGGGGCGGCCTTGTCGGGGATCGCGGCAGAAGGACTGGAGGCGGGGAGCCGGATCGAGAGCCGGACGCTGGCGAGCCTGGAGTTCGGCTGGCGAGAGGGCCGGGACGTGCTGGGCCGGCGCGACGTGCTGGTGGTGGACGAGGCGGGGATGGTGGGGTCGCGGCAGCTGGAGCGGGTGCTGAGTGCGGCGCAGGCGGCCGGTGCGAAGGTGGTTCTGGTGGGCGACCCGGAGCAGTTGCAGGCGATCGAGGCGGGTGCGGCGTTCCGGGCGGTGTCCGAGCGTGTGGGATCGGTGGAGATCACGCAGGTTCGGCGGCAACGGGAGGCGTGGCAGCGCGAGGCGACGCGGCAGCTGGCGACGGGGCGGACGGGGGAGGCTCTGGGCCGCTACGAGCGGGCCGGGATGGTGCAGGCGTCGGAGACGCGGGCCGAGGCGATGGCGGGGCTGGTGGCGGGGTGGGACGCGGAGCGTCGGCAGGCACCGAAGGCGACTCGGGTGATGCTGGCCTCGACGCGGGCGGACGTAGCCGAGCTGAACGGCCTGGCGCGGGATCGGCTGCGGGCGGCCGGGGAGCTTGGGCCGGAGCAGGTGGTGGAGACGGAGCGGGGGGAGCGGTCCCTGGCAGTGGGGGATCGGGTGATGTTCGGCCGCAACGAGCGGGGGCTTGGGGCGCAGCCAGACGGCTGGGGCGGGGTGGCGGTGAAAAACGGCACCTTGGGGACGGTGCTGGCGGTGGAGGCCGGAGGCGAGCGGCTGACCGTGCGGGTGGACGGGGCAGAGGGGCTGGGCAGAGGCAGCAAGCCAAGCAGCGGGCAGGAGGGAAAGGATGTGACGTTCACCCTGCGCGACTACGGGCATGTGGACCACGGGTATGCGGCGACGGTTCACAAGGCGCAGGGGGTGACGGTGGACCGAGCGCACGTTCTGGCGTCGCGGTTCATGGACCGGCACGGGGCGTATGTGGCGCTGAGCCGGCACCGGGACGGGGTGTCGCTGCACTACGGGCGCGACGAGTTCGCCGACGCGGCAGCGCTGGCCAAGGTGCTGGGGCGGGAACGGGCGAAGGACACTACGCTGGACTATGGCGAGCGGGGCGGCGTCGAGGATCTGGTGGCGAGCTACGCCGAGCGTCGCGGGCTGGAGCGGCTGCACGCGCGGAGCGAAGCCGTGCAGCGGGCGCCGGCGCCGCGGCGGAGCAGGTTTGCCGGGCTGCGGCTGGAGGCGAGGCGCCCGGCCGAGCGTCCGACCGCCGTTGCCCAGGTGCCGCCACCGCCTCCGGCGCGAGTGCCGACGGAGCAGGAGCGGCAGCGGGCGCAGCTGGACGGTCTGGTGGCCGGGTATGCGCGGGCATGGTCGGACGCGGAGCAGATGCGCCGGGCGGCGCTGCCGGTGCTGGCGCACCAGGGGCAGGCGCTGGAGGCGGCCGGGCGGGCACTGGACGGGTTCGCGGCCGGCGCCAGCCTGGACGTGCGGGCGGCACTGGAGGCCGCGCCGGATCTGGCGCAGGCGAGCCAGGCGTTGACGGTCGCGGCTGCGGAGCGGCGGCGGGAGCGGCTGGCGCTCGAGGAGCGCGGCCGAGAGGTGGTGCGGACGTGGGGCACGCTGGAGCAGGCCTACGAGACAGAGGGCAAGCGCTACGAGTGGGACGAGCAGCGCGAGGCCGGCACCCGGCTGGAGGCGTTCGCCAAGGCGCTGAAGCTCGATCCGGTGCTGGACGGCCTGCTGCGCGAGCGCGGGCGGGAGCTGGGCGTCGAGGCGGGGTCGCGGCTCGACCAGGTGGTGCAGGCGGCGGAGGTGGACCGGCGGCTGCTGCGCTCGATCGACGTCGAGCACGGGCCACGGCAGCGCTCCGGCCCCAGCATGGGGATGTAGGGCATGGACGTGGGACAGCAGGGGCCTGGCCCGGAGGACGAGGCGGACGATCGCCAGGCAGATGGGGCGGAGCAGGCGTTCGAGGCGCTGCGCGAGGAGGTGGCGGCGCTGCGGCGGGGCATGGAGCTGGTGTATCGCCAAGTGCAGCAGGCCGGGCAGCAGCAGCCTGCGGCGGCGGGGCCGGACTACACGCTGACTCTGGGCAGGATGGAGAAGGCGCTGGGGGTGGTCGCCGATCGGCTGGAGACGGTGGAGCGGCAGCCGGCGTTGCAGGTAACGGGGGCGAGCCTGGGGATGGAGCTCACCAGCGCGGCGCGGCAGGCGGCCAGGACGCTGACCGATTCCTCGTTCGGGCAGATGAGCGAGCTGCGCAACGCCACGGCGACGCTGGGCGATCTGGTGGGGCGCATTCACGACCAGCGCGAGCAGCGGAGATGGATGTGGGCAACGGGCGGGGTCGGGGTGCTGGGTGGCGTCTTGCTGTGGTTCTTTCTGGTCGCGTTGCTGCCCTGGGGCGCGGGCGACTGGCTGGCGTCCCTGCCGATCAATGGCGGGGAGGCTTGGGGAGCCGGGCAGGCGCTGCTTGATCGCAACAGCCCGGAGAGCTGGGACAAGATGCGGCGGCTCTACCGGGCGTGCGGCAGCCAGGCGACGGAGTTGTGCGAGGCGGCCATCACCGTGCGGACCATTCCGGCCGGGCACGAGGAGACGAAAGCGCCGCCTGCCGTCCAGCCCTCCCGGCCGCTGCCTCGCAGCCGGACCGGCCAGCAGGCGCAGTAAACTGCCCCATGCCCCAGCTTATACAAAGAGTTGTTCCTGGACGCAGGCGATGAGGAGAGACGCATGACCGGCATCCCCGCCCACCGCCCGATGGCGGGCACGCTGCGGCTGAGCTCGTTCAAGGAGCTGCCTGCGTCTTTGGCTACACCTATGGCTGCGCAGCCCGCACCGGACCCGGCCGATGCCGAAGAGCGAGCGCGGCGCAAGGCGGAGAACCTGCGGCAGGAACGTGAGCTGCAGCGGCAGGCCAGGGCCCGCCACGCCCAGCAGACGAACGCCTTGTTGGCGGAGCTGCGCACCCGATGGCCGCACCTGTTCACCAGCCCGATCCCCCTGGCCAAGGGCATCAACAAGGTGATTGCGACCGAAATGGGCTCGGCGGCCCCGCCGCGTCAGGTGCTGGGACGGGCGCTGAGTTACTGGACGCAGGGCCGGGCGTACCTAGAAGCGGTCGCAGCGGGGACTCGCCGCGTGGCATTGGATGAACTGGACGCCGGGGAGCCGGCGGAGGACGAGCGGCAGCACGCGCGCGAGGTGCTGGCGCAGCGGAAGGCGCAGCGCCAGGGAAAGGCGCGTGTCACCGTGCCTCAACGCCCTCCCGCCCAGCTTACCGATTAGCCGACCGAGCAAGAGGTGCCGGAGCGGTCATTCCCAGCGTCGGAAGGTAAATGTATGGGCAGAGCTGGGGGTGTCCGCACTACGCTCCTCAGCGTTATCGACCATCCTGCTCCATGTAACCGCTTGTTTAAGCATAGCTACAGGGCATCTTTGGTAGATACGCGACAACAAGCCAGGAGCAAGCACATGAACTTTCAGGCCTGGATTTCTGAGATCGAGGACATTGTGACCTTCGATGTCGATGCAGAGCTGTGGCGGAAGTACTTCGATGCTGGTCTGACCCCTCTCCAGGCCATCGAACAGAACCGCGTCGATGAGGAGGTCTGATCCCGGCCTGAAAGAAAGCATTATCCTCTGTCCCGGTCAGCTGGTAGGAGGAGCACGCTGGGTGTTATGATCTGAAACGTCCGTTTCAAATCATAACATTATTCGTGTATTATAAAGTACGTAACTACTCGCTAGCCGAGTGGTCGCTATGTTATAGACTACTTACACTCAAACCACGCTTTAGATTTGAATTTCTAGCCTCAATAGATATGCTTGTGCTGTGCGTTGATGAAGTTCTTTGCGTCAAGATGCTGTTCAAAGCACACCATCATGTATTGCATTTGCTTTGACAGCTCTTCATAAAGAGTTTGTAGGCGTCCTGTTGTATAAGACTGCCCAATTACAGCGGCGCTCTCTCTGCCATGTGCAACGGCATTACGTTTTTCTACAACTTCGTTTATGTATTGACTAACTCGAGGATCATATAGAGCTGGGTTAGTTATACCTAATATATTGAAAACTTTAAAAATAGTTCTTGTCCAGATATTCTCTAGCTGCTCAAGAAACGCACTGTCAGAAATTCTTACAGTGTCTGTAGAACTCTGCTTCTCGAAAAGCTCGATGCGCTTCTGCCAGCGTTGCTCCCTACCTACCATCGCGCACGACGTTAATTGCGAATCCAAGGTAAGCGCATAGAGACTGCTGCTAATATGTTGATAATTCACTTTCGTCAGGTTCACGGTTTCAGCATATTCTATGATGGATCTTGTTACTGCATACTCAAGCGTGCTATACAACAGGACTAAAAACAGTCCCTTATTTGTGTTTGTATTTTTAGACTGGGTCGCTCGGGGTTTTTCGCCTTCCTTTATCACGCTAAGAAACGACTGCACCTCTGACAATCTGATAGAAACTTCTTGCCTTACCGTCGTGAGAGGCATTACGCTAATAGCTCATTTTTTACGTAATCTATTCTACCAGAAACCATCTTACGATTGTTGGTGGCAGCAGTCGTGAATTTCTTTAGATCTTCAGAAATCATTATGTTTTGCAGATTACTCATAACGACATTGCTATTCTGTTGTAATGCCAAAGCCGCTCCAACAGATATTCCTTCAAAAAGATTTAGAGGTGTAATCGAGCGTTGAGCTCGGGATATATTTCCTGAGATATTATTAGCAATTTGCTCCATCGTATTTTCAAACAGCTCTACTAACTGCCTATCCGGCCCCTTCTTTGCGTTTCTGATCATATAAGAATTTAGAAAGTCGACTACGCTATGATCGAACTGCATATACTCCTCGGCAAAGGCGAAGAACCTCAACACACATTCTTCATATATTGCGGCTTGCTGCTCATTCTCAGCAAGTTTCACAACCTTACGAAAGTTCTTGTTTTCGGATAGTTCTCTTAACATATTTCTGAACTTTCCGCGGAACACGCAATTTCTAATCTCTTGTGCGTGTAGTTTAACCCCTCCAGTGTTCAATCGCTCAAAAAGGTCATATCTAACATCATAGTCGCTTTTGTCATTCAAAGTAGTAACACGAACAGGGCGTAGCTGAAAGTTAAGTTGTATTGCTTTGGGTAGAGTGGAAAACTTCATGCTGTTGAAAGCCGTAAGTTTCTTAAGATTTGCAAGCTTTAGGCTTTGAGGACGATTAATAACCTTAAGTAGGTCATCACCACCGCAAAAATGCGACAAAGTGCTTAGTCGCTGTACTCCATCAACAACCTCCCATGTTCCATCACTGTTTGCAGCCATATAGAGACTTGGAACTGGTATCCCGAGATAGATACTTTCGATAAGCTCTGATTCTCTATCAGCATCCCATATAAAATGTCGTTGATAGTCGGGAGAAATGTCGATCTCTTTGCTGGTGACCATGTCAACTAGTTGCCTCACGGTCATATCGTACATGTCGTATGAAACTGCTCGCTTCTCGCGATCGAGCTGATCCGTTAGGCTTTCTGTTGGCAAGGACGTGCTTGGTTTCTTTGACATAATTATTCCAATCTAGCCCGCTCTGCGCTGATTGTCTGTGTACAGCATGCTCTCAGTAGGTGGCAAAGAAGCTTGCTGCTTTTTCCGGGTTATAGCCCCGGCGATCATAGAGCTTCGTCGTGCTGGGATCCCGGTGCCCGGCAGCCTTCTGCACGTTTTCGAGTTGCGCCCCGTTCTCCAATGCCGTGGTGATGAATGTCGCCCGCATCGAGTGCGCCGAGTAACCCCGCACCAGCCCGATCCCCGCCGCGTATTTCCGCAGCACCCGGTCGATCGCGTCCGGGTCCATGCGGCCGGCCGGATCGTGCGGCTTGGCGTTGCCGCGCAGCGGCCGGAACAGCGGCCCCTGGTGGTCCTCCCCGTGCCCGGCCCGCTCCAGGTAGGCACGGATGCGCCCCGCCGCCTGCGGGTTGATCGCCAGCGCGTCTCGCCGCCCGCCCTTGCGGGTGACGCGCAGCGCGTCGAAGCCCCGGTTCTGGTGTAGGTCACCCACGAGGAGCGCCGCGATCTCCGCCCGCCGCAGCCCGACCTGGAGGCCGACGGACAGGATGGCCCGATCGCGCAGCCCGGCTATCGTGTCGGGAGGCGGCGCATCCAGCAGCCGCCGGGCCTGCGCCTTGGAGAAGGCCGCCGTCGAGCCCTCCTCGCGGTTGATGGAGGGCCGCTCTACATCCACCACCGGGTTGCGGCTGGCGCTGCCGTGCCGGACTAGGCCGTGTGGACGGATTTAACCAACATCAGTCCGCACGCAAAACTGATGATGGCTGAGTAGCTGGTGTCGGTCTTCTCGCATCGCATGGCGACGCGTTTGAACCGCTTGAGCTTGCCGATTG
>JAABUV010004774.1_pt1 | contig 15905 bp, 19 predicted proteins | sample 5559971 | NCBI WGS metagenome assembly JAABUV01 (sample SAMN10711881, study PRJNA513362) | rock metagenome | isolation source: Antarctica rocks | place: Antarctica: Victoria Land, Knobhead nord | collected 2015-12-19
TCAGAGCCCTGCCGGTGATTCGGTGAGTGAGCTTTTCTACCCGTGCGCTAGCCTTGCGGCTTGAACAACTTCTTTTCAAAACGTCTGGATGGTCTAAATTGAAATGGGAATGTTCATGTTGGCTGTTGGAATGTTTTACTTGATAGACTAATATCGAGATGGAGCTATAAAAGTCCAATGTTTTCAGCCTTTGGTTGCATGAGAGTCATGCTCGCCACTCTCCACAGGCACCTTGGCAAGGCCCACCACATGGCAGCTAACAGTCAATACTAGGGATACTCCAGCGGAGAACCGTTGAGAACGCATCCTGATAAATTCGACTACGAACACGTGGAAACGTTGAGGGAGTTCGCCAATGACCTTAACCAAGCTCTTCAAGGGTCCTTTCCTCGCAGCGCCCATCCATATACCGCTGTACAAGTATTGTTGCTACGATGGGCCGACGACGATCTCCAAGTGCAATCTGAAATTGAACGGCTGAGAAGAGTATTCGACCGGCAATTTCATTTCGATATCGAAGAGTGGCAAATCCCGAGCAGCAATCCTACACGTGCACTGCAGTATAAGCTCTTCGAGCTCCAGCACGCACATCAGAGCGAGTCTGAGCTGCTGATCGTTTACTACGGTGGTCATGGGGTGGCTGATAGACGAGGTCGAAGCATTTGGCGTGCGTGAGTATACAGTTGTCTTGCGTTTGTGCTCCCAATTTGATATTTCAGCAATTTGCAGCCTTAACGATCAGCCATCGACTAAGAGTATTGTTTTTGACACCCGATCATCGTCGTTTTGGCGAATTATGTTGAATAGTTAGAGTACTAACAGTGAGCAGAAATCAGCGATTGGATAGCCCGACCTTGACCTGGTCCTCGTTGCAACATCTACTAGAGAACGCACTTCCTCATGTGCTGATTATCCTCGATTGCTGCTTCGCTGCCAATGCAGCTAGAGATACTACTGACGGAACTGCGAAGGAGATACTGGCGGCCTGTGGCCGAGAAAACCCGACTTTGGGCGTGGGCATACGATCCTTCACATCAGCACTGATCGAAGAACTTCAGGCTTTTGGAAACAAACCTTTCAGTGTGGTCATGCTTCACGCTCGCTTGGTGACCTTGAGATGGAGACTCGCGTTTACGCCGATACATACGCTTCTCTCTGAGCATGGTGGGACTAGCATTCAGCTTGCTCCACTTCCTATTGTGGACGTATCTATGAAGCCTATCTCTGATCAATCCCTTGAAGGTTCCGAGAGAAATCCTGCTCAGAATATATCAGTTAACACCGCAAATACTCCCTCTTCACCATTTCCACCTCCCCCCCCGACTCCAGAGACAAGAGTCCTCTTATCCGTGTCAGTTGCCAGGGGTTCTTATTACGATCTCGGGCAATGGGCGACCTGGCTGACGAGTCAAACTCCTTTGGGTGTTACCAATGTAGACGTACGGCTGGAGTCTGTCTTCGACAGTCACTCCACCTTGTTTGTCGTCTCCCTACCAACGTATGCCTGGGTTCGGCTCCCAGAAAAGGCCGCGTATCAATTCGTTGGCTTCATCAGGTCCGGAAATCTCCTTTCAAACAATCAAGCCAGCGCAGATTCTACCACGCATCTTTTGCGAAAGCGAAAGTCAACAGTGCTGGAGCAAGCTGACATTCACGATGTGGAGAAAGTGAAAGTTATCTGCTTGTCGGACTTCCCGGACGAGCAGCTGGATACCCGAGTACCGTCTTATGATGATAGTGGCTACTTTAGCCCGAAAAGGGTGGAGAAATACCTCCGCGCAGAAAGATTACATGAGACGGAATGGATGGAATGCACATCAGGCCAGATGTAAGCAATCATCTCGATCGATAGTGTACATACGAAGCAGTCGTTTTCTTGAATTGGGACGCTACAAAGCACAGTACTATCTCAACCTGCCTTTAAACCGGTTTCACTCAGAGTGATTCGCTTAGCGTTTCCTGACGAACAGCTTCTGAGTGTGACGCTCTTTCGTTCCCTTCGTACTCACACTCTCTCTGGAAACGACCGGCCATGAATCGTCAATGGCTTCTCGCGCGGACCCTGGTAGCGTATCCGTATTGTATGGTCATGAGTCTCTCTTGGCTCGCTCAGGTCCGCTACCTTACCATATTCATGTAGAGGTGTGACACCCTGTTGCTGTTCAACTACGGTAATATTTCGAATACTACGCTTACTTGGTCTTAAAATTCTTTCTTGAATTCCAGATCTTTGCTGCCCTGAAACGATTTCACATTTCTCTCACTAGCGAATTGCTAAACATCCTCGCACCACAAACTCATTCGATTTTGTTCTGCAGAGCATCTCATCACTATGAATCTTCTTCCTTGAAAGAGAAGCTATTTCTCAATACGGTCTGGAATTTCTAATCGATCTTGAACATGACTCCATCCAAGGCTAGCCCAAACGCCAACCCCGGAAAAACCCCAGCAAGAAGACACCAGCCCGGACCCATCACGCCAATCCCCTACCAATCCCAAGGACGAAACCTTAGGACCCAGGTCCCAAGGGATCTTCCTCTATGGCACCCTCCTAGCCCCCCTTTCCTCTCCTGGGACCTAACCGGCACATCCACCCCAAACCAACAACTTCACCCCCACCCCCCCCAACTGCCCAAAACAGGCCCAGCTAACATCGCTCGCCGATCAAATCCTTATTTACACGGTAAAAATCAAACACAGAAAAACCTTAAATAGGCGCTATACTCGGTGACATCATGATACGGTCTTCGGACCACCTTAAGCCGGGGTTTCTCGTAATAGAAGTGAGGCCCCCAGTCTAGGTGGTTGGGTTATAGTGAGTGTCGCGACATTTTTGGGTTTCGATGGGGGCGGGATGGAGGAATGGCGTTCTGAAATCTTTGGGGAAGAGAAGAGGAGGATTCGATATTGGGGAATTTCGATGGGAGGTTCTGGGTAGGTTGGTGGGTGGGTGGGTTACGATGAAGAACGTTTTGTTTTTGGGTCATAGTGAGTGTCAATTTTAGGTTTGGGAGGGCTAGATGAAGAGATGTTGTTCTCGATAATTTCAGAAGGGGGTTAGAGGGTTTGATATAAAAGAATCTGTGCGATGGGATGTGGAAGGACGACCTGTGGGAAAACTGTTCCTCATTTCCCCACCCAATGCTACCATCAAATACATATATACAACCCTAGAGTACCTACCTACAACCGCGTCCCACCTCCTTTGCCCTTCCCATTTCCACCCCATGATTGCTACGCCAGCAAATACCGCGCCGCATGATTCACATGATCGTCCGCAAAAGAAGCCATAGTGAAATAACTATGATCATACCCGTCCTGCCACCTTAGGTTCACTTTCCCCTTCCCCTCTGCCGCCTTTGCGAAATTCTCGGGCAGGAGCTGGCCTTGCTTGTAGAAGTTATCCGCTGTGCCCTGCGTTTCCCTTGCATTTTAGCACAAATCCATCTCTGCAGAACGAAGAATACTATAAAGAGAAAGGAGAGAGCAGAACATACAACATCAACCAGCACATCCAACGGCTCTCCCTCCCACTTCTTCACCAACTCCGTCGCATCATGCTCCGCCCACCTCTCCTTGTCCTCTTTCCCAAAATAGCCCTCGAAAGCCTTCTGGCCCCACGGGCAATTGATCGGGTTCGCGATCGGCGCAAACGCAGATACCGACTTGTACATGCCTGGATTCTTCAAAAACTACAGCCCAGGACGGTAGTGTAAGTATATGTCTCACACCCTCCCAAAAAGCAATCTGCAGGTGTTTTTTCGGCACTGACCAAAGTCAAGGCTCCATGCCCACCCATACTGTGTCCCATTATGCTGACTCTTTTGCCGTCAATCTGGGCGAAGTTGGAGAAGACGGTCTTAGGGAGCTCGGAGGTGATGTAGCTGTACATTTGGTAGCCTTTGGACCAGGGTTCTTTTGTCGCGTCGACGTAGAAGCCTGCGCCAGAGCCGAAGTCGTAGGAGGCGTCTTCGCCTTGGATTTTTAGACCTCCTATTTTGCAGTGTTAGAATGAGGGAAGTATAGATCATCACCGCCCGCCGATAGGTGCATCCGTATTTGCATTGGCATTTGCTAATCCAATTGGTAAGATCAAAGGCGATTCAGCAAAGCACACTCACGCGGACTGGTATCCGGATACAGCACTGCAATGCCCTTTTGACTGGCAGCATGCTGAAAGAAACCCTTCTCTGCGCCATTGTCACCCGTACATGTTAGGCCAGCAAGGTATATTAGTAGGGGCACCTTGTGCAGGGGGCTTAGCGTAGCCTGCGGAGGTAAGTATAAGTTGAAGCCCATTTCACAATTGGTGGTGGAGGCATTGTGGGTTAACTTGAGTAGCTTTCCACCGAAGCTGGCGATTGTTGCCTTTGTTGTCACCGACATGATTTGAGATAGAATCTTTCTGAGGTGAGAGGGATTGAGCACCTATGTTCTCTGTGGAAGTTCAGGTACCTAAGGTGCAAAGGTATGACGTTGAGGTGGAACGGGTGCGGGTGTGCTTTTTTCCGCCCTCCGCCGCAACTCCGGCACTCCCTAAAGGATGAAGGTGATATTGTTAAAGGTTACCACTAAACATACACCCCTTTTTACTACACATACACCCCCCCCAGATAGGTTTAGCGGTCACTCAACTAGGTCTAGCGGCTCAAAAACAGACATCATACAGATACTTAATTCCATATGAACGGCTCACCAAAAATGAAGTATCTTTGGGGTCGATATGTTCTTCGAAGCTGATTTAAACTACATATCAAATTTGAAACACCCCATAGAAGCCTCCACCGTTTGGAGCTTCCTGCTGATGTTCGGATAGAGGTTCAGCCGAAGCTTCACCCCCTCCACCCCCTTCACCCCCTCTACCTCCTCGACCTAGCCCTCTACCTCTACCTCCGCCCCGCGCCCTACCCCTACCCCTCGCTGGTGTTTGCCCTAGCTCTTGCTCAGCCCGTTGCTGCAGATGCGCTTCAACGCGTTCAAATTGGCTTGGCTCGCGTTGAGTAGAGTCCTCTAGTTGTTGTTCACGACGTGTACGAGCTACAGCTGCAGTTGAACCAGCTGGTCTATCCCGAGCTCTTGCAGTAGGTGGGTTTTGCACTAGTAGTAGTGGATCGATGAGTTCCGAAGCTATCTTCGGTTCGTTGTTTGCAGTCACTATTCTAGCTGGTTTGGTGAAACGTCAGTGAGAATGCACGTCCTTCAGCTTCAAAATGTAGAATGCCTCGCTATAAATTCGAGCTTGAATTCGATGGGCGCACGGAAGTCCCATAGAAGTAGTAAAGCTGTTAGTGCAGAGAGATAGAGCAGTAGAAGTCGAAGCCAGTAGCCTTCACTGAGATAATATCTTTCGTAGAGCGAAGAGGGTAATCTGAGCATGTAAATCGCGGAATATTGGTAGTCGAAGATCATGGGCCAGACGCATTTTGGCCTCGTCAAAGACTATAAGATAGTCGTTTCGTTGATTCAATAACATCAGCTCGATGCAGTCAACAATCTTCTTCAGATCGTCAGTACTGAACCTCAGACTTCGCTTCAGCATCGAATGATCTTCTTCGCTACGCGAGGTAGCGTGATTATCAAAGATTAGAATTCTATTCGTATAGCATTTGATGAATTTTCGCTTGTAGAGACTAATTCAGGTCTCGTGTAGATATTGAACCACGCTCGAATGACTTTCGTAGATCTCTTGTAGTGAGTTTCAGACTGATTCGTAGATAGCTTCGATAGAGGCATACATGACTCGATGCCAGGCCTGAATTCGATGTTAATAAAGCTTTGTAGAGCAAGAACTATGTGATCATACCTGCTGAAAGTTGTTTCAGTTCTCCTTCATAGCGAATTGACCTTTGCAGTTAGCTAAGACGTTTTTATCGATGTGTCAGATGCATAGTATATGCCTAGTAGTTGAAAATACTCGATGCGAGGCTAAAATTAATCCGGAATCTCTGTCGATTACATTGACTTCAGAATCATCTAGATTGAGCTTTCGATAGACAGCTTTTAGCTGTTTCAGCACTCAAATAAAGTCGTCAGCGATCTCATGAAGTATGAAGCCGAAGGCTATGTAAAAACTGATGTTCAAAGCGATGACTTCGGATATGATGAGCAACGATAGCTTATAGCGATTGGTTTTGTAGGTGAAATTCATGATAAGAATCTTCGAATTAGTCTTCAGAAGCTTCTTCGAGATCTTCTTTATGAAGAACAGATGAGTGACTCGATCCAGTTGATCCTTCAGATACTCACAGTGTCAAACATCGCGATGAAGATTCTGAATTAACGCTTGTATAGATGTAAGAGGTTCTAATGCATCGCGATGAAGAGCAGCCTTGACATTGTAGATATCTGCTGCTTTGAACATCGAATTATCCGAATCACTATCTAGTCGTAGAGCAGTGAGAATTTGCCGGGGCGTAATTCTTGCACGGCTTTGATTAGCTATACCGTCTTTGATCTGATTGATCAGAGCCAGTTTTCGTAGTGCTGAATGAGATTCAGATAGAATAGAATCGTGATTATGAGCTGAATCTTCGATTCTGAGCAATCAACCGGCCTCGTCATGCGACCATTTAGCTATTGCTTTGAAGGGACATTCGATGAGCCTTGAACCGACGTGTAGTCTCTTTTGCCCGACAGGACTCGTACATTTACCACCTCTATCACACTTCAACCAAATTTTATCCTTGATTCCCCGCTTGTTTATGTTCGAGCGTTTGATATTGAGCGCGTAATCGTGAGCTCCAGCCCATGTATTGGCGGCGACGATGAGCTCCTCATGACTCACATAGAGCTCACCCACCGGGGGGGGTGCAAGATCCATGGCGGCGATGAGGTAGGGTGGGTGGTAGGTAGTTGGTTGATGAAAGAACGTGTGCGCGTTGTTATGATTATTGAGCTGCTAGACCTAGTTGGGTAACCGCTAGACCTAGTTGAGTGGCCGCTAAACCTATCTGGGGGGGTGTATGTGTAGTAAAAAGGGGTGTATGTTTAGTGGTAACCTTGTTAAATAGGATATAAAAAATAACAGAATATTGATGATGATGTTGGGTATATATGCAATGCAAGTAACCATTGTCTGCCAAAAAGTCTGTTGGCCGCTACCCAGTAATCCAAGCACGATCAAGATGTAATGAAAATGCGTACTGCCATAACAGGAGCGAATGCGATCTTGATACAAAGTCTCCCAGAGCAATAGACGCACTCCTCAAAACGGCATCCAATGCCGCTAATCGTTAGGAAAGAAAAGCCGGAATACCGTACACAACCGGTGCAGCCCCATTCAAATACTTCAAGATACAAGAGTCTCTTCCCCGCGCAACCGCTTGATCCAGAGACAACGGCTCACTTTCGGTACTCTTTACAATCACCGCCTTGCTTTTTCCTCTTTGCTTTGCACCTCTCTTGACTGGGCTACTTGAAGCTTCTTTCTGATGTTCTCGAAAAAGGCCCCACTTCTCCAGAACCGTGTATGAAAACCTATCAATGTCTTTATCGGTAACATCCCATAACGTTGCTAGTAAAGCCGGACACCCTGCATGCATGTAATTGATGGGGGTTCCGTAGGGCTCGAATTCTCCGGCTTCGGTCAAAGCACCGCTGCTACAGCCCATAAGGAGGGCAACAGAACAGCTGTCAAGCTGCTTGATGGTCCTTGAGCGAATATACTGGCTGCCACTGCCATGCCCAAAGTAGAGGAATAAACCGCGAGTCTCCAAGTAAGCCTTCATGTCGTCCTCGGTAGGCTCACGACCCACGGTGGACTCCCAACCCAACATGTCTTGTAGAGGTTGCTCGAATTTCGTCTGAGTTGCTGTTAAATCTCCTGCAGGGTTGAGTACGTACGCTCCGCTATTTCGGTCAACTTGCCATCCCTCGTTCGCCGACCTTGCTCCGCCCCTCTGCTGCTGCTGTTGTTGCAAAATTCTGTCACGAAGGCACCCAAGTGAAGGTAGTCTAGAAATTGCATCACCGTTCATACATGACAACGATTCCCAAGGAAAACAATGTAATGCTTTATCGAGAATAAGGATCGTATGCTGATTTCTATCAGCATGCGAAATAGCTTTAGAGGCTTGGTGATAATGGCGAAGAGCGTCTAGTGTCTCTATTGCGATCTAAAACCCGTTAGCATCGTGTTTCAAGCTTTCAAGAGTATGAAATACCGAGTCAAAGTCGATTTCGTCATAGGCATTGCGTTCTCCATTGAACTGCAAAATGTCAATGACGAAATAAAGCAAGTCCATCAGTGGTTCATCCAATTCGTCGACTTCCTCCGGGTCACCCATCTCAACAAATAGCTCAAGTACTCGTGAGTCGAAAACCATTCGATTACTTATATGTCCCTTATTGGGCTTTTGTCGGGAAGGCAGGTGCCTATCCAGAATGTTGTGGAGGGATTGCTGAAACCGAGACAAAAGATCTGGGGTGTGAATCTTTTGTGTGAATACACCCCGGAATCCACCTAGCCAGATACTCTCGATATTGACAAGCAGGTCCTTCAGTCGAGCATCCAGAGCAGCCCGAGCTTCCCACCATTCAGACTTGGCTCCTTTGCGGGACATGTCTTGTGCGTCATGGGTCGAATAATTAGCCAGCGCAATGATGTCTTGTAATTCCGTCTTAGCCTGGTTGAATCCGAAGATTTCTTCATCAGCGTCTCGAGAGTTGTGCCTATTCAACGGTAAGATTAGAATGAATGGGCTTTGTCCCGCTCGAATTTTCGATATCCGTATCTCGTCTCGCGATTCACTCAACGATAAAGAGATGACATTCCAGGACGCAGGGATAATATCAATATACTCTTTCTGAAAGCTGGAGAATTCCAACGATTTGCTGATTGACAGGCTTTGCGGGGCAGCAGAATCATCGCCTTTGGGCCAATCAACCACATCTTGAGTAATGGCGAGTTGTCGCTCTACCCGAATGGCCAGGCTCTCCCTCATCATTGCAATTGTTCTTCCCAATTCTACATACACATTATAAGTAACCGCCATGCAAAGCTGTTCTGATAGACTTACCTGTCATATAGACGACAAAAGTCGAGCTGGTGCCATTACAGGGTTCCGATGATGTGATGGCAGAGAGCATCGTTAGCGTCTTTGCCATGATATCTGCCATTGAATGTATGCTTGTAGTTGTCCCTACTGCCGTTGCCAATGTGCATATTTTGTTGATGCCATCTTGCGCATGGTGAAGGGACTCGATATAGTCAGCGGGCAGAAGACTGCGCGACCGTCTTGGTTTTCGGACCGGCGCCTTTGAAGGCTGCTTTCTTGGAGGGGTGATATTGTTAATCTTCTGAGGGCTTCGCTCGAAGCGGTCTCCCAAAGATCCCGTTGATGGATGAGAGACTGTCGATTCTGGGAGGACGCCGAAAACAGGATCGCCGACCATTCGCTCCAAACCCTGTCGAAGACATAGACGTGCAGCTAATACCTCGTGCGAGACATAGTCCTGGGCCAAACCTAAGTGTAGTGCAGCTTCGAGTAGAAGTGGAAGGGCTGATTCGGGACTGCGCCCACACATTGCTGCGAAGGCACGCTGTCGAAGCACATCACCCTTCAGTCGGGATAACGTGGATATTTCGCTCGCTATCCCGCTCTTGTTCGCTGGATCAGCCGATTTTGCCTCTGCAACGGGCTTGCTGCCAGGTCTCTTTGCCGGCAAACGCCGTTTCGTTCGCGGCTGCCGAGTGGGCCCATTATCTTGCAAAGTCAGCTCATTTATCTGAGCATTCAAGCTTTTGTCCACTGGCCCTTGATGAACGCGACTGTCGACGTAGTTAGCCGACATTAGCGTATCAATTGTCTGCTCACAAAGAACAACGGCAGACTCTCCAAGGCGCCCCTGTTCTTGTGGTGGGTGCATGCTTGCTAAATGCAGCTGGAGTGCAGCGAAGTGTCTGTCACGCCGAAGGAAAGATGTGGTCTGTTGAGCTTGTCCTAATAGCTTAGCCCCCTGTTCACGGCTTCCACTACGGACAAAGTAATTGCCGAGTTGGGCAAGGGATTGACTCTTCAATGATACGGCATTCACAGCTTCCGCGATCTTTTGACCTTGCTCGCAATAGTATCGTGCTTCGGAGAACAGCCCCTCATGAGCATAGATCTGAGATAATTGATGTAGACCACGGAACAATCGTGGTACGAGGGGCCAAAATAATACGGCTTGCAACGCAGCATAAGTTGCAGGTACTGCTTGAGGCTTAGAGATAGACAGTTCAGATATGGAGTCTGCAAGCGTATCGATAGGACCATCTGAAGGCGTCATAAAATTTGATACGGGCGCTTTGCTACATGAACGCTCCATACTAGCCCAAGCCCGGCGGTTGAGCTTTACTCCTTTTCGGGAAAGCAGCAGTGCCTTCGGAAGTTGACCTTTGGCAGCAGCCAAAGATGACTGGACTTGCGCCACGTCTGCAAGCATCTGGATCATCCTACTACGTTCTGTGGTAGTCGTCCTCTGTGCGCTTTTGTCATTTGGTTCAGCTCTGAAATGTTCTTGTGCCTCGCTGAGGTGCTGTTCGCTGTTACATATTAGCGCCACTCAGAAAAAACCGTGAAAGTTCTCACCTTTTGGCAAAGTTACCCATTTCCAGGGCATATTCGGCATATGCAAGATGCCAATCCATGCGAGCAACTGATGGAACACCCCCAGTGTCTATATATTTTTGAGCCTTCTGCAGGACCGGACCGGCTTTTCCAGGATATCCGAGTCTCACATACTGCAACCCAAGAGCTGATAATTTGAGTACCAGGGTACAACAGCTAGTAGATGTTTCCGCTTCCCGCAAGCTGACAAGTATATGTAGTACTGACAGCCTCGTAAGATCAATACCCTGCAGTTCGAGATATTCTGCGAGGAGCTCAAGCTGGTTCAGCCAGTCAGACATGTCAATTACTCGAGTCTGGAGTAGCGTCCAAGTAGAGCAGTCATGTATTAATCTGGTCCACTCCGCGAGCCTAGTGTCGATGGTCTTGACGTTGGGTATCTCTTCGTGGAACACAAAAGAGATGTCTCGGGAAGCAACTAAGTGTGGAATAAATTGCTCCAGACCTACATCAAAGCCAAGGGATTGTATTTCTGGTGGCACGATTTGCTCTTTGGAAAGTCGATCAAGCAGTTCACAATCGAGAAGCGTGGGATAAACCGACTGAAGTTGAAAGCATTGATTTGCCACACGAAAACGCCGGATTGGAAATTCCGCCCTCGTATAGACTGCTAATATTGAGAAGATGAGTCCTTGAACTGCCATGCATAGTCGAGCTGATGCACCTTGTAAGCGCAAAATGGATATCACAGCACTGAGTTGCTGCTCAAGCAGCACACCACGCTCATTGCATGATAGTGTGCTATTGTCGAATATTAAGGAGAAATGTGGTACCTCGTCGCCTATTTTTGTTGTTATTCTAGCATAGGCAAGCAATAAACGGCCAAAGAGAGCCTGATTGCTATCGCTATCAAAAAGCAATGGTACTGGTCTTGTAGCAGCAGCTTGCGCCGCTATTCGAAGGCAGCCAGTGTCTACCTGCAAATGTAGGGCCTCAGCATAAGCGTCGCTAGCTCTGTTGAAGTCTCGAGATGACTCGTGTAACATTCCCAGCTTCTCAAGTTTTATCGGTACTATAGCAGCGATCTTCTCGGCAATAGGTCGATTTTTAACAAAATCTATGGACGTCCGAAGATTTGCCATCAGCTTTTTGGCATCCATTGCAATTCTTTTAGCGTGAAGATAGCGGTACCAGTACGCATTGGATAACGACACAAAGACGCCTGATTTGCAGTCACTCTTTGGTGTTTCCGGCATTATATTCGATTCGGGGTTTTCAAGGCTCAGAGCAAGCCTCAGACAGTCTTGGAGTCCCCTGTCTATTCGTTCCCAGTCTTCCGCGCTACTTGCGACGCAATATCTTGCGAGGGCAACGATCGACTCGATGAACGGGTTCGAAACTTCGGTTGCCAGCCTCAAGCGTTGCAAGTGCCTTAATCCCACTTTTGCACTACTACCATGACCTGGATCTTTACCAATATACCGAATCAAAAAACGGATACCCAGCATTAAGACTTTGGAGCACTGATTGACGGTCTCAATTTGCCATGATATTTCTTCGGGTTTGGGTGATACGTGGGTATCATGCAGGACGGAGAATACGGTTCTCCGGAGGCTTGCTACTGCCACCAGCAGTTCGTCCAAATCTGTCGAATCACCAGGTAGATCACCCTCAAGATCCTTTACGGCCTCCTTGAGCGTTAAGACAAGAGCGTCTTCTTGGCAATGTCCTGGGGAATGTCTGCCGCAGACACGGATCTGCAATGTCGCAATCCGACAGGCCAAGGTACACATTCGAGCTTTTGAGGCCCCATTTCTTGCTAATAGTTCACTAGACTTTTTAATCCAGTCTAGAGCTTCGTCGTAGTTTGAGCTGTCTTGCGCTAGGTCTGCTAGTATCTGATATAATGTAGTGAGTGGCTGGTCGAGTATCAGGTTGTCACGGTTTGTCGTAATATGAATATGGTTACAAAGTGATTGAAAAGCAGCCTTGACTATGTTATAGTTTGTTTCACGACCTGATATAGAGCGTCGACGGAAGCAGGCTAAACATCGTGCGAACGGCTCAAGTATCTCTTTGACCATGTCACTTTGGTGACCGGCTAGTTTCCACCATCTCGAGCGAACTTCGAGAGCTAATAGTTGAAATTGAAGGGCGACCGAGGGAGAAATACTCTGCGGATTGGATGGTTTTTCGTCTTCTGAAGACGAGATGCTAGGGCAGAGAGATAAAAGTAATTGGGACAATGATGCCAGTTGGTGAGCGGCGGTTGCTTGTGTTGTAGGAAGTTTTCTGTCTATCTGGGCCTGGATCAGGTTTCCAGGAGAATACGGCACGGACAGTTGAAGATGCCCAAGTGCGGCTTCAGTAACCTTCGGGTTGGCCTTGGAGGCAATAAGCTTGAGAGACTGTAGTTGCGAAGATACTAATAATGCTAAGAGCGGTCCACTAGCATTGACATTCTCAAACTTGAGTAAGCCCGATAGTGTCTCTTTCTTTGCGGACGGTTCTTCGGCTGACAACAGACTTCGGTTGCATAATAGACCCGCATTATCCGCTGAGGCTGATATTGCATAAACCTTTAGCCTTTCCATTAGTATACGAAGCTCCTTTACCGCCAAGTCATCTAGGCCTAAAGCTATGAGCTTGCCGATCAATGCAGACATGCCATTTTCCAGTTGGAGATAAGGCATCTCAAGTCCGTAGCTCTTCTGCGCAGTCATCGATCGAAGGGTAGCGAATGCTATACGTGCACATTCTGCTTGAGCTGTAATGCCTGATGTTTCTTTCGACGAAACGCCGGAAGAGGAGCGCCGCAATGATCGTGATCTCTCGGGTGTGCTTGATATACGATTAATACATAGCGACTGTAGCGGCAGATGATTTCCATTTTCAGAACTATTGGAAAGGGAATTATTGGACGAGCTTTTCGGCAGAGATGGCTTATGCTTCTGAGCGAGCTTTGGAGGCGATCTTTTGATAGCGTCGGTGAGGGCCTTAATTGTTACATTGACAACCTCCGTCGCGAGATTAAATCTCTCCTGAGGTAGCATGATATCCACTGTAGCCTCGGGAACCTGCAGAATCGCGACCTCAGGCCGTTTCCTCGGTCTGTTGCACGGTATCTTCGTCGTTTGTGCAGCCGGCGGCAGTATCCTCGTTCTTCGGCCATTGGTGACAGACTTTATCTGCGGATCCACAGGAGGCTTCTCCAGTAGCAAGACAGATTTCAGAGAGTCCACCGTAGCTGAAGTACATGTCGCCGTTGACCCTACGGCACGCTTGATATTCGCCGCCTGTGCTGGCAGCTCTTTTCGGGTCATCTTAATCTTATAGAGAATGGAATCTCGTAATAAGAGCTATTCTTCAGCAAAGAAGCCATCTTTGCTGTCCAGGAGGTGCTGCTCTGTATAAATGTGATGTAATGAAGTATGCTCTACGTCGATGTCGGGTATTTACTCAGTTGTCGAGTAAACAAACAGACAGTAGGGCTGAAATAAGCACTCGGCTCAATTACCTCTTCAATCCGACATGTGCTACCGATTTCTCTCGATACTTAGGACAACGGCAATTCCAATGGCCTGTATGCAAGCACAGCAACGGCTGAAAACATGTTCCGCGTTATCGGCTCACCTATTGAGATCTTCGAAGCCCCGTAGTGCTTTTTTGGCATCTCTGCCGCAGTCTCACAGAAACCATGCCTCTTCGACGGAATCATTGCCTAGAGTCACACAGCCATCGTTGTGGCATTCGATTGTGCCCAAGTTCCTCCGAACACCTCAGACGTCGAACACGCGCATAACGAACCCAAGCCAAAAGGAGTGGAATCCTGCAACATTCTTCATAATCATTTTCTTGCTCATTGGATCGAACGCCATACAAATGATTGCGTTGAAGCACGAATTCACAAACTTCAGCCGAAAGGCTGACGCTCAGATCGGTCTGTTAAAGGACGTCCTCGGGAGGCTACAGCGAGGGGAAGACGTAGATGTTGAAGGATTGCTAGGTACAGGCGACAGGGAGAAGGAAAGGGAATGGGAAGATGGTAGGTTCTCCACCAGACCTATGGCCTAAGTCGCAGTTGCATGGCTTCTAGTATATATACGCTAAGCTCTTTATCAATGTAGTCTTACACGAGATCGAGGAGGAGGACCGTCTTTGGCAGTCAAAGGCGAAGAACAAGCAGCGAGAGCGAAAGAAGGCAATAAAAGAAGCAAAGGAAGAGGCTGTCCAGGAGCGTCCCGTGTTAACCCCGAAATGGACTGGTATCAGTACCGCTACTCCTTCGGTTGACACAAAATCGAATGACAAAGAAGTCGCAGCTGGAGCAGCACGTCCAGGCTTCTACTGATTTGATTTTACTACCAAGCTTCACCCACCATGAACTGGCTTTCTCATGCAAGTATAATAGACCGCGCTAGAGACGCTGAATCTCGTTCCGTCAAGGGGCCTACCGACTACCGCTTAACGATTCTGTTGGCGGCTAGACTGACGCTCTGTGGGCCATAACTACGAGGCTGTTCCCCAACTATATGACCAAATCGCGTGATAGAAGCTTTAGACGAGGTCCGCCCCACGCACACGATGGAATCGGAAATACTGGCTGAAGCCTGGAGTCTGGTCCGCGGCCCGATTGGCCTACAGCCCAGCATCATCCATCAGAAGCTTTTGACATTTTTCAGGAACCCGTAAAGCTATCATAGAAGTGTTTCTGTTCCATGATCATCAGATAATGGTTGAACGCCGGTAGAACTTCGAAACGTCATTGCCGTAACCTCGAACCAACAGTCAAATGTGTGACGAATACTCGTCCTAACAGTATCTTCTGTCCAGTGTCTGGTCAAAACGGATCACAATCACCAAATAGAGCTTTTGTGCACCAAACCTCAAGCGCAGCCAGCGGAAGTCTTACATAAGATGTATCTTGATCGATGATATGAACGGGTGCTATTCTTCAAGGCGAACAGCCCTCAAAGGCACAGAACAAATGACAGCCTATGATGATCTACGACAAGAGTTGACAGAGCGTAGCGGAAGAAAGAGTCAAGGAGAAACTTAGTGGCAGATTTTTTTTTGGCATGCGATCTAACCGTGAAGACTAGATATGCTTCGGGGAAACTCAGACTTCAACCCAACGTATAGATACACAAAGTCCTGTGTGCGTGAATCTTTACCGATGTGTTTGTGAAGAACAAAGAAAAAGACCGATAATTGTACGCAGAACTCGCCTTGAGAGACAAGAAGCTCCTGGCTAATACCATCCTCCATTGCCGTTTCACCACATCGACCACTGAAATGACGATTAAACACCCTGACTCGTCAGAATCAACCAAGCTAATCTACTTTGCCCCCTCC
>JAABUV010004777.1_pt1 | contig 15900 bp, 29 predicted proteins | sample 5559971 | NCBI WGS metagenome assembly JAABUV01 (sample SAMN10711881, study PRJNA513362) | rock metagenome | isolation source: Antarctica rocks | place: Antarctica: Victoria Land, Knobhead nord | collected 2015-12-19
TTGGGCGCGCCCGGCCGGAGCATGGCCACCGCGAGCGCGGACGCGATCCTGCTGTGGGACCTGGAGACGCGCCGGTGCATCGCCCGCGGCAGCTCCCTGGCGTTCACGACGGACCTGGCGGGCGGTGACTCCCAGGCCTTCCAGATGCATGCGCCACTTGACTTACCCCAACCTGACTCAGCGATCCACCACTGCTGGATTGCTCCCCGCCAGCGCCTGTGGAATCTTTTTAAGCGCTGTGGGGCCGCCCCGAGGCGCTGCTGGGTGCGCCACCTTTGCGCGCATGCATGCCTGCGCGTCAGGCGCGCATCCCCCGCGCACGCCGCGCACGGCGCCGCATGCGACCTGGTCATGTAACCAGGGCCTCGGGCGCGCGGCAGGCGCGATGCCCGAGCGCTGGCAGGCGGGCCACGTATTCTGCGTGCGCGCGCAGCCGCCGTGCGCCGGCGCGCTGCTGGCCGCGGCCTGCAGCGACGGCGCGCTGCGCCTGTGGGACAGCCGCGGCGGCGGGGCGGGGCGGGGCCTGGCGGCTGTCGCGGCCACTAGGTCCGCACAGGGCCCGGCATCGTGGGGCGCAACCAGCGCCAAGTTCTGCCCTAACCCTACCCCCATACCTAGCGCAGAGAGCCAGGCTCGGCAACACGCAGCGCTTTGCATGCGCCATGCTCTGCACCGCTGCCTTGCGCCGGTGCATGCCAACATCCCTTGCATGTCGGCATGGCTGCTGGCCAATGTGGGGCTCGATGGTGAGAACGCCACAAGCTTGCGTGAGGCCGCGCAGATGTTGGCAGAGCGGCCGCCATTGCTCATAGGCCACGCTGTGCGGGGTGCAGGCTGCACGCCGCAATGGGCGCCTGCGTGGCCTGGGACCCGGACGGCTGGCAGGTCGCCTCGGTCGCCAGCGATGGCTCAGTGGCTGCGCTGGTGCGCGCTCCGCCGCCTGGCCCCCCGGCCCCCCTGGCCCCCCTGTCCCCCCCAGGTCACTGAGCGCGCGACAGCGGGGCGCCACGAGGTCGCTGCCGCGGGCTGCGTGACCCTGTCTGTTGCGCTGTGCAACACCCGCGCGTCGCCTGGCCTGCAGCATCGTCTGCCACGCGTGCTGCTCGGGCCGCCGGCAGGCACACATGGCTAGGCTCCCTTGGGACAGCACGTTCTCCCGCAGAGGCTGGCAGGGGCGTGTTTGTGCAAGTGCGCGCTGCGCAAGTGAGCCCTGGCGTGCCAGCCAGGGTAGCCTGCGCCCTTGACGCTGCTCAGGGACTCGCAGCAGCAGCCCCGCCAGGTGACCTGACAGGACGTGTGCGGCATGCGGGGCGCTGCAGGGCGCCGCGGCGGCATGGCGCGGACGCCTGTGGGTGTGCAGCAAACCTGTGGCAGACCCTGCATCCCTTTACCGCGCGCCCTTCCGTGGCAGGACGTGCGCAGGATGCAGGGCGCCCTGTGGGCGACGCGGCTGCCCGGCGCGACATTCGGCTGCGCCTACCTGCCGGCCGCGCGGCACTGCCTGGTGGTCTGCGGCGATGCCGGCCGCGTGCACCTCCTCGACGCCGGCGCCGCGGCCGGCCCCGGTGCGACGCGGCCCCTTCCCTGGCCAGAAGCAGCAGTGCTCTGGCTTTGGGACCCTGAAGTTGACGCGAGAGCAGAGGGCATGCAGAGGAGCTCTGGCATGGCCATGCAGACGTGAGCGACGAAGTGTGAGCATGCGGCTGGCATATTGTCATCACCTGCTAGGCTAGCCATCGGCATGCAAGACCGAAACCCTTCTGCTACGTACCAGAGCCTTTCGCGCGCCTGCATGCAGAGACCATGGACGTCGCCCTCGACAGCGCGGTGCCGGGGGGCTCCGAGCGGCGCCTGCTCTGCGTCGCATTCTCCGACGACGGCCGCGCGGTCGCTGCCTCAGGCATGCCTCGGCGTGGTCTGCCCAATGCTCTGCCACTTTCTGCCTGGATTGAGATTGGTGCTGTTTCTTGTCAGGCACATGCATGTCTGGGGTCAGGCGAGCTCGGCGCATTGAGGGCACCAACTCACATCAGCTCTTTTCCCGGCCGCCCGTCCGTGGGGATGGCTGAAATGTATCCGGCGATGGGCAACATGGAGGCGTATGTATGCCTATGCTGTGCTGCGGGGCCGCGCAACATCTATGTTTTGCGTTTATAAGGCGTACGTAAGTGCAGGGTTTCTGGCCCTACCAGCCGCACAGGACAAGCAAAGCCGGCACAGAATGGGCACATGCTGTGTGCAGGCGATGCAGCGGTGCTGGAGGAGCGGGCGGCCCCTGCACCCACACACGAGGAGGACGGGGACGGCCTGTTTGCGCCACCGCAGGCTGCGGCAGCCGGCCGAGTTGTGCTCAGCTCGGCTGCCGTGCCTGCGCCCGCGCCCGCACACAAGCAGAGCTTGTGGTCGCCTGTGCATGTATGGCACGCGGATTGATGTTATGATGGCCTGGTTGCCAAGACAATTTGCAGGCCAGAACAGGCACCGGAACTTTGTGTGCACGTGACTGCAGTCAGCCACTTGATTTGCCTCTCCGTGCATTACATCGGAGCAAAGGAAGGGGCCCAGATCAGCAAGCCGCAGCCTGCTGCATTGCGGTGGTGACAGCAGGCAGGCATTGGCTGTCACGGAGGCACTGATGCAGGCAATGGCCCAGATGCAGCGCCCCCAGCCAGTGGCGCACCACTCAGCGACGGGACTTCCCCCTCTCCGCACTCGTTCCTTCGGGCGTCAGCCTGCTGGCACCCGCGCACGAAGGCACTGCGCAGCATTGCGAACGCGTGCGAGCCCCACCGTTGCACTGGGCGACTCGTACAAGGAGGAGAGCCGCAAGTACCGGCGTGCGGGCCCACGTATCACACTAAGTGCTCCAAGCGTCTCACGTGCTACAAGAAGCACACTTCAAGATGTACCCGCCTCACGCTGCGTCCCCGCTCTGGCAGGGACTGTGTTCGACTTTGACGCGTGGGCCCGGCACCGGTCCACCGCGCGCTACGTGCGCCACATGACCGACCTCTTGCAGTGCGCCTCCATTTTCCCGCTCAGCTGCACCTGGCTGCGTCCTGCGCACCCTGCTCCTTGACCTCACGCATGCCCTCCAGACCAGGCGGCAAGCACTCCACCCGCTGCAGTGCTGTCCCCGGGCTCCCTGTATTCACGCCACACCCCAGGTCCCAGGTAGCGCGAGGGGCCGGGCCCGCCAAGACCCCGGTCGGGCCGCAGGTCGAGGATAGTGCGCGGCCTGGCGCAGCCGCTCCTGGTGGTCGTTGGTGTCGCGACGGTCACCTCCGTGTATGAGACGCTGCGAGAGGTGCGCCCTTGTCAGTGAAAGTGCTGAATAGGCTGACCTGTCGAGCGCTCTGGCTGTCAAGAGAATGACAGGGTGCATGTGACCACATGGGCGGAGGGTGGGCCCATGCTGTGGATTGAAGCCCATGCGGTTTCCACCAAGGGTGGAGCGCGTATGCAGCTGTGAAAATGATACAGAATGTAAACCTCAGTAACCCTTCATGATCAGCAATTCACCAGTTGTGTCAAATCGGGGTGCCCGGCTGCGCAGGAGGGCGTGGGGTTCCTGGGGCAGTGGCCCTCGCTGTGCGTGGAGGCCGACCAGGCGTTCAACCTGACCAGCTTCGCGCTGTCGCTGCTGCTTGTGTGCGCGCCCGCGGCCCGACCGTGGCCCCTGCTCTGCCGTCTGGGGAGAACCGTTGACATGCAGTTCCCAAGCAGCCATTGGGGTACGCATTCTGCGGCTGCAGCTGCCCTCAAGAATCGCAATGACCCGCGTTGCCCTTGCGCGTCTGTGCGCTGCTGTTGTGACTGACAACACACTTGCATGCAGGCTGAGTGTGTCCAGACTTGCCCACCCAAATTGCACAACCACAGCACCTTGTCAGCCCATGACTCTAGTAACTGCTTAGATATACAGCACATAACACTGCTGAAGTCTGCTTGCATGCTCATCGTGCAGGTTTCGAACCAACACGAGCTATGCCAGGTATGCTGAACACTTTGCACTTGGATCTGCCATATGCGCGGTTTTTTCTTGTACTGTCGCTCACTTTATGTAAATGTATTGGTTTAAGAATGAGCGTAATTGTGCTGTGATTGTATCATGGTGCAAATGCATGTCGTGCCACATGGCATGCAATGCGTTTTGCAGTAGCACGATGAGTGCGTCCAGCCAAGTCCACCTGAGCCTTCAGAGAAGTATTGCTTGTGAGCACCAGACATGCCTGGGCACAGCTGTGCAGCCCATGCACAGGTGGCTGGACGCCCGCAAGGTCTGGGGCGGCATCCTGAACCGTTCGCGCGACATAGTACGGCAGGTGGGCTGCAAAGTTCCCCGTATGCCTCGCCGCACAGAGCAGGCGCCGTGACAAGCTTGCCTGCCATGTGCTGACACATGATGCAAATGCTCCGGGGCATGCACGGACCGCCTCAAGCACAAGCACACACAAAGAGGCAAACATTGCTTGCATGCTTTGCGTCCATGCTTGTGCACCCAACGCCGAGCGCCGCCAGCCTGACTCAGCACGAGTGTCACAGCGTGCCGCGCGCCGCGGGACAGGGCCTCACCTGGTTCAGCGACGACCAGACAGAGCAGCGCGACATGCTGGCGCGCTGGACGGTTGCCTTCGGCCTGGCCACGATGGCGCACCTCCGCAACGACTGCAACCTGGAGCAGGATCTGCAGGTCGGCGCCGACCCGCTGCGGACCCCACCATTGCCAGCACTCCGGGACCGCTGCGGCCTCGCAGAGCAGTGCTTGCTTCGGCAGTATGCAGCGCGCAAAGGGTGGGAGTGCCCCCCTTTCTGGGGGGCTTGCTCATGCACCTTGTGATGATGCCAGGCTATGCCAGGCTATGCCAGGCATTTCAATGCTAATCGAAATGCCATGTGTCATTACGCGCCGGCCCAGACCGGAGCCCTGACGGCAGCAGGGGCCACGCGCGCCAGGATGTGCTGCCGGCGGAGGAGCGCGCCGCGCTGCTGGCGGCGCGGCACCGGCCCAACGCGGCGCTGCAGGTGCTGTCGCGGGTCATCGAGTCGGCCGGCCTGCGCGAGACGCAGGTGGCGCCTCCGCCCTGCTGCTGCGCCTGCCGCGCCACTGCCACTCAGGGGTAGGAGCTGTGCATGCGCAGCGGCGCGCTTGTGACTGCCGTGCAAGCAAAACAGCAATATCAGGTCAAGGAAGGGTTGGGTTGCATGCCAAGCAATGGCCTGGCCTGCGCCTGCAGGCGACCCAGATGGATGCGAGCCTGACGTTCTTCACAGATGCGGTGGGGGGATGCGAGCGCATTCTGCGCACCCCCATCCCGCTCAGCTACACGCGGTGCGCGCCGCGCCCGCCCTCTCTGCTCACGCTCGCTCCCGCCCAGCCTTCAGTCTCTGCATGCAGGGCTCGCGCCTTTCGACAAGCGTTCCGTGGCCTGCCAGAGAGCGACGTGTGGCCGCTAGGCAGGCTCTCGCTGAGCGGCGGGGCGCTGTGCACAGGCACACATCGCGCTTCCTGACCATCTGGCTCCTGTTCCTGCCTCTGACGCTGTGGCCCACCGCGCGATGGTCAACCATTCCCGCATCGGCTATTATTGCATTCTTGCTCCTGGGTACGCCTGTACAATGAAGGCAGTGCACGTCTTGCGGCCGTGACATAAGCAAGCTGATGACTCCCGCCAAAGCAGCACCTCAAATTTAATGCATTTATTGCATGACGTTCCATGCGTGCAGAAAAGAGAGCAAGTGTAAGGTGTGCAGATTGCATGGAATGATGCGACTTTGCGCTGCTTACCGACACTTTGCTGTGCGCTGACGTCCTTCCCTGACTGCACAGGCATCGAAGAGATTGGCGTGCAGATTGAGGAGCCGTTCTCCATCCTTGCCCTTGGTGCGTTCACCTTCCCATAAGAGTGGAGGGTGCTCTTTATACACAAGTACTTACGTGCAGGACATGCAGTACATGGGTGCTGCAAGTGCGTGGATGCATGTGCAGACCAGGCAAGCTCAAGTGTTGTGTGCGCCTGGCAGAGGCAATATGCGCAACCGCCAAGCGTGACATCGCAGAGCTGTGCCAGAGCTCTGGCATGCTCAGCAAGCTGGTGGCCACTGGATGCCCGTCCACGTCCCAGAAAATGGGAGCCCTTGTGTCAGCACAGGTGAGACCACATGGCCAGGCATCCTGCTGCGCTTGACTTGCAATGTTTCAGAGCCTGTGGTAGTCCAGGACCGGACTCCTGATGCCAGGTGATCTGCATCATTCATATTTGCATGTTCATTAGTGCAAAGCAGCAAACATGCATGCTCACCTGCCCTGCACACCTCACAGGGCACAGAAGGGCGGAGTGCCTCCAACAATGGAGCGGACGAGAGTTGATTCACATCCATGATGCTGATCAGAGCGTGGTCAGCTCTGTCAGGCAGTGTGACCTTAAAGTGTCCTAGATTTCGCACCAGTGACCGCTTCTCACCCACCATTGAAGCACTGTAGCAAACGCAAGCTTCCGCCGTTCACATGCTTTGAATGCACCTTTCTCTGCACATGCAAGCGCGCCTACGATCCAGCAACTCGATGTTATGTGACAGTCGCGCTGTTTGCTATGTGCCACATGCAACTTCTCAAGTTACAGGCATTGCTGCGACCTTTTCCACCATGCACTCATCAACTCCATAGACCGCACAAACTGGATACTTCAGGTGCACACTGAACCAAACGCTGACACTACCTCAACAACTCCACGAGCATACACAGCATAAGCGCAACCTTGCCTGAGCACGTCCGTGGTCCTGGTACAAGCAACAGAGTATGCTCCCGTGCCCACACAGCGCACCCACACACAACACTGCCGCTGCAGCTACCACCACTCTCGAGCATGGCGCTTTGGACAATCTAACCTACCCTGCAGCCTGGAGCAACAGCTCAGCGCCTGCTCATACACGCTGCCGGCGCGCTCAACCCACAGACCCCTCCAGCTTGAGGCTCATGAGCTGGTTGACCTCGGTCGCAAACTCCAGCGGCAGCTCCTGGAACACATCACGGCAGAAGCCGCTGATGATGGTGCCGACAGCCTCCTCAGCCGCGATGCCGCGCTGCTGGAAGTAGAACAGCTGGTCCTCCCCGATCTTGCTCGTGCTCGCCTCGTGCTCCACACGCGCAGACGGATCCCGCACCTGCGCCGCAAGCACCAGTCAGCCGCCCTGCTAGAAAGCCCTCGTGCGAGGAGCTGCGCTGGACGAACACGCTGGCATTATGAGGGGTGCACAAGCACATCCTGGAGCATGCAATGCACGTTGTGGAGCCTGAGCTGGCGTGTGTTGATCACACATTCTGCTCCTTACACTTGCATAAAGCCCTAAAGCAGAGCCAGGGTTGCCAATCTACATAAGCACATTAGCAAGCACTTGGCGAGCGCTTCACGACATACACTGCCAGCAGAGTAGAACACTACATAAAAAATGAAAGTGAAAACAGACACAGGAGGCAGAGGACGCGCCTGGATGTACGGGTACGTGTTGGCGCCAGCAGTGTCGCCGATGAGCATTGAATCGCACTGCGAGTGGTTGCGAGCATTCTTTGCGGTCGGCTGGATCTGCATGCCCGCAGCCCACCAAGTCAGACATGCGGCTGCAAGCTCGCCTGCAAGCTTGGTCAAAGCAGGGACAACACTCCTAGACATTACGAAAACAGGTACGCAACCTCATTCACAAAGCTGGAAAGGCATTGCATCTCCAAGAGAATTGCGGCCTTGGACCTCCCAACATCACTGCTTCCACAATAACATGCCCATTATTGTAGCAATTGCGTCAAACCCTCTGACACAGTTCTATAACCCTCTGACACACAAGAGGCAGCACGCCTGCACGAGGCCGCGGTAGCAGTTGCGCGAGTGGCCGGCGCTAATGCCCTTGGACACGATGCGTGAGCGCGTGTTCTTTCCAATGTGAACCATCTTCGTTCCAGTGTCAGCCTGCATCACGTGTCTCGTCAGATCGTTGCTTGCACACAAACTTGTGGCAAGCCGCTGCTGCTAGCATACCCCTTATAAGGGCGCCGTATCATCACAAATCAGCTGCCACACACAGCAGCATGCTGCGCATGTGAACAGTGCGCCACATGAGTACCCAGCAATATTTGAATCCGCAAGCTCCCCCATGGAACGTTCTGAAAGCCTTCACATATTCGCACTTGCTGGTAGTTGTTTGTCAGCGCGACAGAGTAGAACTCGCCAATGCTGCCGTCGCCACGCAGCACCACGCTCGGGTACTTCCACGTGATTGCAGACCCCGTCTCTACCTGCGCACAAACATGCACAGCTGTCAGCATCTTAGCAGCGCACTGACAACAGCAAGCACCTCAGCTAAAAAACAAGAGGTTGCAGCTCAATACCCTAACACCCCAGCAGGTAAAGACCACTGCTCCCCCGCGTCTTTGGTCATGACAAGTAGCCTGCAGGCACCAACTTCTTGCAGCATCTACTTGCTCACTGCCCAATAGGTGGACTCGAGTGTAAAACACATCTACAGCCACCTTCCTGGGCACCAGCAAGAAGCGGGCGCCAAGCAAGCACGCCTGCGTCCAGGAGATGAACGCGTTGGCGCCGTGGCACAGGCCGCGCTTGGTGACAAAGTTGTAGATGCCGCCCTTGCCCTCCTCGTCGCCGGCGTACCAGTTCTGCACTGTGGAGTACTTTATCCGCGCGCGCGCGCCGGCCGACAGCTCCACCACCGCAGCGTGCAGCTGTGCGCGACCCCAGCACAGCGCACTTGGGCGACCTATCCAAGCGCCCTTTGCATATAAAAGGTCTTGTAATGAGCAAAAACAGGTCCCATCTTCTAAGTATGCAATCCCGCTGACGTCAGAACCAACCGCAACACGTCAGCACTGCTTTGGTCACAGCACTGAACCTATTCAGCGGTAAGCCAGTAAACTCACAGCTCTAGCAGGACTGAGCGCCACACCTGGTTCTTATCGTAAGACGGCGCGGTGCACCCCTCCAGGTAGCTGACCTCCGCGTCGTCCTCCGCAACAATCAGCGTGCGCTCGAACTGCGTGCCCGCCACAAATGGACTGTGAGCAGGACAGACAAAGCAACTGCAGTACTTAACAATGCCTGATACACCACAGAACACAGGTGGTGCGCTCAGCGCGACAAGCTCAGAAAAGTGGTTTACAGTGCACCAAAATGAGCCCTCGAGGGCAGTCTACATGCCCTGTTCCAAGCGGTCATGGCCTGCAGGCACAGGTGTGGACATAGCCTGCCAAAGGCGCAGGGGGCTTGACAGGCTCACCTGCCCCGTCTCGCTGGCATTGATGCGGAAGTAGGTCGAGATCTCCATGGGCGACTTCACACCCTTGGGGATGAACACGAACGAGCCGTCTGAGAACACTGCAGCGTTCAGGGCTGCGTAATAGTTGTCCGCCACAGGCACCTGCGAGCACCACTCTTCAGACCCAGCAACACTCCAAATGCAGAACAAAGACTTAGGCACGTCAAAAGTCATGGGGGTGCTGCGGCGCACCACGCTGCCCAGGTGCTTGCGCACGAGGTCCGGGAAGTCGCGCACGGCCTCGCTGATGGAGCAGAAGATGATGCCGTGCTCGCGCAGCTCCTTCTTGAAGGTCGTCGCGATGGACACAGAGTCGAACACGGCGTCCACCGCCACGTTGGACAGGCGCTTCTGCTCTGCGAGCGGGATGCCTAGCCGGTCGAACGTGCGCAGCAGCTCCGGGTCCACCTCGTCCAGGCTGCGCGCCAAAGCGTGTGCGGCGTGTCAGGAGTGACCAGGCTTCTCTGGCGCAGGGGACGTACAGCCCAGTGCACAGAAGCCACTTGGGAGCCAAATGAACTAAAAACCACATCTGCGACAGTTCCTGCTCTGCAACGCCAGACGGAGGCATAGCAGCACAGGCCGCAAGGCATCAGGTACAAACAGGTCCAGACGCAGTGCACGCCAGGGCGTGTGAGCAGGCATGCAAGACAAGACTCACATCTCCCACGTTCCAACGCCCTGCCCTGAGCAGCTGTGCGCACCTCGCTTTCTTCACCTTCTCCTTGGGCTCGGAGTAGTATGACACATCCTGGAAGTTTATGCGCGGGTACCTGCAGCACTTTCGTTCAGCGCTCCCAGACAGCGCACGCAAGGTTGCCGCTCACACACAACAGCCAGCACAGCAAGCTGCCAGTCACGCTTACCTATTGTCAGACCAGTCAGGCTCTGCCATGGTGAGCCACTTCCGGTATGCCTTGAGTCGGAACTCCAGCATCCACTCCGGCTCCCTCTTCTTGGCCGAGATAGCCCGCACCACGTCCTCATCGAGTCCCTTTGGGAAGGTATCGCTCTCGATGATCGTCTTCCAGCCGGCCTTATACGGCCTGCAGCCAACGCAGAGTTGCAACGTAAAGAGGAGGGCAAGCCTGACGTGCTCCTCCGAGCGCTCCTGAAAGCTAATGGAGCTCCAGGTTGCACACAACACAGCTTGTTGCCAACCCCTGACCACCGCGCAGCCGCAGGCAGCCGCAGAGCCAAGCGCGCCGCAACCAGCAGTCCCATAAATATCGCGGGGCACACCAGAAACACCAGCAACTGCAGCCTGCGGCCTGAGCCCGAGCTGCCACGGGGCCCCACCTGTTCAGGAGCTGCTGCAGCTTCTGCCGCTCCGCCTGCGCGGCGTCCAGCTCGACGGGCTCCGCCAGGCTGCTAGCGCGCAGCGCATCCTCCAGCAGCGCCGCGTCTGTGCGCTCATCTGCTATGGCCTGCACGCGCAGGCCGCAGCGGGCGCGCTTGCGCACGCCGCCCGGCGCCGCCAGGCACTCGTGCGCGCAGCCGCGCGCGGGTGCCGCGGCGCTGGCCAGCCGTGCCGCGAGCCCGCAGCCTGGCAGCCTGGCAGCAGCCGCGCTGCTGTGCACACACCTGCCGTGCGCTGAGCACGGCGCACCAAACATCATATGGCTTGCACTTAGACGAAACACTCTTTTTAGTCCTTGGTGCGCCTGGTCTGTGATTGTCAAAGCTCAGCTTTGAAAGCTCTCTGCATCTGATTCAGGCTATAGGAATCCCCGTGGGGCTTTCTCAGGGTCCTCACTGCCACCTGCAAGTTTTCCACTCAGCGTTGCCTTGACCCGCGCAGAGTGAGCGGATGGACACGCGAACATACTCGTTGCCTTGACACACCGAGCGCCTGTTTGGCGCAGTACGCAGTAGTACAGCACTCTCGTACGGGCCGTTTCACGGCTGGGCCGGCCGCATGGCGCCACAGCCTGCTGTCTCCTGCTGACGCAGCAGACGGGCAGGGCAGGGGCATTGCTCTGGCAGGGGCCGGGCGCAGGGCAGAATGCCGCACTCTCGTGTTGGCGGCCCGCCGCCGACCACCGCCCGGCTGGGGCGGGAGCTGCAGCGGTACTCGCAGGACGGCGAGCGCCTCCTGGCTGGGTGCGGCTCCCCGGTTATGGCGTACACAGCGGGGACGCATAGGGACCCTTTTACGTAAAGAGGCCAAAGTGAGAGGCGGCTGCAGCGGCGCTGTGCTGGGCGGCACACGCCTGCTTGAAGAGCGACAGCACGGTCTTAGCGCGCGCCCCGCACACTCGGGAGCCTTGCGCACCAGCATGTAACACGCGACTGCGCGTGCGCGGCGGCACGCCTGCACTTGCATGCGCCGGGGCAGCCGGGTGCGCTTCTGCGACGCGCTATTGCACAATGCTGAACGACTCACATGCGGCCGTGCTGCGGCCTGGCAGGTGCATACCGGTGCGCTTCGCGTCTGCGAAGGCCGGCGTGGACGGCATCGAGGTGCTTCTGATCAGCAGCAGCGGCGGGAAGGGCCTCGTGTTCCCCAAGGCGCGCCCCTATCTGGCCACGCGCTCAGGTCGCCTGCTGCTGTCTGGGTGTTGGCGCCCTGCCTGGTACCGCGTGGCCGCCGGGTTCAAAGTCACCTCTTCAGCGTCCTCTGCCCCGCACTTCTTGTTGGTGACTTTACTGTGTCACTGCTACTTGCCTCTCGCAGCCTGGCGCTGTATGCCCCCCCCTGCCCTGGCTTGACTGATCTGTCTAGGCTCTGCCTGGTACCGCGTGGCCGCCGGGTTCAAAGTCGCCTCTTCAGCGTGCTCTGCCCCGCACTTCTTGTTGGTGACTTTACTGTGTCACTGCTACTTGCCTCTCGCAGCCTGGCGCTGTATGCCCCCCCCCCTGCCCTGGCTTGACTGATCTGTCTAGGCTCTGCAGGGCAGCGGACTGCTTTTCTGCTGCCTGACTCCCCAAGCCCAGCTCGACTCGGTCTGGTTCTTTTGCGCAGGGCGGCTGGGAGACGGACGAGACTGTTGAGGCGGCCGCCGCGCGGGAGACCGTCGAGGAGGCGGGCGTGCGGGGGACGCTAGAGGTGCGCCTGGCAAGTATCCTAGTGGGTGCACGCTGCGTCCTGTAAGAGCCAGACAAAGACTTGCACCTACTTTCCAATGTGGGTGTTAGGAAGTGCGCCGTTGGTGTTCATGCGTGCTGTGCCAGGCTGCTGAAACCTCGCTGCTGAAATCTCGGTGAGAGCAGGCGGCACTGAAAAGCTCCGGGAAGGTCCAGCGCGGCGCATGGCAAGCCCTTTGCTCCCAGGAGTTCCATGGGCGGCTGCGAGCTGCTGGCTGTATGGAGCGCGCGCATGGAGCAGCAGGAGCCGCTGTTGGCATGCGTTGGCATGCGCCGAACTTATAGGATAGGGTGAGGGCCTAGCACCGCATGGCCGACGCGCTGTGTGCCACGCTGCACGCTTGCCGTTCTCACGACGCTGGTGCTGGGCCGTCGGGCACTCGCGAGGCCGCCGTGAGGCCGACCTTGGCTGGACCGGGCTATAGGGTAGGGCTGAGCGCGCGCGCGCCGGCAGGAGCCGCTGCTGGGCACCTTCCCCTACTTCAGCAGCAAGCTGGCGCCGGGCGCCGGGCAGGCGCGCGGGCGGTGCATCGCGCACATGTTCGCCATGCGCGTCGCGGAGGAGCTGCCGACCTGGCCAGAGGGCTGCACGCGCAAGCGCGTATGGGTGCGCCGCTCGCCGCGCCCGCTCGCATGCCCCAGGGCCTGACGCGGTGCATCCAGGCAAGGTAGCCTTCATAGCAATAAAAAAATCAAGTGCTGTGACATGAACATTGCACTAGGCGAGGCTCAGAGGCAAGAAGCGTTTGGCGAGGCTGTTGTACTGGCCGGAAGCGGGCTACGACGCGGCGCTCTTGCACTGGCACTGCGACACTGGCCAACTTGCGGCGGGCGCTGGGGCGTGCGGCAGTGCTCGGTTCCAGAGGCGATGCAGTACTGCCGGCATGAGTGGATGCGGGAGGCGCTGCGCATCCTCGTGGCGCGCCGCGGCTGGGAGCTGCCGCCCGGCGTGGGCTTGCACCCGAGCGGCGCTGGAGCCGCGGGCGCCCTTGTAAATGGACATGGCAGTGCAGCTGACAGCGCGCCTGCTGCGCCCGAGCCTGCCAATGCCACGGCAACCTCGCGTGTTTTAGCTCAGAGTTGACATTGTCGCTTTCATCCGTTCAGTGCAGGGTTGTTTTGCCAGCGGCGGGACCCGCAGCCTCCGTGCGCTGTGGGTGTGGGCATGCTGCTGCACGTGTGCGTCGAGCTGTCCGGCGTGCTGCGTGGGAACAGGAATTGGGTTTGTGGCACCCTGCTGTCTGCATGGTCAGGTCTGGGCTCGCTGCATGATGCAGGTGGCTTGTTGTGCAGCTCAGCGTCTAGCTTTGAGCGCACGTCCTTGGATGTGCGAGGGTGTGCTGCGTGTTGGCTGTCGCATCAGCAGACAGCAGACAGCAGCTGCTTGCGCAGCAGAGCTGCATACTTGTGTGACAGAGTCCGAACCCAAGCATTTGTGGAAATTGTCCATGCAGGATGCAGACAGCATGTGGATCTGCAGACACCCCTGTCCTGCATGTGGACATGTCAGTGATTTGCCCCAAACATGCTTGATCAAGTGCTCCTTGCAAAGACTTCCACCCTTTCCACTCTCCCTTTATATTACTACACACACTAGTGAAACAACCGACTTGCTCCACTTACCTCCTCACGTGCTTGTTCACCAGACTCCAGCACTCCGGCCGCCGCGTGAGCTAGCAAGGCAGAACACGTCCTACAGTGCTGCAGCGCGCGTCGGCAGGCATCTACCATGGAAGGGCGCCACACAGCTGTGTTCACACTCACAGTCTTGTGCCACGGCCTATGCGGAGCTAGTTTTCGCTTGCGTTGAGTCACAGGCTGGAACGCAGCTGCGGTCGCGGCTGGTGAGGCCGCTTCAAGCGTATGGAGCGCGGGCGCATGGACTGCGGCTGCAGTGGAAGCCGCGAGGAGGCGGCTGGCGAGCCGACAGCAGCAAGCGAGCATTGCTGCCTCGCCAGAGGGCATGCAGTCACTGCATGCAAACCTGCCGGCGCTGCAGACTGCGAGGCCTCGCCAAATGCTCGTGATGTAGCGCGAGATGGCTGCGCAGCAGGCCGGGGGGCTCCCGCGCCGCCTGCAGCCGTGTCTGCAGCGGGGCGCGGCACCGCAGCAGGGGAGCCCCACGGCGGGGCGCCTGGGGCCTTGCCGGCGACGGAGCGCGCCGCCGGCGCCGCGGCAGGGGAGGCTTCTGCACCGTCAGCAGCAAACGGCTTTGGCAGTGGCGCAGCCGGGGAGGCTTCTGCGCCACCAGCAGCGAACGGCTTTTCCAGCGCAGCAGCAGGGAAGGCATGCGCTCTCTTGCCAGCAGAGCGCGCCCGCTGCACCGCAGCAGGGGACGACGTCACGCCGTCAGCCGCAGCGAACACCGCTGCAGCAGGGGCGGCCCCGCCGCCGTCCCCAGCCTCGCCCGCGGCCGGCGCGCCGGCGCCCAGGCGCTTTGTCGGCCGGCGGGCCGCGGACGCGGCCGCCGCCGCGCGCGGCCCCAGTGCGTCTGACGCGCTGGCGCCTGCGCCGGCTGCCGCGGCCTCGCAGCGCTACACGCGGCAGCAGGTTCCCGCCCCGGTCCCTACCCTACCCTACTTGCATGCTCACAGCAGAGCCTGGGCATGCAGGGGCCCAGCGCCGCTCCCGCGGGCGCGTGCCGTGTGTCGGGCACGCCGTTTGCTGTGATGTGGGGTGCGGGGGCTCTGCGCGCCTGCGTGAGCTCGAGCTTGAGCACCTGGCCAGGACCGTGCAGAGTGCGTGGTGTGACGCAGAGCGCGCAGTGGGGGGGGCCCCGTGCTGCTGTGTGAGCAGACTCTCAGGAGGCACTGCACCTCCGCTCAGCATCCCTTCAGGCAGAATATGTGTCTTTGCAACATACGCAATCTGGCCGTCGGAAGATATGTGCAAAGTCCACTCTGTCCTGCACACCTGTGCCGCTCCATGCGCTGCATTCAGAGCAGCGCATGGAGGAAGTCGCTGCGCAGGTGCCCGACGAGGTGCTGCACGACGCCGCACTGAATGCGGCCATCGCTGTCCTGCCTGCCAACTACAACTTTGAGGTGCGGGGCCTGGTGCCGTGCGTGGTGTCCCCACGCAACCGCTCCTTGCCTGTTAAAGTGATCATGCGCACGGCCTGTTGAAGTGATTATGCGCACGGCGCGCGCCTGGTTTAGCATTTGTTCGACAGATAACACGTGTCTTGCTAAGCCGCACCCAAACTTGGCAGCGCACGCAGGCAGCATCGCGTTGCAAGGCCCTGGACGAGGACCTGGATTTGTGGGTGGCATACCCATGCATGTGGGGGTTTGTCGCCAAACCCACTACGCGGTTGCGACATGTGCCCTGCTGCGCCGTGCCCCGATAAAAAGACGTGCGCGCATTGCCAGCTTTGCCATGCGCCGGCTGCCGCAGCCCGATGAAGCGGCCGCGGCGCGGCAGGTGCACAAGACGGTGTGGCGCATCCGGCAAGCCGGGGCGCGGACGGTTGCGCTGCAGTTCCCGGAGGGG
>JAABUV010004779.1_pt1 | contig 15899 bp, 22 predicted proteins | sample 5559971 | NCBI WGS metagenome assembly JAABUV01 (sample SAMN10711881, study PRJNA513362) | rock metagenome | isolation source: Antarctica rocks | place: Antarctica: Victoria Land, Knobhead nord | collected 2015-12-19
GGCAGGCCTGCCTCCCTCTGGGAGCCTGAGCGCGCGAGGTGCGCCAGGCGGCGCCGGCCCGCCTCGGGGGCCGCTGCCCGGAGCCGCTGTGCGGGCGGCAGGGCAGGCAGGGAGGGCGGGGAGGGCGCGGGCGCGCGCCATGAACGACAGCGCAAAGATGTTCTCCACGGTCTGCGCAAAGCTCTTGTGGTTGAGCACGGTCTCCAGCACGCCCGCGCCGGCGCCGCCGCGCGCGAGCAGCGCGCGCAGCATCTCGCCGCGGTTCTCCTCGATCTCGGCCGTCGCGGCCGCGTCGGCCTCGGTCAGGTCGGTCGGCGCGGCCACGGCGCCGACTTGCCGCCGCTGCTGCCGCACGGGCGCCCGGCGCACCTGCGCGGCGGCGCGCGCAGGCCGCGCTCAGGCCGGCGCAGGCTCCTGCTCGCTGGCTGCAGCGACTCCTGATCCGATCATATGCCTATGGACGAACGTGTCCCTCGCCGCGACGCGGACACGCTGGCAGCAAACCCGCATCCGCGGGCCCTGGCGCTGCTGCGCGCATACTTGCCGCTTCCCGCAGCAGCGAGCGACCTGATCGACGAGACTGGACGCTCGCTGTCATGCACGACCGCTCGTGCGGCGCATGCATGCACTTGGCGCTTGCAGCAGCCTCCAAAGCGAGGTGGCGCGCCTTAGGTGCCGCGTCCAGCGGCCCGAGCAGGCAGCCCGCGCCGGGCGCCGGGCGCAGGTAGGGCGCGGCCACGGCCGCCAGCGCGCGCCAGTCAAACGCGCCCGCCGGCAGCGCCTCGTGGTCCTCCAGCGCCTGGTGCTCCGGCGCGTGCACCGCGCGCAGCGCGCGCACGAAGTCGCGCACCGTGCGGCCCTGCGCGGCGCGGCGCGACGGGCACACAGGTTGGGTTCCGTTGCCGCGTGGACACGAAGAGCGAAGCTGCCCTCGTGGTGCTGTGACCCACAAGTCGGCTGCAGCAAACTGTGGGGTCTGCCGGCGCTCTGTCGTCCTGGCGCGTATGTTGTGCTCACTTAGAGACACTTGGAGAGAAACAAGAGCTCACGCACCGTGGAAGGTCCGACCCCAGTAGCAGCTGCCCCTGCTCCCTGCTTTGCTTGTACAGCTGCCGTTGCTCAGGCATCCCACATACGTGCAGCACTGGGTTGACGATGATGCACAGTTATTTGCCAGGTTCTCTGCAGCCCGAGCCCTGCCACGCAGTGAGCTGCAGGACGTGCACAGCCACTGGCTCCAAACAAGCCCGCCTGTGAGCACATGCACGGCCTCTGAGCTCTTCTGCAGCAGGCTGTGCCGCACCCGTCCGCCAGACACGAGCTTCCGCGCGCCCTCCGCGCCCTTGTCGCAGATGACCGCAAAGCACTTTGAGTCCTCCACGCCCTCCCGCGCGCGTGCGACTGCGCCCCAGGAGCGCCCCAGCTGAGGCTGCGTCACACATGGGACGTTGCGCCACGACATCTTGGCGGCAACGCACAGCTGCGTGGGGCGGTGCGCACCCTCTGCACGCAGCGCGTTCGCCTCGTCCAGCGTCTGGTTCAGGTCATCGCGCGTCAGGTCGGAGATGTCTGTGGCTTTGCCTGCATTTTGCGGACGAGCTTGAGAGCCAAGGTCGGGCACACAGGGAGCGCCGGGGCCAGCACATCGCGCCCGCGACGCACGTTGGATGGTCTCTTCCAGCTTGCGATACTGTGTCCGCAGCCTGCGACTCTTCGCATCATCCTCCTGCCGTTGCTGTGAGCTGGGCTGTGAACCCCCGCGCAGCATGGTGCGGCCTCAGCTGCGGCAGCAGGCCGGCACTCCAATGTGCTGCACCAGCTTGCCAGGACAAGGTGCGCCTCACTGCCACAGTCCTCATTACACACTGCGGATCGCGATACAAGCAGTGCAGTCTGCACCTCTCGCTTTGCTGCCTTCTCTCCGTTTCAAAAATTGGGAGCAAAGAAGGGGGTTTCAGGGTAACTAGGCCGACCTCGAGCGCCCCGTTAGAGCCTCAAATGACGGTGCTAATCCTGGAGCCTGAGCAGCCTTGCTGTCGGCGGCTGACTTTAAACATCCCTGTGGAGGAAACATCCGCTCCATATTTCCAGTGTGCCCTGCACAGTAGGATTGAGGTGACTACCCGCATAGCTGGCGAATTGGCCATGACATCCTGAGCTCACTCTTTTAATCCCCCTGCTCCTCAAGAGCCTTGCAGCGGCTGCCAGACCATGATCCTGCGATCCACCGGTTCTTTCCTGCCACGCATGACCTGCATTGGTAGGGGGAGCATGAGCCAGACTGTTTCCTGCATGCGCAGCTAATCAGAAAACACCCTTGCTGCATGCAAGGGGTATGCCAGCAGCTCAGCTACACATTTCCCTCCTTTACAGGACAATGCACGACAACACCGGCAACAGCATTGCGCGCGCGTGCGCACTGGAGCATGCCACGCCGCACCAACACAACAGCGTCTGCTCGGCCTGACCCTGGACGGCCCCGCCTGCTGCGCTGACACGTGCACAAGCATGTCCTGCAATGTACAAATGGCAGCCTCGGCATTGCTGCCATGCGCGAGGATGCGGGAACGCAACGCACCACCAGGATGATTTGAAGCTTGCAACAAGCACACAGCGGCTGGCCTTGGGCTGTGATACCCGGCGCTCCTATACTACCCTTTTCTACAAACCAAGCGGTGCAGCTACAAGCGCAGGGCATGCCTGTCCGGCGGGCTGCATTGAATACAGCTATGATACAGTGCTAGCACAATGCGGCTGGCGTGCCCCAGCTCCACTGCCGCCCGGGCATACTACGGGCAGGCAGCAAAGCCCCTCCCCAGCCTATACCTCACTGGTATAGGCCGGTATATACATGCTATGAGCAGCATATACATGCTATGAGCAGCAGGGGGAGTTGGCATGGACAGTGTTGTGAGAAGAGCAGAAAAATGGAAAGCGCAAAACATAAGTGCCCGCATATGCCCTGACCATATGTGCGCGGCCCCGCCGTCGATTGCAACTATGCATGCAACGGACCCTATCACTACTACGTACAGTGCACGGCCTGCCAGCAGGCTGCCTTTCCCTGCTGCTTGGCGTGGCGCTTGGCATCCTGCTCTACGTTCACTAAACTATGATACATAAAGTACAAGGGCAGCACGCATGAGTTCACGCGTGGGTTCAGGCCCAGGCGCCTCAACACTCTGCGCTGGGCCAGAGCGCGCAGCCATCACCGCCGCCAGGAGCGCCGCTGCTGGTTGGCGCTAGCAATGTCGATTGCCAGGCGCTGCATGTTTTCTTGACCCAGACGCGGCGCTTGCATGGGGCGACCGCAGCGCATGACCCCGCGCGTTCGCGACGTCGCTCGGCACCCGCGCCGCCAGTAGCGGCTCCATCAGCTGATCAATGACGATGAGGGTGCGCGTGGCACCCATGGGCGCATGTGGCTCCTCCTGAGGGGCGCAGTCGCGCGCGCCCGCGCTGAACGGCAGGAAGCGCTTGGCGCGGCCGCCGCCCGCCGCGCTGCCATCGGGGCCCTCGCAGGACGCGGCGCCGGGCGCGCCGCCCTCTGCGGGGCCCCCAGGCGCGCCGCCCTTCGCCCGCTCCCCGCCCGCCGGGCTCCAGAGCTCCGCTTCCGGATCCGCCCAGCGCTCCTGCGGGTCAGCCGACACGGCCCGTCAGGCGGGCGTGCATCAGCAGGGGTCGCAACCGCACGTCCGGCACAGCGGCGCCCGGCGCGGCGGGCGTCGCCTGCCGGGCGGGCGGTCCGGCGGCCACAGCGCGCGCCCGCTCGCGGCGCGTGGGGGCATTGGCGCGCGCGGGGGCCGGGAGTGCAGGGGGTGTAGGGTATAGGTCGTGGTTGTGCTAGCCACTACGAGGTGCCAGGTAGAGACGGGAGGCAGAGACGGGGCGCGCGCCGGCTTGAATTCGTTGGGCGCCTCCCACACGTGCGGGCTGCGAAACATTGCGCTGAAGAAAACCCACAGCATGGCGCCCTCCGGGACATCATAGCCGCCCAAGCGCAGGCCGCCCGCGGGCGCCAGACGGAGCGTGCCCATCGGTACGACCGGGAGGAGCCGCATCGCCTCCTGGCATAAAACGACGTTGATTCGATTTCTGCTCATCGACATTGTCTGGATACAATTGGAAAAACAAATTTTCAATCAAAATTGTCTATCTTTCTTTCACCAATTCATCACTGTATCCACCAACAAGCTTGATTATTCTTTTTGCTTGATGTAGTTAAACTAAAGGGCTTGCGCGGCCGCCGGCACGCTCACGCCGCGCCACCGCCCGCTGCAGGCATGCGCTGGGCAGCGCGCCGAGCCTGCCGAGGCGCAGCCGCAGCAGGCACGGCACGGGACAGGGGTGCATGGCCCTACCCTACCCTGTACACACGGCCCGTGGTGAGCGCCTGCGGTGCACAGAAGGCTTACGCCCGTCGAGACCGGCGGCCTGCTCGGGCGGGCGGGGGCGCGCCTTGACCACCCACGACAGGTACTGCAACTTCGCCAGGTCCTCAAACACCATGTGCCGCGAGCGCGGACGCGCGGCCGAGGCGAGCAGGCCCAGGCCGTCCAGCTCGGCCGACAGCTTGGCCTCCACGTCCGGGCGCTGCGAAATCAGGTACCTGCGCGCGCCCGGCGCCCGCGCCTCTCGCAGCCCAGCGGGCCCTGGTCGGGTCTGCTACGCAGGGTGCGCTCTCATCGCCGCCGCCGCAGGCCCGCCTGCTGCCTGCCCGCCGCACGCGTGCGCGGCAGCGGCGGATTACTGCCGCGGCACGCGGACGCGAGGCGCAAGTGGCGCGCGGCTCGGCTGCACGCCCGTTGGCGGGCAGCGGGCCTGCTCGTCAAAAGTGCAATCCTACATGAATTCTAATGCCCTACCCTACCTGCCCTACGCAAGCGAGGCAGCGCGGCGCACAGCGCGAACGCGACCGTGTGCGCGCTCGTCTCCACGCCCGCCAGGTACAGCACCGCGCACTCGGGCGCCAGCTGCGCGTCGCTCAGCGGCCGCCCGGTCGCGGGGTCCGTGATGCGCAGCAGGTGCGCCGCGATGGTGGTGTCGCCGGGCGCGGGCGGCCCGCGCTCGCGCAGCTCGGCCACCAGGCGCTCGATCAGCAGCTGGTAGCGGCGCAGCGCGGCGCGCCCGCGCCGCACGCCCTGCGCGCGCGCGGCAGGTCAGGGGCCCAGCCGGGGGCCTGAACCGCCGCAGTTTTCCTACCGGGGTAAACCCACAATCGCGTTCGAGGCGTGTCAGCCACAGGCGTGCGCTCGCCCAGCGGTGGTCCCGTCTGCAGCTTCCCAGCAGCTACGGCAAAACTCTGGCCATCGGACAAAGCGCCGACCTGTTTTGCATGCGTCAAGGGCAAAAGCACACTCGCTCCCACCGCTTTGCTATCGAGCGGCGCAGCACTGCTGGCGGCGGGGGGGCGCGCCGGCAGCAGGCGCATGAAGGGGTAGCGGCGCCAGGGCGCGCCCATGTGCCGCTGCACCTCTGACATGCCATCCTGCAGCGCGCGCAGCGCATCCCCTGACGCGTCCCCGCTCACCAGCGACCTGCGCCGGCCGCACCATCAGCGCAAGCCCAAACTGCACCATGGCCCCATGGCAGGCTGGCGCAATCTCATAGTACAAACTGTAAAGCGTGAGCAGCGCTTGCAGCAGTATATAGCTCTCAATCCAGCAGGACAATGCTCTTTGCGATAGTGATGGCGCACCAGCTCAGTAACATATTGACACCTCACAGGGCATTGGCCACACTCCCGGATTTGGCAGGCATGGGCGGCCACGGCCGCTCAATAGGCGGTATTTCCAGGCAGGTGCCCTACTGCGGCCGCACCTGGTGGCCCCAAAGTCCACGCCGAAACCCACGGAACCCAGGACGTCCTGCGCAGCGCAGGACAGTCAGTGTGTGCCTGGCCGACCTCGCCCTGCTTGCACAGAACGCCAGCAGCAGCCTCGCGCCTGGCTACACAGGCCGCACACATGCGGGCCCTGCAACGCGACACACTTGCATGCAGAACCATGCTTGGCAGCAGCGGCCCATGCCGGGGTGCGCGCATGACTTGAAGAAGACTTTTTGAAGGAATCAGCACTGCATCTGTCACTTCCCCACCCGCTACCTCACTTTGCACGCGCGCTGCACCCGAACACACGGCCTGCCAGCACTCATGCATGCACAACGGCTCTGAAACCGCGGCGACGCGCTCTCCCGCTGGCCACCTCACGAGCGACGCCTGCGTTCGCTGACTCAGGCATGGGCGACGCGCGCTCTCGCTGACCAAGCCATGGGCGGCCCGCGCTGCTGCCGCCGCACCAGGCTCTCTCGCTGCGCCGCCAGGTCCACGTCCACCACCGCCTCCGGCCCAAGCGCTCTCAACGCGCTCACCAGCTGCTCCCACGGCGGCCAGCGTGCTGTGAGACCGCGCTGCTGCCATAGCTGCCAGAGCAAGCCGTTGCTTCAACTGATGAAAGCCAGCATGCAACCCCCTGAGCGCCTGTGACACACCTGTTGTCCGATCTCCACAAATTTGGGAAACTCCTTCCTGCCGGCTCAGGCAGAGGGTCAGTCAGTGTTTGAGCCTTGCGCACGCCAGTCTCGGGAGCAGAAATTGCAAGCGCACTTCATGTTGGCGGTGGCAAATGCAGGTGCGATGCCTTTGCGCACGAGCCGCCACTGCGGGGAGGCGCTGTCGTGCGTGACCAGGCTGGTGCTGTGGGTCGCGCTCGTTAGCTGCAGAGGCCACGTAATGTGTCGGTCGCTGGGCGTAGCGCCCGCAGACAACAGTGCTGCAGCAGAGGTGCAACACAGCAGCGCAACGAGGGTCACAACTCACCAGGTCGATGGGGCTCTTGTAGCGCCCATTAGTCTTTTCCAGGCCCGCTTCGCGAGACAGCACCTGGTGTGCCGCAATGCACACAGTGCTCAGGAGCTTACCGTGCAGGATGCTCCACGAGCACCGCCTCTGCCGAGTGCCCGGGACGGCGCACTTGATGCGCAATCTCTGGGTCCGTGATGATAACCGCCTGTACGCCGGCGGCGCGCAAGTGTCAGAAGTACGTTAAACCATGTACTGAAGCCCATCAAGGCGTGCAAGGCACAACTGTGACCGTGGTACGGCTCTGAGTGCCCCAGGTGATACTTCGACCTCCTTGCTACCACTTGTGCGGTGCTGCGGCACCGGCACCAAAAGTCCAAGAAAGCTTGGCAATGCAATGAGCTTTTGGCCAAGCAAGCCGGTGGTGAAAGGCCTGCCGCCGCTGTGCGCACCTTGAGCCACATGATCCTGCAGCTGAAGATGCCGCCTAAGGTGGCCGCCCACGCATCGAACGTCTTGTAAAACGTGGGCTGCCTCACCACAGCCACATGGCCGCCCAGGAACCCGCCGAGGCCGGGCGGGACCTTGGGGTGCGGCAGCGCGTCCAGTAACACCAGCCCATGCCACCACGACAGCAGGGAGCGCAGGCGCTGCCCAGCCAGCACTGCCACGCTGGCCGCCAGCAGCGGCAGCACTAGTGTCCACATGCTCGCTGCCCACGATTGGGCGCAGTATGTGCCGGAACTGGCACACAGCAGTTATTTTTGCTCCGTTGCGTGTTCCTCGTCCACCTCGGACCGAGCTAGGGCACTTCCTTCGGAAAGGTCCAGGGCTTCGATACGCTGTCGCTGGGCGAAGCGGAGCTTCTTTCTTCCGTTGCCTACGCTCTTCACAGACTGGGAGCGGAGCTGTTGGACGCAGAGGAGGTGGCTTGTTATATAGCAGTGCAGTGCGCTCCAGGTGATCCGCAGGTGCGCACGCGGGCTGGAGAGCACGCTTGCGCCTTCCATCACCTGGGGTCATGCTGTGAGTGCAGCTGGCCAGGAGGTGCAGTGCTGCACACGCTGCTGATTCGTCCATAGGAGCGCCAATGTCCATGGCCCGGCGTCACCTGCCAGGTCCCTCTGAACCACCGCGGACGCACGTGCGCAGGGAGCAACCAGGCAAGCAGGCAAGCAGGCACACAGTGTGACTGCGGCCGTGGAGCACCGGGGGAGCGCGGACGCAGGTGCCGCGCACGGAGCGGCTGGGCAGCGCGCAGCGCGCGCTCAGGCGCGGCGCACAATGCGCTGCGACCCTAACGCCGCCACCAGGTGCGCACAGCCTCGCCTGCCAAAGGACGCCATGGCCTTGAAGTTGAGATTTCCCGTGTTTGTTGAGCCTGTGTGTCTGCGTGTCGCTGTAAGTGCTGCCTGCTTGCTTAAACGGCAGCTGCGCGCTCGGGTTGGCGCGCCGCCCGGGACGGAGAGGACGAGATGGGGCGCGGCGCCGCAGGGCCGCGGATGCAGCCGGCACGGAGCTGCACAGCCCGGGCCTGCGCAGCCCCGAGCCGCGCAGCCCGGCGCTGCGCAGCCCGGGCGCGCGCCTGCGCAGCCTGGGCGCGCGGTCGAGCATGGAGCGCGCGCTGCCGGCGCGCGCGATCAGCAACAAGAACGTGGAGTGGCTGAGCGCGCCGGGCGCGTGGACGTTTGTGGTCGCGCTCATCGTGCTCGCCTGGCTCCTCTTCTCGCTCGTGGCCGACGCGGTGCGGCCAGCGCGGGGCGCCCCCCGCTCCCGTCAGGCCTGCTGGAAAGAGCGGGTCGCGGCGGCCTGCTTGTGTGGGGCAGGCAGGACTGCGGACCTGTAGCGTTTCAGGGCCTGCCTGCCCGATGACGTGAAGCCCAGGCCGTGCGGCCGAGCGAGCGCACCCGTGGCGTGAGCGCGCGCGCGTGCGCGGCAGGGCCTGGCGTGGACGTACGTGCACCTGCTGCATGGCGCGGTCACGTACCCGCTGCTGCACTGGAACAAGGGCTCGCCGGTGCAGCTGGACCAGGGCCGCTACGACGGGCTGACTTTCTGGGAGCAGCTGGACGACGGCGTGCAGCACACGGCCACGCGCAAGTTCTTCACCGCCGTGCCGGCGCGCCCCGCCGCCGCCCGGCGCGCGCGCCGCCCCCTTGCTGTGTCAACGGGCAGTGTTTGTGCGAGTGTGCCAAGGATTTGAGGACGGTCAGCGGCTGCCAGCGCGCACGGCATGGTCCCAGCAGTGTTTGCCGGGGTGGCAGCCTGTGCGGCGCGCGACGGGGCCCGTCAGAGGTGTGCGTTAATGTGCGGCCTGCTCTTGGCGGCGACGGGCGCGCCTCCAGCCTGTGCACGCACCTCGCTGCAGCAGGGCGTAAGACTGGCTGTCTTGCTGCATGCATTACAAGGGCTGGCGCGGGCTAGCGGCCGGCGTGCAGCGGGCGCTGCAAATGCACTGGCCCACCCCGCGCATCTGTGCCTCTCCCACGGGAGAAAACGCAGCCACGGGACGCCCATCAGCGCGGCACCCGCGCCACTGGTGGTGTTGTCCCTGAATCTATACCCTTGCCCGCCGCGCAGGTAGTCCTGTTCCTGCTGGCCAGCCACGGCACGGACTTTGGGCGCCAGCCGCTCGGCCTCAACCTGCTCGTGCTCCTGGTGCTGGTCATCGCCAAGCTGCCGGCGCTGCACAAGGTCCGCATCCTGGGCATTAACAAGTACTGAGCGCGCGCGCCGCATGGCCGCCTCCGCCGCCGAGGCCATGGGACCGGTGGGGGCTGCGGGGCGGGCGGGGCGGCCTTGCGCGGGCGGCCGGCCCACTGTACCAACATGGGCCTCGCTCGGCCCTGTATGCTGTGCTGTGGGGCTGTAGGGTGTGGCAGCTCAGGCAATTGGCCTGCAGGGTGTGTGTTGCTGCCCGCTCTTGCACTACTGCTTTTGAAAGATTGCCTGTGTGTGTGTTTCGGCAGGCGTGCATTGCAGTGCGTAGTGCTCGTAGTTAGTAGGCGACAGTGATGCAGACTGTGATAAGCTCTACAGCGCATGCGCCCTCCCTGCTCAGCCTGGCCCTTGTCAGCGTCGCAGAGCAAGCAACCATGGCACGTCTTTGTGTAAAGCGCATCCTTGGCTGCCTCAGTGATGGCCTTGAAGAAGTTTTTGTAGACGCTCAACAATGCTTCCAGCCCGTCCTGGCTTTCAGTCACTAGCCCTGGCCTGTTCAAGCACGTCTGGAATGCAGAAGGGCCGTCAAGGTGATGCGCGCTGCTCTGCATGCACGAAATCGGACCCCAAACTCTGTGACGGCTAGCTTGTAGGCTGCATCTGTTCGCTAGCAGACCTGCGAAAGCAGGCAAACCCGAAGACCACAAAGTCGCATGCGTTAGAGCATCCGTTCCACCCGAACAAACCTGTTGTAAACATACATGGAGTGTTCATATCAATACAGTTCCAAAACGCCGGTGCGCACCATGGTGCGCGCCTGTATCCCGGGTGCACGGAGCCTACTCTGCTCACTGCGCGCGTGCAGTCACCGCAATGCGTTGCCGCTGTGGCAGCCATGTGTGCCACACGCGTGCCACATGCGACATAAGAATATGACCCACACCCCAATAGGAACAAAGTGGCGCCAAGGGCCTATAGCTAAAAGGCGCCCAGAATGTCCCAAGGTCAGCGTGCGGCGGGCGCGTGGTGCGCCGGGAAGAGCGCGGCCCACACGGCGTCCAGGCGGCGCGCGTGCTGCACAAACTCGAGCGCCGCAAACGTCTCCGCGATCGCCGCCCGGCCGGCGGCATCCGGCTCGTGCAGGCGCAGGGCGTCCCACTCGAACCTGGCCGCCAGGGACGCAGCAGTGCCAGGTCATGCACCCTCGAGCGCTAAGGCCTGCATTCTTTCCTTCCTGTGCTTCAATAGGACAGATTCGCCCATATGACTTTCGATGCATCCCCCGCATTATCATGCCCGCCGGTTCCGGGCCTACCTGAATTTTGGCAGGGGCTGCGGGGCGGCCGGGCCGCACCGCAGCGGCGGCAGGTCGATGTCGGTGCGGATGGTGACGAGGCGCTTGCTGAGCCGCGCCGCGGCCGCGCCCGCGACGCTGCTCAGCTCCTCCCGCGGCTTCTTCCGCGCCACCTGGCCCGCGCGGCCGCCGTCTCATGGCGCGCTTCTCAAAGCGCGCCTGCCCGCACGTGGCCCCAGGCTCGCCGGTGGAGCGTAAGACAGTGCTTACATGACCAAAATGATATGCGAACCTGCTGCCCTGTGCCGCCCACAGCATGTCGGGGAGGCAAGGATCGCCCGCCGCTGCCTGCAGGCGCTGCGCAGCCGCGGAGCCTGGGCTGCGCGCGCGGCTGCAGCCTGCTTGCGGGGCCAGCCACAGGGTGGAGCCGGGGGGCCCGCGCCTCGCCCGCGCCGCCCAGCACGGCCTCCAGGTCCTCAAACTGCTGCAGCAGCGCGAGCGCGGTCTTGGTGCCCACGCCCGCCACGCCCGGCACGTTGTCCGCCGCGTCGCCGCTTAGCGCCAGCACGTCCGCCCACTGCATGCCCAGCCGGACCCGGGGTCGGGCGCTGGCAGGTTTGCTGCGCGCGGGAGGGCCACCTGCCAGGGGCCGCTCGACGCCCACCGTGCCACAGCGGCGGCCTTAAAACCCTAGGGCGGCCAGTTGCAGGGCGGCAGCAGCCAGCCCTGCCGCAAGCAAGACGTAGGGCTGCATCGGGCAGGGCGCGCCTGATCTCGACACATTTCATTGAGAAGTGGCAAAACGGGCGCAATGCTGGGCGTGGCATGCCTGTTGCACACGCCCGCCATGAACTGCCCGGTCACCCGGCCTGCCCTTTTGCGCACAGCGCCAGGGCTGGGCGGCGCGCCTGAGAGGGCCGCACGCCGAACTCGGCGACGAACGCGTCCGCGTTGTACGGCACGAGCCCGCCCACGGTTGCCTGCCCGGCCGACGACTTCTTCGGCGGGCGCAGCAGCTGCAGGCCCGGCCGCAGCAGCTGGAAGAAGTCCTGCGCGCGCGCGACCGCGCGCCTGAACAGGCGCGGCCTGGTCGCGCCTGAGTCAAGCAGGTGCCCGGCGTGCACGGCCGGCACCTCTATCGCTGCTGCAGCGCTGCCCCGACCCGGTGCACTGAACATGGGGAGCGCGCGCAAAGAGCGCCGGGAGGTCGCGCGCACCGTGCCATGGCCACGTAAGGTATGCGCGCCATGTCAGGTATGCACGACCAGGGCGGGGGCGGGCGCGGCGCCGGCGGCGCGCCTTGTCGGGGGAGGCAATGGCGACGTGGAAGCCCGCGGCCGCCGCGCGCGTGGCCACCGTGCCGATCACGTCGTCCGCCTCGATGCCCGGCACGCGCAGCTCGGCCAGGCCCATCACCTGCCGCCCGCGCCGCGTCGGTGCAGGGCTCACAGGCGCGCTTGCCAGCCCTCCCCACGCCGCGCATGCACGGACAGGCCAATCCTGCGACCGCGGTGAAGCTGGGGACGACATGGCAGCCCCGGACGCCGACCCACGGCAGCGTGGGGAGTCACTTGCCAGGCGGGCGGCCGCCCCCGCTCGATGCAGCATCTCACTGGCCACAGCTGGGCCGCGCACAAGCGGGTCATGGACCATGTGCCAACCCTACACTGGCCCTAGCCGATGCGCAGGCGGCGCACCCGCAGCACCTCGCGCACGCGCGGCACCGCCTGCGCCAGCTCCGGCGGCATCGGCGGCCGCTGGCCCTTGTAGCCGGAGTACAGTTCGTGCCTGCGCGCGCACGAGCGCATGGGTCGCCCGGCGGGGCAGCCTCAGCGATACAAGCGCCGCCGGCGCGGGTGACGCGCACGCGTCCAAGCAGAGCAGGGCCCGCTCCGGACCGATGGCAGGCCGCCTTGATCACCGCAGATACCGCACACAGGCCCGGTCCTGTCTCAGAGAAGCCGGCAGGGGCTGAGACGGCCGGACCCCAGCGTGCTGCCAGCCGCATGCCTCGCTGATGGGCGCAGCCAGGGCTTCGATACGAGACACGGGGCGTGAACACGAGCGCAGCCGTGTCGCCAGGCGCCCAGCGCCGGCCGCGCCGGGCGGGCGGCCGCGGGCCGCGCCGGAACGTCTTGCCGGCCGCGTCAAACACGACGGCCAGGTGCGTCGGCGGCGGCGCCAGCTCCAGCAGGTTGAGCAGCGCGCCGAGCAGGCCGTACGCGGCGCTCGTGTCCTCGCCGCCCGCGGTCGCCAGGCGCGCGCCGCCGAAGCCGAAGTGCTCGCGGTACAGCAGCGCCAGCGCGTCCACCAGGATCAGCCTGGGTCAGGAGCGGACTAGGGGTTAGGGTCCACCAGACCAGCCTGCGGCGCCGCCGCCATCACTCACACCCTCTGAATAACCTAACCCCTCCGGAGAGCCCTGGCGAGGAGTCGGGAGCCCCGCGCGCCCCCGGGCCTTCACGCCTCATGCAGCGCTCGCGGGTGCCTGCGAGCCCGGCTGCGCAGGGGGAGGCCGTGCGCAGCCGTGCCTGGGGGACGATCTGCTCGCTGTCCGGCGCCCCCTGAGTGACAGGCGGACAGCTGGTGCCAGGCGCACGCCGCAGCAGTGGCGTCTTGGCCACCTCAACTATGCCAGCTGACGGGCGAGCCTGTGCACGCTGCAGCACTGCGACAGCGCCCGCGGCGCGCAGCCAGGCTGCCGGTCCGCACGGCCCCGCGCGCACCCTGCTGTGCCGCTGGTTCCCCAAAGGGCTCGCTGGAGTGGGCAGCTGTGCAGGCTCGCGGGCCAGAAGCACCTCCGCCACTGAGCTGGGCGGGAGAGGCACTGCGGCGCGCCTCCCCACGGGCGGCGCGTCTGACGACGCCGGTGCCGCCGGGCACGCGCAGAGGCGCCGCGGCGTGCCCGCCTGCCACGTGCGGCTCGGCACGTGCGGGCCGGCCCCGTGCCTGCCAATGAAGGCACGGCCGGGCGCCGCCTGCATGCAGTGAGCATGGTTGGCAGCCAGCCGTGCGTCAAGGGAAAGGCTGCGTGTGGCAACCCGCAGGCACCTGCTGGCAGAGCCCGCGCAGGCCCGGGTGACGCGGGGCCGCGAGGCGCGCGTCGATGTTGCAGCGGTGGCAGCGGCTGCGCAGCAGTGCCGCAGCGCACCGCAGGTGCGCCATGCGGCCTTGGGCGCCCAGCCCAAGCTAGCAGACGTGCGAACACTCGAGCGAGTGTGCTTGTTCTTATGCACGCCGTCTGAAGCAAGCCACTAAGACTCCTTAAGTCTGAAGAAGGTGCAAAGCAAGCCTAAAAAAGCAGCAAAGCGTACGTTGAGTGTGGGCTTGTCGTATTGGACCGCAGGCGTGCAGCGGTTTCAACTAGGGCACCCCCGGGTATGCTCGACCCTCTCGTGCTCGCTCGTGAGTTGGTGGTGAGGAATTTTCTGGCCGAGATGCTCCGGGCTCGCACAGCGGAGGGCGGCCGGCGAGTGCGCCCCATGCGCGGCTAGGCATGCAGCGGGCGTTGCCTGGCTTCATGGGTGGCGGGCACGCGCGCTCCACTCCCCGCAAGCCACCGCCGGCGTGCCAGGGCGGGCAGGCGGGCGCGGCCGCGTGCGCGCCGCACGCCCAGCTGGGCGCCAGCGTGCGTCCCAGGCCCGGGCCTGCTGGGGCAGGCAGCGTGCGCTGCGATCGCCGGCCCTCAACCAGGTGGCGGCGCTGCATTGTGCATAAAGGCATGCGCTTGGGTCGGGCTCATCCCCGGGAGCGGCCCAGGCTGCCCGGCCCGCCTCGCGAGCCGTGCCAAACTTTGAATACGTGCTGCGCGGGCCGGGCAGCTCCTTTGCGCTTCTGCATCATGCGCGGCGTCAGCCGCTGCCGCCCGCTCTGTGCTGCGCGCCAACGAGCAGCTGCTGCCAGCGGCCGCTCCAAGGCAGGCCGCCGCAGGCCGCTGCGACGCGTAGGCATGAGCGCGTGCGCGTCAGCGACGCGTCCGCACGGAGTCTGCATGGCAGGTCTAGATAAGTAAAGGCTGCAGCCGGTAGAGCGCCCCACGCTGAGGCGGCCCAATGCAGGCTACCATGAGGCGCCGCATACGAGCGCGCCTGCGCGCTGGCTGACCCGCCCCGCTCGCGCGCGGCGCGCAGGCGGCGGCGCTAAAGGCGGAGGCGCGCGCGCCGCTGGCGCTGCTGAGCGGCGGCAACGGCGCGGCCAAGCCGCGGCCGGGCGCGCGCGCGGTGGCGGTGCAGGCGAGCGCGGCGGTGGCCGCGCCTGCGGATACGCCTGCGGCGCCGGCGCCCGCGGAGCCGCCGAAGAACGTGTTTGTGTTCATCGAGCCCAGCCCCTTCTCGCACGTCTGTGCGCGCCCGCGCCCCGGCCGCCTGTCGCGGCGGCGCGCGCCGCGCGCAAGACGTGTGAAGCACTGTGAGCACTGTGCTCAAGGCTCAAGTACTGCTTGCGCCCAGACTGCCGTGTGCGGCGCGGCTGACAGGAGCGCCACTGACAGCGCCAAGTCTGAGTGAGCAGCACTGTGTGTGATACCACGTCTGTGTGCTGACGTCTTGCCGATTGCCCACGTGCCTGCACGAGCACGTGCATGGGTCGCAGGGTCGTTATGCACGCGAGCGGGTGTCTGGCATGCCTGCCTGGCACTGTGCTCGGCCGCACGGCGGTCACGCAGGGGTCGCGGATGAGCTTGGCATGACGGCGGGGCGTGCGCGCGCGCGCAGCGGGCATGAAGATCCGCTTCAGCAACCTGATCAAGGGCCTGCGCGAGGTGGGCGACGACGTCACCGTCGTCACGCCCTGCATCAACCCGCCGCGCACGTTCCACGGCGCCAAGGCGCGCGCGCGCAGCCCGTGACGAGCTGCCCCGCTGCGCAGCGGGCGGTGCTGGCGCTGGCGATGCCTTCGCGCGGGTTGTGTGCCGTGCGCGCCGGGGCTGCCGACACAGCTGCATCGCGGCCAGCGACTCGAGCGCAGAGAGGCGCCGCGCGCCCGCTAATGAGCAGATGTGCTGCTGTGCATGCGGCGGGTGCTCGGGTCGTCTGCGCAGCGCAGCGGCGCATGGCGCGGGAGTGATGGCGCGGGGGTGAGCCGCCGGCGCGCGGCGCGCAGGTGGTTAACGTGCTGGGCTTCAGCCTGCCGTTCTACAACTCGCCG
>JAABUV010004780.1_pt1 | contig 15892 bp, 21 predicted proteins | sample 5559971 | NCBI WGS metagenome assembly JAABUV01 (sample SAMN10711881, study PRJNA513362) | rock metagenome | isolation source: Antarctica rocks | place: Antarctica: Victoria Land, Knobhead nord | collected 2015-12-19
GGGATCGACCCCGAGTTCCTGGCGGCGGCGGCGAAGCGCGTCTTCGGCACCGCCGACCCGACCAAGATGTAGCCCGACCATGCCCTGTGCCCCCGGCGATCTGCATCGCCGGGGGCGTTTGCGTCTAAAAGAAGGGGCCGGAACAGGAGACGCAGAGACACAGAGGACGAAAGAGAGAACGTTTAGATAGGGCGTTTATGAAGCGCCGGATTGTTGTCTGGCACCCAACCTATGCCAGCACTGCCCTATTCAAATCGTTCTTTCCCCTGTACCCCATACGTCCGGTACGCCTGCGTGTTTGTTGTACCCTCCTTTTCTCTCTTTTCGTCCTTCGCTCGCCCCTCTCTGTGTCTCTGCGTCTCCTGTTCCGTCCCCGCGTTCGCTGCGCTGCGCGCTCACGCGGCGGTCGCGCTGTCGCCCAGGAGGTAGAGCGCCACGCTGTTGATGACGAGCAGGATCGCGAGCGCCAGCGCCAGGCGCGGATGCCCCGCCGCCACCAGGCCAGCGACCGCGACCGCGAAGATGACGACCTGGAGGAGCACCCAGGCGGGTAACGGCAGCGGCACCTGTGCCTTCGGGGCGACGAACAGCCCCCACAGCACGATCACCAGGAGCGCCGCCACGAAACCGAGGCCGAGCCGCGTGACGAGACCCCGCCCCGCTTGCGCCCCCCCAACCGCCCACGCGGCGAAGACGCAGAGTTCCAGCAGGAAGCGTAGCCCCTGATTGCCCCACAACAGCGCCTGCATCATCGCCGACCCCCGCACATGTCACGTTCGCTGTTGGAGCGCAAGCGCCCTTGCCGCACTATCGAGAAGCTGCCGAGAGCGAGGTACAGGAACGTCAAGAGAAGCGGCGTACTCGGTCCTCCGAAGAATACGGCGTTCGCCAAGTAAACGCCGCCCACGATGCAAACGATGAGGAGCAGCCCGCGCGCCGCCCATGCCAGGGCATCGCCGCGCTTCGGCGAGACATAGCCGATAACCCCTACGGCGAAAAACATGAGCAGCGCCGTCGCATCACCTGCCCAGAAAGGCACCGGCATCGCGCGCGAGAAACGTGCGTAAAAGTACAGCCCGAACAGCAGCAAAATGAGGAACCACGTGCGAATGCAAATGAGGAAGACCGCACGCCAGCTCGCCATATCGCCGCGCGCATGCTGCCATAATGTGGGGCCGTCTCGCCCGGTCATCGCCCCTCTACAGGCAGCAGTAACGATCCGCCGTCGATCACCGATTCGCCAGACCGGCGAGATGAAAACGTGAACGACACATTGGATCGGCGTAGCGTATCGCCATGCTACTAGGGTCGGTACTTCCTGCATAGCGGTATTTCTGCGATATCACCCCCTTCCCTTATTAACCAACTAGCCTCAACCAACCAGCCATCTTGATACGATAGTAACCTACCGCCTCTGTTCATCTCCCCTCGCTCCTCATGCGCTGCGTCTCGGCAATGATCGTCCCTTTCTCTCGTCCTGCTCTTCTCGGCGTCTCTGCGGTGATCGTCTCGTTCCCTCCCGTTCTTCTCTCCCGGCCCCCGCTGTGCCTCTATGTCTCCTGTTCCGTCCCCTTCATCATTCGTGGCACCGATATTGCGTACATCCGTTCTAGTATTCGATCGCTATACCGTGAGGAGGAACGCACATGGCCGACCAGAAACTCCCCGAGCAGAGCCAGAACCCGGTCAAGGATCCCGACCAGTGGACCACGGGCGACGAGCCGATGACCGGACCCCAGGCGTCCTATCTCAAGACGCTGATGCAGCAGGCCGGGAAGTCGGAGGACGAGTTCGATCCGAAGATGACCAAGGCCGACGCCTCGAAGCTGATCGACGAGCGGCAGAACAAGACCGGGCGCGGGCAGTAACCGCCGCGCGGACGGCTTCCGCGACAGCGAAGAGGCTCCGGCGCTGTGCCGGAGCCTCTTCGCGTGCGGCGGCGCGCGCCACACCACGCGGCGTACGCTTGTCCGTTCCCCCACCCCGCTACCGCCGCTGCCGCTCGTCCGCCCGCGCGCCGCGCACTTGACAGGTGCCCGTACAAACGGTAGTCTGCGCGTGTCGGACGGGACAATTCGCCCGGCGCTTTCGCCGCAGAGACACGTACAGCATGGTCAGCGCTTCGGGGCGCGGCGTCACCAGCAGGCCGGTATTCGCCGTATCTGCGCGTCGTGCGAATCCGGGGCGAGGCCGCAGACGACGCGCGCCACTGTCGGCGTGTGCTGATTGGGGTGTGTCCGGCGCGGCTCGGATGCATGAAACGAGGGAGTGGGCGAATGCGAACACGCGCGGTGCGACTGGCCGGGTTATTCGGCCTGCTGTTAGGGCTGCTGGTATTGCCCAGCGTGGCGCTCGCCGCGCCGCAGATCACCATCACCCCCAAGCAGGGACCGAACAGCACCCTCTTCCTGGTCTCTGGCGTCGGCTTTGCCCCCAGCACCACCTACTACTTGCGGGTCGCGCCGCAGGGCGGCGGCACGCCGATCGCTTTCGATGACGCCAGTGCCAAGAGCGATGCCGATGGCGTGCTCATCGCGGGCTTCAGCTTCGGCAGCAGCGTCCCCGCCGGTCCCTACGTCGCGAGCATCACCAGCGCCCTCAGCGGCGGCACGGTCCTCGCCACGGTGAACTTCACCCTCGGCGGGGCCAAGGCCGGCCCGGACATCGCCATCACCCCCGCGCAAGGGAAGGGCGGCGACACCTTCGTCCTGACCGGCACCGGCTTCGCCGCGAACGCCACCTACACCCTGCGCCTGCAAAGCGAGGACCGCAAGGCCACGATCGCCCTCAATCGCAGCGATGTCGCCTCCGACGCCGACGGCACGATCGTCTCCGGCTTCAGCCTCGCGGCCTCGCGCCCGGCGGGGAATTACATCGCCGAGGTGCTGACCAAGGACGCCGCGCCGACCGTGCTCGCCGGGACGACCTTCGCGCTGACCGGCGCGGCGGTGACCCCGTCCCCGAGCGCCTCGCCCTCGCCGTCGCCCACAGCGACCGCGTCGCCGCGCCCATCACCGTCCCCCTCGCCTTCCCCGAGCGCCAGCCCCTCGCCCTCGCCGAGTGCCAGCCCGAGCCCGAGCCCGACCGCCGTGGCCCCGACTGCGGTGCCACCAACGACCGTACCGCCGACGATGACGCCGCGACCGTCGCCGAGCGCCACCTTGCCTATCGCGCCGACCATTTCTCCGACAATGATGCCGACCGCGATCGCGCCGACCCCGCCCTCGACCGGTAACGGCGGCTTCCTGCCCGGCCTGCCGAACACCGGTGCCGGTGGCATGGTGGCCCAGGATACCGGCGCGGACATCGCCGCCACCCCCGCCCCGCCGCGCGACACGCCGCTCTTCGGCCTCGCGCTCATCGCCGCCGCCGCTGTCACGGTCGGCGTGGTGCGCCGCCGCGCAGCGAAATGCCGAATCCCCCGGAGGCATCGCGCCCTTCATGGGTGGGAGCCACCGACGGATGACGAGTGACGAATAGGGCCGTGGCCGACAGCCTGTTGTACGAAGCCTGCGTGCCAGCCCTCTCCCGTTATGGGCGAGGGCTGGTCTTTGCGTGGGTTGCGATGGGCTGAAGCACCCCGGAGGGTAGCCGCTACCCATGAAGGGCACACTGTACCCCGGAGGGCAGCCACTACCCATGAAGGGCACACTGCCCCGGCTGGAGGCTGCGGCCACAAAGTACCCATGAAGGGCATACTATCCCCTCCGGGGACTGGAACGCCCGAACCACACCCTATGCGGCAAACCCATACGCCAATAATGGCGCTGGCCCCCGCTCCTCGGATGGGCGGGTCCCCCGGAGGCATTGCGCCCTTCATGGGTGCATTGCGCCCTTCATGGGTGGGAGCTACTGCCCCCCGGGCGGCGGGCGACGAGCCGGGGTGCGGGCCGCACTCACCCCAGGCACACCATCCCCCCGCCCGCTATACTTCCCCGCGCCGACCATCGCCACTCCCAACCCGCCGTGCGCTGCGTCACTCGTCATTCGTCACTCGTCATGCCCCAGGAGCGTTCCATGCGCCGCGTTCTCCTGCCGCTGCTGCTCGCCCTCCTCGCGCTCGGCGCGGCCCCGCTCCTGCCCGGCGGTGCGCGCGACGCCGCCGCAGCCCCGCTCTGCTTCCCGCAGAACGACCGCTGCATGGACGGCGCATTCCGCGACTACTGGGCGGCGCACGGCGGGCTGGCGATCGTCGGGCTGCCGCTCGGGCAGGCGTTCGTGGACGATCGCGGCCTGATCGTGCAGTATTACGAGCGCGCGGTCATGGAGTGGCACCCGGAGAATCCGCCCGCGTATCAGGTGCTGCTGACCCGTCTCGGCGACACCCGCCTCGGCGCGCGCCCCGAACGCACCGCCCCCGCCCAGCCCTGCCCGGTCGGCGCGACCGACTGCGCCCTCCTCGCCACGGTCGGCCACACCCTGCGCGGCGCGTTCCTCGCCTACTGGCAGGCGAACGGCGGCCTCGCGGCCTTCGGCTACCCCCTCACCGAGGAACTGACCGAGACGAACGCCGCCGATGGCAAGCCCTACACCGTGCAGTATTTCGAGCGCAATCGCTTCGAGTACCACCCCGAGAACGCCGGGACGCGCTACACCGTCCTCCTCGGGCTGCTCGGCGGCGAAGCCTGGCGCGCAAACCCCGCGCTCGCCAGTCGCCCGGCGGCGATGGTGCCGGAGGGGGCGCGCACGGTCGGATTGCCGACCCGCCTGACGATCCCCGCGATCGGGGTGGACGGCGCGATCGCGCCGGTGGGCGTGGACGCGACGAACACGATGGAGACGCCCGCCGACCCGTTCGGCGTGGCGTGGTACAAGTACGGCGCACGTCCGGGCGCGCGCGGCAGCGCAGTCCTGGCCGGGCACGTCGATTACGCCGGGATCGGCCCGGTCATCTTCTGGGATCTCCGCTTCCTGACGCCCGGCGCGGAGCTTTTCGTCACCGACGACGCCGGGCGACGCTGGCGCTTCGTCGTCACGGCGAACGAGAACTACGGGCTCGACCAGTTCCCCGGCGATCGGGTCTTCGGCGACCACGGCGAGGCGGCCCTCAACCTGATCACCTGTAGCGGCGACTTCGATCCGGTGACGCGCTCCTACAATCAGCGCACCGTTGTTTACGCGCGCTGGGATGGGACCACCCCGACCGTCGCGCACTGACGCGCGGCGCGGGTCTTGCCGCCGCGCGACAGAGGCCGCCCCACAGTCGGTGCGGCCCACAACAATGTCCCGCAGCGGGGACGCGAGAGGACGCGAGAGGACGCGACAGATGGAGCTCAATGGACAGACGATCGTCATCACCGGCGCGAGTTCCGGCATCGGGGCGGCGGCGGCGCGGGCGTTGCAGGGTCGCGGGGCGCGGCTCGTCATCGTCGGGCGCTCGCCGGAAGCGACGCGCCGGGTCGCGGGCGAACTCGGGGCCGACTACCACCTCGCCGACTTCGCCAGACTCGCCGACGTGCGCGCCCTCGCGGCGACGCTATTGGAGCGTTATCCGCAAATCGACGTGCTGGCGAACAACGCCGGGGGACTGATGGGTGACCGCGTCGTCACCGAGGACGGCCACGAGTTGACCTTCCAGGTCAACCACCTCGCGCCGTTCCTGCTGACCGCCCTCCTCCTCGACCGCCTGGTCGCCGCGCGCGCGCGGGTCATCAACACCTCCAGCGCCGGCAACGCCTTCGGCCACGTCGATCTCGATGACCTCGACAACGCGCGCGGCTACAACGCCTTCCGCGACTACGGCACCGCCAAGCTGATGAACATCCTGCACGCGCGGGAGTTGCAGCACCGCTACGGCGATGCCGGGCTCAACGCCGCCTCTTTCCACCCCGGCATCGTCGCCACCGGCTTCGCCCGCGCCGGGAAGGGGCCGATCGCCTTCGTGTATAACTCGTTCACCAAGATCTTCCTGATCAGCCCGCGGCGCGGTGCGGACACCCTCGTCTGGCTGGCCTCCACGGAGCCGGGGCGCGACTGGCAGGGGGGCGGCTACTACGCCAGGCGGAAGCCGGGACGCACGAACCCGCAGGCGGACGACCTCGTGCTCGCGCGCCAGTTCTACGACGCCTCCGCGCGGCTCGTCGGACTGTGACGAGTGGACGAAGTAGGCGGTTGCCGTCAGCTGCGCCACTTCGTCGCTCGCCTATCCCGGCGGGCGGCGCGACCGCGATGTCGACGTGCTAGAATAGCGCCGCTGTCGTCCCGATGTCGCTGTGCAGGACACGCTGGCACCGGACGCGGCGAACGCGATCACGGACAGCGCGGCGCGCGGCGAATCAGGGCGGAGGCGCGCGTGCGAGGAGGGGCGCAATGTCGGTGCAACTCAGCATGGTCGGATTGATGGTCCGCGATATGGCGGCCTCGCTGACCTTCTACCGCAGGCTGGGGCTCGCCATCCCCGCTGCTGCCGAACAAAAGCGGTTCGTCCTGCACCGCATGGAGAGCGGCGTCAGCATCTTCTGGGACACCGTCTTCGCGGACACCTACGACCCCACCAGAGGAGCACCCACCGGCGGCTACCGGGTGATGCTCGAATTCTTCCTGGCCGATGAGGCAGCGGTGGACGCCAAATACCACGAACTGACCGGCTATGGCTACGGCGGTCGCCGCGCACCGATGCAGACCACCGGCCCCTACGCGGCGATGGTGGACGACCCGGACGGAAACGTGGTCCTCCTCACGGCCGGCTAACGGGAGGTTTGATGGCCGTCACGATCCGCTACGAGACACACTCCCTGACCGAGGACAACGAGACCGGCCATGCGACCGGCTGGCTCCCCGATCGGCTCTCGGCGCAGGGGCGGGAGTTGGCGCGGGCGATCGGCCCGCGCGGACTGGCGGACGGGGCCACGGCGGTCTTCGTCTCCGACCTCGCCCGCGCCGTGGAGACGGCGGAGCTGGCCTTCGGCGACAACGGGTTGCCGATCATCCGGGACGCCCGCCTGCGCGAGTGCAACTACGGCGCGCAGAACGGGATGCCGGTCGCGCAGCTCGCCGCCTCCCGCGCCCACCACATCGATGAGCCCTACCCCGAAGGGCAAAGTTACCGCGCTGTCGTCGCGGCGACGCGAAGCTTCCTGCGCGACCTCGCCGCCGGGTACGACGGGCGCACGGTCGTCGTCATCGCCCACTCCGCGAACAAGTGGGCGCTCGCCTATCGTGCTTGTAGCCGAAATGGCCCGCCCAGCTTTTGCACGCCGCCGAGCGGACACGCGGCAGCGCCCCGGCCAGGCGGTCGGGGCGCTGGGGTCAGGGGGTGCGGCGCGTGGCTTTCCACGTTTTCTTGTCGCGCGCGTACCGCTCGACCTCGGCGCGCGTCAGGAACCAGTCGCGCCCCAGGCGTGTCGCCGCCAGCGCGCCGCGCCGGATCGACTGGCGCACGGTCGCGGCGCTGATACCGAGGAGGCGCGCGGCCTCCCCGGTCGTCAGGGTGTCGGTCATGCGCGGTCCCCGGCCACGGTCTGCGCCAACTCCGCGCCAGCGAGGAGTCGGAACGCACCCGCAGCACCCGCTGCCGCATCCTGCTCGGCGAACCACGCATTGTCCTCGTCGGCCATGTTGACGCCGAAGTCGCTCGGGTCGTTGGTCAGGTCGGCGGCTGCGACCGGGCCGACGCTGGCGATCACGTTCTGCGCGGCGTCCAGCTGCACGGCGAAGATGTCGCCGCTGGTCATGTGCTGCAAAAACTCGTAGCGGGTCGTGGTGCTCATGGTCCCTGCTCCTTCGTGATTCAGGCCGCGCCGTGCGTCCCTGCCATACCTCTATAATACTACGCTGCGGAGTATTTGTCAAGTGTTTCCCGGGGCAATCTCGCGCACAGCGCCCCGCCCGTCGCGTGTCACCGCGCGCAGCTCGTCGCGCGTGCGGACGGGGTGCTCAGACGAGGCCGGGGTGGCGGGCCTTGAAATCGTAGCGCCCCGCGTGGTCGGCGGTCTGGATGGCGGCCCGCAGGTGCGCTCGTAGCGTGCCCAGGTGCGTGCGGCCGATCAGTACTCCCGGCAGGTATGCGCTGCCGCGGATCCGCTCGTTGATGCGCGCGGTGAGTTCGTCTTGCAGCGCCATCCGCTCGGCGGCGGTGCCCGCCTTGGCGCGGGCCATCGTCTCGTCGTGGTGCGCTTGGACCTCAACTTTGGTTGCATACTCGGTCGTGTCGTCGATGCGGATGCGCTCGATCATGACGCTAGCCCTTTCGCTCCTCGGGCCGCTCCGTGCGTCCCTCCCATGTATCTATAATACTACGCTGCGGAGTATTTGTCAAGGGGTTGGTGGGCGAATATCGCGCACGAAAAAGCCCCCGCCGTCATACGGCGGGGGCCGGGTCGGGGCTGCGGGGCGCGGCGGGGTTACGCGGTCGGCGGCGTCAGCGGGACCGGCGTGGCCGCGCTCACCGGGGCGACCCCCTCCACCGGCGCGGACTGCGGTGCCGGTCCGCTCTGCGGGCCCGGTCCGCTCTGCGGGAACAGCGCCCCGACCGCCGCCGCGATCGCGGCGATCGTCTGCTCGGCGGTCGGGCCGCTCGGCACCGGGGGCGCGGCGTTGACTTGCGGGTTGTCCCCGGTCGCCACCACGCCGGGCATGGTCGTGGCGGCGTTGGCCTGCCTGATCTGCGTCACCGCGCCCTCGATCAGGGTGCGTAGCTGCTGGTCGCTGAGGACAATCCCGTGCTCGCCCAGGAAGGCGGTGGCGCGGTTCGCCGCCTCGCTGTACTTGGCCTGCGGGTCGAGGCCGTGCGTCCGCCCGATCTGCTCGGCGGCGCGGACGGCCTCGCCGGTGATGGCGATCGCCTGCGCGGTGTGGGTCGCCCCGATCCGCGCCTCAACCAGTCGGCGGAAATACACCAGCACGGCCCCGAGCAGGCCCGAAGAGAGCAGCAGGGAGAGCGCGCCGATCACGGCGGCGGTCGCGGTTGTTGGTGTGGCGTTGGTCATGAGTGTCCTCCTACTGCGGTATGGGTCCGAGGTCCAGGACCACGGACTCCTGACTGTGCCAATCGGTCGTGACGATCTTCCAGCGGCCATCGTGCTGGTAGCCGATCCAGCCACCGGCGGGCGAGACCCCGGCGGGGAACGGCTGCGCGGGGAACCAGCCGTCCCGCTGGTGCCACACCTGCGCCGCGTGGCTGCCCTGCACGTCCATCCGGGCGAACGCGAGGTAGCCGGTCGCGGGGTCGATCCCGAGCAGGCACGGCACCGGATCGGGATTACTGAGTCCGGGCGGTTTGCCCTTGGAGCGTACGTCCATCTAGCCCTCCTTGGCCCATTGCTGAAACACCGTCTGCTGTACCGAGCGGTGCCACGTCTCGTCCTGCGCGTTGCCGATCGTCACCCCCGCATCAGGGATGACGAACCCCTTGACCTCGGTCGCTGCACCCCCGAAGTCAATCGTCATGATCGTGTGGCCGCGCGCGTCGATCGTCACGTCGATGCCCTCCGGTTGCGCGCCGACCCCGGTCGCGATGCTGTCCTGCACGGACTGGCCTCCTCCCTTGACGAGCGCGGCGATCTGCCCCACCCACGATGTCCACTCCGCCGCCGAGAAACCTGGACAATACGGGCGATTGACGCTATCGACGTAGGCGTGCGGGAAGATATGGTCGCGGTCTGCGGGGATACCGAACCGCTGACACAACCAGGCGCAGAGAGCGATTAGCGAGCGTACCTGCGCCGTGCTCAGGCTCCCCCCCTTGCCGCCGCTCGTCTGTCCGGCATTCTCGATGCTGATCGTGGCAGTGTTCATGTTCCGCCCCGCATTCAGCGTCGCGGCCACGATCGGGTTTGCCATATTCGGCTTGTTGACCGCACCGTTCGCCCACGCCGATTCGGTCGGTGGCACGAGTTCGCAGAGGGTGCCATCTTCCATGTTGACGTAGTTTGCGCTAGCCTGACTCGCGGGGCTGGTTAGCCATGACAGGGCGCTGGCCCCGCTCCCCGCAGTGATGTGCAGGCAAATCGCCTTGGGGTCGTGCGGCGAGCTGTAGCCGTTGCGATTTGGCGACGGGCGGCTGATAATCGTCGGCTGGTTGACCACGGCTAATCCTCCTTCTGGATGGTATAATTAGACACAGCGAAGCCTCGGCGCGGTGGCGACCGCCCGAGGCATGGCACACCGGATGGAGGTCCGATATGCACCCCAAGTCTACCACCCCACGCCCCCGGAAGAACGCTGCGAAACCGCGCACTATACGCCGCGGCTATATCCAGGTGCATTGGCCCGATCACCCCGACGCCGTTGGGGGCTACGTCTGGGAACACCGGATTGTCGCTGCCGCGATGCTGGGTCGTCCGCTTACCGCCGCTGAGTTTGTCCACCACATCAACCATCAACGCGACGACAATCGCCCCGAAAATTTGCAGGTCATGAGCCGCAGCGAACATCGACGCTTGCATTGGGCCGAAACGGCGCAGCACGAGTGGTCCATGAAATTCGCCGCGTGCAAGATTTGCGGTACCGTCGAGCGACCCCATCATGGTCGCGGCTTGTGTGGGGTTTGCTGGAATGCGACGGTCAACGGTTTGCGCGGTTACGCGATGGGCGAGCGTAGCCCGCACGCACGGCTTACCGCTCGCGCGGTGGTGAAGATTCGGGAGCGTTGGGCGAATGGCGAGACGCAACAAGACCTTGCCGACGAGTACGGCGTTACCCTGTCTGCGGTTCATCTGATTGTCCATCGCAAGAACTGGAAGCACCTGCCCTAACCTACCCGCTGGTAATCTTCCATCTGGTGCCCCACCCACCGCCGCCGGAATCGCTCTCCGGCGGCGTTCCTTACCTGCACGATGATTTCTTCGACACACACCGCCTCACCCCCGAAATCGACGCCGTTCAACACGGCCCGCCCGTCTGGTTGCAAAGCACCGGGGAATCCCGGATCAGTGCTCGGTGCCACGGCCATGTTCCCTCCTTGCTGCGTTACCCACCCGGCGATGCTCGCCAGGACGCCCGCCGTATACGCCGCGCTGTCGTTGCCGTCGCTGTTCGGTGCCCACAGGGGGATGATCTGCGCGACCGTCGCCTTGCCCTGGTAGGGCGCGTAGTCGAGCCAGCGCGCCGCCGTGGCGATCCCGCCGTCGATCCAGTCGCGGAACACCGGGAACGCTCCGCTCCGCGCCTCGGTCGCGGTGGTCATGCGGACAGGCGTCACCCCGCCGTGGACCGGCAGCCGGGTATTGCCCCACGAGTGGGTGATCGTCGCGGTCCCGGCTTTACCCATGCCCGACTCGCGCAGGAACATGCCGAGTAAGAATGCGGGCGAACAGCCGCGCTTGACGCAGTATTGGTAGACCGCGTGCGCCGCCGAGAGTGCCGGACTACCCGCCGCTTGTAGGATGGCGCTGAACTGCGCCTCGGTGAGATCGGGCGCCACGCCGATCACGCGATAGTCGGCGAGCGTCATACCGTCCCTCCTGTCGGCGGCATCGTCGTCGTCATGCTTCCCTCCCTCCGTCGTCATCGTCCACCGGGCCGCGATAGCCCTTGCCCTGTAGCGCGGTTATCTGCGAGCGCAGGCGGGCCAACCCCTCCGCCTGACGCTGGTTTTGTGACGTGAGGTCGCGGATCGTGCTGTTCGCCGCCGCCAGGTCGGCGCGGAGTTCGCTCGTGGTGACCTGCTCGGCTTGGAGGCGCGTCTCAAACGACTCGACGCGTGTTTCGAGGCGTTCGATGGTTTTCGTCATGTCGTCTTGGCGCTTCCACATGCCGTCGTTGTAGCGTTTCAGGTCGCTGTCCCGCTCCGCCGACTCGCGGTCCACGCGCTGCTGCGTCGTCTCTCGCGTGCCCTTGCGCTGGTTCTCCCGCCAGGTCAGGATGCCGAGCACCGACGAAACGAACACGGCGAGCACCCCGGCCAGCTTGGTCAACTCGTCGGTCGTCATGGGCGCACCACCCTCCTGAGCGCCCAGATCTGCGCCAGCATGAGGATCACATAGGTCACCCAGATCGGCGTGTTTGCCGGGACGCCGTAGATCAAGGCGAACGCGCACCAGAATCCCGCGCCCGCGATCAGCCCCACCATGCGCCCCCACCGCCACTCGTTGATGACGCCCACAAGTTTCAGGAATCCCGCCGCGAGCACGATCAGCCCCCAGGCCCACGGCGGACGCGGTACGCTCGAATGCTGCACGCTGTCCGGCCAGAGCAACACCAGGCCGAGGGCGAGCGAGAGCGCGGTGGTGAGGAGTTCGATCGGCGCGGGGTCGGTGTCGTTCCAGAGGTACTGCACCCGCGCGCGGAGTCGTGACCGCCGTGCTGTCAGACGATGCCGCATCGTTTCACCTCCTTTTTGGCGAACAGGAACGCCAGCCAGCAGACCAGCACGTCGTCGATGATCCCGTCCGCGATCTGGTAGCGCATCGTCAGCCCCCCTACGCCCACGCCGTGAGCGGTCTGACCGTGCCATCGGCATTGAGCGCGCCCGCCTTGTAGAGCAACACCGCGGTCAGCGCGAGCGCCTGGGCCTGTGTGAGCGCGGCGACGTTCACGCCGACCGCCGTGGTCGCGACCGCGACCGCCTTCGTCCGCGCGCTCGCCGCGTCCGTGACCGCCCGTGCCGCCGCCGCGTCGAGCGCCGCCACGTTGTGCGCGTCCACCACGGCCTGCACCGCCGCCACGTCCGCGCCGTCCGGCACGACGATCGTGATACTGTCGCCCAGCCCCGTCACACGCTCCGGCCTGATCCCCGCCGCCCACAACTGGTCCTGCAAGGCGTCGAGGCGGTTCGGCCTCGTGTAGTGCAGCGTCTTGCTCATCGGGATACTCCTAACTGGCGTCGCGATATTGCGTCGCCCAGAATGCCGATGCGTACGCCCCGACATCGAGCGACAACGCCCCGCCGCTCGTCTGCGAGCAGTAGACGCGGAGGATGTCGCCCGCCAAGCAATAGCGATAGCCGAGCGCCAGATTGGTCGTGCGCTGGCTGTCGCCGACCGCCAGCCTGCGATCTTGGGCCACGGCGTTGGCACCGCCATTGAGGGAGATCTCCACGTGGCGCTGCCCGACGCTGTTGATGTACCAGAGCAGGGTCGCGCCGAAGTAGTACCAACCGGCGACCGGGATCGTCAGGCGGTCGGTGAACGCGCTCGTCAGCCCGCCGGAATCCCCGTCCACGGTGTCGAAATAGAGCGGCGTGTAGGTGTTATTGGGGACACTCACGACCTGACCCTGCGACCGGCGCGCGCTCGCCAGCCCCAGCGCGCGGCTCGGTATCCGGTCGGTCCCCGTCCCGTCGATCACGCCCTTCAGGTAGGCGCCGTTGTCGCGGATATTGGCGTTGCCATACGCGGCGGTCAGCACCTGCCCCGCCGCGATCGTCGTCGGTGGTGTCCACGGCATCGCTCGTCCTCCTAGAAGCCCCACACGGCGGAGTCGAAATTACTGCTGTCCCAGATCGAGTAGGGCACCGCTGCCCCGGCTTTTTCGAGGCCGAACGTCGTCACGATCCGCCCGCGCACCCCGATCGCGTGCGCGATCCGCTCGATCGTCATCGCCGTGTCCAGCCCGCTCTGCGCCTCCGTCACCGTGATCCGGTCGCTCACCTCGCGCGCGAGGCACTGCGCCAGCATCGCCGCGTCGTCGCCCGGCACGGTGATCGTCGCGGAGGCGCGCGGCTCCTGGTAGAGGTTGACGATCGCGTTCGCTAGGTCTTGCGCCATCAGCAGGTCGATCTCCGGCCAGGTCTCCGCCGCCCACGTCCGCACCCCGTACTTCGCCTGACTCGCGCTGGTGTCCACGGTGTTGTAGACGCGCACCTCCGTGGCGACGAGCCGCCGCGCCCGCAGCCGCAACGCCGTGATCGTCGCCCCGCCCGCCCCCGCCACCAGCGTCAGCGTCGCTGCGCGCCCCGAGGTCCGGTCGAGGGTCAGCGTCACCGTCCCCGCGAGCAGCGTGTAATCGGGGCCGAGTTGCGGCACCAGCGCCTCGACAAACGGCTCGCCGCCCGCGTCGCGCACGATCAACCGCGTCGTCGTGTTCGCCGCGAGGATCAGGTTCGCGCCGAGCGCCCACACCTGCGCGAGCGGTTGCGGCGTGCGGAGCTTCACCGGCAACTCCGCCCGGTTGATCACGTTTTTCAGGTTCGGCGCGAGCGCGAATGGCCCGCCGTGCCACGGCGACGCCCCGCTGTCCCGGATCGTCGCCTGCGAGGTATTCGCCCGCGCGGTGAGGATGCGGTAGTGCCGATCCTCGAAGACCAGATAGCCGTCCCCGCGCTCGTAGAGCGCCGCGCCCGGCCCCTCGGTGTTGAGGAGCGCCCGCAGCGCCTGGAAGGCGTCCACCGCCTCCAGCCACCACCACGCCAGGATCGTCGCCCCGGTCTGGATCGCGCGCTCGGCGGCGGGCCAGCCGACCGCGTCGAGGATCGCGTGGATCGCCACGTCGGTCGTGATCCCCTGGTAGACCGCCGTGGTGACGGCCTGCCCCGCGAGGCGCGAGAGCATCCCCAGGCAGGGCACGCCGACCGACCGCGCGCCGAGCGCCGGTTCCTGCGGCAGATCGTCCAGGAGCGCCGTGGCGAGCGTGTAGGTGGTGCCGCCCGCCGCCGTCGCGGTCACGCGCACGCGGTGGCCGGGGCGGAGTTGCGCGGCGAGCGGCGAGGCCGCGTTTTCGGTCGAGTAGTCCCGGCTGCGATTGTCGAGCGCGAAATCGAGCTTCCCGGCCATCGGCGGGGCGAGCGCGCGGAGCTGGTCGCGCCCGCGCTCCATCGTCATGCCCCGCTCGGCGAGGACGCGCGCGGTCACGTCCTCCCCGGCTCCCAGGTAGGTATTGGCATCGGACCAATCGATGAAGGCGCGCACCGTCGGCATCTACAACCTCCCCCGTCGCTGCGCCTCGATCACCGCGCTCACCACTGCCGCTTGCAGATCAGCCACGCCGTAAATCGGTGCGTTCTGATTGAATACCACCGTGATCCCGCCCCCGCCCCCGCCCCCGCCGCCCCCGCCACCCCCGCTCGGCGGCACCATCCCGGCCACGGCGGGCTTTGCGGCGTTGAGCGCCCCGAAGACGGCGGAGACCGCCGTGGAGAACGCCGTCGCCGCCGCCAGTCCGCCCGCGCCGATCTGCTGCGCCGCGCTCGTCACCGCCACCAGCGTGTCGATGATCGGGGCGAGGAGCCGGTCGATCCCCGCCCGGTCGGGCAGCAGCAGCCCGTTGAGGCTTTTGAAAAAGCCGGTCGCGGACTGCAACGCCCCGAAGATCGTCCCGGTCGCCGCGCCGAACTCCGCCGCGGCCTTCACGCCGTCCCCGGAGAGCGTCCCCGCGATCCAGCCGAAGCGCGCCACCATGCCCCGCACCGCGCCCGCGAACGCGTCCAGCGCGCCCAGGCCCGGCGCGACGAACGAGAACAGGGAGGTCAGCCCCTGCACGCCGGAGCCGACGATCGCCAGGATTTTCCCGGCGCTGTCCGCGAACGCGCCCGCCGCCGTCACGCCGTTGGCATCGAACCACCCGGCGACGTTGACGAGCCGCGCCACGATCTGCCCGACCGACCAGGCGAACTCGTCCAGCGTCCGCATGGTCGGGGCGCGGAAATCCGCCAGGGCGTTGAAGCCAGCTACCCCGCCCCCGATGATCGCGGTGACTTTCCCGGCCGTCTCCGCGAAGAGTTGCGCCGCCGCGAGTTGCCCCTTGGCGAAGGTCGGCATGAACCACGCGACCCGGCTGGTGATGTCGGTCAGGACGCGCACGAACTCGGCGATCGCCTCATTACTCGGGGCCACGAAGCCCGCGAGCGCCGCGAATCCCGCCACCCCGGTGCCGATGATCGCCGTCACCTTGCCCGCCGTCTCGGCGAACAGCTGCGCCGCCGCCAGTTGCCCCTTGGCGAAGGTCGGGACGTACCACGTAAACCGGCTGGTGATGTCGGTTAGCACCCGGATGAATTCGCCGATCGCGGCGCTGG
>JAABUV010004782.1_pt1 | contig 15873 bp, 15 predicted proteins | sample 5559971 | NCBI WGS metagenome assembly JAABUV01 (sample SAMN10711881, study PRJNA513362) | rock metagenome | isolation source: Antarctica rocks | place: Antarctica: Victoria Land, Knobhead nord | collected 2015-12-19
CAGGAGGGTCATCATGCGATAGACTGCGGGTGGCATCGGGAGGCTCCTTCCGGACGATATGGTGTCAGCACCCCTATCCTACCAAAGCCCTCCCGATTGCCCCCTTGTTAGCGAAAACTAGAGCTGATTTAATCTCAATAATCCTGAACCCGTTGGTCTCGATCTGCACCGCGAGGGGGCTGATGTAGCGGCCCTGCTGGCGGATCGTCCCCTCCCAGGCGACGTGTTCGCTGCTGTAGACGCGCAGGTCGTAGGTCGTGTCGGCGTCGATGACTTCTTGCATGGCGACGGGAACGACGCTCGTCTGCGCGCCCACGTTGCCGACGAGCACGACGAGCTCACCCGGCCGCCGCAGCGCCACGACCTCGGCCGAGGCCGAGTAGGCGTACACGCGCGCCGAGATGTCCTCGTCGTACGTCTTGACGTGGTGGTCCGACCGCAACGGGGTGTCGGCATAGATGTGGAACTCACGATCGTCCTGGCGCGCGGCGAAGTAGCTCAACTCGCGGCCGTGGTACGGTTGCCGGCGCAGCGCCACCCACTTCCATTCAGGGGGTACCAGCGGGTTGACTTGTGGCAGATCGGGCGTGAGCATGAGCCCGCAGACGCCCTCGACGGCGGCCCATAGGAAGCGCGGCGGCTCCCATGGTGAGAGGCGCATGCCGCGGTTGATCAGGCTCTCGCCGTCGAACCACTCGCTGAACTGTCCGGGCACGGTGTTGTTGTTCTTGGGGTTGACGGCGTAGTGCGCGAACGAAGAGCGTAGCGCGCTCACCATGAACTCGGGGTGGTAGCGCGCCGCCGCGAAGGCGTACCACCACGTCAGGCCGGGCCATACGCCGCCGATCAGCCCGACGCACGCGAAGGGGTCGTACATGGGATCCAGCCGCGAGGCCGTGCGCAGGCCGGCCGGGGTCCAGAAGTCGGGCGAGTTGAGGCGGCTGATGATGCGGAAGCCGGTTTCGTCGTCGCAGACGCGGAACATCACGGGGAAGACCTCGTCGCCGGTCACGTCGGTGTGGGTGGCGCCGTCGGCGTCGATATTGAGGTAGTACAGCCCGTTCTCGGGGTTGAGCAGATGTGTGTTCATGGCGTCGCGCAGCGCCTGGGCGGCGTCGAAGAACTCGCGCGCCTCGGCGTCGGGCAGACCCAGATTCTCGGCGAGGTGGCCGGCAGCGCGTAGGGCCGCGGCGCACTCGGCGTTGATCTCGGTCACGGCGCCGTTGAGGCTGTACTGCGGGATGACGTTGCGCCAGCCGGCGATGGCCCACACGTTGCCGCGCGGGTCCTTGGCCGTGCAGAACACCAGGCCACGCTTGTCCTCCTGCGCGACGATGTAGCGCGCCGCCTTGGCCACAGCGGGGTAGATCGCGCGCAGCCACTCCGCGTCGCCGGTGGCGCGATAGTGGTGGTTGACCGCCAGAATAAAGAGCGGCGTATCGTCGTTGATGTTGAGGCCGTAGTCCTCGACGCGGCCGTCGAGGGCGCTATAGTACTCGGCGATCCTGCCGTCCTCGTATTGCAGGCGGGCGAAGGTGTCGAGCAGGGCGCGCGAGAAGGCGGGCTTGAAGTGGTCGTTGCCGTAGACGAACCAGGCCATGTCACGGCCAACCACGTTGGAGGAAACGCCGGGCTCGTTGGTGAAGGCGGGACCCTGGGGATAACGCGCCATCACGCGCAGCATGTTGACCTTGCTCCATAGCGCGCCCTGGTTGATCAGCGGGTCGGGCGTGAGCACTCGCGCCCGCGTCAGCGTGTGGGCGAGGTAGTCCATCGTGCTCTGTAGCGCGGCCGCGGGGTCGTGCGCCACGCGGTAGGCCGCGACCGCGTCGTCCTCGCCATTGGCGGAGAGAGCGGTGATGAAGGTGAAGGCGCGGCTGTCGCCCGGCTCGAGGTGGATGTCGAGTTGCAGGCTGCCGAGGATGTCGCCGGCGGCGTCCGTCGTATTATCCAGCGGGCGCACATGCAGAGGATCGTAGACGCGGCCGAAGTCGAAGGTCGTGCCGTAGCCGCTGGGTTGCTCAGTCAGCCCAAAGACGCGCACGCACGCGGGCTGGCTCTTGTTGTGGGCTACGAGGGCGTGCAGGTCAGCGTCGTAGCGCGCCGCCACGTCGTCGGGGAGGGTGCCGCGCAGGCGCGCGTAGCCGAAAACGCGCAGGTCACGCGGGACCGGGCTGTTGTTGCACAACTCGACGGTCTGGTAAAGGACGGGCGGGTCGCCAGCGTCCGTATTCGCGGCGGCGGCGCCGGTTCCGCCGGAGGCCAGCGGCAGGAAGACCGTCTCCGTGACATCGATAGAACCGGTGATAGCGTAGATGTGGCGTTGGTAGGCCGGGTGTATCTCGAACGTGCCGGGCACATCCTGGCGCAAGCTGACGTAGGAGGCGCCGTGGGGGTCGGTGCTCGAGATGTGGCAGACGCCGCGGTCATCCGTCTGCACGCGATGGCCGGGGCTGGCGTAGCGGATAGAGATATTATTGATGAACGTCTGGCCGGCGTCAACGCTGAAGACGCGGTCGATCGCCCCAGTTCCCTTAGTCGTCACCCAGAGGGCGCTATTGCCGAAGCTGGCGCCGAACTCCAGCGCGTCGTCGGGCGTCGTATAGAAGGGCAGCGCGTGTAGGTGCGGCGCGTGCGCCACGACGCCGCCGGGGCTGGCGGCTGCGGTCGAACTCTCTTGCATAGGGCCTCCCTTTCAAGTTGCCAGTTGCCAGTTGCCAGTCGATGGTTGTCAGTTGCCAGTCGATGGTTGTCAGTTGCCAGTCGATGGTTGTCAGTTGCCAGTCGATGGTTGTCAGTTGCCAGTCGATGGTTGTCAGTTGCCAGTCGATGGTTGTCAGTTGCCAGTCGATGGTTGTCAGTAACTTGTCGGCTACTACCATCGTACCACCGAACAAGTCGCGACTACCGGCGCCGCGGTCGCTACCCTCCTACTGGCTACTGGCTACTGGCTACTGGCAACTAATCACTCGTCACCGGGGCACAGATCGCGCAGGAAGGCGTAGCTGTACAAACCGTCGTCGTGGCCGTCGCCCCAGATGAACTGTAGGCCGAAGCGGTTGAGCGGCCGCACGTCCTCCAACGTCACCTGCCGCTGTGTGAAGACGGTATCAGCGTTCACTAATCCGGCGCGGCCGCCCTCGCCCGAGCAGCCCGCGCACGGACAGCGCCGCCGCAGGTCGGGCAGGCTGTAGAGACAGGCGTGCTCGTCGGCCCACGCGATCCGCATCAGGCCGTTCTCCCTATCCAGGTCTATCGCGACCGGCGTGCGCCGGTCCACGTCGTCGGGCTGTATCATTTTCTTGTACGTCCATATGAATATGAAGCGAAAATCTCTCTAGTCATCATAACGCGAAGGAGTAGTTTGTATGTTCGGACCCCGTATCGAGGGCGCGCGGGTGACGCTGGCGCCGCCCGCGCCGGAGTACGCCCATGTCGAGGACGACTTGCGCTGGTTCCGTGACCCTGTCGTCACGCGCTACCTGAACCTGCGCAACCCTCAAACCCGTGAGCAGCACGAAGAGTACCGCCGACTCATGGCGCGGAGCGAGACCGATGTGTTCTGGGCCATCATGCTGGGTGAGCGCAACATTGGCAACATGGGCATCCACAACATCGACTGGCGCAACCGCTCGGCTAAAACGGGTATCGTGATCGGCGAGAAAGACTGCTGGGGCCATGGCTATGCCGTCGAGGCAATGCGTCTGCGCACGGCGTACGCCTTCAATGAGTTGGGGCTGGAGACGATCATGACGAATGTGTATGGGCCAAACGAGGCCAGCCGGAGGGCCTTGCAGCGCGCGGGCTACCGCACGGTTGGGCGGCTACGCCGCCACATCTATCTTGAAGGAGCGTTCCACGACGTGTGGCTCGGCGAGGTAGTGCGCGACGAGTGGCTTGCCGCCGCCGAGGAGACCGAGGATATTGGGGAGTTGGCGTAGAGATCGCCGACCGCGGCGAGGAGCGGCCGTGGGAGGACCTCGCGTAGCACACGCTCAACCTCGCCCTGCTGGCCCAACTCGCGCGCGATGTCGTGGTAACTGGCGATGAGCCGGCCCAGCGCGGGGTTGTCGGCCGGCCCGACCTGTAGCAGATAGTCCAGAACCTCTCGCAACTCGACGGCGACGCGCATTGGGATAACCTCCTGGCGCGGCTCCCTCGATCAGACCACGCACCAGTAGACTACGCCATTCGGGTACTCATCCACTACCCCCATTCGGGGGCTTTTGGCTCACCGAATGGGTACCCAACGGAGGGGTGAGAGGGTATCTACTGGGAGCGCGGGCTTCCAGCCGGCAGACGGTCGCGGCAGGGCGAGTTGGTGTAGGCCAACATCCCGGCGACGAGCAGGGCCGGCTGGAAGCCGGCGCTCCCAGCAGATACGACGTCGCCACTCGTCACTCGTCACTCTCGAGAATCTCACGCGCGATGTAGAGGGGGCGGGCGCGGACTTCGTCGTAGATGCGGCCGAGGTATTCGCCGATGACGCCCAAGAAGATCAGCTGGATGCCGCCTAGAAAAAGTACGACCGAGATGGTGGTGCCCTGGCCCACGATGCCGCCGCTGATGACGCGAATGATCGCCGCGATCACGATGCCCAGGAAGCTGATACCCGCGATGGCGAAGCCCAGCGTCGTCGCCAACTGTAGCGGCACATGCGAGAAGCTCGTGATAGCGTCGAGCGAGAGGCGCACCATCTTGGAGAGCGGGTAATTGGTCTCGCCCGCGTGGCGCTCCGCGCGGTCATACTTCACCGCCTCCTGGCGGAAGCCCACCCAGGCCGACATGCCACGCATGAAGCGATGATGCTCTTTCATCGTCACGAGCGTGTCCACGACCTTGCGATCGAGCAACCGGAAGTCGCCGGTGTCGCGCGGGATATCCACCGAGGTCAGCCGCCCAATCAGCCGGTAGAACGCCGCCGCCGTGAGCAGCTTGAAGCGTGTCTCGCCCGCCCGCGTGCGCCGCTGCGCGTAGACCACCTCGGCCCCCGCTTGCCAGCGCGCGACGAGTTCGGGGATCACTTCCGGCGGGTCCTGTAGATCCGAGTCGAGGATGATCACGGCGGCGCCGCGCGCCCAGTCGAGCCCGGCCGAGATGGCGATTTGGTGCCCGAAGTTGCGCGAAAAGTCGATCACCACCACGCGCGGGTCGCGTTCATGCAGGTCGCGCAGCAGACGATAAGAGCTGTCGTGTGAGCCGTCGTTGATCAGCACGAGTTCGTAGGGCTCGCCGAGTCCCTCCATAACCGCAGTGAGGCGCTCGTAGAAGATGGGCAGGTTGCCCTCCTCGTTGTGTATCGGCGCCACCACCGAGTACATCGGCCGCGCCCGCGCTACGCGCGACCCCGCCTGTGGCGCCGCATCGACTCGTTGTGCAGCCATTCCTCGCTCCCTTTGGTTGACAGGCGCGCCGCCAGAAGTGGGCGCCAACTATCCCGCGTACTTCCCTTATAGTACAACCGCAGTGGGCTAGTCGCAGTAGCACGAATGGGTCAGCAGATGAAGGTTGACTGAGACCTGCGACTTTAGTCGCAGGCCTTTGCGACCACTCGCCCCACCACGAACAGCGCTGCGGCAACGGCGATCGCGACGTTGAGCCAGAGGGCTGGATAGGGGTTGTAGCCGAACGGGTGCAGCCACTGGTTGGCCGACAAGCCGATGACCGAAAGCGTGACGAGCAGTCCGACGGCGTCGCGCGCGCGGTCGCGCACAGCCAGTACGGCTAGAAACGGCAGCGGCCATAGCAGGTACTGCTCGTAGACGACCTTGGAGAGCAGCAAGAACAGTGTGAAGACTACGGCAGCGTAGACGTAGGGGTCGGCTAGCGCCGTCACTCCCTCGGCCCTCCTCTCCCTAGCTGTGGGAGAGAGGAGCCGGGGCATTCTCCCTTGCCCCTTGAGGGAGATGGTTGGAGCCTGTGCATCGTTGGGTATGGCCATGCCCGTCGATCCCCACGGGCCGTGGTTGGCGGGGGTCTGGGGGGAGGCATCTCCCCAGGCTCCCCCGGAGGCGCGCTGGACCGTCGGCCCGCGGGTAGGGCCGAGGGGCCAGTCGCCATGGGCGAGGGGGGCGAGAAGAGCGCGGCTTTTCACAGACCGTAGGGCAACGGGTAACACAATCGCCAATGCGAAGAGAGCCAGCAGGCCGTAGCTGACGACCGTGGCCGCGCGCTCGCTCAACCCCAGGTTCAATAGGATGACCTGCCACGAGAACTGACGCGGCCCCTTCGTCGAGTCGTAGACGAACACGATGTACAGGAAGCGGCGCGCGTCGTGCAGGAGATACGGCAGTGCGATGACCAGGGGTGTCAGGACCGTCGCCAGGGCAAGTCGTCCGCCGCGACGGCGCCCCAGGCGCGCGATTAAGTAGGGCAACAGGAAGATCGGGAACGTCTTGAGCGCGACGGCGAGGCTGAATGGGAGCGCCAGGCGGCCGCTTCGTCCACCGGCGCCCGGCGAGAGTCGGTTCCACGCGAGCAGCAGCAGGGCCAGGGGCAGGCTGTCGAAGCGCCCGTAGAAGGCGCCGTTATAGAGCACGAGCGGATTCAGGAAGTACAGCGCCACGCCCGTGGCGCACGCGCGCTCGTCGCGGCCGGCGCGACGCAGCGCCGACGCGAGGCCCAGCGCCACGCCCACATCGCCGGCCACCACCGGCAGCTTGCCGAGCGCGACGTACGACAGCCCGGAGTGCAGCGCCAGCCACTTCAGTGGCAGCAGCAGGTAGAGGTAGAGCGGGAAATAGGCGTAGGGGCCGTAGCGTGCCGGGTCTAGCGGCGGGTGGGCGTAGACATCTTGCCCGTGTAAGGTCGCCGCCGCCGTGAGGTCCCAGATATGAAAATCGGGACCAAAAGTAATGGGCAGGAGAACGGCGCGCAACACCAAGCCGAGCGCGAACACTAGCGTGACGCGGGGGTACGCGCACGCCAGCGCCACGACGCGTCGCAGCGGCGATAGCCGCCGTGGAACGGCGTCGACGATCATCACCGCTCCGACGCGCTCACCATTCGTACTCGCCGTCGTCGTTGACGGGGCCGCGCACGGTCGCTTGATCGAGAGAGTGGTCACCGGCGCGCTGGAACCGCGCCAGCAGCGCGTTGATCGACTCATCGTTCCCGCCCTTACCCAGGTTCTCCTTGAGCAGGTCGGTGAGCGTGCTGATCTCTTCCATCGTGAACTCGCAACGCACTGGCCGTGACTCGTCCATCGTGGGCTCCTTCTCTTGGCAGGGGGCGTGGCGCGGCAAGAACCGGCCCGCGGATACGTTCCCGCGCCGCGCGGGACATCCTACCGGATATGATACCGCAGTCGGAGGTCGACCATCGACTATCGCCCAGTCAGCGTAGCGAGTCGGGCCGTGACGCGCTGCCAGTGTGTCCCTCGCCAGTAATAGCGCCCGCACGCGGGGCAATGCGTGAACTGGCGTTGCGTCGCGGCCACAAAGGGCGGCACATGCGGGCGCGCCTCATCCGCCGATACGGCTTCCAGCGTGCCGTTACATGCGGCGCAGCGCGTGAAAGGGACGGGGCGCGGCGTCGTCTCCAGGTCTCTGAGCGCGTCGACGACCTGCTCGAGTTGCCGCCATGTGTCGTCGGAGTCGAGCAGCAGCGCGCGCGCCTCCCCGCTGGCGACCGGACGCCGCAGCGCGCGCGCCTCCCCGCTGACGACCGGACGCCGCGCCATGATCCCGCGGTCGCGCGTCACGAGCACCCGCACTTCCGCCCGCGCTCGTTCGACCAGTTCCGCGTCGTCCGCCCCCGGTTGATAGACGGCGTCATAGCCCAGGAGGCGCAGCCAACGCGCCAGGCGCGCCGCGTTCTCGTCGACCAAAAAGCGCGGCGTCGCGCCGCTATCGTCGTCAGCCATCGCCTTTAAGTGTACGTCGCGCCGTGTCAACCGCGCACTACACGACGCTCCAGGGGGTGCGCGCCACTTTTTCGCGCGACGCGTCGTCTCTACGGGGACCGCCGCGGTCTCCGCGGCCTGTCGTTGCCGGCAACCGCAGTGCATGTGGCGAACCCGTGGCCGCGACCGTGAGCCGCAGAGACCGCGGCGGTCCCCGTAGAGACGACGCGTGCCTGGGTGATCAGCGCGAAAAAGTGGCGCGCACCCCCGCTCCAGTATGGCACAATACGAACAACGCCACATTGTCGCTATACTAGTTGCACAAGCGTCTACTAGTTATACACAGGAGCAGGGCTCGTGAATTATCCGCTGGACCGAAGAGCGCATCGCTGCGTAGGGGCGTATGGTTATACGCCCCTACGATAATTCACGCGCCCTGTGCACAGGAGTTGTGCCAGGCAGGACGCGCTCAACGTCGTAATTAAGCGTATAGACGTATAGTAAGGCCGGTGCGAGGGGTTAGCGAAGGGGTAAAAGATGGTGACAGATAGTAAACGCGAGACAATGGGACGGGCACACGCGGACGACGACAAGGCGGAGAAGTGGCCGGCGGCAGGGATCGAGGAACTCGAGAGTTCTATCCCAAGCGACGATGCTGTACGGACCTATCTACGCGAGATCGGGCGCGTCCCCCTGCTCAGCGAGGAACAGGAGCGCGCGCTCGGCGACAGGCTGCATCAGGGCAACAAGGAAACGATACGCGCACTGCGTTCCCTGCACGCGCGTATCCGCTCGCTCTTGCTGCGCCAGGAGCCGGACCTCGTCGACGAGACTGCCGCGGCCTGGGCGCCCCTCCTGGGCGTCGCCCCCGCGGCGCTGGCCGTCTGCTTCCGTACCCTGCTGGAGCAGCGCGGGCGCGACGACATCGACCTCGCCGCGACGGCCGCGCCGATCGACCTTTCCCTGCGTGAGCGCGACAACTGGCGCGGTGGCATGGAGAGCCTCATGCGCGCCGTCCTCCTGCACGACGACGCGCGCGTCATCGGTGGGCTCGCCGCGCTCATGGCGCGCGGCGGACTCGCCGGCTCCGTCGACAGCGCGATCGCGGCGTTGCGTGCGAGTGTCACCTTCGACGAGCGCGCGCTCGGCGCGGGCGAAGAGGGCGAGACCGAGCTCATCTACCTACCACACATCGACGGCCAGCCCTATCAGGAGCACCCCGCAGCCCAGCTGGCCACGCGCCTGCTCGGCCTCGGACACAGCGAGGCCGACCACGCCTTCGAGCGCGCGCAGGCCGGCCAGGGGGACATCGCGGCGGTCGTCGCCGCCGCGATCGGCGTTCCCGAGGCGGAGGCCAGAGAGGCGCTGGCCAGCTGGACCGTCGACCAGAGCCTGGCGCAGCAAGCCGCGCGCGCGCGCGCGCGGCTCACCGAGTCGAACCTGCGCCTGGTCGTCTCGGTCGCCAAGAAGTACGCGGGGCGCGGGTTGCCCTTGCTCGACCTCGTGCAGGAAGGTAACTTCGGGTTGATGCGCGCGACCGAACTGTTCGACCCCTCGCTGGGCTATCGCTTCTCCACCTACGCCATCTGGTGGATCCGCCAGTCCGTCCTGCGCGGCATCTCCACGCAGGCGCGCGCGGTGCGTCTGCCCGTGCATGTGCAGCAGCGCCTCAGCCTCGTCGCGCGCACGCGCCGTGAGCTGACGGCCGAGTTTGGGCGCGAGCCCACGCAGGCCGAGTTGGCGCGGCGCATCGGCATCAGCGCGGAGCGCCTCTCTGCCGACATGCTGGCGGGGCAGGATGTTACGTCGCTAGAGACGCCGGTGGGCGACGACGAGGACTCCTCGACCCTGTCGGAGTTCGTCGAGGACGAGTCGGCCGGCGACATCGGCGAGGCCGTCGCGCGCGGCATGCTGCGCGGCGACCTGGAGCGGGCCTTATCCAGCCTGACCGAGCGCGAGCAGGAGGTGGTACGGCTGCGCTACGGGATGGTGCCGGACGGCCGGGCGCGCTCACTCGACGAGATTGGAGCGCGCTTCAGCATCAGCCGTGAGCGCGCTCGCCAGATCGAGGCCCGCGCCATGCAGAAGCTGCGCCGTCCCGCCCAGTCCCGCCAGCTGCGCGCCTACGCCACCTGATCTTGTAGGAGGACCTCGTCACAGCGTAAGATATGCTAGACCTGTCGCAGGCACAGCCGCGGCGCGGTGGTTTTGGGGATATGGGGCGCCATCGTGTTCATCGAACCGATAATGCACGCGCCCTGGGTTGCCCTCTGCCCTGTGGGTGCGCCCCACGATTGTGATGGTGAGCGTCGTGGGCCTGGCCCTAAAGGACCATGGCAGGAAACGGACCTTAAAAGGTCTGCGCGCCGGCGACGCGGGTGGTCTGGCCGCACACCGGCCGGCCATGCTGACCCTTCAGGGTCCGTGCCCTGCCATGGTCCTTTAGGGCCAGGCCACGTCTCACAATCGTGGGGCGCACCCCTGCCCTGTTTGGTTATTGCACGAGCAACGGTGACTTGCTATAATTGGGTGTATCCCCTCAGTTGCTTCGGTGGCTGAGCGCAGGGCCACCTCCGGGTGGCCCTAGCTTTTTATCGGCGCCCCATGAGTATGATCATTTGAAGACCAATGTCTACGTCGATGGCTTCAACCTCTACTATGGGTGCGTAAAGGGAACGCCCTACCATTGGCTCGATCTTGCCGCACTATGCCGAGTGGCGCTTCCGTCTAACACGATACATCGCATCCGCTATTTCACTGCCCGCGTGCAGGATCGACCCGACGACCCAGGACAAGCGCAGCGCCAACAGATTTATATTCGAGCCCTGGAAACAATCCCCAACCTCTCCGTCCACTATGGGCATTATCTCTCGCACACCATGCGTATGCCGCTCGCAACTCCTCCGGTAACTGGACCACGCACCGTCGAAGTGATAAAGACTGAGGAGAAGGGCTCCGATGTCAATATCGCGACACACCTCCTCGTCGATGGTTTCGAGCATGACTACGACGTCGCGGTCATTATCTCCAACGACTCCGACCTCCTTCTGCCGATTGAGGTAGTACGCAAGAAGCTCAAGCTGCGCGTCGGGATCTTGAACCCGCAGAAGAACCCTAGCTGGGCGTTGAAACGCGCCTCGACCTTCTATAATCCCATCGGAACCGCGATGTTGCGGGTCAGCCAATTCCCCTCAACACTCAAGGATAGTCACGGTACGATTACCAAGCCCGCCGCGTGGAGAGCGGTGAGCGCCGAGACGAAAGCTCCGTATACTATTTGTAAATAGGGATGTTCGTGAGGTAAGGGATATGGCAGCACCCCCGGCTTGGCGCTGTCGCGCGGCCCGTTGGTCCTTCCGATCTTGAAGCCGCGATCCAACAGTCACGCGCGATGCTTGACCTGCCCGAGAACTGGGATGACGACGGGGGCAGTAGAATCGACGCGGCGACCTGGGAGCGCGTGACATCATTCCTGCGCGATAATACGCTCCATCTGTGGAGTGAGGAGCATGTCTACGCCGGCGCCCCCATCATTTTCCCGGTCGGCGACGGCAGCATCGACATCCATTGGAGAGACGAGCGACGTCAACTGCTGATCAATGTGCCCGCAGCCGGTGATGAACCCATCGAGTTCTACGGCGACGATCGAGGGCGGACGGTGGTCAAGGGCATCGTAGATCCATCCGTGTCTACACGCTGGCTCTTCGCGTGGCTGACGACGTAGACACTCCTTGGCTGGCCGTAGTCTCTGCATGGGCAGCCACGACCTCACCCTTCGGCTCGTACGTTATCGTCAGGTTTAGGCCAAGCGCGTCGCCGATTCGCTTCAGGGTCCCGACTCTGGTGGGATAGCGTCCACTTTCCATGCGCGAGATCTGACTGTGGCTCGTCCCAACCCGCGCAGCTAATTCTTGCTGCGATAGACCGTGAGAGGTGCGATAGTGGACGATTTGCCGGGCGATGTGTCGCTCGGTTGCCGTCTCCTCCCATATGCGCCTGAACTCCTCATCCTCGGCCAAGTCCTCGGCTAGAGCATCGTCCGTAAACTGCCCGATGGGACTCACCCAGGGACTGTCAATCTCACCCTCTTGCGTCATCTCGGTTATCTTCCTCATCTCGCTCTCACCCTTCAGTATGTACAGTCATGTCTCATTCTGATACTGTTACTGTATCATTACTGATACAGTAGCGCAATCATCTCTCAGGTGATTTTTCGATCTAATCGATGCGGCGCCGCGCGGGCACGATACGGCCTATTCACCATCACGGCGTGAGGTAGAACGCTTGGGGCGTGGAAGCGCGTCCTGCCCGATTGCGCGCGGTGGGACGCGCGGTTGAGCGTTCATGCGCGCTTCGAAATCATCCCAGTATCGCTGGGCGACAGCAATGTCTTGTGCGGGAATGAGCCTGCCCCCTTTAACGAGCGCATGGAGCAAGAGAATGATGTTGCCTGAACGCCGATAGAGGATGCGAAAATGCGTGCCTCCGTAGTGACACCGCAGGTCCCGCAAGTGGTCGGCCACCTGGGATGTAACCGGAAATGCGGGTGGAGGGCTGTTGTCCGGTAGCCCGTCGAGTAACTGAATGGCTTGACGAATAGACACACGCTCGCGCGCGTTACGACCCTGAATGAAATCTTTCACCGGTTGATCTCCAGCGGCGGTGCGGTAGTAGGCTGTCCGGGTGGGCATTGGCAGTCCTTTCAAGTTCATCGTACATATCGGCTACGTAGTAATCATAGCTATCGTGTACAATGGGACGGATGTGCCAGAGCAAGAGGGAGGGTGTCGTGGGCGGAGGGCAGCGGTACGAGGGGCGCCTGGAGCTGACCTGGACCAACAAGCAGGAGCGCCTGCTCGCGCGCGACGACGGCCGCTACGCCCGCGCGCCCGCCCGCCGACTACCGCGTCGCCGAGGTTCGCCTCCTGCGCGACGCGGGCCGCGCCGGGCGCGCGGGCGCGCGACAACCTGCTGATCCGCGGCGACGCCCTGAACGCCCTGCACAGCCTGGCCGAGCTGCCTGAGTTCGCGCGCGAATACCTGGGCAAGGTCAAGCTCGCCTACCTCGACCCGCCCTTCAATACGCAGCAGTCCTTCCTGCACTACGACGACGCCCTCGAACACTCCGTCTGGCTGACTATGCTGCGCGACCGCCTGCTGCAGGTCAAGGCGCTGCTCTCCGACGACGGCTCGGTGTGGGTCCACTGCGATGACAGCGAGATGGCCTACCTCAAGGTGGCGATGGACGAGATATTTGGGCGCAAAGCTAACACGGGCTAGCTGCATCGAGAGATCCGGGGGAGGATGACGCCTGCTGTATGGGTCCCTCGTCGCCGGTAGGAGGGTTGTAGAATACAAATAGGGGGACGGCGTCTGTGCCGCCTCCGTTCTATCTCGTGTGGTTCGCGTGGAGGGCTTATGGACCAAGAGGCCATCATCCAGTACATCACGGACACGTTTACGGGTATTGAGGTTCTTAGACCAACCGACGGTCCTGGGGCCGGCGACACCTTCGTCTTCTATGACCCCCAGCACAACCTTGACCCGGCGCACCGCCAGCCCTTCGCCACCATCGTCACCAAAGACTACGGCGGCTTTGACGATGCCTCACATCTGAATCGCCCGGATGTGTTTCGGCTCAACATCGGCGTGAGCAGGGACACCTTTCGCGCTCTCTTTGGCCCTGCGTCCAGTGCGGAGAGTGATCAGAGCACCGCCTATGACTTCGCCGCCCTGGACCGGCTGATGCCCCATCCGGTGTACGCGCCGCAGTCGTTTGTGTGCGTGCTCAACCCAAGCCCGGACACCTTCGCAGCCGTCAGGCCCTTGCTGGCCGACGCCTACGGCAGAGTCGCCGCCCGGCATGCCCGCCGTCAGGCCACTCCCGACTGAGCACAGGTACATAATAGTAGGGGGGAGGATGCCGGTTGATCTCACGATCAACCGGCATCCTCCCCCTGTGTGCCCACTATATAAAAAGCCGCTCTACCGGACGGCGACGGGCTCCTGCGCCGGGCTGCCGCTCACGGCGACGCCGATGCCCTCGGCGATGCGCCGGCCGTAGTCGGCGTCGCACCGCGTGAAGTGCTCGACCATGCGCTCCTGGATGTCCTTGTTGCACTGCTTGAGCGCGCCCACCAGGTTATTGATTAGGTCGTCGCGCTCCCAATCCTCGAAGGAGCGGTAGCGCTCACCGGCCTGCTTGTAGTCGTTGGTCCGCTCGATGGTCTGGCGGACCAGGTTCCCCGCGATATAGGGCGTGTGCGGCAGCCCCGCCGGCGCTGCCTCGGCCAGGCCGCTGCGGCTGCTTGGCTCGTAGTTGACGTGGGGGTTCTCGCCCTCTTTGATGGCGTCCACGTAGTACGTCATCGCGCCGTCGCGCTGGTTCGTCGCCGTATGTGTCTTGGGCCGGTTGATTGGCAGTTGCAAGTAGTTCGGCCCCACGCGGTAGCGCTGCGTGTCCGAGTACGAGAGCGTGCGGCCCTGTAGCATCTTGTCGTCCGAGAAGTCGAGACCGTCGACCAGCACGCCCGTGCCGAAGGCGGCCTGCTCAACCTCGGCGAAGTAGTTCTCGGGGTTCTTGTTGAGGACCATACGCCCTACTGGCCGCATCGGGAACTGACTTTCGGGCCAGAGCTTGGTGTCGTCGAGCGGGTCGAAGTCGAGCTCGGGGTGCTCGCCGTCCGGCATGATCTGGACGCGCATCTCCCACTCCGGGTAGTCGCCGCGCTCGATGGCCTCGTAGAGGTCCTGCGTGGCGTGGAGGAAGTTCTTGCCCTGTAGCTCGGCGGCCTGCGCCTGCGTGAGGTTCTTGACGCCCTGCTTGGGGACCCAGTGGTATTTGATCAGGACCGCCTCGCCGGCCTTATTGACCCACTTGTAGGTATTGACGCCCGAGCCCTCCATGTGGCGATAGTCGGCCGCGATGCCCCAGGGGCTGAACAGCCAGGTGATCATGTGCATTGTCTCGGGCGTGTACTGCACAAAGTCGAACTGCCGGTTGGGGTCCTGACGGTTGAACACGGGGTCGGGCTTCCAGGAATGCACGAAGTCGGGGAACTTGATGGCGTCGCGAATGAAGAATACCTTGAGGTTGTTGCCCACGAGGTCCCAGTTGCCGTCCTCGGTGTAGAACTTGACGGCGAAGCCGCGTGGGTCGCGCAGCGTTTCGGGTGAGTGGCCGCCATGGGTCACGGTGGAGAAACGCACGAAGACGGGCGTGCGCTTGCCCTTTTCCTGGAACAGCTTGGCCCGCGTGTACGTGCTGATCGGCTCGTCGCCTACCGTTCCGTAGGCCTCGAAATAGCCATGGGCGCCCGCGCCACGCGCGTGGACGACGCGCTCAGGGATGCGCTCGCGGTCGAAGTGGCTGATCTTCTCGATGAAGTGATAGTTCTCCAGCGTCGTGGGGCCGCGATCGCCCACGGTGCGCAGGTTCTTGTTGTCGTAGACCGGCTGGCCCTGGCGCGTTGTCAGCGTCGGCTGCTGGCTGTTTGGCTGGGTGGACTGATTGTCGCTCATGCTCTCTCCTTATCTCCCTTTATTTAGTCAGGCTCTCTCGTCCCGCGCCCACGGCAGCCCATCTTAACTGGGGAGCCATGGCTGTATCACACAGGGCGAGTACGTACAGTATAGTGGAGCAAAGCGCGTGCCAGCGAACGCCCTACTTGGGCGTGGCGGGTCGTGGTAGACTGGGTACATAGCAACGCGCTGGAGGTCATGATGGTACTGAGGATGAGTGAAGCCGCGATGGATGAAATCGCGCGATTCTACATAATCAGAGACACCGATAACAGTTCATCCCCAAAGGTGGCTCCGTTTATTGAGCGTAATCCGGCCCTCATCGACGTTTTATTGGACGCGCGCGACACACTGCAACGCATCTTCCCCGGCTCCTCTTACACCCTTACAGCCTATCCGGAAAGTAGGTGGGCATGGCGGAGTTTGCGATACACAATGAGGACGGCGGCGAGGTGCACCAAGCCGAGGTAGTTGTCCGCCTTCTTCTCCCAACGGATGAGCAGGCGGCG
>JAABUV010004786.1_pt1 | contig 15862 bp, 10 predicted proteins | sample 5559971 | NCBI WGS metagenome assembly JAABUV01 (sample SAMN10711881, study PRJNA513362) | rock metagenome | isolation source: Antarctica rocks | place: Antarctica: Victoria Land, Knobhead nord | collected 2015-12-19
CGAGGGTGTCATCGAGGTAGATCCGGCACATGAGCAGCGCCTTGGCGTCGTAGGCGCTCGCGCCCACCGAAGAGGTAGTTGTTCTGCGGGCTGAGCTGCGCCTCGACCGCGAAGGGCGTCTGCTGCGCGTCGAGCCGCTTGGTCTCCTTGTTGTCTGCGCCGTAGCGCACGTCGGCCTTGCCCTTCGTCGCCGAGAACACCTCGAAGCGGACCTTCTTGGGATCCTTGAGGACGGCCGCCTGACCCGGGGAAGGGGCAACGGGGGAGGCCGGCGGTCCGGCGGTGGTCGGCGCCGAAGCGGTGGGACGGGAGGTCGCCGTCCTCGGCGGCACGGTCGACCTCGTCGGCGCCGACGACCGCGCAGACGTGGTGCGCGAGCTGGGCTTGGGGCTGTCCGCCTGGGGCGCGATCACCTTGATGCCGAAGACCGCCACAAGGATGAGGATGATGACTGCGGGGAGCGCGGCCCACCACCACTTGAACCCGCCCTGACCCGGGCCGATCGGCCCTCCGGGGCCCTCAGGTCGGGGACCGCCCGGGCCGGCATACGGAGGTCCACCGGCCTGTCCCTGCCACGGTTGCTGCCCGCCGCCGAAGGCCTGCTGGCCGAAGTGACCCTGGCCCCCCTGCGGCCCGAACTGACCCGGGGAACTCTGCGGCCCGAACTGACCCGGGGAACCCTGGGGTCCGAACCCACCGGACTGGCCCTGCGGACGGAACTGTCCCCCCTGCTGCGGCGGAGCGCCGAACCCACCGGACTGGCCCGGCTGGCCCGGTCGAGCGAACTGCCCCTGCTGGCCCGACTGCCCCTGCTGGCCCGACTGCCCCTGCCACGGCAGCTCCGGACCCGGCGGGGTCGGCCCCGGGGGACCGCTCGGCGGCGCAAAGAACTGGCGGGGCGGGGGCAGCGGCGCCGGAGGAGCCGGCGGGGCCGGGCGCTCCGACTCGCCGTCGGCCGCAGTGGGGTCGGAGTTGAGCACGTCGTCGTGCCGCTCCCGCTCCGACTCGGTCGAGGAGCCCGGAGGCTGGTCGGACGGAGCGGTCGGGTCATTCGGAAGATCGGTCACGACAGGTCCCCTCGTCAACGCGGCACGACGTCCGAAACTATCTCACGCTGCGCGCGGCGTGGGCCGCTCCGGATCGGCTGGCGTCCACATCGATAGACGCGCGTTTCGGCATCCGGCCTCGCATCGCGTATCCTGGGCACAGGTCATGAGTGTCAGCGTCAAGCCCCGGCTCGCTGACCGGCAACCCTCCAACCGCGGTGGGGTGCCCCGGGTGAGGACCTGGCCGCGAGCCACCCGGCTCACGGCAAGCGCGGAGCCTCGGCTCCCGCACCGTCCACACCGGTGCGCCCACGCACGTGGGGGAAACGGTGGCGACGGACACACGGCATACCGACGAGCAAGGAAACCACCATGAGCGAGACCCCGAACTGGTCCTTCGAGACCCGACAGATCCACGCCGGACAGGAGCCGGACCCGGCGACCGGTGCCCGCGCCCTGCCGATCTACCAGACCACCTCGTATGTCTTCAAGAACACCGAGCACGCCGCGAACCTCTTTGCCCTCAAGGAGTTCGGCAACATCTACACGCGGATCATGAACCCGACGCAGGATGCCGTCGAGCAGCGCGTCGCCTCGCTGGAGGGCGGCGTCGGGGCGCTGCTCGTGTCGTCCGGGCAGGCCGCCACGACCCTCGCCATCCTCAACGTCGCCGAGGCGGGCGACCACGTCGTGGCGAGCCCATCGCTCTACGGCGGGACCGTCAACCTCCTGAAGTACACGCTGCCGAAGCTCGGCCTCGAGGTGACCTTCGTCGAGGACCCCAAGGACGTCGACTCGTGGCGGGCGGCGGTGCGGCCGAACACCAAGCTCTTCTTCGGCGAGACCATCGCCAACCCGAAGTCCGAGATCCTCGACATCGAGGCCGTCGCGGGCGTGGCCCACGCAGCGGGCGTGCCGCTCATCGTGGACAACACGATCGCGACGCCCTATCTGCTGCGGCCGCTCGAGTGGGGCGCCGACGTCGTGGTCCACTCGGCGACGAAGTACCTCGGCGGCCACGGCACGTCGATCGCCGGGGTCATCGTGGACGGCGGGAAGTTCGACTTCGCCCAGGACCCAGAGAAGTTCCGCAACTACAACACCCCCGACGAGAGCTACCACGGGCTCGTCTTCGCCCGCGACCTCGGCGTCGGCAGCCCGCTCGGGGCGAACCTGGCCTTCATCCTCAAGGCCCGCGTCCAGCTGCTGCGCGACCTCGGTGCGGCGATCTCGCCGTTCAACGCCTTCCTCATCGGCCAGGGCATCGAGACGCTGAGCCTCCGGATCGAGCGTCACCTCGAGAACACCCACAAGGTCGCGTCCTTCCTCCAGGGCCACGCCCAGGTCGAGAAGGTGGTCTGGGCCTCCCTCGAGGGGGACCCGAACCACGCGCTGGCCCGCAAGTACACCCCGAGGGGCGCGGGCGCGGTGCTTGCCTTCGAGATCGCCGGTGGCGTCGCGGCGGGCAAGCGCTTCGTCGAGGGGCTGAGGCTGCACAGCCACGTCGCCAACATCGGTGACGTGCGCTCGCTGGCCATCCACCCGGCCTCGACGACCCACTCGCAGGGCCCCGAGGAGAACCGGGTGGCGGCGGGCGTCACCCCGGGCCTGGTGCGCCTCGCCGTCGGCATCGAGCACATCGACGACATCCTGGCCGACCTCGAGCAGGGCTTCGCCGCGGCCAAGGTGGACTGACCCGGGCCGGCGAGCACCCGGCATACCACTCCGGTGTGCCGGACTGCTCACCCAGCACACGCTCGTGCGCCCAGCACACCGTATGCCGTGCGCTGGGCGCAGCGACGTGGGCTGAGCCTGCGCTACTCAGCGCGCCGGGACCGGGCGATGGCCTGACGGATCGCGCGCAGAATGCGCTCGGGGTGCTCGAGGTCGGCCCACCTCACCCGGAACATCTCGTAGCCGAGAGCACGCAGCCGGTCCTCGCGGCGCTTCTCGGCCACGAGGTCGTCCGCGCCGGCGTACCTCACCAGGCCGTCGAACTCGACGAGCACCATCGTGCCGTCGACGACGAAGTCTGCCCGCCACATGACGGAGCCGTCCTCGACCGGGTGCTGCGGTGTGACGTGGAGTCCGCCGTCGAGCATGATCCGGCGCAGCAGCGTCTCACCCGGCGACTCGGTCCTGGCGTCGGCCAGCGCGAGGATCCGCCGGACCGCCGCACTGTGCGGGTGCCTCGTGAAGCGCGCGACCGACCGCTCGATGTCGTCGGCCGTGACGAGCGCCCGATGGAGCGCGGCGTCGGCGGCGACCAGGGCGTCGAGAGGTCCGTTGAGCTGGCCGGTCTGGACGATCACCTGGGCCAGCGTCGGGGCCGTCGACCTGGGGGTGGATCACGCCTCCGGTCCGGTGGCGCGACGCGGTGTCGGCCAGCCGAGTCAGGTGGACGCAGGCGAGGTCCGCTTTGAGGGTCGGCAGACCGCGCAGGATCAGGAGCGAGTGGTGGCTCGGACAGACCCCCTTCCGAGGTGGCGCACCAGCGCCGTGGTGCGCAGCCGGTGGCCAGTCGCGTCGTCCACCGGCCGCTCGACCGAGTACCAGCCGCGCAGCAGCCAGTGGCACTCTCCCGACGCCGGAGCCGGCGCAGCTCCGAGCCGTCAATGCCCGCAGCCGCGGCGTCGGCGGCGCGAAAGATCCCGTCGCGGCAGAGGGTGCGCTGGTCCATGGCCACCATGCGAGTCCCGGGGTCCTTGGCGTCGAGACCTATCCTGAAGCCCATGTCCCCGGAGCACGCCGAACGCCCCGAGCGTGCCCGGACCCCGCGCCGCCGGAAGCACCGGAAGCCGCAGAAGCCCCGGGAACCGCAGAAGCCGCAGAAGCCGCAGACTGGCGGGCTCCGTCCGCCGGGCGACCCCGCCGTCGAGGCGGCCCGGATCGAGCGCCGCCGCCCCCTCGTCCCGACAGTCGTCTACCCCCAGGAGCTGCCCGTCGTGCAGCGCCGGGACGACATCGCCGCCGCCATCCGGGACCACCAGGTCGTCGTCATCGCGGGAGAGACCGGCTCGGGCAAGACGACCCAGATTCCCAAGATCTGCCTCGAACTCGGTCGCGGCGTCGCCGGGATGATCGGGCACACCCAGCCTCGCCGCATCGCGGCCCGCTCGGTCGCCGAGCGGATCGCCGAAGAGCTCGGCGTCGAGCTCGGCCGGGCCATCGGCTACCAGGTGCGCTTCACCGACCACTCCAGCCGGGAGACCCTCGTCAAGGTCATGACGGACGGCATCCTGCTCGCCGAGATGCAGCGCGACCGCGACCTGCGCCGCTACGACACGATCATCCTCGACGAGGCCCATGAGCGCAGCCTCAACATCGACTTCATCCTCGGCTACCTCCGCCAGCTCCTTCCACGCCGGCCCGACCTCAAGGTCATCATCACCTCGGCGACGATCGACCCGCAGCGGTTTGCGGAGCACTTCGGGGTCGACGGGACGCCGGCCCCGGTCGTCGAGGTCTCCGGGCGCACCTACCCTGTCGAGGTCCGCTACCGGCCCCTCTTCGGCGAGGCCCCCGACGACGAGCGCGACCAGGTCACCGGTATCACCGAGGCCGTCGAGGAGCTCTGGACCGAGAACCGCGAGGGAGACATTCTGGTGTTCCTGTCCGGTGAGCGAGAGATCCGGGACGCGGCCGACGCCCTCGGCGCCCTCGACCTCCCGCAGACCGAGGTCCTCCCGCTCTTCGGCCGGCTCTCCGCGGCGGAACAGCACCGCGTCTTCTCCCGGGCTCGTGGACGCCGGGTCGTGCTGTCCACCAACGTCGCTGAGACCTCGTTGACCGTGCCGGGGATCCGCTACGTCATCGACACCGGCACGGCCCGGATCTCGCGCTACAGCCAGCGCACGAAGGTCCAGCGCCTGCCGATCGAACCGATCAGTCGGGCGAGTGCCGACCAGCGCGCCGGCCGGTGCGGCCGGGTCGCCGACGGCATCTGCATCCGGCTCTACTCCGAGGAGGACTACGGCGCCCGACCGGAGTTCACCGACCCCGAGATCCTGCGGACCAACCTCGCCTCGGTCATCTTGGCGATGACGACACTCGACCTCGGCGACGTCGCGCGGTTCCCCTTCGTCGACCCGCCCGACCCGCGCCAGATCAGCGACGGGGTCCGCCTCCTCGAGGAGCTCCGCGCCTTCGACCAGGAGCCCCGGCCCGGCTCGACCGGTCAGCCCGGCGGCGACACCCACGACGACGAGGCTTCCAGCGACCCGAGCGGCCAGCCCGCCGGCGGAGACGGTGACCGACGCGGGCGTGGTGATGGCCACCGACGCAGGCTCACGGCATACGGGAGGAAGATCGCCCTGCTGCCGGTGGACCCGCGTCTGGCCCGCATGGTCATCGAGGCCGACGAGCAGGGGTGTCTGCGCGAGGTGCTCGTCATCGTCGCGGCCATGAGCATCCAGGACCCGCGCGAACGGCCGCTCGAGAAGCAAGAGCTGGCCAACTCGGCGCACAAGCGGTTTGCCCACGAGCACTCCGACTTCGCCGCCTTTCTCAACCTCTGGACCTATCTGACCGAACAGCAGGAACTGTTGTCCGGCAGCGCTTTTCGCCGGATGTGCAAGGCGGAGTTCCTGCACTACCTGCGGATCCGGGAGTGGCAGGACCTGCATCAGCAGCTCCGACAGGCGTGCAAGCAGGCCGGGTTCGACTCGAGCCGCGGCACGGGGTCGGATACCGTGGACCACGACGCGATCCACCGCGCGCTACTGTCTGGCCTGCTGTCCCACGTCGGCGTCCGTGACGAGGTCAGGCGGGACTACCTCGGCGCCCGGGGGGCCCACTTCGGCATCTCGCCCGGCTCGAGCCTCTTCCGCAAGCAGCCGCAGGTCGTCATGGCCGGGGAGCTCGTCGAGACGGGCCGCCTCTGGGCAAGGACGACCGCCCGGATCGACCCGCTCTGGGCCGAGCAGCTCGGAGCGCACCTCGTCAAGCGCTCCTACTCCGAGCCGCGCTGGTCGGCGAAGCAGGGGAGCGCCGTCGCGACCGAGCGGGTCACCCTCTATGGCGTGCCGCTCGTCGTGGCACGGACGGTCGGGTATGCCGCGGTGAACCCCGAGGAGGCGCGTGACCTCTTCATCCGCCGGGCGCTCGTCGAGGGCGACTGGACGACCCACCACCGCTTCTTCCACGACAACGCCGAGCTCGTCACCAGGCTGTCCGAGCTCGAGGCCCGCACCCGACGCCGGGACATCCTCGTCGACGACGAGACCCTGGTCCGGTTCTACGACTCGCGGATGCCGGCAGACGTCGTGTCCGCCCGGCACTTCGACTCGTGGTGGAAGAAGGAGTCGCGCCGCCAGCCGCAGCTCCTGACCTTCACCGAGGACCTCCTCGTCAGCGACAGTGCCGGGCCGGTCAACCGGGACGACTACCCCTCGACATGGCGCCAGGGCGACCTCGAGCTGCCCGTGACCTACCACTTCGAGCCGGGGACGGCGGACGACGGCGTCACCGTCCACGTCCCGGTCGAGGTGCTCAACCGGGTCGCCGTCGACGGCTTCGACTGGCAGGTCCCCGGCCTGCGGGAGCAGCTCGCCACGGCGCTGATCCGCTCCCTCCCGAAGGGGACCCGTCGCCTCCTCGTCCCGGCACCGGAGCATGCGGCGGCGGCCACCCGCGAGCTGGCGGCACGAGGTCTCGGCCCGGCGGACGGCCGGCTCACGAGCGTCCTGGCGGGCGTCCTGCGGGCGACGCACGGTGTGGTGCTCAGCCCGCAGGACTGGGACCTCGACCGGGTGCCGCCGCACCTGCGGATCACCTTCGCCGTGGAGGACCAGAGCGGTCGCGCGCTCGTCAAGGGCCACGACCTGGACGCGCTCCGCGACGCCGCGGCCCCCCAGGTGCGTCAGCAGGTGGCTCGGGCGGGCGCCGCGGTCGAGCGAACAGGTCTGCGGGAGTGGACGATCGGTGATGTCCCGCTCGACTTCACCTCGACGTCGCCGGGTGGCCGCAGCGTGCACGGCTTCCCGGCCCTCGTCGACGACGGCGGATCGGTCTCGTTGCGGATCCTCCCGACCCGCGCGGAGGCGACGGCCGAGCACCGGGTCGGCGTCCGTCGCCTGCTCGTCCTCGGCACCGTGCCACCGTGGAAGCAGGTGCTCTCCCGGCTGAGCAACACCCAGAAGCTCGCGCTGAGCCACAACCCGCACGGATCGGTGCCGAAGCTCCTCGAGGACTGCCTCGCCTGCGCCGTCGACGTCATTGCCGCAGAACGGATCCGGCACGAGGTCCGCACCCCCGAGGACTTCGCCGCCGCCCTCTCCGCCGTCCGGACACACGTTGCGGCGAAGGTCGTGCAGGTCGTCGGTCTCGTCGATCAGGTCCTCGCCCGGCACCTCGAGATCGTCCGCAAGCTCGACTCCACGACGGCGCCGGCGCTGGTCCCTCTCGTCGCCGACATCCGGTCCCAGCTCGCTGAGCTGATCCGGCCGCGTTTCGTCGCGGACACGGGGTTCGGCCGGCTGGGCGACCTCGACCGCTACCTGCGGGGCGTCCTGCACCGACTCGACCGCGCCCCGGCGGACCTGCACAAGGACGCCGTCTCGACCGAGCAGGTCGCCGTCGTCGAGGCCGCGTATGCCGGGTTGCTGGTCTCCTTGCGCCCCGCCCAGCGGGCGAGCGAGGAGGTCGTCAGCATCGGGTGGATGCTGGAGGAGCTGAGGGTATCGCTGTTCGCGCAGACGCTCGGCACGGCATACCCCGTCTCCGCGAAGCGGATCCGACGCGCCGTCGACGCGGTCGAGCGGGCCTGACATGAGGGTGGTGACCGGTGCTGCCGGTGGGACGATGAACTCCGGATCGAGACGTCCGGCCCGGAATCCCTGACGTTCCGACGGCGTTGTGAAAGACAGAGGGAGGATCGCTGCCCTCGACAGACACGTTTCCGAGGACGAGGAGGGCTCCACCGTGCAGGACCCATCGGCGCTCTACCGTTTCGAGACGGACACCAACCCCGCGTCAGCGCGTGCGTCGGTGATGGTGGTTTCCCTGGGGGGTTTCATCGACGCCGGACGCACCCAGCACGTGCTCACGAACCACCTTCTCGAGGCCCACGACCACACCGTCGTGGCCTCCTTCGACATCGACCAGCTGCTCGACTATCGGGGCCGGCGACCGTTGATGACCTTCGACCGGGACCGCTGGACGAGCTATGACGACCCGTCGCTGCTGCTCTACCGCGTCCTGGACAAGGACGACCACCCCTTCCTGCTCCTGGCCGGTGCCGAGCCGGACTACCAGTGGGAGCGCGTCGTCGAGGCCATCACCGGCCTGATCCGCATCCTCGGGGTCGAGCTGACGGTCAGCGTCCACGGCATCCCCATGGCCGTGCCGCACACGCGTCCGCTCGGGCTGACGGCCCACGCGACCGACCCCCGGCTCATCAGCGACCACCAGTCCGTGTTCGGCGCCGTGCAGGTTCCCGGCAGCCTGAGCTCGCTTCTGGAGCTGCGGCTCGGTGAGAGCAGCCGCGACGCCGTCGGGTTCTCGGTGCATGTCCCGCACTACCTGGCGCAGGCCGAGTTCGCCGACGCCGCGGTGGCCGGTCTGGGCGCCGTCGCCGCCGCGACCGGCCTCAACCTCGACTCCGCCGACCTCGCGGCCGCGGCCGGACTCAACCGCGCCGAGATCAACAGCGAGATCGAGGGCTCTGACGAGGTGGCCCACGTCGTTGAGGCGCTCGAGCGCCAGTACGACACCTTCATGGAGGGGCTCGAGCGCCCCAGTCTCCTGGCAACCGAGATCTCCGAGCTGCCGTCGGCCGACGAGATCGGCGCCGAGCTCGAGGCCTTCCTCAAGGACGTCGCCGAGGACACCGACGCGGGTCCCGACACGCCGCCCGTCCCGGGCGACCAGCCCTCGACCTGAGGTCGGGCCGGCCCACCGCCCCCGCGGCGGGCCGGCAAACCGCCCCGCGTCGGGCCGGCCCACCGCCCCGCGTCGGAGGCGGCCCACCGCCGCGCGTCGGGGGCGGCCGACCGCTCAGCCCTTCGCCTGCGACCAGCGCCGGATGATGCTCGTGTCGGCGACGAAGCGCACCCGGTCGGTGCCCGCCCACCGGCGGGCACTGTCGTCGAGCGCGGCGAGGACCAGACCCTCGACCTCGGCCGCCGTCCCTTCCTGCGTGTGGACGAGCAGCTCGTCGTGCAGGCAGAGCACGATCCGGGCACCCAGCGGGGCCACCGCGTGCCGCACCGTCGCCGCCCACGCCTTGAACAGCTCTGCGGCGGAGCCCTGGACGACCGCGTTGCGGGCGAACCTGCCGCGAGCCGAGTCGGCGGACTGGGCGTTGCTCTCCTCGGCCGGGGACGCCATCGCGCCGCCTGCTGCCGGCAGCGCGTCGAAAGGGATCCGCCGTCCGCCGAACGTCCGCAGGGGCCGCCGCTGCTGCCCCGCGGCATACGCGTCGTCCAGCAGCCGCATCGCCACGGGATAGGCCCGTTCGAGGTCCTTGAGCGCCTCACCCGCCGCGCCCGAGCGCTGTCCGTACATCGCCGCGAGGACGGCCACCTTGGCGATCGCCCGGTCGATGCCGAGCTTGGCAGCCACCGGGGCGTAGAGGTCGTCGGCGCGGGTCGCCTCGGCGAAAGCCCGGTCGCCGGAGACGACGGCCAGCACCCGCGGCTCGATCTGGCCGAGGTCGGCCCGGACGAAGACATGCCCGGGCTGCGCGGCGATGGCCGGTCGCAGGGGAGCCGGCAGGTTGTGCAGGCCGTTCTGGGCCGTCATCCGCCCCGCAGCACCATCGCAGGCGGTCCAGCCGCCACGCAGCCGGTCGTCGGGGCCCACGTGCTCGTCGAGCCACCGGTAGCCGTAGGTCGTCGCGATCCGTTCGTCCTTGCGCCACTGGAGCAGGGCCTCGACGAGGGGGTGGGTCGCCCGGAACGGCTCGAGCACCCACGCCCGGGTGTAGGGCACCTGCACGCCGACGGCGGCGAGCAGCTCCTTGACCTGCAAGGGGTTTCGCAGGTCCGTGCTCTCGCGACCCGGCGCGTGGGCCAGGACGACGCGGTCGCGTCCAGCCCGGATGGCGGCGGTCTCGGCCTCGGTGTGCGGCCTCGGGCCGGCGGAGCGCGCGATGAGCTCCTCGGCGACCGCCCGGTCGACGGGCAGCCCGTGCTGCTCGAGCTCGACGCACAAGGCCGCAGCAGCAGACTCGGAGTATGCCGTGCGCACGGCTCGCGGACCGGCCTCCGCGAGGGCTGCCTCCTGTCGACGGCCGACGCCGAGGAGGAGGTCGGCGAGCCGGCGCAGGCGCACCTCGCCCACCGCCCAGGAGCCGTCGAAGGCCTCGAACCGGAGGTGCCCGTCGCGGCGGACCGGGGAGTCGGGGTCGTCCGGCGAGTCCCCCGCGTCGGCGAAGAAGTCGAAGAGGTCCCCGCTCGGGCGCGTCGGCAGCCCGGCCGGGTCGAGGCCCTCGAGGCTGGCCCAGACTTGCGGCATCCCGGCCACCCAGCCGCCGTGGATGATCCGGTGGACCTCGGCGACGTCCCAGCACCGGGTCACGGCCACGCCGGCTGCCGCGACGGCTCCCAGCGCGGACCTCGCGCTCGTGACGAGCCACCGCGGCTGGTCGCGCTCCTCGAGCAGACGCACCATCGGGACGACCTCGGCGATGGTCCCGACCACGGCGCTGCCCCCGGAGCCGACGACAGCTTGGGCGCCGCCGATCACGAGGGGGAGCATGGGTCCATCCAACCCGACGCCACCGACGCGGCACGCGGGCGGCGGCGCCACCGACCGCCATCGTGGGGTTGCGCCCCGCGTGGCGCGCCGCCAGGTGGGGTACGGTCGACGGCGGAACAGTCCGGCTGCCGCCGGCAACGAATGGAGAACACCATGGGCATCTTCGGTTTCGGCGAGGACGACAAGAAGGGCTCGACGCCGAACAGCGCCCTTGAGCGCGCCGGCGCGGTGGCCGAGCCGAGCGGCCTGACCGGCATGGCGACCAACCTCGTCGAGCGCCTCCTCGACACGGGGATCGAGGGTCGCGGCCCGTTCGCATCGGCTCAGCAGGTCGCCGACTCCGCCCTGAGGCACTCGCGCGACGCCGACGCGGCGATCGAGCGGGTCGTGCGCTCGCACCTGGCCTACGGCGGCGCAGGCGGGTTCGTCACCGGGCTCGGCGGGTTCGTCACCATGCCCGTCGCGCTGCCGGCCAACGTCGTGGAGTTCTACCTGGTCGCTACCCGGATGACTGCCGCCGTCGCCGCCCTGCGGGGGTATGACATCCGCCAAGGCCAGATCCGCACCGCCGTGCTGCTCACCCTTGTCGGTGCCGACGCCGACGACCTGCTCAAGAAGGCCGGCATCGTGGCGACCGGGAGCCGTCTGACCAACCTCGCGGCCCAGCGGCTGCCAGGCCCGGCCCTCATGGTCGTCAACAAGGCGATCGGGTTCCGGCTGCTGTCACAGGTTGGCCGTTCGACGTTCGCCCGCTTCGGGAAGGCCCTCCCGCTGGTCGGTGGGGTGGTCGGAGCTGGGCTCGACGTGTACCTTCTCCGGCGGATCGCCGACAACGCCCGGAGGGAGTTCCCCCGCAACCCCACCCCGGCGATCGGTCCGAACCCAGCGGCTTGACGGCAGCGTCGGGCTGCTCCGGCGCTGCCGTCGCCGGCGCCGCCGTGCCCCCGTCCGGGGGCGCCGGAGGCCGCCCTGCACAGGGCCCCATCGGCTCGTCCCACGATCCACAGTTCCGCACGCGGAGATGGTGGGGCGGTCCGGCCCGGTCCCACGATCGGGGCATGACATCGACGATCCGCCTGCGTGGCCCCGCGGACATCATCACCGTTCTTCCCTACCACCTCGGCTACCGCCCGAGCGACTCGCTCGTCGTGGTCTGCCTCGAGGGCAGCCGCCTGACGATGGTCGGCCGGCTCGACCTGCCGCCCCCGGGCGCCGACCCGTGGGTGGCCGTCGAGGAGCTGCTGCCCCGCGTCCTCGAGGAGGAGCCTGACCGCGTGGTCCTCGTCGGTTTCGAGACCGACAGGGACCGCGCCGACGGTCTCAGCGCAGCCATGCGTGATGCCCTCCTCGACGAGGGCATCCAGGTGGCCGACCGGCTCGTCGTGCGGGGGAAGCAGTGGTGGTCCCTCGACTGCACCGGAGGGTGCTGTCCTGCCGACGGTCAGCCGGTGCCCGGTGACGAGGAGGTGCCGGCCGTCGCGGACTATGTCCTCCTCGGCCGACGCCCTGCAGCCAGCCGGGCGGAGCTGCACACCCGCCTGGCTCCCCGCGAGGAGCCTGCGACGGCCGGCCGGTGCGCCGAGCTCGCCGAGGACCTCGACGCCGCCCTGGGTGGTGGCGGAGCTGACCTGACGACGGCCCGGCGAGCGGCTCTGGACACCTGGGGTGAGCTCCTGGACGTCTCCGCCGACATCCCGCCGATCGCGCTCGGCGACGAGGCATGGGCTCGCCTGACCGTGTCACTGCGCGACGTGACCCTGCGCGACCTCGTGATCGCCTGGGCGTGCCCGGGGACCCTGGGTCTCGAGGTCTTCGACCCCTGCCTGATTGACCTGGCGGACCGCCACCTCCCGCCGCACGGCGACGATGCCGCGCAACCTCCCGGTGAGCTGGTCCGGGGCCATGACCGGCTCACCGAGCGGCTGGCCGAGCTCCGCCGCAGGTCCCCGGTCGAGCTGTCACCCGGACCGCTCACCGTCCTCGCCAGCTTCACGTGGTGGCTCGGGGACGGCGCGTTGACCCGGGTCGCCCTCGATCGGGCACTCGCCGTCGACCCGGGCTATCGGCTCGCCCGCCTCCTCGAACGAATGGTCGACCTCGCGATCAGGCCCCGGCGGGCGGCCTGAGGCCGGATGGCGTCGTCCAGCACGTGGACAGCTTGGTACTGACCCGTGGGCACCCTTCGCTATAGTGGGTGCAGGTCACGAGCTCCAGCGCACAGCCCCGGCTTGCTGGACGGCAACCCTCCTCGCGGTGGGGTGCCCCGGGTGATGACCAGGTCCGGCCAGACGGTCCGGGCAAGCGCGAGCACACCCGGGAGCACCCGACATGACCACGATCGAAGAACGCCCGATGGTGAGCGGAGCCTGGCGTCCGGGTGACCCTGAGGGCGACCGGATGTTCGCCTCCGTTGGCGATATCGAGCTGGAGCGCGGCGGTGTCCTTCCCGGCGTGCACGTCGGCTACGAGACGTGGGGACGCCTCAACGCGCGCGCCGACAACGCCGTCCTCGTCGAGCACGCCCTGACCGGTGACAGCCACGTCGTCGGGTCGAGCGGGCCGGGGCACGCCTCACCGGGGTGGTGGGACGGGCTCATCGGTCCGGGCAAGCCGCTGGACACCCGCCGATGGTTCGTCGTTGCGAGCAACGTCCTCGGGGGCTGCCAGGGCACGACCGGCCCGTCCACCCCGACGAGCGACGGTCGACCGTGGGGCAGCCGGTTCCCCTTTCTCACGATCCGTGACCAGGTCGAGGCGGAGGCCCGGCTTGCCGCCGTCCTGCGGATCGACACCTGGGCCGCCGTGATCGGGGGTTCCATGGGTGGGATGCGGGCCCTGGAGTGGGCGGTCACCCACCCCTCCCGGGTCAGCCGGGCGGTCCTCCTGGCCAGTACGGCATACGCGACCGCCGACCAGATCGCCTGGTGCGAGCCGCAGCTGCTTGCCATCCGCTCGGACGCCGGCTTCCACGGCGGTGACTACTACGACCGCGAGTCCGGTCCCGAGGCCGGAATGGGCATCGCCCGACGGATCGCCCACGTCACCTACCGCAGCGACCGCGAGCTGGACCAACGCTTCGGACGCGAGCCGCAGGAGCGCGAGCAGCCGCTCGGGGCGGGTGGTCGGTATGCCGTCGAGAGCTACCTCGACCACCACGCCGGCAAGCTGTCGCGCCGCTTCGACGCCAACTCGTACGTCGTGCTCTCGGAGGCGATGAACTCGCACGACGTCGGCCGAGGACGTGATGGGGTGGCCGCGGCGCTCGCCCGGGTGACTGCGCGGACCACCGTCGTCGGGGTCGACTCCGACCGGCTCTATCCCGTGCGGCTCAGTGACGAGCTCGCTGCGGCGACACCGGGCGCCGTGCAGCACACCATCACCTCGGTGCACGGGCACGACGGCTTCCTCATCGAGGTCGACGCCGTCGGGCGCATCGTGCACGAGGCGCTCGGCTGACCCGAGTGGTCGCGGACTGCCTGAGCGCGGGTGGGTCGGCGCCGACCCGGCAGGTCGCCCTCCTATCCGGTAGCGTCGGCAGTGCAGGCCAGTCCGGGCCTTGTCGGGGGCACGCTGACAGGAGGTTCGGCCGGTGGCGATCGTGGTGGGTTACGTCCCGACAAGGGAAGGCCGTGCTGCGCTGCGGCATGCAGCGCACGAGTGTGAGTTGCGAACGAGCCGGCTGGTCGTCATCAACTCCAACCGTGGCGGCAAGAGCTACGACGCCGACGCGGCGGCCCGCCTCGAGACGGAGCTCAGGCAGGTGCAGGAGCGGCTCGAGGCCGCTGGGCTCGAGCACGAGGTGCGTCACCTCGTGCGCGGAAACGAGGCGGCGGAGGACCTTCTCGAGGTCGCCGAGGCGGTGGACGCGGAGCTCATCGTCATTGGTCTCCGGCGGCGGACACCGGTCGGCAAGCTCATCCTCGGGTCCAACGCCCAGCGGATCCTCCTCGACGCGTCGTGCCCCGTTTTCGCGGTCAAGGCCGGTCCGGACGAGGAGTGACGATCCGAGCCGGCGGTCGACCCGTCACGAAAATGCGCCAGTTCTGGCCGGACGCTGACACTCCAACGTCGCGGCCGTTTCACTATGGGGGCTGCCGCGTTTTATAATGGAGATCAGCAAGGACGAGCAAGAGCCCGAGCAGGACGCGAGACGTCGAACGACGATCGGCCCCGGGCCCCCAGCAGTCCGGAATGAACCTCCTCCTCTCAGCATGGTCACCGTCGCGGCGCGATCGGTGAAGTTGTCGCATGCCTAGCGACGAAAGGTAGTCGGTGTCAGTTTCGAAGGCCCCCCAGACCAAGCAGAGCCCCACCACGGCGCTTCCGCAGGAGTTCTTGCACCCCTCTCTCCAGAAGCTGCTCGCCAGCGGGACGACGCGCGGCAGCGTGGACGGTCACCAGCTGCGAGCGGCGATCGAGGAGGCGCAGGTCCCTCCGGCCCGGAGAAAGGTCGTCGTGCGCACCCTCGAGGACCAGGGAATCTCGGTCACCGTCGGCGACGAAGGTCCCCGCCGCTCGGTCGCCACGACGACGACAAAGCGGACAGCCACGGCGTCGACGAAGAAGCCGGCCGGGGGGGCCACCAAGAAGGTTGCCGCGAAGGACGACGGGTCAGCGGTGGTCACCAGGACCGCGGCCAAGGCTGCTCCCGCGAAGAAGTCCGCGGCAACGAAGAGTACGACCCGTGCCGTTGCCCAGGCGGCCGCGACCCCCGGCGAGCAGGCCGCAGCCAAGACCGCGGCGAAGTCGACGGCGAAGACGACCGCCGCGCGGAAGGCTGCGGCCAAGAAGGGGGACGACGACGCCGAAGAGGTTGACGAGGTCGAGCTCGCCAAGGTCCGGGCCGCCGAGGACCAGGCCGATGAGGACGCGGAGGAGGACGAGGAGGGCAACAACGGCGCCATCCGTCGTGCCACCAAGAAGCCCGAAGAGGAGTCCGAGGAAGCCGGCTTCATCATCCGTGACGACGACGAGGAGGACGCGCCGGCCCAGACCGTCGTCACTGCCGGCGCCACGGCCGACCCCGTCAAGGACTACCTGAAGCAGATCGGCAAGGTCGCCCTCCTCAACGCCGAGCAGGAGGTCGAGCTGGCCAAGCGCATCGAGGCTGGCCTGTT
>JAABUV010004787.1_pt1 | contig 15861 bp, 27 predicted proteins | sample 5559971 | NCBI WGS metagenome assembly JAABUV01 (sample SAMN10711881, study PRJNA513362) | rock metagenome | isolation source: Antarctica rocks | place: Antarctica: Victoria Land, Knobhead nord | collected 2015-12-19
GCGGCCGGCGCGGCGGCCGGGTCGAAGCGCGCGCCGCCCAGCGCGCGCACGCGCGGCGCGCCCGCCGACAGGAACGCCTGGATGCTGCGCACCACCGCCTGCGTCCACGCGGCACCAAGGTTTACGGCCTGCTGCTCCACCGCCTGCCGCGCAGCGCCGCCGCGGCGGGCGGGGCGAAGCCGCGTGCGTGGGAGCATGCTGAGTCCCAAAGTTCCGGACGCTGATGGGGCGCGCAGGCAGTGAAGCACACATCATTGCCTCCCAGACTCATGCTAGCATGTCTACTTCATTATTGACAGTCACGCCCAGGCGCACCTCATCGAGCTCGGCCCCCGGGGTGCCCTGCCACAGCCACGCCGCCCCGACGCCTGCCACTGCTCCGGCGCCAGCTGCGCGCGGAAGCGCCCGTCACTAGGTATGCTCGGCGTCACCCCAATCCGCACCTGCTGGGATACAGCAAGCTCCCAGGGAGCGGCATGGTGCTCGCTGCAGCAGGCCCACGCGAATGCAGGGGCTCAGGACGGCACGCGCTCGCGAGCTCCTCCAGGCCTGCCGTCTTCAGGGCTCGCAGGGGCCCGCACATGCGCCGGCGGCGGCGGCCGCGCCGCCCGTGGTGTCGGGCGCCGACGAGCGGCGCGGCGAGAAGTACACGCGCGGCAGCAGCGCCGCCGCGGCCGCCGGCTGGCCCGCCAGCCACTGCAGCGCGGTCGCGCCGCGCGGCAGCGGCACCTGCGCGCCAGGCCGGACGCGTCCAGCGCGTCCAGTACAGGGTAGGGTTGCCCAGAGCCGCCCGCCTGGCCGCTGCTGCATGCGCTCGCATGCCGCGCGGCAGCGGCGCCTTGATCGCACGTGTGCGGTGCGACGACGGCGACCCGCCGCTGGCCGGGCTGCGGAGCAGGTTTGCGCGCCGCGCGGTGACGGGCGCGGCTGTCACAGGTGCGCGGTGCCGCGGCGGCGCGACGCCGCAGGCCAGGCCGCGAAGCAGGCCTCGCACCTCAATGCGCAGCAGCCCGCTCGCGCGGTGCGCGTGGCGGCGCTCCGCGCGCCGCACCGCCTCGCCCAGCCGCTCCAGCGCCTCACCCCAGTCCAGCTGCGCCCCGCGCCCCGGCTCAGCGGGCGGGCGGGCCGCGAGCCAGCCGCAGGCCGCCGCAGCCTGGCACTTGCTGCAGACGCGTCGGCGGCGCGCTGCTGCCTGAGCCGTACCCTACCCTACTTCACCCGGGGAGCGGGCAGCCTGAGCGCACGCCCGGGCGCGGCGCCGCACCGCAAGCGGCAGCGTGTCGACCAGGCAGACCTCGACCGGCGTGTGGCACGCGGTCAGGTCTGCGCGGCTCGCCAGGGCTGGCGCCGCGGCGGGCGCCTCCGCGGCCACCGCGGCCCAGGCGCTTGCATGGCAGCGCGCGCTCCTCCCTGTGGCGGCCGCGTGACCGCCGGCCCGGGCGCGCCCGCAGCAGTCCCGGCTCCCAAGCAGCAGCACAGGTCGCTGCTGATAGCGTGCGCAGCTGCACCTGCGAGAAACATCCATGCGTGAGTAGCTATCTGCAGCGCTGGGCGGCAAGCGCTGTCAACTGCTATTTGAGCTGCAGTCAGAGCCAGCGGCACGTATGTGAGGCTTACCAGTGTAGGCGTGTGTGTTGGCGCCGCCCGTTGCCGCACGCGTTTGCTGCAGGAACGCTTGCGGCGTTTATTGCCTGCATGACTTACTGCATCGTGCGGTTGCCTGCAGCACTGCTTGCAAAGATTGGATGACGGGACGTGCGCACTTTTGCAGGTCCTGTCTTTATTATCTTCTGTCTGTCCTGTCCTATCCGAGGTGGCTCGGGGTTCTTCCAGGTCCTTGAGTCGCTTTGGCTTCTGCCTCACTGACTCAAACTCGCTTTGGCTTCTGCCTCACTGAGTCAACAGGAATGCTGCGCAGACTGCAGGCACTGACTTTGCGCCGTACTTGGACACCTGCGAAATAGCCCAGTGTCGCAACCGAAGACGCACTGCGGTGGAGTAGCTGCGCAAGGTCCAGGCCTTTGCGGAGGAGCAGGAGGTAATGCCGATTGCTTTGTGGAGCTTCCCCGCAGAAGAGGAGCTCCTTGACCTGGTAGCGCACAAGCTCTCGCCTGCTTCTTCAGCTTGGTCGCTTGCCCCCCTGCCACACCCCTGAACAACTCTGCACGTGGACACACGCAATGCAGGTGTATCCGTCACACAGCACTGAACATGAGGCCGCCTGCCACCTTTGCCTGCACGTCCTGCCGCCCTGCTGCAGCATGACTGGCACACGTTCGGGCTTGTGAGCTGGCTGGCGCGGCCGTGCACAGGAGCCTATGGAGTACCTCCTGCGCGTGATGGCCAGGCACCATCAACGCTGCAGCTACCGTTGGGAGTTTGAAAAGTCGTGCGGGGTGCCGGTGAAGCACCGCGCGGTGCGCCTGTGCCTGATACAGCCACCACCGTGCTGAGTGCGCAACTGCCCCATACGGCTGCCTGCGCTCGACACTTGCTGCCAGAGCGGCTGGGCTGCAACGTGCCTGGAGCTGGGAAGTGTGCAGGTGTGGAAACTTATCCAGCACGCACCGTCTGCTGGCTGCTCTCGTATAATTACGCAATCAAACTAAAAAGCCGTTCATGCAGCCATGCATGCACTGATGGTGGCCCCTAACATCATGTCAGGCTCCTCACACCTAACAAATGCGAGGAGAAACAAGAAAGGACTAAAGGAGAGTCGGACTGTCTTGTGCCAGGCTGTGCTGCGCAGGCCGCGTGGATGCAGCCATCAGAGCTGTGCACTCTGGCAAATGCCTGGCATGCAGAGGTGCGCTGTGTGCGACCCATGTCGGCGGGCGGGCACGCGATCCTGGAGCCGGGCTGCGCTCAGGGCGGTCTGTGCCCGCTTGCTGCGCCGAGGCTGCTGCGCGCGCGCCCCGCCGCCATGATCGCTTCGCGCACGCAGCGCAAGACCAGAAGACACTCAGCAGCGCGCACGTGAGCGCGCATGCAAAGAATCAGGGTGTGGCAGCTGCTCTTGTACAAAGATGCAAGGCCGCGTGAAGTTCAGCTCAACTCATGCGCTGCAGCGTGCGAGGCATATTCATATGTATGATACATAATATATCTGATTGATCTGTTTACAGTGGTCATCACTCTCTTGTAACAGCGTAGCGTCTGTATCAAACCTGGTGCACTGCTCCCATATATGCGAGCGGGGTTCTTTGTGCATTATGTGCGTGTGTGCAGAAGGTGACCACAACGGCTGTGTCCCGCCCAGAAGCTCGGGCGCATGAGCGCATCAGCATGTGCAGTGCATGAACATGTTTAAGCACGTGAAGGTGATGGGTAGCGCTGCACTGTAGCTTACCTGTGCATCACTGCCAAACATCACTTTCTTGCTGAACATGTGATATTATTGCATGTGCAGCAAGCGCTGGATCACTGTGTGCATCCAGAAATGCGCTCTGTGCGCCAATGCCAACAGCTGCTTGAAGTCGAAAAATTTGGGCCTAATACAGGTGATCATGCAAAGAGAGCGGCCTGGCTGATGCCGCTACCGCACTAGTGCTATCCCGTTCTGAGGCGCATGCTCTCTAGCCTGTGCTTGTAATGGGGGCCTAATTGGGGCCTGAGAGTGTTCTTGCGGCACTGTGGTTTGTGCACCGGCACTTCCAGCGAGCGCGTATTGCATGCGTAGGGCAGGTTAGCATCATGGGTGGAAAAACTAAACGCGATCCCCCCCGGCGGGTGGTCTACTGAGGACACACACATGGCACCCACTGAATATTGGTCAGGGCCTGCAGTGCCTCCGTTGCTTCTTTACATGGCCTGCTCAGAGCTGTTTGCCAACAGGGCAGGAATGGAGGGCAGAAATGGAACGCGTGCCACTACACAGTTGCAACACGGTAACATGCATGAAAAGAGGTTGGCACCCGGAAAACTTACCACCCTCACATCCTCACAACTCCTCGAAAACACAAACAGGACCGACTGGAGCACACCAGTACTAGATATGCTACAGCAACAGACAAACGGTCCACACACAGTCCCCTGCCATAGGTGCAGTGCTGTCGCCACGCCAACCTTGCATTTCTCACCAGCAAGTTTGGGAAAACGGACTCAAGATAGCCTGACACAAGGCCTTTCAACAGGTTGTCTGCTCAAATCAACTCGTGGCCACAAGCCTCACACCAGCGACCAGGAGATCTATAATAGTGTAGAGGCCCTTCGCTGCAGAGCTTCCTGTCAGTGTCCCTTTCCTCCACACGTTGGTGCATGAACCTACAAAACCCGCGTGCCCGGCACACCTTCACACCACCTTGTCTGGCACCGCGACAGCGCAGCTTGACTACACAGGTGCCTCAGGGGTGCGTGCTGCTGGTTGACGCGACAGGCAACTTGCTGATGCAGCACCTGGGCAAAGCAGGGCGCTGGCCACCAGCCGATGGACGCAGCGCACTCTGCAAGGCAGGCCACCACATGAAGTGGTCCCCGTAAAAATGCAAAACACCTTGGGCTGGCATGACATTCGCATCATCACCATGAGACCTGTCATCTGATTGGCCCGCCCAGAAGCCCCATAACCGCTTCCGTTCTGTGCGCTGAGTCGGAATAGGTAACGATGCGCCGCCCAAGCCTGCTCGGCTGGCTGCAGGCTGCTGCGCAACATGCCAAGTGGCAAGCAGAGAGTGCAAGAAAGATGTAGTCACATAGGTATATGCAGGTCTAACAAAGCAAGCAAAAGCAAAGGCTCGAGCGCGCGTGGTTACAGTGCTGCTCCCTTGCCAGCAGCAGGCACCGGCATGTCAACAAGAGAGTGCATTCCCGGCACGCTGATCAGCCCGGCAGCACCCGCTGTTGCGGCCATGGCCTTGTGCCTGCCGGTGCATGTGAGCGTGCGCTGCCGGGCATGAGCCAGGGGTCACAGGCTAAACCTACCCGTACCCACATGTGGCCACGCTACGAGAGGCTCGCGTGCAGCGCCTGGAGGCTGACCGGGACGGTGTCGGACTTGTCGGAGGGCACGCGCATGTCCGCCAGATTAGGCTTGGTGTCCGGGTAGCCGTCGCAATGGTGCAGCGGGTTTGCGTCCGCGATGTTCATCAGCGAGGCCTGGATGTTGGCGAGCGCGAGGCAGTCGCAGTGCCCCGGGTACGCCTGCGCAGGAGCGGGCTAGGGTGAGGTGCGCCCATCGGCAGGTCTTCAGCACGGCAGCCACGAGGCAGACGCCACAGCCCAGCATGCCTTCCCAACGGCATGCCTTCCAAGGGCATTGCATGCCTTCCCAAGGGCATGTAAGCGCAAGGGCAGGGCGAGTTAAGTGGCAAAAAAAGAAGGCGGCCCTTGCAGCCCTTGCGGAGGGGTGTTGCAGTTGTGCAATGCGACACACACACGACATGCCCAGCGCTAGATGGCCAAGCTGAGGCTACAGCAGTCCTGGTTGCCGGGTTGGAAAGTATGCTACGGGGCGGATCAGAAGCAACAGAGCTTCAGCCACTTCAACTCCTCAGGCACAGAGCATGGCAAGATGCGCAAGCACGGTCCGTAGCACGGGCGCAGGCCTGCTTCCTGGACGCAGGCGCACCTCAACCACGAACAGCGCAGCCTGGATGGGCGACAGCACGCGGTTCAGCGTGACACCTGCGCATTGCCAAGACTTGCGCATCAGCAACAGATGGGCACGTACCCGTCCAGCGCCGATTTGCGTGGCACCATGCGAAGCCGCCAGTCAGCCTTACAACCTCGTATGCGCAAGTGACCAGCCCGCCTCTGCACGTCCCCATAAGCTCTGCATTCCACACGCCTGGTTGCGGAAAAAGGAAAGCAGGGCTGCGCACAGTTGAGCTCCATCACGGTCTTCTGCTCGCGGCGCAGGTTGTCCCGGATGCTGTCCAGCACCTCGTCCAGCCGCACGTGCGTGCGCGCGCAGTGCATGTACCCTGCGCCGCAGTGGCATCCTCAGCCACACAGGAACAACTCAGACAACTCAGCTGGAGCCCTTTTAACTGGTAGCTTGCACCATGGCAGATGCCTTCAACGCCCTCTCTTTCCTGACCACTGTCAGCGCCTGCCTCCCAACCCAGCACGGCAGAGCCCTGCACATGATGTGCTCAGCGTTGCATCGTGCACAGCAGCAGCCTGCACCGGCAGTCATCCCTAACCCTAACCCTATAACCTATTAGCCAGGCGGAGCGCGCAGCAGGGCGGCCGCGCGCGCACCGTTCAGCGTCATGCACTCCAGCTTGGCGGCGACTGGGTCGTCCGGCGCGTCCTCGCGCTGCGACGGCAGCATGAGGCCCATGGCCTGCGCGCGCCGCCGCACCTCAGCCGCGGCCCCCTCGGCCCTGCAAGGCCGCAGTCATCGGGCTTGCAGTGCGTACAGACCGACATAATGGCACAGAGCCAAACAGGCGGCATCAGCGCTGCGCGCAGCCTATCGAGGCACGGCAGTTGCCGCACTTCACAGCAGCCACGCGCTCTGTGCCATTGAAAAAAGACACGCATTGCGCATGCGGTCGAAGCGCCGCAAAGCAGGCCTTGAAGTTCCGCCGCATCGTGTGCGCCGCGCCTGCATGTTGAGGCGCTGGCGGTCCTCGTACAGCACGCGCAGGTTGGCCAGGTGGCTCTTGCGCAGCTCGACCAGCTGCCGGCTCTGCGCGCCGTTGAGGCGCAGCACGCCCAGGATGTGCGTCCACTTGGCGCGCAGCTTGTGGCACTCGATGCGCGTCATGTGCGTCAGGTCCTTGCTCATCAGCGCCAGCACCTGCGCCGCATTCCCGCATACATTTGATAAATTGAAATTCTTTGCGTGCACCCGACGTCTTGCTGCAGAGGAGAGACGGGCAAGCACAGGCAACTCCTGCCATACACTGCTGCCATGGATAGCACTGCGTACTCTAGCTTTCCAGTGCAAGCGCATGACAGAGTACACAGCTGCAGCACCCACGCATGCATATCCTTCACAGTCAGCATCTCTGCGGCACCGCCTCTGTGAGGGTCACTATGTGCACTGGCTCTAGCCTGCCATGCTGGGCAGAGCTCCCGGTACCGGCGGCGGCAACAGCCTCTGCTCTGCCTGACCCGCGTGGAGCCCAGCCCCACGTTCCCGCGCGCGCTCCACCACGTTCAGCATGCCACACAACAACTGACTTCCAGGCCCACGCGCGTCCCGCGGCCGCGCCTTGACGCCCTCGGCGCGCATCGCGCGCTGGCACATGCCGTTGGACACCGACACCAGCTGCTTCACGCTTGCCACCATGTCCGCGGGCACGCCGTTGCCTGGCCGCGCACACCCGCGCTGGTCAGCACAGCGCAACGACGAGCGCGCCCAAGTGAACATGGCAGCACACAAGCAAAAATGGCTTGACAGCTTGGACTTGCCTGCACAGGCTTGCCGGCCCCTGCATGATGTCACCACACGCCGCGCGCGCGGCACACCATGCCAGCAGAATCCGTGTGAACCCCGCGGGCTTGGCCCCTATGCTGCGCACCGAGCGGGTCCGCCGCGCGCAGGTTGTGCTGCTCCACGAAGGCGCGCACGCGCGCGACGTTCTCGGCGCGGTCGCGCATGTACGCCGCGATCTCCGCCTCGGTCGCCTGCCGCTTGCGCTGCTTGGCCTCCGCCGCGGGCTCCAGCACGCTGTCGATCTGCGCGCAGCGGGTCGCAAGTACAGGCGTCAGACTCGCCACGTGAGCGTGAGTGCGCTGGTCTTCGACTGCTCAACGGCGAACGGCGGACAGTTGCAAGGTGGCTGCGACATTCCCGCAAGACCCTTACTTTCGCTGTATGCAAGCGAGGCAGACGTCCACAACAAGCAGGTGCCGTCACAGCCTAGGGTTAGGGCAGCTCAGGCCGGTGAACACAGACCAGCGCCTGAATTCGATTCATACGCACCTCCCCGGTGCCGTCCTGGAATGCAAGCGGCGTGTCTGCGCTGCCGCCCTCTGACGACGCCGCGAGCTGCGAGTGCACGCGCGCGAGCTCCGCCTCCTTGGCGCGCAGCAGCGCGCCCAGCTCCCCCATCTGCTCCTGCAGCGCCTGGTTCTGCTGCTGCACGCCCTGCAGCTGCGCCAAGCGCGCGCTCATGCTGTCCAGCGTGGCCTCCAGCTCGATGAAGCGCTGCTTGCGCCGCTCGCGGTAACGCTGCTGCGCCTGCGCGCGCCGCCGCCACGAGGCCCCGCATCAGGCCAGAGTGCCTGGCAGCGCCGCACCCGCATCCGCCGCTGCGTTGGCACACCGCGGCAGGGAAGGCTCCCCCCAGGGAGTATACGTCCTTCCACCAAGCCCAGCTGCGGTGGTGCTACAGGACGTGCGCTGTGGCAATCGCAAGGCATGTGGTATGTCAGAAAGGTTTGCGCTCGCGCACGGAGGGGGCGCCAACGGAGCTACTCCTCGCTGTCCCTCCTCCTGCTTGATTTGCGCCCGGCGCGCCGCCCTGCGGGGATGCGCTTGAGTGCAATCAGCGCGCGGCGCCGGCCGCGCGCCTGCTTGTTCTGCGCCTGCTGCTTCGCGTTTCGCTTGGTCTTGGTGTCCTGCCGCACGCCGGTGCGCGCCCGGCCGCCGCGCGTCGGCGCCGCGCCGGCGCCGTCCATCGCGCCGGCGTCCAGCACGTCCTCCTCGCCGCCGCCCGAGTCGTCGCCCTCGCTGTGGCTCGCGCGCACCAGCTGCCGCCAGCTCGTCCCCGAGCCCTGCCCCGCGCCGGCACGCCCCTTGCTGCCAGCGCCACCTCAACGGCAGCCGCCACTTACATAGGTCACGTCGTTGCCGCCAGGCGTAATGCCCGCGCTGCTGCTCGTGCGCCAATCAACCAGCTCGTGCCGGAGCCGCGTCGCGGCCGCTGAACCTCTCAGCTGTTGGCCAGCACGGCGCTCAGCGCATGACGGCTCGCTGTGCTCAAGTCGCATTCAGCGCACGCTCCTCGCTGCCGTCCAGGGAACGGCCTGCGCAGTGGCTCGCGGGCACGCGAGCGCGCTTCGGGCACGTGCCAGACACCGCTGCACCGCCACGTCGCACGCCGCCAGCTTTGTTTTACAGCTCTACAACAGGATGTGTGGTGCGCGCCTGCGAGCCGCTGGGCCCGCGGAGGTCAAAGCCGCTGGTGACCACGTTGGGCGCGGCGCTCGGCGATGTGCCTGCCGCGCCCAGCTCCACGCCGGCCATGGGCGCAATGCCGCCGCCCCGCATCTGCGGCAGGCCGTTGGCCTCCTGCGTCCTGGGCGCACCAGGCCAGGGGGCGTCGGCACCCACTGTTGGCGTAACCATGTGCGCGGCCAGTTTTGTCGAGATACCAGGCGCAGGCAGCAATGCAGCGCCCCTCGGCATCCAGCGCTGAACCCACCTGGTACAGTGCTGGTCGGAAGGTGCAGCTAAAGCTGGATCACAGGCATGGCCCTGGCACGGGGGGTGGGCAAGCCCGCGGGACTTGCGCACCCGGAATGCACACGTCCCCGGGCAGCAGCGTCCCTATGCCTGCGCCCGGTCGAGGTACTGCGTGAGCACCAACGCGGAGCTGTGCAGCAGACCGCGAGGCAGCAGCAGGTCAATGCGCACAAGCATGGCGAAGGGCGCACCCGGAACCTCTCTTGCTGGCACCTGCGGCGGGTCTGACAGCGCATCTACGTACGCCTGGAAAAAGCTCTCGACTGGCACAAACTCCTCGCCGTTTGCTGCGCGCCCGCAGAGGGAAACGTGTTGGGGCAGACCTCAGTGTCGGCCAGCCCCCAGTGACTGTCAGGCGCCATGCCAAAAACCCCCGCTCAGCACGTCGCCGGCGCTGCTGCGCAGCCACCGGTGCGCGCAGCGCGCACCTGTCTCGGGAAAGACGCTGGCGAGGTCGACATCCAGGGCATCATTTCCCTCGAGCGGGAAGCTCTGCAGTGTGCTCAGGTTGAGGGTGCCCAGCTCTGACACGCTTGTCATGTCGCGTGCGCCCGACTCTGCAATCAGCTCTGCACCACGCGAGGCAGCGCCCAACTCTTCTCCAGTGCTTGAGTCAGCCACGGCCGGTCACCACCCAACTGTCGGTATGCGAGACAGAGGCGGTGGGGAGTTGAGGAGAATGCTGGGGGCCTGGGGAAGCAGCCGGGCCGGATGATGATTACCTAATACAAGGGTGCAATGGCCTTGCCACCCAGGGCTGTGCCCTTGGGCGTAGGACAAGGGAGTGCGGGACTGGAGCTGCCTAGAGTGCACAAGAAAGATTGTCGCGGACGTTGCTGGTGCACTGACCTGGAAACTGTGGGCGCAGCTTGCTGGTTTTGCACCAGGAACCACTCTGACAGTGTGATCATCTGCATCCCGGTGCGACTGGCCTGGCCGGATTGCCGAAGCACTTCTTGCTTGGATGCTTGGATTGAATGAGCTTTCCAAGCATGTGACAGATTGACCTTCCCGTTAGCGTGAAGGGGAGCGAGCGCACGCGCCTTGTTGCTGGCACGGTAGCAGAAGGTTTTGTTCTAGCTGTTGTGGCAACTGCTGCGCAGGTGGCACACACTGGTTGACACCTGCTTGCACGCTGCTGCGTCTGGACGGCCTGCGCTCGATACGGATGCTGTGAGGGGCCACCGCGGTGCAAGTGTGGCTCCACTAAGGGCTGCCGCGCGGCGCCAGCGCCGCCCTCGAGCAGAGTCCCGCCCCGCAAGTTGAGCTGCGGCCAGCGCACCCGCTGGGAGCCAGCCGAGGACAGCGCAGCTTTGCCTCTCCTCCGGGTGGGCCGCCGCGAGCACACGCCGCAGCAGGGTGGAGTGTGGCCCGCGGTCTGCTAGCGGTCGGCCCGCAACAGCTTGTGCCGCGCGGCCCTCTTCCGCCGCAAAGGCGCGCGCGCCAGGCGGCAGCGGCGTGCGGCGCTGGGACCCCCCTGTCTGCGCGGCAAGCGCGGCGCGCGGCCTCTCGGAGGCTCCGGCGCGTGACATGGAGGCGGCTGAGCTCGGTGCCCCATGTGTGCCTCGTGCGCGCGCCTGAGAGCGCGTCGGCCCGGAGCTGCCCCTACAGCCAGGACGTCTGTGCAGCTCGCCGCGGGCGCGGCACCACAGCCTTGCAGGCTAGGACCTGGGAGCGCCACAGGCCCAGCAAGCTAGCCAGCTCGACGCCGTCGCCAGCGCGCGTGAGCGCGCACGTGCAGCGCGGCGTGCGCGGCTGACAGCGCTCCAGAATTTGCCATGGCCGCGGGGCGCGCGGCGAGCAGCCCGATGTCCGGCCCGAGCAGTTCGGGCGCGTGGCCGCAGTCGCCGGTGCAATCTGGCGCGTCAAAGACGCAGGCACGCCCCGCTGAGCGTCAGCCGCCTCTCCTGCATGCTGGCCAAGCCACATGGCTCGTGCATAATTTGCTGCTCGCTGAGGATGGCGCGGCTGTGCCCGCAGACTGTGCCCACACTCTGCACTTGCCCCACGCATGTATTCACACCAAAGTCCATGGCATCTCTCACGGAACATACCGCCGGCAGACAACCACTTGCGCGCAGACCATGCGGCACCAGGCGCCCGCTCGCCGACCTGGCGAGCAGGCCAGGGCACAGCACGGCATGCCTGGCCATGCGAGCGCGCGCGCGCGGCCGCGCAGGGGCGCTCGCTGCGCATGTGGAGCATGGTGGGCCTGGTCGTGCTGGCCAACCTGGTGCTGCTGGGCGTGCTGGGCTTCGGGCTGCGGCGCAGCGGCGGCGTGGCCAGCATCTTCCAGCGCGGCGTGCGCGGCCCGCCCGCCCCCTGCCCCACTTCACCCCCTTTGGGGCCTGCTGGGCTCCGGGCTGCGGCGCAGCGGCGGCGTGGCCGGCATCTTCCAGCGCGGCGTGCGCGGCCCCAGCCCCGCCCCGGCCGCTGCCCCCCTGCGCGCGCGGCGGTCCACCGCAGCGTGGCCGGCTCGCGCGGTCTGGGCCCAGCCTCCGGGCCTGTGCTCACTCCTGGGCAAGGGCCCGTGTGGTCACGTGCATGTGCCTGATGTATGACTCGCTAACAGACGACCTGTCCCCTGCGCTGAGAGTGCCAATGGTGGGCGCGCGCGGCTGTGTTCGAGCGCACGTCAAGCGCGGCGCTGCGCGTGCGGCAGGGGCGGCTCTACGGCAAGGTCGTGGACGGCACCGGCGCGGCGAGCAAGGACCTGGTCCGCCGCGCCGTGCTGGGGGGCGAGCCTGGTAGCGACGTGCGTTCTCTCTGGGCTGAGCCAGGATAGGGTTGTCTGCTCTACCCTCTGGATCAGGACAGCGCGTGCCCTAGCTCCAGCGCTTGCCGATGCTCATGCTTATATGACAGAGCATGGCCATGCCCTATTCGCGCCAAGAGTCGCGTGCGCAACGCACCTGTGGTACGCAGCGGTGTGGCTGCATCTGCAAGGGCTCTGCAGGCCGCGGGGCTCGTGTGTAACGTTGGCACCGGGTTGCAACGCGAACACCCTCAGGATGAGTACGCTGCGGGGTACCATGCCGCTGCCAACGAGCGCAGCAGGGAGCGTTGCGCCTCACCGCTGTGTGGGCGCGCCAGGTGGCGGCGGGGCAGGAGCCGGGCGCGCAGCCGAGCCAGGGCGCGGCAGGGCTGGCGGCGCCGGGCCGCCTCGCCGCAATGCCAAAGCCGTCGGCCGCGAGCCTGGCGGCGGCGGCGGCGCTCGCCGCGCAGCACGCTGCCCTGGACCAGCTCGTGTCAGGTGACGGGGTATTGAGCGAGCCAGGGTTCTTTGCCAAACAGGGTTCAGGAGGTCAGGCAGCGGCGCTGAACCAGCTCGTGTCAGGTGACGTGGGGTATCAAGCGAGCCGGGGTTTGTGCTAGACAGGGTTTAAGGGGCCAGGCAGCGGCGAAGGCGGCGCAGAGCACTACTCTGGGCGTGCCCGCGTGTCCGACCCTGGGCGTGCCTGTGGTGGGCCCATGGTCGCCACAATGCGGTTCTGGTAAAACAGGGAGCTTGGGGCAGTCACACTGGCGCCTTGGGCGGCCGCGTTCCCAGTCAGCATGCAGATGCGAGCGCCGTGGTAGGCTCCCTGCCCGTGGTGGGTCCCTGCTGGCGAGCACAGTAGGACGTCATGGTGTTCACTCTGATGCAGCGGGCGTGAAGGGCGGCGCCTGTGGTTGCAGGCAACGCGAGCGGGGGCCTGTATTGGCCGCCCGCGTACGCGCGCCTGCCGCCTGACGACGAGGACGCAACGGCGGTACAGGCGTACTGGGCGCACAACGCGGCCGCGGCGCTGGACTACGTGCTAGAGCACAGGTGGCTCGCCCCTCTCCATCTGGGATCATGCGGGGTTATGCATAGGGTAACGCACCCCTTACTCCTAACCCTATCTGTTGCGAAGGGCGTGCGCAATACGCCAACGAGTACAGGGTTGGTAGCTGTGCAGGCTGGGTGGCTAGCCGGTGGCCGGACAGAGGTTGCGGACAGGATAGGCGCGGCGCGGCCGCCGCCTCGATTGTGCGCCGGAGGACAGGGCGCCCGGCCCTGGGTCAGGTGCAAGAGCGCCAAGGCCGCGCGCGCGGACTGCTCGACAGACGAGCGCCCCGAACGCTGCGCAGCGCCGCCACCACGGCACCTGCCATGGCTCTGACACGCGCTCGCGGCGCAGGAGCGCCATCAGCCCGCCGCCCGAGGGCATCACCGAGTGCTCCAAGCTGCTGCGCGTGCCCAAGGTGTCGCCCGCCCTTGCGGCGCTGCCCCTGCGCCTGGCGCTTGTGCCCGACGTACAAAGAGGGCCTGGTTTGCGTTGCGGTGTGGCGCAGGAGCCCCTTGCTTAAGGACTGATTGTTGCATGTGAGGTGCTCGAACGGCCCATATACCATGATACGCCACAGATAGAGAAAGTGCGCACAGCGCCACTCACGAGGATCAAGTTTGGCGTGTGACGCGCGCGAATGGCTTGCTGAGTTTGACGCACCTCAGTTTACGGGTTGTGCGCTCAGGTTACGGGTTGTGCGCTGAGGCGCTGTCACAGGGAGCGCACGCGCGTGGCACTGTACGGCTTATGCACTAAGCTGCGCCGGTACGTGAGGCGTGTGCACTGAGCGGCCGTAACAGGGATGTGCAGTGAGCCGCTGTTACGGGTGCGCGCGCAGGTGGCACTGATGTTCCTGACGCGCGGCGTGCTGCCCCAGGCGCCCATGTGGGAGATCTGGCTGCGCGCGGCCGCCGGGCGCGTGCCGCTGTCCGCCGTGCAGGCGGGCGGCTGCGGTGCGCCGTCCGCGCCTTTCCCGAACCAATGGTGTTGCTGACTGGGGAGGCGGCCCTCTTGGGGCGCGTGCATCGGCCGGGCAACGGCTGCAGCCCTGGTCCGGTTGCGCGCTCGGCCGTGAGCGCGCGTTGCGGGGCCGGCAGACGCGGCATGGCTGTCGCGCGTGGCGGCCGCCTGCGGCGCGGCCGCGGAGGGCGGCGGCGGCGGCGGGCCGCTCGCGCAGCAGCGCCTCTTCAGCGCGTACGTGCATGTCGGCACCAATGAGGAGGGCTTCACGGGTGCGCGCGCGGGCCCAGGGATAGGATTAGGGTAGGGCGGGGACTGCAGCACGGCGAGGCCATTTGTGGTGCGGGGTCTGTGCGGCGGGCGCGTGCCTGTTTCCTGCTGGCCGTGCTGCGCGCATGGACAGGATGCCAGGGTCGTCACAGGCCTGCACGCCCCCGCCCCGGCTGCGCACGGGCCCTGCCCGCGCGCAGCGTGATGGCTGCGGGGCTGCGTGGCCCGCCGCCTTCAACAGGCCGCAGGTGGCGTGAGCTCAGCAGTGCTGGCATCCGCTCGCCGCCGTGAGCAGACCATCGAATTGGATTCGGTGCAGGCGGAGCTGTGCAGCAGAGTCAGACACATACCAAGCGGCTGTGCATGCGCGCGGCCGCGCAGGGTTCCCCCCGGGGCACGTATTCCACGGCCGGGACATCGCCGAGCGCGTGGAGGTCAAGTGGGGCACCTTCTCGCTAGTGAACGCCACCAAGGTGCGCGGCGCGGCGCGGCCGGCAGCGCTCGCTCCTGCCAGGCGAGGAGCCTGTGCGGCGAGGATGAAGAGGGGGGCGGCGCGGCGCGAAGGCGGCGCTCATGCACGCATGTATCTGACGCGCTCGCATGCAGTCTAGCCACCCCTCAGGTTTGGGCTGGATCAGGCGCTCTCACAGGGTTTGAGCTAGGGTCGGACAGGCGGCTCAGGATCCAGCCGTCCACAAAAGCATGGCCGGCGCGTGCAGCCCTGCCTCTGCCCTTCTGGCTCTGCAGGCCTGGCCGGCTGCGCGGTGACGCTGCCTGGCTTGCCGGCAGGCACTCCTGCGCGCCGCGCTGGCCGACCCGCTCAACCAGAAGTTTGTGCTGATGTCCGAGTCGGGGATCCCGCTGTACCCGCCGACCGCGCTGTGGTCCGCGCTCATGTCGGAGCGCCTGTCCCGCATCAACGTCTGCAACGGCTTTAGGGTGCGCCGCCGCCGGCCCCGCGCGCTGCCGCGCGACAGCAGACGTTGGTGGGAGGCTCAAAGAGGCAGAGCACAGCCTCCACATAGCGCTTGTGTTGCAGAACCAACTATGAAAGGTGGGATCATCGGGCGCTTGGAGAGCCTCGCTAACCCATTGGCCAAGCATGCTCCAGTAAGTGTTGCGCGCATCAGTCGAGCACACTCTCCGCAAGACCCCAGACATTGCATGCTGTGACACAAAGTCATTCTTGGGTGCATGCAGAACAAGGGCGGCTGGGACTGCCAGCATGCTGACACAAGCGCGCCAGCGACCAGCTGTGCCTGGGATGGATTGCAGCAATCTGCTCTTCACCAGGCCTGTGGGAGGAGCCCAGGAAAGAAAAAATATGCGACTGAAAGGGCGGCGCGCAGGCGCGCGGCGTGGGGTCCTGGTTCATGGACCAGAGCCGGCACCGCTGGACGCCCAAGATGGAGACCAGCTGGTTCAAGCTGAGCCACTGGCGGAAGAGCAGCCAGTGGT
>JAABUV010004788.1_pt1 | contig 15858 bp, 16 predicted proteins | sample 5559971 | NCBI WGS metagenome assembly JAABUV01 (sample SAMN10711881, study PRJNA513362) | rock metagenome | isolation source: Antarctica rocks | place: Antarctica: Victoria Land, Knobhead nord | collected 2015-12-19
ACGTCGGGTGCATCGCCGGTGCCCTTAGCCGGCAGGAGTACCTCGACGGGCTGATCGCGGCCGGGTTCGTCGACACCCAGGTGGTCTTCACCCACGAAGCCGCCCCCGGTATGCACGGGGCCATCGTCCGCGCGACCAAGCCCACCGCCTGAGCACCATTGGAGCAGGTTCTTCTTCCTAGAAACTTGGCGTGGTTGCGCACATGGAAAGACGCTCACGGGCACCATCATGGTTCCTCGCACCGGCAGGGGGAGGCTCCGTCGGAAGCCCGACGAGACTTCGCGGGAACCAACCCCGATATGTCATAATGTAGGTTATCGGCAATAATCGGAATTGTGGTTCAGTGCGCAGGCCGAGCGTCGCGGTGCCACCGGGCATCGAAACCGACTGCTGGCCGGGCCGCGCGCGACGGTGATCGAGGTTGGTGCGGGCAACGGCCTGAACTTCGCGCACTACCGCTACGGTCACTGAGGTTCTCGCCGTCGAACCCGACCAGACCCTCCGCGAGCACGCCCACCGCGGCGATGGGTCCTCCGTCGCCGTCCGGGTGTTCAACGCGCCCGCCGGTGCCTACATCGTCGGGAACCGCCCACACACCAACAGCCTGACCCAGACCCGCGCTGGTCTTGGCGGAATGCGTCAGCACCGTCTACGGTCACCTCGACTATACCCCCCCAGGTATCTGGACCAAATGCCGTTCACGGCCAGACCTTGTCCTTCACCAGAAAGAGACCGCCATGTGCCGCGCCGTTACCTGCAAGACCTGTCAGAAAACCACGTGGGCAGGGTGGCTCTTCCCCCGCCGCTGACCGCCGATCGCATGATTGGTGCCGTCCCTCTTGCATACCCCCCCAGGTATACCTTAGGCTGCGGACCGACAGTTCCCGTCCCGTTACTGCATCGGCACCCCTGCGGACCACGTATACCCCCACCCGTATTAAAGGAGTGAAGAGCGCGTGACTAAGTCTGTTTCTGCGACCCAAACGGCGCTGCGCCCAAAACCACCTCACGACTCGATCCCGGCCGTGACCGGTGGGGTCCTGGCCCGCCTCGGAGCGGGGATGGCTGCGCATTCGCGGTGGGTGTTCAGTACGTGGCTGATCGTGCTCATCGCCCTGGGCGCGTTGGCACCGTCAGTGTTCAGTTCGCTGGCCGGGGCAGGGTGGCAGGCCAACGGATCGGAGTCGGTGCAGGTCCGCGAGCTCGCTCAGCAACACTTCGGGGGCAACTCCTCGGCCGCAATCCAGCTGGTGGTGCACTCCGACACCCAGCGGGTCAGCGACCCCGGTATGCAGGACACCCTCGCCAAGGCCACCACACTGTTCTCCCACGACCCACGGTTCGGGCAGGTGATCCCGCCGCAGCCGGGCATGTCGATCAGCCCGGACGGGCACACCGGAATCCTCATCGCCGGGGCCAACGCCAGCACCGATGCCATGGTGAAGGCCGTGGACGAGCTCAAGGCCCCGCTGACCGCCTTAGCCGGCAACGGGATCGAGGTGTACCCAACCGGGTCCTCGGCCCTGTGGAGCGACTTCAACAAAGCCAACCACGACGCGATGCTGAAGGCGGAGCTGTTCTCCTGGCCCGTCACGCTGGTCATCATGGTGCTGGCCTTCGGTTCCCTCGTCGCCGCCGGCCTGCCGCTGTTGCTCACCTTGGCCGGCTTGATCGCTTCCGCGGGCGGGCTGGTGCTGCTGAACACGGTGAGCCCGATCTCGGTGTGGGCGATGAATTTCGCGATGATGTTCGCCCTCGCCCTGGGCATCGACTACGCGCTGTTCCTCGTCTCCCGATTCCGCGCCGCCCTGGCCAAGAACCCCGACCCCCGGGCGGCGGTCGCGGAAACGATGGACACCGCGGGCAAAGCCGTCGTCCTGTCCGGGCTGACCGTGCTGGTCAGTCTTTCGGCGGTCCTGATCGTGCCCGCCCCCGCGGTACGGACCATGGCCGTGGGAATCATGCTGGCCGTGGTCTTCGTCCTCGCCGCGACCCTCACCCTGCTCCCCGCCGTCCTCGGCAAGCTCGGCGCCAAGGTCAACGCCGGCTCACTGCCCTACGCCAAACGCCAACAGCACCGCTCACCACGGTTCGCCGCCTGGGGAGAGCTGCTGCACACCCACCCGTGGCCCTTCGCCGTTGGTGCGCTGGTCATTCTGATCGGCTTGTCGGTCCCGGTGCTCAGCCTGAAGGTCGCCATGCCCTCCATTCAGGTGGTGCCCGCCGACGCACCCGTTCGCCAGGGCTATGAGCTGGTGCAGCAACAAATGGGCAAGGGTGCCCCCGGCATGCTGCAGATCATCACCCCCACCGCCCAGGCCGAGGCGACCGCGAAAGCGGCGGCCGCCACACCAGGGATCGCCATGGTCACCCCCGCCCAGCAAGCACGCGACGGCTCGGGCTACGCCATGTTGGAGGCCGTGCCCACCGTCGATCCCTCCGACCCGGCCATGGGAACCATCCTGGCCCAGCTGCGTACGGAGCTCCCTGCCCAGGCACTGGTCGGTGGTGCGCCGGCGGAGAATCTCGACCTGCAGCAAGCTCTCAACGACTACCTGCCGGTGATCATCGGCATCATCCTGCTGCTCGGGTTCCTGTTGCTGCTCCTCGCGCTGCAGGCCCCGCTGATCGCGATCCTGGGCACGGTGGTGAGCCTGCTCTCCACCGGCGCCGCGTTCGGTGTCGCGAAGCTCGTCTTCCAGGACGGCCACGGTGCGAGCCTGCTGGGGTTCGTTCCCCAAGGGTTCCTCGACGGGTGGGGGCCGGTGTTCTTCTTCGCCATGATCTTCGCGATCGCGATGGACTACACCGTGTTCCTGCTCTCCACCGCCAAGGAACACTACGAACGCTCCGGTGACCCCAAAGTTGCCCACGTCGATGGGCTCGCGCATTCCGGTCGGGTGATCTTCGCCGCCGCCGCAGTGATGGTGGCAGTGTTCTTCACCTTCGCCCTCGCCCAACCACTACCCCCGAAGGAGATGGGCATCATTTTGGGGGTCGCCGTCCTGTTGGATGCGGTCCTGATCCGCCTCATTCTGCTGCCGGTGCTGCTGCGCCTCACCGGACACGCCGCCTGGTGGTCACCCGCCTGGCTCCGCGCAATCCTGCCGAACATCACCTTCTCCCACGGGTGAACCCTGGCAGGTAGTGCTGGGTCACCCACCCACCACCCCATACCCCTCCCGGTACAGTGGAATTTGGTCTCGTGAAAGGACACCCTCGTGGTCGGAGACGACGACAGCATCGCCCTGGTCCTCAACCGGCTGCGCCGCGCACACGGTCAGCTCGCCGGGGTGATCTCCATGATCGAAAACGGCCGCGAATGCAAAGACGTTGTCACCCAACTCGCCGCCGTCTCCCGCGCCCTGGACAAAGCCGGCTTCAAAATCGTCGCCACCGGACTCCGCCAATGCCTCACCGGCGACAACAGCGACAACAAGGAACCGATGACCGAAGCCGAACTGGAAAAGCTGTTCCTCGCCCTCGCCTGAACACCCGCATTCGTCGGTGCGAACCTCGCCCTTCGCGGGACAGACGCACCCCCGGACCACCAAAGCCGAGGCCCCAATTGCTGCGACCCCGAGCGTCAGTGACGCACACCCCAGCCCTGCGCGCCTCTACCAGTGGCTGTCGTGATCATCACCCACGGCGTCGTCGCCACACCTAACACAGCCACCCCCAAGGAAGGTCAAAGCATGATGAACGGAATGGGCTCCTGGGCACTCCTCATGCCCCTCGCGATGCTTGCCCTCCTCGCGCTCGCTGTCCTCGGTGGCGTCTGGCTTTACCGACGGCTCAACGACGGGCGCCCCGACCGCACCGCCACCACTGGCCGTAGCGCCCCCGCAAGTGATGCGGCGCAGAGCAGACTGCGCGAGCGTTACGCCGCCGGTGAAATCGACGACGAGGAGTACGAGCGGCGGTTGTCCGCGCTCACCTATTGGCACTGAATCCCGACGTGGCTGGTCGGCCGTCGGCAGCCACGTACGTCCACCACAAAAGACGACCACACGGGAGTAATCGGCGTGGGTGGGGTCATCAGCGTGACGACGGTGGTGACGTCCGCAGCTGCATGACCAAGCCGGTATCCGTGTCCCAAGGGGCCGTTCACTCGGGGGGCCTCCGCAGTCCCATTACTCGCCGGTCAGTGCGAATTCTCTGTGCGTGATCGGGTGGTGTTGCCCGAAGGTCCACGAACGGTGAGCGGGTCACGCAGCGACCCGCACCGCGTGTCGCGACCCCACACACCCTGTTCAGCGTGCTGCTCACCCCCTCAGCCTCCCATACGGCGAGAGCTGTCACACCAGGACGCTCACGTCCCCAACTGCACCGCCGACGCAGCGGATCACCGGGGGCAAAGAGACCCTCTTGTCACCTTCGGGATCCTTGCTCGGGTCTGCAGGCCGCTGCTGTTCGCGTGCACCAGCGGTTTCCGCTGCACAGCTGGCAGTTCCGGTCGGGGTGGTGTTGCCGCTGAACCCGAGTCCCCTGAGTCACCCGAGTCCGAGCCGATGGTGCGGGCGGAATAGGGCGCTGTACGTGCGGGTTGTACCCGTAGGGGTATGAGTACCTGAGGAGAGCGATACATGGACATGGACACGACGCAGCACACCGAGGTGCTCGCTCGGTTGAAGCGGGTGCAGGGCCAGGTCGGTGGGATCATCCGGATGATCGAGGAGGGCCGGGACTGCTCGGAGGTGGTGACCCAACTCGCCGCCGCGTCCAAGGCGTTGGACCGCGCCGGTTTCAAGATCATCGCCACGGGGATGCGTCAGTGCATGGTCTCCGAGAACGGGGGCACCCGCCGGCTCGACGAAGCCGAGCTCGAGCGCCTGTTCCTCTCGCTCGCCTGAGCAGCTACCGCCTGGCTGCACTGCACCTCCCCTGCGACACCGATTGAAGGAAGAAGCCTCATGGACTACCAGCGCAGCATCACCATCGACCTGCCCTACGCCCAGGCGGTGACCCGCACCCGCGAGGCTCTCGCCGAGCAGGGTTTCGGGGTGCTCAGCGAGATCGACGTGCAGGCCACCCTGCGGGACAAGCGCGGTGTGGAGATGGAGCCTTACCTCATCCTCGGCGCGTGCAACCCTGACCTGGCCCACCAGGCCCTGCAGGTCGACCGCAGCATCGGGGTGCTGTTGCCCTGCAACGTGGTGGTGAGCGGCCGGGGACAGGGTTCGACAGTGCAGATCCTTGACCCCCAACTCATGGCCACGGTGACCGCACTGCCTGCTCTGCAACCCCTGGCCGATGAGGCCTCCACCCGCCTGCAGGCTGTCCTGGATGACCTCAGCAGTCGCTGAACGCCACCGTTCCCGTTGTCAAACGAAGGAGCCACACCGAGATGGAACCCCAGACCGTGCACGAACAGCGTGACCAATTACAGGTTGTGGACGTCCGCGAGGAGGACGAGTGGGTTGCCGGGCGCATCGAGGGGGCACGCCACATTCCGTTGGGACAGCTGGCCGCCCGCATCGGTGAGCTCGACCGCCACCGTCCCGTGGCCACCGTGTGCCGCAGCGGTGGCCGCGCCGGCAAAGCCGCTGGGCTGCTCACCCAAGCCGGGATCACCGCGGACACCATGGACGGCGGGATGCTCGCCTGGGCGGGTGCCGGTCTACCGGTCACCACCCCCGACGGCCGTCCCGGACACGTCGCCTGAGTACCGACAACCCTTTTTTCGACGATGATTACCCTACGGGGTAGGGAACAAGGAGCAGTAGTGATGATCCAGATCGAGACAATCGAAACGTCCAGCCTCGGTGACCGCAGCTACCTCGCCACCGACGGAGCCGTTGCCCTGGTCATCGACCCGCAGCGCGACATCGACCGGATTTTGACAATGGTGGAGCAACGGGGTGTGCGAGTCACCCATGTGGTGGAGACCCACGTGCACAACGACTACGTCACCGGCGGCCTCGAACTCGCCGAACGCACCGGTGCGGACTACGTGCTGGCGGCGGGCAGCGGCGTGGAATTCGAGCACGTCGCGGTCGAGGACAATGAGGTGCTCGAGGTGGGGGCCATGCGGCTGCGGGTGCTGCACACCCCCGGGCACACCCACCACCACGCCAGCTACACCCTGGAGAACACCGACGGTGACGTGCAGGGGGTGTTCACCGGCGGATCGATGCTGTTCGGCGCGACCGGGCGCACCGACCTGCTCGGCCCCCAGGACACCGAGGCGCTGACCCACGCCCAGTACCACTCGGTGCGGCGCCTGGCCCGCGAGCTGCCCGCCGACACCCCGGTGTTTCCCACCCACGGGTTTGGCAGCTTCTGCTCGGCCACCCCGACCACAGGCGACGACTCCACCATCGGGCAACAGATCCAAACCAACCCGGCCCTGACCTCGACCGAGCAGGACTACGTCGACTCCCTGATCGCCGGACTCAGCGCCTACCCCGCTTACTACGCGCACATGATGCCGATCAACAGCCACGGACCCGCACCGGTGGATCTGTCCCTACCCCTACCGGTGGACCCGGCCGAGTTGCGCCGCCGGATCGAGGACGGGCAATGGGTGGTGGATCTGCGGGAGCGGACCGTGTTCGCCGCCGGACACCTGGCCGGCTCATGGGGCTTCGAACTGTCCACAAGCTTCGTCACCTACCTCGGGTGGCTCTACCACTACGGCAGCCCCCTGACCCTCATCGGGGACAGCGAAGCCCAGATCACGGACGCCCGCCGCGAGCTGGTCCGCATCGGCGTCGACGATCTCGCCGGCGCAGCGATCGGAGCCATCGAGGACCTCGCCGACGGGCAACCCCTGCGGTCCTACCCCGTCAGCGACTTCGCGGGACTGGCCCAGGCCATGGGCGAGGGTCCGGTGCACGTCCTGGACACCCGCCGCGACGACGAACGCGCCCAAGGGTGTGTGCGCGGCTCCCAGCACATCCCGCTGCACGAGCTGGTGGCCCGCATCGACGAAGTCCCCCAAGACACGGTGTGGGTGTACTGCGGTTCCGGCTACCGCTCCTCCATCGCCGCCTCCGCCCTGGACCGCCCCGGCCGCCACCTCGTGCTCATCAACGACGCCTACGACGCCGCCGCCGACGCCGGCCTGAAATGAACCCCACACACCACGGTCGGCCCCGACTCGCCCCGGCAGAACCCGGTTGATCGCGGCTCTGGGTCTAGGGGCGGTCATCGGGTTGCTGGTCGGACTCCTCGGTGGCGGCGGCTCGATCCTGGCCGTCCCCGCCCTCATCTACGGTGCCGGCATCCCTTTGGCCGCGGCCGTGCCCACGTCTCTCCTTGTCGTCGGGATCTCCTCGGCGACCGCGGTCCTGCCCCGGTTACGCACCGGGCAGGTGCAGTGGCGGATCGCGGGGGTGTTCGCGGTCACCGGGGCAGGAGCAGCGTTCGCCGGGGCCGCCGTCAACCGGCTGCTCAACCCCCGACTGGTGCTCCTCGGGTTCGCTGGGCTCATGATCGTCGCCGGCCTCCGGATGCTGCGCGAGCACACCACCATCGGTGGAGACTGCGCCCTGCCCGGCGGTGGGGTGAACTGGCGCGGCTGCCTACCCAAAGCCATCGCCGCCGGTATCACTGTGGGCCTACTCACCGGACTGTTCGGCGTCGGCGGCGGCTTCCTCATCATCCCCGCCCTGGTCCTGCTCCTCGGCCTGCCCATGAGCGTCGCCGTCGCGACCTCCCTGGTCATCATCGTGACCAATTCCCTGGCCGGATTCGCCGCGCACATCGGCGACGCCCACATCGACTACCCCATCGCGGCGGCCTTCACCCTCGCCGCGGTCGCCGAGTCCCTACCCGCCGCCCACCTCGCCTCCCGACTGCCCGCCGAACGACTGCGCCACTGGTTCGCCTACTTGGTCTTCGCCGTCGCGGTCTTCGTCGTTGCCCAAACCCTGCTCAACCCCACCACCAGCTGATCGAGGGCCGAAGACTCCCAGACGATGATCAGCCACCGACATCTGCCCGCCCCGACGACTAACCGTGGACCACGGAGCGGCCGATGAACGTGGGGTTCACCGAGCAGTCGTTGCCGGCGATCCGGACGTAGTAGTCCCGACCCAACCGCACCTGCATTGACGTGCCCACCGCCAGGCGAGCTCGGCGATACCCCGCGCCTGGTGGGGTGCGGGCCGACCGATGTGGTCCTGTTCCGTCACCAGGGTCAGGTATCCGCGTTGGGCGAGCTGTGCCTGTACCTCGGGGCACCGATTGTCGACGCTGGCTCGCTTGCGCATCTTGGCCAGGCCTGAACTACCGCGTTGTCAGTCGTACGAACTGAAGACCGCGCTCCTTCGCGAACACGCCTCTCACGCGCCCATGCTTATGTCACAGTGACGTATTCCGTCTTGTTCAACCCCCGGGCCTGCCTACACGCCACAGCGCTGGCGATTGTTGCACAGACCGCTACCGCGGCTTCCGCCCGAGGAAGCTTGCGACCAAGGTCAGGGGCCCAATGGAATTGGTCTGCCGGATCCCGTTGGCGTACTGCAGGTCGTGGGCAGCAGCTTGGGTCGCACTGCTGTTACAGCCGGTAGTCGCGAGGCGATAGCCGAAGCTGTTCATCTGCTGCTGCCATAGGGTCAGCACTGGGGAGCATGCCCCAGAGGGGATGGTGAGGATGGGGATCTCGGGCTCGACAAGGGCACCTGAACCGCGCGGCGGGATGACGAAGTTGATCGGTGGAAATGGCGGCAGCGAGGGCGGCGGAGGGGGCACCTGAGCTGGCGGCGGGGTGGAAACGGGTGGCCCTACCGGGCCGCCACCGCCCATGTAGGCCGACTGCGCGTAGGTCGGGATGCGCCCGCGGGCGCCATCGCCATCGTTTCGCAGGTTCAGGTGTGACGCGTCGGCACACTGCCATGGCTGCCAGCCGCGTAGTCGGTATAGATACAGCGCGCGATAGTCCTGCTCTGCGGGGCTGGCTTGATCAGGCCGGTTTCTTCCGCCGACGGAGTTCCACGTGCCCTGGTCGAACTGGTAGGCGCCGAAGTGGGTGCCGGTACCGTCGATGATCCGATAATTGCCGCTTGACTCGCACATCCGGATGCGCGCCCAGTCGTTGCCGCTGGGGTCGGCGCTGGCGGCCGCGGTGGGGATCAGCGTGAACACGGTGAACGCCGAGGCGACGGCCAACGCGGCAGCGAACAACCGTCGAACTGTGAAAGTGGGCACATCGCTCCAGGTGGTTCACCGCGCCCGAAAACGCGGCGGAAGGATCACGGGCAGATCACAACGTAACCACTCTGCGCTCTGGCCACAAGAGCAACAGCCAAACTATTTAGCATCTCCTGCGCTCACAAGTAACACAAGACAACACGCCGCAGCGAATGACACCAATGCGATTCAGCCCATTATCGCCAGCGTTCCGCCTGCGCCGCCAGCTCGAGCAGGGTGGCGCACAGCGGCCTGAGCTCGGCAGTATCCGCACCATCGCCAACCGCTGTAGCGACGTCCTCGGCCGCGCAGCGCAGACTGAAGACCCTGTCGGCGAGGTCCGCCAGCTCTGACGCCGTGAGCACCACTGCGTCGTCGGGAAAGCTGGTGTTCTTCAGCAGCCGCCGCTGTTCGTAAGCGCGTTGTCGGCAGGATGGCTTGCAATATCGCCGTCGTCGGCCGATCGGCGTGCCGACGACCGCGCGACCGCACCACAGGCAGAGCTCCCGTTTCTTCGCCACGGTCATGGAGGCTACGGCGGGGCGCTGTTTGCGCGTGCTCCCCTCGACTTGCGACACTGGGTGACACAGATCGTCGACACTTGCCGCGACCCCAGCGGGAACGCGCACGCCTCTTGCTGCGTTGAGATCAATGGATGAAACGTGTGCATGAAGCATCAGGAGAGGACACACCATGGCCGATCGCGTTTTGCGCGGCAGCAGGCTCGGAGCCGTCAGCTACGAGACGGACAGGGACCACGACCTGGCGCCCCGCCAGGCAGCGCGCTACGGGTGCCCCAAGGGACATGAGTTCGATGTGCCCTTCGCCGATGACGCCGAATTCCCCGGTACCTGGGAATGTCGGCTGCACGGTGCCACATCTGAGCTGATCGGTGGTTCCGCTCCCGAGGCCAAGAAGGTCAAGCCGCCGCGCACCCACTGGGACATGCTGCTGGAGCGACGCTCCACCGCCGAGCTGGAGGAACTGCTCAACGAGCGGCTGGACCTGTTGAAGGCCCGTCGACGCTCGTCTTAGACGATCGCTTTGCGGTCGGGGCGGTGCGTCGCCGGTGCAGTCGGTTGCGCACACCCCAACCGGTGACCTGCAGTAACGCCTCGCGGACGATGCCACCGCTCATCTTCGACTCACCGAGCACTCGTTCGGTGAACGTGATGGGTACCTCGACGACGGTGAACCCGTGCTGCACTGCGCGCCACGCGAGATCCACCTGGAAGCAGTAGCCCTGCGACGCAACCGCATCAAGGGGGAGCGCCTCCAGCACCACGCTGCGGTAGGCGCGGTAGCCCCCTGTGATGTCATTAATCCTTACACCGAGGGCGAGACGTGAGTAGAGATTTCCCCCACGGGAGAGCCATTCGCGCCGCCTGGGCCAGTTGACGACGCTGCCGCCGGGGACATAGCGCGAACCGAGGACCAAGTCGGCGCCGCCGTCGATCCGACTCAGCAGCAGGGGGAGCTGCTCCGGCGCGTGGCTACCGTCGGCGTCCATTTCCACGATCACCTGGTAACCGCGCTCCAGCGCCCAGCGGAACCCCGCGATGTAGGCCGCGCCGAGCCCGGCCTTCTCCGTGCGGTGCAGGACGTGCACCCGCTGGTCCGCGGCGGCCAGCTCGTCGGCCAGCGCTCCGGTCCCGTCGGGGCTGCCGTCGTCGGCCACCAGGGCATGAGCCTGCGGTACCGCCACCAACAACCTGCCCACGATGGAAGCAAGGTTCTCGCGCTCGTTGTAGGTGGGGATGATCACCAGCACGTTGCTGCTCGGCGTCTCAGCACGCACCCCATCAGCCTCGGGCAGGAGTTCGTGCTCCGACATGAACGTCCTCCTCGTTGGCAGCCACCAGCTCATCGGCCCTGCTCCCCCGCGCACCGATGGTCGGTCGCAGCAAGACGGCTCCAAAGGCCAGCACCGCGAGAACGCTCACCACGATCTCCGGACCTGCCCCGAGCCGAGTAGCCAGCGTAGTCGTAGTCCGCAGCGGTACTTGCGCAACGAGCGCATCGGCAGTGAAGAGTGACGTGTGCGACTGCACGGTGCCGTCAGGTGCGATGACCGCGCTGACCCCACTGGTGGCGGCCACGACGACCGCCCTCCCGTGCTCCACCGCACGCACCTGCGACATGGACAGCTGCTGGTAGGTCATCTCGGTGCGCCCGAAGGTCGCGTTGTTGGTGGGCACGGTGATGAGCTGGGCGCCGGCGCGGACAGAGTCTGTCACCAGGTTGTCGAAGGCCACCTCGTAGCACGTGGCCACCGCGATCGGTACGCCGTTCAGAGTGACCACCCCGTTGCCGTGGCCGGGGACGAAACGTCCCGCCAGGTTGGCGTAGGAGGAGAAGTGGCTGAAGAACGATCGGGCAGGCAGGTATTCCCCGAAGGGCACCAGCACCCGCTTGATGTGCTCCTCCCCCGGCCCGGTCCTCGGATCCCAGACGATGGAGACGTTGCCGGTGGTGCCGTCGCCGTTGATCAGCACCGCTCCGACGAGGATGGGTACCTTGATCGCCCGGGCCGCGTCGTTGATCACTTGGGCGGCATCGGGGTTGGCCAGCGGGTCGATGTCGGAGGAGTTCTCCGGCCAGATGACCAGCTGCGGCTGCGGCATACGCCCGGCTGCGACCTCCGCGGCCAGCTTCTTGGTCTCCGCGACATGGTTGTCCAGCACAGCGCGGCGTTGGGCGTTGAATTCCAAGCCCAGGCGCGGCACGTTGCCCTGGATCAGCGCCACGGTGGTTTGCCTGCCGTCGTGGTTGGTGGCCCGCACGCCCGGCATCAGTGCGAGGGCGAGGACGACGGGCGCCAGAGCCGCGGTGGCGCAAAGCCCGGCAGCGATGCGTCGGCGAAGCCGGGCGTGCAGCACCATGGCGGCGAGCGAAGTTCCGATCAACGCGACGGCAAACGTGAGTCCCGGAGCGCCGGCCAGACTGGCCAGTGGCAGTAGCGCTCCGTCCGACTGACCGAAAGCCAGCTTTCCCCACGGAAACCCGTTGAGCGGCACCGTCGACCGCAGGTACTCGGTGGCCACCCACGCGCAGGCCACCCAGAACGGTGCCCCGCTCACTCGGGTGAGCACCGCCGTCATGGCACCGAACAGCCCTATGGCCAGCGCCTCGACGGCGGCCAGGGCCAGCCACGGCAGCGGACCGACATAGACGCCGATCCAGGGCAGCAGCGGTACCAGAAAACCCAGGCCCGCGAGGTAGCCATAACCGAAACCCGACCGAACACTCCGATCGCGCAGCGTCAGGAACAGCACCGCGATCCCGATGGGGGCCAGGAACCAGAGCGGACGCGGGGGGAAGCTGGCGAAAAGCAGCAACCCGCCGGCCACCGAGGCCACACAGCGCACGAGGACGGCACGGCGAGGCACGCGAATGATGGAACACCTCCGGAGGCGTTGGATGCTGCCAGCGTACGGGCGCAGTCAGCGCGGAAAGATCGTCCGCCCGTGATGCACGGTGCTCGCACACCGCGGCAGGACACTGCCAGGGTCCAGCCGGGGCAACGGCGCCACCCCGGCCCGCGGGTCGGTGGACCACCGCTGGACCGAGTCTCGGGGCGCGGACACCACCAGCTCCTCGCAATCCCACACCGCATACGACGCGGGTGCGCCCGGCACCAGCGTGCCGGCGACGCCATCGCGCACTCCCCCGGCCCGCCATGCCCCTCGGGTGGCGGCAGCAAACGCCGCGCGCGGGGAGAGCCCGCTGCCCGCGGTGCGGTGATGCACGGCGGCCTGCAGGGCTCGCCATGGGTCCAGCGGTGTGACGGGCGCATCGGAACCGATGCACAATCCGACGCCGGCAGCGGCCATGGTGGCGTAGGGGTTCAGCCGAGCGGCACGCACAGCCCCCAGCCGCTGGGCGTACAGCCCATCGCCGCCCCCCCAGAGGGCATCGAACATCGGCTGGACGCTGGCCAACACCCCCCACGAGCCGAGCTGCGCCGCGTCCTCGGCGTTCACCATCTCCGCGTGCTCCAACCGGTGCCCGCACGCGGCAACCCGCGGACCGCCCAGCTCCGCCACGACTATGGCGAACGCGCGCACCACCGCCTGCATTGCGGCGTCCCCGATCACGTGGAAGCCCGCCTGCACTCCCAGCTCGGTGCACGCGCGTAGATGCGTGACGATCTCCGGCACCTGCAGGTAGGCAGCACCGGTGTTGGTGGGCGAGCGCGGGTCGTCGCGGTAGGGCTCGTGCAACCAGGCGGTCCGTGAACCCAGCGATCCGTCGACGAAGACATCGCCGGCCAGCCCATGTGCCCCGGTACGCTTCAACACCTCCTCGGCGTGGGCCGTACTGGTCACCAGCTCGCCCCAGTAACCGCGGACCTCGACACTGTGCGTGAGCGCCAGCGTCTCGCGAAAGTCGGTGATTCCCGAAATCTCCGCTCCGCCGCATTCGTGCACGCACACGACCCCGTGCGCGGCAGCGTGATCCAAGAAGCCGGCCCGCGCAGCGCCGCGTTGAGAACGTGTGAGGCCGTCGCGGGCAGCGGTACGGACCAGGTGGTGGGCGTGCTGACTCAGCGGGCCGTCCTGCGCCCACCCGTCCGTCTGGTGCACCCCCGCCGCCCGCGCCAGCAGGGGCGTCGAGACCAATGCCGAGTGCACGTCGACCCGCGACAGGTACACCTCGCGGCCGGGGGCGCAGGCATCGATTTCCGCACGGCTCGGCACGCGCTGCGCCGTCCACTGCGACTCGTCCCAGCCGTGCCCCCACACGATGCCGTCGAGGTGCTCGGTGGCGTACTGGCGCACCTGCTCCAGGCACTGCGCGCCACTGGTATTGGCGCTCAGGTCGAGCCCGCACAGGGTCAGCCCAGCGGAGGTGCAGTGCACGTGGGAGTCGACGAAGCCGGGCGTTAAAAAGCGCCCGTGCAACTCGGTGACCTCCGCATCGGGGTACAGCGCACGAGCTGGGCCGTCGGCGCCCACCCACACCACGGTGCCGTCGGCGACAGCCATGGCGGTGGCATCGGCCGAGGCCGGGCTGTAGATCCGCCCGCCCAGCAGGAGTTGCGTACTCACGTGGCCGGAGTCTGCCCGAGCATCCCCAACACGAGGCAGTGGGGCCTCGCTACGGCCGAGATCGCCCAAATGGGGGCTCAGGCGCGCCGCGCAACCCCAGCTTGGACGATTTCGGCGCCGGAACCTCCGGATCGATCACTTCACCATCGACCACCTGCCCGCGTCCGGACCGCGTCCACAGTGTGCTGCCCACCACCTGTACCCGCCGGGCCGCCGACGCCTTGACCACGGGACGAAGCAGGGCACGGGTCGGCGGCAGGATCAGCAACATTCCGAGCAGGTCGCTGACAAAGCCGGGTATGAGCAGCAGGAACGCACCGACGCCGAGCAGGGCGCCGTCGGCGAGCTCGGTGGCCGGCGAGGTCCGCGTGCCTTGCGACGCCCGCAGCGCTTGCATCGTGCGCCGACCCTCATGGCGCAGCAGCGCACCGCCGAGTACGGAACCGAGGATCAGCAGCCCGAGGGTGGCCAGCACGCCGATGGCACTGCCCACCCAGATCACGGCGGCCAGCTCGGCGACCACGTACAGGACAACGATCAGAACCGGCATGAGTGCTCCTCCGCGTCGCGGGCGACCTTGTATTACTCGTACAACGCCGGCCGCGCGGGATTTTCTCCCTCAGGCGTCGCGCCGCTCGACCACGAAGATCGCGAAGCCGAGAATGACGGCAACCACGACCACAAAGTAGATGAGACTCTGCACGGGGCTGAGCGCGTTGGCGCTGTCACCCTGGCCGAGGAAGTTGCTCGCGTTGCGGAACGGCATCCACTTCTGCATGTCGCTGCCAACCCGAGGGATGAGTCCGATCAGGTTTTCGACCAGCAGCGGGAACAGCAACAGCAACGCGATCGCCCCGGCGGACTGACGCAGCAGCGCGCCGACCGCGACCGCCAGGATGGCGGCAAGGCCGTAGATCACCCCGATACCGGCGACCTGGCGCCAGTCGTCGGACGAGTTGAGCGGCAGTGGCCTGCTGTTGAGCACTTTGGCGATCCCGATGGCCCCGAATGCGAAGATCTCACCGAGAACCAGGGCGACGACACCGAGAAGGGCAGCCTTGGCACTGATTACCTGCCACCGGCGCGGACAGGCCTGGAAGGTGGTACGAATGATGCTGAAGCGGTACTCCGTGGTGATGCTCAGCGCCGCCATGATCATGATCACGTACATGGCCAGCCCAGTGCCCCCGACGATGATCGACGCGTCATAGGGCGGCGCGCCCTCGGGGTCGCCGTTTTTGTAGGTGAGGGCGAACAGCAAGGCCCAGCCGAAGCCGATGAAGGTCGCGACGGCGGTGCACCACCAGGGCGAACGGGTCGTCGTGAGCTTGATGCGCTCGACGTTGAGGAGGCTCATTGCTTGCTCATTTCGATGCCGGAGTTGGGGTTGGGCGCGGGCGCCGAGTGGTACTGCACGTCTCCGCTGGTGAGCTGCATGAACGCCTGCTCGAGGGAGCCGCGCTGCAGGCTGAGCTCGTGCAGCACGACACTGCCTGCGGCCGCCAGCTCGCCCACCTGCTCGGTCGTCGATCCACTGATCAGCAACGCGTCGGGTCCGTCGTCACGGACGGCGAGCCCGCGTCCGGTGAGGGTGGTGCGTAGGGCCCCCAGCTGCGGGCTGCGCACACGGACCGTGGAGTCGCTGGCGTGGTCGACGAACTCTTGCGTGGTG
>JAABUV010004789.1_pt1 | contig 15854 bp, 16 predicted proteins | sample 5559971 | NCBI WGS metagenome assembly JAABUV01 (sample SAMN10711881, study PRJNA513362) | rock metagenome | isolation source: Antarctica rocks | place: Antarctica: Victoria Land, Knobhead nord | collected 2015-12-19
AGCGGGGGTTTCAAGGGTTGTACCCAGCTTCTGAGCCTGCCACAGAAGTCGGTGGAGTGCTGAGGGAGCAGCGCCTCTCGCCTTGCTCAGAAGTCGAGCCGTCGCTTCTAGAGTGGACGCTGCTGCTACTATCAGTATTCGCACCCTTGTCTCCACCTAATCTCAGGCCCGATCGTTGCGACTCTTGTGCTCTTCCGGCACCGAGCAGCAGTTCCTCGAAGGATAGAAAACTTTCGTCTTCCTCTCCACCGCCTCTACCGTGACCGCCACTAAGATCGAGTCCGTTTGAGGCAGCTGGAGCTATTATTAAAAGCCCACCAAAACCAAAGACGGCAAACATTACCTTCGGAGTACAACTCAGTGCCTTTGAGATCCGGTGCCTGCTTGCAGGATAATAAATCGAGAGGATCCTTTGACAACGAGCCAGTACATTCAAGGACTTCGATCAGATCGTAGTTGCCGAGTTGTCCACCCCATCCGCTGCTGGATCTAGGAGCCGTAGAAGTATATCCCTCGCTACGGATGACGGGAATATCATCAGGCAACGCCATCGATGGTCTTTTGCCAGCCAAATCGGCTTTGGCGGGGCCTTCGTAGAATTGAACGAAATCCAAGTCGATCAAGGGCATTGTGCCTCAAAAGTAAATAAAGGAGCTATGGTTGGAGTTTGAAGTTGGAAATTCAAGAAACTCAGAACGGGGCGAGACGAGGATTATATGCGCTTCTGAGTTGTGCCCGCCCCCTGTTGCCTGCTCCTCTCCAACAGCCTCAATCGCCGATCTCTGGCCATCGCCGCTCAGTCTCCATTCATCTGCCTCACACCTTGCGGCACATGCTGGCGCAGTCTCTCAGCCCTTGGTGCCTCGTATTCAACCCACATCCCATACCGGCCAAGTCTACCCTGCGCCCCTCGGAGATGTCCAACTGTCGAGCCACGTCAGCTGCTGCTGCCTAGGCCTTACGCGCTGGGACTTCTGCAACGGATCGGAGGCACTGCATCCTCTCCGATCCACAGCGAAAAGCGAGATCACCGTCTCAAGGCCACGTCACCAGAACAAGGTGATTTGCAGGAAGCCGGTCGGCGCAGCAAGGCAGACACGCAAAGAGCACTGTCGATCAAGGCGACCACACCCTCCATTGGTTCCATTCCTTGGTTTTTGGCTCACCGCCGCTGCTCGCGTACATTCTCAGCCCCCGTCGTGCCAGGTCACTAGATCACAGCTGAGCGGTGATCCCTGTCCACGCGGTTAGGCAGACGTAAAGGGAAGCCTGAGCATTCGCGACGAGTGATGAGGCATTTGTTTTATTGGTCGTGTGGCAGCCCTCTTAGAGTCAGACAGTTGCTTCACCCTGGAATGCTCGCCACAAGCTGAAGTTCCCCACCAATGCCGTCGCAGAGTCGCATATCAGCTGAGCTGTTGTGAAACAGTGGCTGGCAAAGGAAGGTCGAGGGCAGGAGGGTCCAGAGCGGCAGAGTTCAGGGCGTTCCAACAAGGTCGAAACAGGAATCATCTCCGTCGGAGCTGAGCTGCAGCGCAGGCGACAAGGTACGAGGTGGCGAATAAGAGGGTTCACCTGCATCGCTGGCTTCAGCCGTAGACGAAAGTGGGCAGGTCAGGAGAGGGTGAGGGCATAGGGTGAGAGGTGTAGCAAAGTGATCTCGAAGGGAAAGGCCATGAGCAAAAATGCCTTATGCCAAGGTCCAAGCAGAGCGATCGGCGATGGACGGTAGAAGCCAGCTAGACAGCAGGAAGGGGGCCGCAGACCCTTGCGATACGAGAAGGAGCGAGGGGACAGCAGGGAGATGTGGGAAGAAAGATGAAGGAGACATTGAGAAAACAGCGAGCGGTGGAGGTCTTTATACTTTGAGAAAGCGGCGGGTGGGACGATGCTGAGCGCCTTGCCCCAAGGGGCCACGCCAAACCCGATTGGGACGCGCCTTGGCTGGAAGCAGGAAAGGGCTACCCTTTTGCCGTCCGGTCCTTTATAAATTAAACATTTTAGTCATGCATACACTCTGATTAGTTTCTAGACATGATTTCAACAAATTTTTTTTTTGTATATTTAGTTCTTTTAATGTCAAGTTTAAGTTCTTGATGAATCAAGTTGAATTAACTTAATTTCTAGTTAAGTTGCATCACATCAAATTAAAAATATACTCAATTCAACTTAAATTAAGTTAAAAATGTAAACAATTCAACTTTGAATTAAGTTGAATTCAAAATGTTAACTTAAAACTTAACTTAATGATCAGTTTAAATGTAAATGTTTAAAACATAAATAAAAGAAACTTTCAAATTGACTGTAAACATGTTTAATTAATAGTTACTAAACTGATCATTGAGTTAAGTTTTGAGTTGACATTTTGAATTCAACTTAATTCAAAGTTGAGTTGCTTACATTTTTAACTTAACTTAAGTCAAATTACGCATATTTTTAACTTAACATGACTTAACTTGACTGAAAATTGAGTTAATTCAACTTAATTTGTTAAGAATTTAAGCTTAATATCAAAAAAACTAAATATAGAAATTTTTTCAACTTTTGCATTATCTTTTTGCATTATCTTTTTGATAGAAAGTCATGATGAGAAAACATGAAGATTGTTTGACTTTGATAGAGAGTCATGATGAGAAAACATGATAGAAAGTCATGAAGAGAAATCATGTAAACTGTTCAATCAAGCTATTTACATTTATTTAATATCTTGTCAAATTGAATCAAGTTTTCAAGTTGAGTTGTTGAGTTAAGCTTCTTAATTCAATTTAAGTTCTTAAGTTTAAGTTCTTAATTCAATTCAACACTTTTTCAAAAAAAAATCAATTCAACTTAACACTTTTTGAGTTGAGTACTTGACTTGAACTTGAGTACTCAACTTGATGCAATCAGTTTAATAGTTACATTGAATTTAAACAAGTCACTTTGCATTAAATTAATCATGTTAAGTTGACTCATCAAGATTAAGTTGAGTTAATATTTAAGTTAAATCAAAATTTTAATATCAAGTATTTAAGTTGAATCATGATGTTGATATCAAGTATTGACTTGAATTTTTAACTTAATTCATTAAGATATAATTTACTACTACTAATTTATTAAATGATAATGCAATAAAGTAATGTAATTGATTCAATTGCATCTTTATGTGTAAGAATATATTTCATTGATTATGAATGATGTATGTTTGCAAAATTAACTCAGAAGATTAGCTTGAAAAAGATTAACAAGTGAATAAAGATAATGATTTGACAGAAGATGAAAACTCTGTCAACTTTTGCATTTATTTCTTAGTAATTAATTCTATCATTAATAAAGTATTATGATTAGCAATAAAACTCATCTGTATGCAATGCTGACTACAAATCTATTGTTTAGCTACAGTAAAGTTTAAAGATTATCAAAAGTTTGAATGACATTGATGCATTGCTTGATTACAAAGCGCTGTGCATTGATTGCATACAGAGTTTTCATGATCTTGCAAACATTGATAATCTCAATATGCATGCTACAAGCAATTTATATGCAGATGAGAAAGTTAATAATAATAATAATAATAAATTCATACACTCTTGTGACATCGATTAAATCGACTCATGAGAAACTTTATGCTATTTGTATTGAGTGAACAAAACTCTCTGAGGTAGAAAATCACTTGCAGTCTATACAACTGCTTCACGCAGTCGAAACAGTGAGTTTTCAAACTATGTATCAAATTTGTTCACATTGATTGCACGTTAAAGAATGAGTGTTCTAGTTACTCTAAATTGCTTCAAGAGCTTCATTTTCATCATCATCTTCGCTACTGCTCTGAAACTCTTCATGATGATGATGATTATTCAATAGTTCAAGAAGTCAGCATCTTGTAACATTCTTGATCGCAGATGCAATCAGTTCAAGCAATGCATGAGTACATGCTTCATCGTCTGATGACTTTATTTGCAGTCACATCGCAAGCTATTCATGTCTGAAACGTTTCTAGAGTGCAGATAAGCATTCAAATCTATGCATTCAATTTTGATGTGCATTGCAAGAATGTCTTCTGCTTTCTGAAAATCATCACGCATCTTTATCATCTTATTGCTCAGATGCAATCTTTGTGCTGAGATTGCATTGATATCTGCGACACGTTCTTTGTACTTTTCTCATCGTTGATTTCATTGATCTTTGTGATACTGTGCTATTGCAATGCTATCGCTTATTGAAATCATTGTGAAGAAGAGAGTGTGTCGTCTGCATCTCAACTGTATCTTCGCATCTTCTTGAATGAAAACATTCAGAAGTACTATTTTCTTGATGATGAGTAAGCAAGAAATGATGTAATTAACTCTTGTCAAATGAGCGCATATTAGTTTGCATGCTTGTCTGATTTCTTGCGTTCGATCATTGACTTGACTGTGTAGCGTGATCTTGTTCTGTAACATGTTCAAATGAACATGTAGTGAGCTTGTGTATATTTCTGTCTTTAGAGTTTCAATGCTTACTCTTTTGAATGCTTTTGCTACGTGACACAGAGTCTGATTCTGAATTGTTTCTAGTCTGCATTCTTTGCTTGACAGTTCATTTTTCTTGTCACGCTGATGTCAGATTGATGCTTTGAATGTGATTTCTGATCTCACTACTGTTAAGTAAACTTGTCTCGCTTTTGTGAAGATAGCTTCTCATGTGAAGACTTCAAGATGACTAAGTGTCAGCATTCTTGTGACGTGATTCATCTTTATTTGTCGAAGATGCGCAATTCATTGCAGTTTCATGTTCAGTTGCATTTTTAGAACTCGTACGTCTGATTTTGATTTGATAACTGAGTTTTCTATTTGTATGCTAATCATCATGTTGAATCTTTTCGATTTTCTAGTGAAATGCGTAAGCTCGTACTTTTCTGATGCAAACGTTGTGTTATGAGTGCAAGCTCATTTCGCACAGACATCATGTGCTTTGCTCAATGTTCTGCAAATTTCTTTAATGAATCTGTGATAGATTAGAATGTTAATATCATTTACGAAGTTAAGCACTTCGATTTTAATTTTCAATGCTTTGCATTTTTTGATTAAACTTGCGTTAAAGAATAGAAAGAGAATCGATGAGATGAAGAATCTCTGCAATATGTTTGCGTTTATCTCACGTATGTTACTCATTTATTCATCAAATATTAGCGATGTCTCTTGATCTTTTAGAAAGCTGCGTGTTCATTTGATTATGTAGCTCAACGTTCTTTTCATTTTCAGCATATGCAGAAGTCTGACGTGTGAGACTTGATTGAACGCTTCAATGACATTTAAGCTTAGCATGAAGATCACATATTTGATTTCACAGTCTCACACTGTGTGAACTTGATCTATTAGTAAATCTAACGTCAAGATCATGAATTGCTTGCATCTCGCTCTCATTTGAGCATTTGATAGCATGCAATAAATCTCATTTATATCACTCAGTCTTTTGATCATGATTGACTTCAATGCTTTGCTCATGATATTCAGCAAAGCAATGAGTCGATACGTCTTTGAATCAATATAATCACTTTTCTTTGATTTACATAGTACTATTGTCTGAGTATTTTTGAACTGTTTCAAATGATACTTGTGTGTTATGCATGCATTGAATAAACTCATCAGTACTGAGATCAGTTTTGCAAGATTCACTTGAAGCACTCTGTTTGAAATATCTGAAGCATCTGACACTTTGTCTGCTTTTACTCATCTGATTGTTTGCTTCACTTTATCTTCTGTGATGCGTGAATTGAATGAGACTGTCAGAGATATGAATGACTCTGCAATGTTGTTGACATTTACTTGAGAAGATGAGAAAAAGAACTTTTCTCGCAGTATCTTGATTTTTTTCTCGAACGTCGTTGTCATATGATCAATGTTGCTTCACTTCAATGACAAAAACTGAGAAAGTTTTTTAGATAGCTGACTTTCGATTCTAACTCATTTTGCAAAGCATCATATTGATTTGAGTGCTTCACTCAACTCATGCATTTGTGATCTGAAGTGTGTGCATTTTATTTGTCAAATGATTTTGTTTTTATGATCATTGTAATTTAGATATTCATTTCACGCTTCTAATGAGTCTTACGTTTTTCATATGATTCGCAGTCATCTTGATTTCATTACTACTTCGAAGCAACTTTGATTTCAAAAGTCTCTTGCTCAATTTGATGACTTTGTTTAAAGAATAAATTTCTCGATGATCTTTTGTAGTACTCTGATAATCTTGCAAACTCTGTCATTCATCATAGTCTTGTCATCTAAAGAATGTTTCAAAGATAGATGTATTTGCAGATAAGCATTCAATGCTTCTGTATTCATTTTTTTTCAAAGTCATCAAGTCAAGAATTGCACTGAGATTGTTTTTAAACATAGTTCTGTTACGATCAAAAGATGATTCGATCTCTGATGCAGATCGATTCATATTTTGCACTTGCGTGTCATGAACTGTATTTTTCGCTGCTAAAGACTAGATCAATCGTCGTAAATTGATTGTGAGCTTCGCAAGTAATAATGTCTGATTTCAGCAATAATTTCAGTCTTGCGTTTGTAATGATGTTTAGCAGAGTATCAGTCATCATATGATGAGTGAAGCATCTTCACTTTTCTCAATGAGAATGATGTAGATTGAAATTATCTTCAATCAGTTGTTTGCAGTCATTCTTGAGTAGTTCATTCAAACGAGAAATGATTGAAAATCTCTCTGTGAATGTAGTAAACAATGAGCATGAATTGTAAATGTTTAGAAGTCTTAGCGTCTGCGTTTCATCATTTACGTTGCAAGTTAATATTTTGATTGAGCAAATGTCTGACTCAGCTGTTTCTACTATTTATTAATCAAGTCTTAGACATTTGTTAATGTATATGCATGTTCTTGATTGAGATGACGAGTTTTTCATTAGATGAAAGAAGTTGTGTGCTGAGCTAAATGACTGCAAGTTGTTGTTGTTGTGATCTTACTTCTGTATAACTACTATGTTGAATTCGCAAACTTCTTTGTCAATTAGAAATTATTCTTGAATTTTTAATGATTTTCTGATGTTGTACTGTAGAATTCATAGAAAAGACTGTTTCATCATAAAGTTATTTGTAGCTGTTGTTGACTCTGCAATGAGAAGACTCTTTGTATGCTTTTGATCATCAATGATCTTTCTTGCTTTCTGATTGAACGTTTCTGAATCTGCTTAGATGTCATCTCATCTGAGTCACTACTCACGTAAGAGAAAAGATTGACTCGTCTTTTCTTGATCTTTACTATCTGTCAAGCTGATTCATCAGCAATTCAACTGCGTGTTTTCAGCATGATTGTTGCTGAGTTCAAGAGATTCGTTGAATCGAAAGAATTCATTGAATCTGAAAAGTTCGTTGAATCTAAAGAGTTCAACGACAGTGAGAAGAGTGTGCAATTGTATTTAAGCATTTCAGAGTATCTGAACAATCTGTTTCTATAGATTTCGAACGCTTGTTTCATCTGCTATTGTAACTTGAGACAGATGCATCTTCAGAATTCGTGATTTTCGTTGCAGTTGATGCAACATCTTCTATTCAAAGACATCACACACTTCTCTATGTGATGCTTGTCTGCGCACTTTTCGCAGCGCTGATTCTTTCTGCAGAACTTAGTCATGTGATCAAATTCGTAACATCTGAAGCACTGTGTGATGCAACAGTTCTTTTCAAATAGCTTGCATGCACATTCTTGATATGAGTTCAGCATGCTCACATTTATTAGTTGATTCATCATCACTTCGATCATCATCTTTATGATGAGTAATGAATGAGTCTTTTCGCTATCTGCTATCTTCTTGAGTCAGACTATTCTTAGAACTTTCAAATTCTCATGAAGTCTTGCGTTATCTTTTATCAATCTTTCAATGATCTTTTTCTGATTGCTCATGTCTATTGTAGTGTGTACTTCATGTGTCAGCACTGCAAAAATTCAACGTGCTATGCATGTTGAACTCGCGATTTCTTTTGCTCATGTTTGAGTCTTTTTCAGATTTGCTTGAGCATCTGAGCTAACTGCGTGAAGAAAAATGTCATCGCTACTCAGCTTGCAAAGCAACACGATTAGATTTCTTTGATCTGTTGACACGTCTGCAATTCTCTGTAAAATCTGTTCAATCAACTTCTTCTGTATCTTTTTTATTTCTCTTCTGTTCATTATCTTAATCATGACTTCTCATCTTTTGCGAAGCGATGACAGATTATTTCTGAATCATTGCTGATGAGAAAGTTAAATAAAATGCAAAACTATGAGAGAAATTACTTATGAAAATCATTCAATTCAATATCTTGTTACTGCGTTTGTAATAATGAAAACTGAGACAGAACACTCTTGCATTTGATTTGTTAAGAATGATTAGTAGAAAGAACTTAAATCATGAACATTCTTTAAATCTTCATGTTAACTATGTATAAATCTCATTAAGACTGCATGTCTGTTATTACAACATAAGCAACTCATGAGTCTTGTTAAGTTCAACATGAACAAACTCATAAATCTCATTAATATTGTTTAACAAATGTTCAGACATAAGCATTTTATACACAAATGATATGCTGACGAAAAATTTTTATTAAGAGAAGAAAAACACAAGCGAGTTAATAAAGAATGATTGAACTATGTTGTCTGATTAAAGATGTAACATATGAACATTTCTGCAAAACATGATCAATCTGCATGAGAAAGAATTTTACAGATAACATGAAACAGATGAGTTGCACATCTTACAAACAAAGCGAGCATCTGTGAGATGTGATATACAATGACAACAATTGTTGATTTCAAGAATCTCATCTTTTCACTGAGTTTTGACTCTTGAATGTCTTGATGATAGAATCAATCTTTAGTTAAAAACATCATCTGTATAACTTGAGAAAACAGTAACGTATGTTGATGTGATTAAAGAAGAAATCGACTGCGATATGCATGCATATCGCTGACGAAACATTTGTAACTCATGCTTAAGAAGTAAACTGTCAAAATCTGAGCAGCGAAAGATCTTGTTCATCTTGAACTGTGAATTTGCTGCAAGAAAAACTCTCTGAATGATCTTTCAAGTTTAAGAGAAAAATCAGCATAGAGATTGTGTTTTATGTATGTTACATGCAACGTATGCAACATATTTTTGATAGATAACATTACTGAAACTCATCTCATGCTTTTGAACGTTGAAATGAGAACGAGACGTAAATGATTTGTGATCTCAGCGCTGAATCTACTAGTAGATCAAGTACACGCAGTATGAGACTGCAAAATCAAGTATGTGATCTTCATGCTTAGTTTAAACATCACTGAAGTGTTCAATCATGTTTCACACATCAGACTTCTGCATATTCTGAAAATGAGAAGAACATTGAACTACATAGTTGACTGAACTTGTAGCTTTCTGAAAGACAAAGAGTCATCACTGACGTTCAATGAACAAATCAGCGTGATGCAATGAGTAGATGCTGACATATTGCAAAGATTCTTCATCTCATCAATTCTCTTTCTATTTTTCAACGTAAGTTTAATTGAAAAGTGCAAAGCATTAAAAATCAAAATCAAAATACTCAACTTCGTAAATGATATCAATATTCTGATCTATGATAGATTCACAGAATCAATCTGCAAAACATTAAGCAAAGCATATGATGTCTGTACAACGTAAGCTTAAACACATGACATCACATTCACTTCAAAGAAGTATGAATTCACACATTTCACATGAAAGTTAAAAAGATTCAACATGATGATCAATCTATGTATTGAAAACTTGATAATAATGTTGAAGTTGAACATATGAATTCTCAAAGTTCAACTGAATACAAAACTATGATGAAATTTGCATCTTCATCAAATAAAAGTAGATCACATTATCAAAATGCTGATGCTTAGTCAACTTGAGATCTTCACTTGAAAAACTACATTTGCAAAGATGAGACAGATATACTCAGCAATAATGAGATTGAGAATAACGTTTGAAGTATCAATATGACATCAACGCGATAAAGAAGAGAAATTGTTAAGCACAGAATGATGATTAGAAGCTCTTCAAAATCAAGCATTGTGTCATGTAGCAGACGTCTTTCAAAAAGTAAACATTGAAACGCTGAAAGTTGAAACATATACATTCTTACTTCATATTCATTTAAACAAGCTACAAAATCAAACTACACTACGCAGTTGAATCAACGACAGAACGCAAGAAACTCAGTGAGCATGCAAGATCATACGTGCTCATCTGATAAAAATTAATCAGCTAATCTCTCACTTTTCAACTTTTAAAAAGACGACGTTTCTGAATGTTTCAATTCACAAAGAAGCAAAGATACAGTCTAAATGCAGATGACTTGACTCTTCAATGTTGATCTCAACAAGTGAACATGCAATTGCACAGTTTCACAAGAGTCAATAAAATCTTAGATGAGAAAACTACAAAAAACGCATTGCAGACATTAACATAACTTTCGCTCAAAGATCTCATTTATTCAAGAAATCAGTAAGAATGCGTGATGATCTTCAAAAGATTAAAAACACTCTTGCAACTCACATTAAAATTGAACGCATAAAGCTAAATATTTATCTGCACTTGAAAAATGTTTTGAACATGAATAGTCTTTGATGTGACTGCAAATAAAATCATCAGATCATCAAGCATATTCTGATGCATTGCTTAAACTGAACGCATCTTTGATCAAATATGCTTCAAGATGTTGACTTCACGAACTATTGAATCATTATTGCAATCACGAAGAATCTCAAGATGACAGTGAGAATGATGATGAAAACGAAGCTTTTAAAGCAGTTCAGAGTGACAAGAGCACTCATTCTTTAACGTGCAATCATCATGAACAAATTTGATACATAGTTTCAGCTTTATCATTTTGACTGCATGTAGCAATTGCATAGATAGCGAGCGATTTTCTATCTCAGAAAGTTTTGTTCACTCAACACACATAGCATAGATTTTTCTCATGAGTCGATTTAATCGATGTCACAAGAATGTAAGAATTTGTTATTATTAATATTATAATAAAGTGTTATTTTATTATCTTTTACTATATAGTTTTACGCAAAAAAATCTCATGCATTTCACATTATAATTTATGAAGATATTGATTATTATTAATCATGATTTATGAAAATATTAATTACTATTAATAAAGATTTCTTCATGAGTATTAATCAGAATTCATGAAGATACTGATTATTATTGATTGTTAAAATTGAATCAATGCTTGAATTTAATTTTAGATTTGATATTTAGTACATCACTTGACTCGTTGATTATAAAGAGTATTAAAGATGTTTTAAGCATAGCTTAGCATAATTACTATCTTTTGTCATGCAGTTGATTAAATGATTCAACTGAAAGTTTTAATGTGATTATATTATATGCTTAAAAGTCAGTTAACACTTAATCAATTAAGACTGACAACGAGATTCATCTGTACATGATGTCAACTACGAATCTTTTGATTCTATTCTGTGTTTGAATAGAAGTCAGAAGAGTTAAAAGATCTCAATTCAACGCAGTTTGAATGACGTTAGAACATTGCGTGATCAGAAAAGTCATCATGCAGAGTTTTCACTCATGCAACAACACTCTTCTCTAACAGTGGCAATCAATCTACGAAGAAGATTAATGACATGTCGATGTCAGTAAGAGTTGAAAAGATACTACTAGTGAAAAAGACAACTCAGATGAAGAGTCTGCAAGTTGTGATTACAAGTGATCAAAGAATTTGCGACTCATCAACTGCGTCGATATCAAAACATCTTCATCACATTGACAGTATTGTCAAGTAATTGATGAAAAGATATCAGATAAAATAGTCGTTTCAAGTATTAAGAGTCGTGACTACAGTGCTTGAAGAAGTAGTGACTCGTTGATCATGCTGATATACTGAAAGAACTTGAGCTCATCTTCTTTACTTGATGTCAAGTCATTCATCTATTCACATGAAAAATCAAGAGCTCAAGAGAATGATCAGAATGCATTCTTTTTCATTGATCAGAGTCAAACATTGAACGATTGCGATTGCACATTTATACTAACAATTCGTTCAACGTCTACATGACATAAGTCAAATCAAGAGAAGAAAAGAGTTACTCAATACAATCACACTAAATCTTCTCATCATGTGCATCTCTCTTTCATTACATATTTCTCTGCTCAATGAATGACAATCATTGAGTAAAAGAACACAGCTCTATATACATTATAATCACAAGCATCAAGAATGCAAAGAAAACATCTTTCGTCTTTGAATCAAGAATTGAATCGAAACATCATTGTATAGAATATCGTCAATGAAGAGCAGAGCAAAGACGATGTGTCATAATTAAACAGCACAGACACTTTTATCAAGAGTTTACTTGAGCGTCACATGCTGAATAGAAGCTATAGATTCATTACTTGATAACACAGCGTCAATCTTATTGTTTCGACTGCGTGAAGCAGTCGTATAAATGACGAGTGATTTTCTTTCTCAGAGAGTTTTGTTCACTCAATATAAATAGCATAGAGTCTCTCATGAGTCGAGTCTAAATCAATGTCACAAGAGTGTATGAATTACAATCACAATCACTTAATCAATTGAATGATTTGATTAATTAAACTTAAAAACTTTAACTTTAATGTTTACAATATTGTGCTAAGTTATAAATCAAATGTTTAAGTATTTCATATAAGTTTCAACTTAGAACAATCACAACGCACGCATCACAAATTTTGAAAAAGAGCACTATAAACAAGACAGAGTGAATCTAGAAGACGATTGAATGATGATGAATTGCATGAATCACAGCAATGCTGATTTGAAGATGATTGCAAGTGACGTTGATTTGTCACAAGAAAACAAAGATGCAAAATTGAAATGCTCACGCAATAATGAAAAGAACGTTGCTAACATTATTGATTTACTAATAAAGATATCAACGTTAGAGAAAGAGAAGAACAAAGATCATTTATGAAAAGAGATAGCATTGAAGCTGATATAACATCTTTGACTCGACTCAGAAGAAAAACATCATGCAAATCAGAATGCATTCATTGCGAAGAATATATAGAAATTGAAGACATCAGTTCAACTGCTTAACAAGCAGTTGTATACACAGAGAAGCATGCGTCTTTCAACGAAAATCACGTCATGAGCGAACGTGACAAGAGAAGAAATAGTGACAAGAAAGTAAAGATAATCTGTCATCGCTTCGTAAGAAATGAGAAGTCATGATTAAAATAATGAACAGAAGAGAAATAGAAGAGATACAGAAGAAGTTGATTAAACAAATTCTACAAAGAATTGCAGACGTGTTGACAGATCAAAAAGATCTAATCATGTCACTTTGCAAGCTGAATAGCGATGATATTTCTCTTCACGCAGTTAGTTCAGATGCTTGAGCAAATCTGAAAAAGACTCAAACATGAGCAAAAGAAATTGTGAGTTCAGCACGCGTAACACGTTGAATTTTCGTAATGCTGATACATGAAATACACATTACAATAAACACAAGCAATCAAAAAAAGATCATTGAAAGATTGATAAAAGATAACATGAAATTTCATGAAGATCTGAAAATTCTAAGAATAGTCTGATTCAAGAAGATAGCAAAGAGCAAAAAGACTCATTCATCACTTATTGTAAAGATTGCGATTGAAGCGATGATGAATTGATTAATAAACGTGAGCATGCTGAACTTGTATCAAGAATGTGCATGCAAGCTATTTGAAAAGAACTGTCACATCAAACAGTGCTTCAGATGTCATGAATTTGATCACATGATTAAGTTCTGCAGAAAGAATCAGCGCTGCAAAAAGTATGCAGACAAGCATCATATAAAGAAGTGCATGATGTCTTTGAACAGAAGACGTTGCATCAACTGCAATGAAAATCACAAACTCTGAAGATGCATCTGTCTCAAGTAACAACAGCAGATGAAATCAACGTTTGAAATTTATAGAAATAGATTGTTCAGATACTCTGAAATGCTTAAATACAATCACGCATTCTTCTCGCTGTTTCTGAACTCTTCAGATTCAATGAACTTTTTCAATTCAATGAATCTTTTGAGCTCAGCAACAATCATATTGAAAACATGCAGTTAAGTCGCTGATGAATCAACTTGATAAATAGTAAAGATTAAAAAGAAATTAGTCGATCTTTTCTTTTACGTAAGTAGTGACTCAAACAAGACAACATCTGAGCAGATTCAGAAATGTTTAATCAGAAAGTGAGAAAGACTCTCGATGATTGAAAGCATACAAAGAGTCTTCTCATCGCAAAGTCAACAACAGTTATGAATAACTTTATGATAAAACAATCTTTTCTACAAATTCTACAGTACAACATCAGAAAGTCATTAAGAATTCAAGAATCATTTCTAATTGACAAAGAAGTTCATGAATTCAACATAGTAACTATACAGAAGCAAGATTGCAACAACAACAATTCACAATCATTTAACTCAGCACACAACTTCTTTCATCTAGTGAAAAACTCATCATTTCAATCAAGAACATGCATATACATTAACAAACATTTAAAATTTGATCAATGAATAGTAGAAACAGCTGAGTCAGACATTTGCTCAATCAGAATATTAACTCGTAACGCAAACAACAAAACATAAATGCTAAGACTTTTAAACATTTACAATTCATTCTCACTGTTTACTACATTTACAAAGAGATCTTTAATCATTTCTCATTCGAACGAACTACTCAAGAATGACTGCAAACAATTGATTATAGAAGATTTCAATCTACATTATTCTCATTGAGAAGAATGAAGATGCTTCACTCATCATACAATAATTGATACTTTACTAAACATAATTACAAATGTAAGACTGAAATTATTGCTGAAATCAAACATTATTACTCGCGAAGTTTACAATCAATTTACGATGATTGATTTAGTCTTTAACAGCGAGAAAATACAGTTCATGATATGCAAGTGCAAGATACAAATTGATTTGCATCAGAGATTGAATCATCTTTTAATCATCACAGAGCTATTTTTACAAACAATCTTAGTGCAACTCTTGACTTGACAACTTCGAAAGAAAATGAATACAGAAGCATTGAGTGCTTATTTGCAAATGCATTTATCTTTGAAACGCTCTTTAAATGATAAAACTATGATGAATGACAAAGTGTGCAAGATTATCAGAGTGCTACAAAAGATTATCAAGAAATTTATTCTTTTGACAAAGTCATTAAATTGAGTAAGAAACTTTTGAAATCAAAGCTGCTTTGAAGTAGTAATGAAATCAAGATGATTGCAAATCATATGAAAAATGTAAGACTCATTAGAAGCGTGAAATGAATATCTAAAGTACAACGATCATAAAAACAAGATCATTTGACAAATGAAATGCACACACTTCAGATTACAAATGCATGAGTTGAGTGCAGCATTCAAATCAATATGATGCTTTGCAAAATGAGCTAGAATCGAAAGTCAGCTATCTAAAAAACTTTCTCAGTTTTTGTCATTGAAGTAAAGCAACATTGATCATATGACAATGATGTTCAAGAAAAAAATCAAGATACTGCAAGAAAAGTTCTTTTTCTCATCTTCTCAAGTGAATGTCAACAACATTGCAGAGTCATTCATATCTTTGACAGTCTCATTCAATTCACGCATTACAGAAGATGAAATGAAACAAACAATCAAATGAGTAAAAGCAGACAAAGCGTAAGATGCTTCAAATATTTCAAACAGAGTGCTTCAAGCGAGTCTTGCAAAACTGATTTCAGTACTGACGAGTTTATTCAATGCATGCATAATACATAAGTATCATTTGAAGCAGTTCAAAAAGACTCAAACAATAGTACTATGCAAATCAAAGAAAAGTAACTATATTGATTCAAAGAC
>JAABUV010004791.1_pt1 | contig 15848 bp, 20 predicted proteins | sample 5559971 | NCBI WGS metagenome assembly JAABUV01 (sample SAMN10711881, study PRJNA513362) | rock metagenome | isolation source: Antarctica rocks | place: Antarctica: Victoria Land, Knobhead nord | collected 2015-12-19
CGCGCTTACACGCCCATGTCATCTACCCAGCACGCTGCCACCGAGCGTCATGGGGCTGGGCCCGTCGAGCGGGGCACCACACGGGGCCTATACTCCCTGGTAACCGGACACCCTATACCCGCAGCCTATAAACCCTGCGGGGCCGCACCCTGCTCGCGCAGCTGCACCTCCTCCTGGAAGCCGGCGATCTCGTCCTCGCGGAACACGCCCGAGAGCGCCTCCACTGTCTGCGGCGCGGAACCCTAGCGGCTCAAACCCTAGGAGCCCAAACCCTAGGGGCGTAGCTGCGCCCGCCCCGCCCCAGGCCGCGGGCGCGAGCGCTCGCCGCAACAGTGCGCATGGCGGCGCCTCTGCTGCCCGGCTGCGCCGCGCAGACTCACAGGCGGCGGCTCGGTGCGCCGCGTGGCAGCACGCGCGCGCACGATATGTGAGACAGGTAAGGCTTTCTGCAGGCTTGTCGGCACGAGGCATTGCGGAGCCTGTCGAGCGCGCGCCAAGACCCGTCGGCCTGCGCCAGCGTGCGAGCAGCCCCTCCCCAATGGGCGACGCGGCGTGCGGCGCGCTGGTCAGCGCATACAGAAGAGGCCGGCGTCGCCAGCCGCACGCGACTGCTTGCTCCGCATGTACGGCGACATGTAGAAGTACAGCTTGTAGCGCTCGGCCTCCGCCTGCGCGACCCACGCGCTGGCCGTGTCAGAAGTGCATGCTTGCTCTCAGCGCAGGGTACCTGCAGGATGCCCTGCTCTCAGAAGAGTACGGCCGCGAGCAAGCCCGCGCGAGGGGCCAGCACCCGAACCGGCCAGCGCAGCAGTCACACGGTGCGCAGTCACAGGGTGCAAGCAGTGCCACTCAGCGGCTTGTTGGCACAGGTGCGGCGTGACTATGTATTCCCCCAGGAATTGGACAATAGTAAAGCGGGCCAAGGCAGCTTGGGGATAGACACCAAATGGACAGGAGCAACCGCAGATGCCTTGGGTCTCAGGGCACCCCTGCAACCTTAGTCGGGTCCCGGCCGCCCCGCACCTCCAGCGCCGCCTTAATCTTGTACCCGGCGGCCTGCGCCTGCCGGTGGCCGCGGTGCGTCAGCGGCACCTGCGGGTCCGGCGTGAAGGTGTACGCAAAGTTGTCGACATTGCCCTGGCGCGCGCAGCGCACGCCCCGCGGTGAGCGCTGCAGGCGCTGCGCAGGCGCGAGCTGGCACGTCCGGCGGCGGGACTCGATGTGACCTGGCCGCGGCGCGGGCATGCCCAGCGGCGGAGGCCCGCGACGGAGCGCGCTCGCCGCCCCCGACTCAACGCCGAGTGAGGCATGGCAGCGGGGCGCGAGCTGACCTCCAACCCGCTCTCCTGAGCTCGTTCCCGCACGACCCGACGCCCCAACACCGACACCAGAGCTGCCAGGGCTGACAGGCTGACCTCCGCAGTGATGGCATGCATGTGATGAAAGGCCAGGCCTTTTGAGGCCAGGCGGCGCCAGGCTTGCGGCACCTCCGACTCGGCGTGCCGCACGAGGAAGATCTTCTTGGGCAGCACGCGGAAGTCGCGCGGTGTGGCCCCCCTGCGCGCACACGGCGCCGCCGGTCGGGCGCCTGGCGACGCGGCGAGCACTGGCGCTCGCTGGCTGCGGTGCCTGGCGCCAAGCTCAGGTGCGCATGCCCGAGCGTCCCTGCTCGCGAGAGAGGCGCGACGGGATGCTGCTCGTGTGCGGGCGCGGCAGGCAGGCAGACGCGCGGCCTGACGGTGCAGCAAGCGTGGGACGGGCACGCGGGCAGGCGCATGGCCTCAGCGCGTAGCGGGTGCAGGAGCCGCATGCATGCCGGCGAGCGCCGGTGCGGCGGGCTCAGCGCGGCGCGCCAGTGCATGGAGTGGAACCGCGCATCGTGCATGCCCTGAACCTTACCCCTACCCTATGCAGGCTCAGCGCGGCGCGCCAGTGCGTGGAATGGAACCGCGCATCGTACATGCCCAGGTGGCGGCGGTCGCTGATGGCGGCGCGCTGCGCGTCGTACGGGCGCACAAAGCCGTTCCGCGGCGCGGCCGCGCCGTGCGCGCCGCCGGCGTGCAGCCGCGCCGGGTCGCCCGCCGCCGCCTGCAGCAGCGCCGGGTCGCCCGCCGCCGCCTGCAGCTGGCCGATGGCCGCCTGCTGCGCGGCCACCAGCGCGCGCAGCTCCCGCACTGCTGTGTCCAACGCGCGGCCGCTGCTCTCGCCGGCGGCGGCGGCGTCGCCTACCCCGCTGCCCGCGCGCTGCGCCGCGTGCTGCCCTGCTTCGCCGGGCGCTGCGGCGGGCGTGCCTGCGTCCGGCGCGCCGCGTGCGCCGCTGTGTGCGGCGGCCAGGGCGTGCGCGACCACGGCGGCCTGCGCGGCGGTCGGTGGGTCCGCCTCGGCGGCCTGCGCGGCCGCGCTGGTGGACGCCTGCGCATGGCTGGCCGCGCGCATGCGCAGCGCCTCCCGCGCGGCCGCCTCCCGCCCTGCCGGCCGGCGGCGGTCCTGCAGGCCCGCTGCCAGCGCGAGCGCCTGCCTCGGGCCGTGCGCCTGCAGGAGCAGGGCCCTCTGCGCGCCAGTGTGCGTCGCGCCGCGCAGGGGGCTGGGAGACGGCTGCCGCAGCCGCGCCCTACTGTTCGGCGCCCCGCCTGCCAGTGCCCCGCTGCAGCCGCGGCCGGGCTGCGGCGGTGCCAGGCCCGGACGCGCAGCCAGGACACCCATCACTGCTGCGCAGCAGGCGAGGGGCGCAGCGTCTGCGGCCCCTGCAGACTACTTCGCCGCTGCTGAGCGGGGGGGCTCCTCAACTAGTCTCGCACCGAACGGCCGTGACGTGCAGTTCACTTGGTCGCTACAGGGGCATCCCTGGCAGGCACAGAGCCACCAATGCGTTTCTGCAGACAGGGCACACTAGGTGTGTACTGGGGTGTTACAGCTGGTGGCGCAGCTCTAAGATAAAAGCAAAGGGAGGTGGTCGTTAAAAGAGCATTGGACGGCTATCAGAGGCTTAAGTCAATAAAGGCCGGCCTAGGCAAGGCCTAGGGATTAAGGCCCCTTGCCAGCGGGGTACCCCTACCAAGAAGCTGTGTGTAGTCGTGCCTTTGACCGATTCTGCACCGCTAGGATAGCCAGCCCTTCTAAGACAGACCTTCTGAGCGGCCCGTGACGCCTGCTTAAAACGTCAGTGCTGGCTGTGGAAGACACAGGCAGCTCACCGGTAGAGCTGTCTTCCAAGCAGAGCCAAGCGTATGGCTGGTATCAGCGGCGAGCGTGGCCAGACCCGCTGAGCCTGGGCGGTTCCAGGCGCACACTACTATGGCGGCGGTGGGGGCGCGGGAGGCGGTGAGCCTGGATGTGCTGAGCCGGGTGGCGGAGGTCGCAAGCAAGGGCATGGCGCACACGTGCCAGTCCCAGGTTGGCGGTCTGGAGTGGCACGACCACGTGCGCCGCCTGGCAGAGGTTGCGGATGCGTGCTGCGGCAGCGCCGCAAGCGCAAAGGCGCAGGGCGTCGCCGCCCTGCGCCTCCTGTGCGCGGCACTGGCGTCTGCAAAGGAAGACGATAACTGGAGCAGCAGGTGTGTGCGAAGTTGAGTTGTGCTGCTCACTGGTAGTTTCAGATGTTTATGCAGGACACGCCATCTCGGCCCCCTTGCGTGAGTGCTGAGGGTGGAGTGTGGGCCTGCAGCGGTCTGCCCGAGTTCCTGCAGCGGGCTGTGGATCTGTGCGAGCGGGGCTCGGTTGCAGCAGCGTGCACTGCGGCATTGAACTTGCTCGACTTCCACGTGATCGTTAAGCGTGCGGGCTCGAGCCCCCGTGCGGCGGCTGCGGAGCGGACCGAGGGCGAGGGGGAGCAGTCAGGTGCGACAAATTTGGCAGTGCAGCTTCTCCTTAGGTTTCATGCCCGTCAGTGCTGCTGCATTGAGCTCGCTGCTTGTCTCCGCAAGCGCCTGCATCTGTCAGCGCTACGGTCTGTAGCAGGGCAGCGCTGTGCTCTTGGACCGCCTGCAATCCAGCAGGCGTCTTAATGTCTAAAGCAAAGCCGTGCATGCCTGTGTGCAAAGGTGCGATAGAGCAGCCTGGTGACCTTGGCAAGCCCAGCAGGGGCGCTGCAGGTGGGTCGGAACGCGTGTGCAGTGTAGCTTCTGGACAGCACCCACTCCCAGCTGTCCATGCAAACGACTCACGCCCTTATGCTAACCCGCGGCGACGGCGCCGCACAGACGCTGCCTCGCATGGAGCTGCTACAGCGTCCGTTGCGAGCTCCACCGAGCCCCGCGCTGCGGCCGCGGCAGACGCAGCCGCGGCCGCGGCCGTGGCTGCGGCTGGCACGGGTGCTGCCGCGGCGGCGGCCGTGTCAGGGCAGGACGCGGAGCTGGCGGCGGAGCGCGCGGCGCGCGCGGCGCGCCTGGTCACGTCGGGCAGCAGCGGGTCGGGGTCGCCCGGGGTCGCCGAGGCGTTTGCGCCGCGGCCGGCCGCGGCGGCGGGCGCCGAGCGCGGCGGGCGGCCGCAGGCGCGCCCCGCCGAGCCGCTAGAGGTGTGATGTTGTCTGGGCTGCCGTGAAGGCTGTATGGCGGTAAGGACGAGTGCCTTGTATTGGTAGCCTGTGCTGTCATGACTCTTTTTAGCAAGCTGAGGTGTATGCACCTTGACAGACCACTGCGGAGTTACCGAGCGCTTGCTGCCCGGGTGAGCGTGATCAAAATGCGCTGCCATGCACCGCATGCTACCTGCGTATGGATGTGCCGGGGTGCCATGCCTGGTCTACAGGTGGTTGCTGGGCAGGCCTGCACAGAGCTGCAGGCAGCGCCTGCATGCTGCTGATGCCTGCGGCGTCCGGGGGCACAGGTGACGTCAGGCGCAACTGCGGCCGACGCGCAGCGGCCCACACTCCGCGCGGCGGCCGGCACGCGCATCGTGCTGCGGCAGGGGCAGGGGGCCACGGCGCCGAGCAGCACGCTCGCACCGGCTGCTGTGGGCACGAGCGGGGCGCCCTGCGCAGCGGCGCCGCTGGCTGTGGTGGTGTCGGGGTCTGGGTTGTCGCCCGGCGAGCCAGCCGCCTGTGCTGCAGCTGCACCGGCGGAGGGTCTGGCAGGGCCGGCGGCGGGGCCGGTCGCCGCGCGCGCGCGCGGCAGCACCCAGGGCGGCCGCGGGCGCAAGCGCCGGGCTGCCGCGCCCACAGCGGATTCGGGGGTGCTCAGCCGTGCGCGCGTCTGTGAGCTGCTGGGCGGCCGCTTGCCGTGCGGGCCCACTGTGACGTCCTCGGCCGCCCCCGATGCGGCCGCCTCGCTCGCGCCTGGCGCCAGACGGAAGCACACAGCGGTGGTGGGGAGCCTGCCGCCTGCGCATGCCAGCGCAGGGTCCAGGGCGGGGGCGGGGCCCGGCGACAAGCGCGCGGCGCAGCAGGCGCGCTGGCAGGCGCTGTCGAGCCTGGCCGCGGCCAGCGCCGCGACGCAGGCAGTGGGCGCGGGCCTGACGCAGCGCGCTCTGAAAGAACCTGAGCATGACCTGAGTGACCCTAAGTTCGTCCTGGATGTCAGCGGCACCGGCGCGCGCTCGGCGTCCCACCCGCACCCCGTCCGGCTGCAGCTGCATGCGCCAAGCATGGCTGTGCTGCGCGCGTCGTCCGCGCCGTCCATCTCCGGCCGCGGCAGCGAGCCGCCATGCCCGGCAGCCGCTCCCCCCGCAAGCGCAGCGGCGCCTGTCTCGGGCGCGGCCGCCACCGTCGTGCCGCGCATCGCCGTGGCGCACGCCGTGTGCACGCGGCCGAGCACGCTGCCGGCCGCGCCCATGGGAAAGCGCGCCGTGGGCACGCATGGGGCGCGCGCGCTTGCGCTGAGCCCGTTTGCGTCGCTACCGCCTGCGGCCGCGGCTGGCACAGGCAAGGCCGCGGCGGCGGGCGGGCCTGCTGCCCTGCAGCGCGCGGACGGCTCCGGCAGCAGCAGCGACTCCGACACCAGTGGCTCGGACACTGAGAAGCGCTTTGCTGCCGAAGTGCGTCCCATGCTGCCCTGCATCCCATGCTGCCCTGCGTCCCAACCCTACCCCATACTGTGGCGCATGTAGCCCTAATGGCCCCTAGTCTCCTAGCAGCGCTCCGATGCCAGCGCATAGGCCTCGGTTGCACTTAGCAATCTGCCTTGGGTACTGGCATGTGCTGCTGAGCAGTTCGGGAACAGCGCACTCTGGTTCGTCGCCCCCGCTGCAGTATAACACACAGGACCCCTCCCTTTTGGTACGGTATGTACTGAGAGCCTGCATTGACACCATGGGTGGCAGATGCTGCAGGCCGACGCGCCGCGTCCACCAAAGAAGCGGCGGCTCGATGCGGCGGGCGCGCTGTGCGCGGGGCTCGGCTCGTCCGGCGAGGGCTGCGACGCATCCGACAGCAGCGCGCTGGACTTGGAAGCTTTGAAACGCGCGGGCCAGGGCTCACACCCTAGCCCAGAACCTGAGGTCCTCGTGCGCGGGAGGGCGGGGTCCGTGGATCTGGACCCGGCGCGCCAGGCTGCGTGCGGGCCGCCGGAGGGCGCGGCGGGGGGCAGCGCAGGCGGCGGCGCGCGTAAGGGGTCAGGGGGAGGGTCGGGGCTGGGCGTGCCGCTCGCGTCGGAGCCGGGGCCGCTGAAGTCGTTCGGCAGCGTGCAGGCGCTCTGCGCTGAGGTGTGAGCCTCGCCCTGCTTGCCTCCTGACCCCAAGTCTGCTTTTTGGTTTGTTCCTTAGCTGTTCATGACGAGCTGCTGAGGTAGAGCTCTTGACGGCCTGACTGTCCCCCGAGTGTCTGCGCTGAGCTGCTGCGATGCTGCGCTGCAGGATGACGCCGCGGCCGCCGCTGCGATCCAGGCTGTGCAGCAGCACGAGCAGGCAGGCGGCGGCGCGCCGCCTGGTGAGCCAGCCGGCATGTCACTGGCTCATTCCGCAGCCGCTGATCCCAGTCTCAAACCTGAGCCTCCTGCGGGCCGCCGCCAGCGCCTGGGCGCCTCACTGAGCGGCCCGTCGGCGCTCGGCGCCGCCGCAGCCCCCACGCCCAGCCTTGGCGGAGCCCCTGACGCGGGCGTGGCCGCGCCGGCCTCGCCCGTGCTGGGGCTGAAGATACGGGCGCGCTCGCTGTCGGAGGGCGCGGCTGCGCAGCTGCCCATCGCGCCGCTGCGCCTCGCCCCGCTGAGCGAGATGGGCGGCAGCACGGTGCCGCCTTGGGGCTTCCCCCGATCAGAGGCTGGGTAGGGTCCGGGGCACACTTGTGCAGGGCACCAGGGCGCAGGCCTGCTGCCTGAAGCAATTTGCTCTGCTGTCCTGTTCTTGATGATGGTGCGTGGCACGGCATGCCTCTGCGCATGTCACGCAGTCTCTGGCATGCTCACTGCATGTGGCATTGGTTGTGCTGGGAGTCGCTGCCTGATGACGTACTGCTGGCTGGTTGCCGTCAGGCTGAGCAGTGCTTGGTATGTGTATGCTGACAGCTGTGGCCTGCAGGAGCACGACGGCGCGGGCGGCGGGCGCACGGTGCTGTGGGCGGGCAAGCTGAAGCACCGCGCGGCCGGCGCGGCCGGCGTGTCGACCGTGGAGCTGCTCACGCTGAGCGCGGCGGTGCCGGAGGTGAATGTCCTACTTGTTGAATGCAAGGATGCGTGCAGGGTAAACTATTTGTTGACATGCAAAGATGCCTGCAGGGTGTCATGCAACACAGGATGATATCCCGGCGCGCCTGCGGGGGTGGTGAGTCCTGCGTGTGCAGCTTGAGCGCTTACAGGGCTTTCATCCTGCAGGACGCTGCGGAGCAGCTGCCACCGACGCTGTTCGTGACCGACCTGGCGCAGCGCGGCAGCGTGCGCATGGCCAGCCACCGCCTGGTGCAGTGCCGCCCGGGGCCGCTGTCGGCGCGCCAGGCGCAGAAGCTGCAGGCGCGGCGCCCGCCCGCCTGCTGAGAGTCAAGAGCAGCGTGAGGACAGGATGCCGGGCGTGTCTGTGCTGCGCGACGCAGAGACAGAGTGTACAGGCAGATTGCCTGGCCTCATCTGCCGCCAACCTGACGAGACATGAGGGCTTGCCAGTGCACGACATGTTGGCGTGTGCGCATTCTGAGCCGGACAGCAGCCGTGGGCGTTGACCTGAGGGTCTGCAATGGCTACTTGCTCTGTGGCCACGCCGCGCTGTGCATTGTCGCATGTTGTGGGGGAGCCGGCACGGAGCTGACGCGGCAGCGGCCGCATGCGCAGGTGTTGGCGAACGCCAAGCTCGTCGCGGTGTGCCAGCTGCAGCACTGCCAGCTGACGCTGGTGCCCTACCTGGAGGCAGGGTCGGGCGCGCTGCGCATGATAGGGTTCCTCACCACTGACGACCTGGGCGGCCCAGCCTGAGGACATCTGTTTCACCTGTGCAGCGGCGTAGGTTCACCTGCTTCGCCTTTGCTTTCTGTTCTGGGCTGTGCGTTCACTGTGAGCTTGTAGGTTAGGAACATCATCATCATACGGTGGTCAGATGCTGTGTACATGAGTCGTGTGTTTGTAGCGTGTGTGCCTGGAATGCTGGGGACAGCCCCTTTGGCTAGCTTTCATGCGGACAGCAGGTTTTGTGATAGTGCTCGCTGCTGCAAATGTTGACGCCTGGTGCTCAAGACTTTGAAGAATGCATATCTAGCTGGTTTGGCAACGCGTGTGTCGAAGTGAACAGTGGGTAGAGGCGGAGTAGAGTGTTGCACGAAGCTGCTTCAAGGAGGGCATAATGCGGTTTGTGTATGTTGCAGACACGCATGTTTTGCAGACGCCCGACCTGCAGACGCCCGACATGCTGTAAATATTTATGCACTGCAGTGCAGGAGGCTGGTGTCTGGTGCTTCAATCACATAAAATATACATGTTTTGGCAGGTTCATCAACGTGGTGTGGTGAAGTGAACAAATGGTACAATGCCAGAGAGCCTCTCTTTTGGAGAGGTGTTGGTCAAAGCTGGCTATGCTCATAGGCTGAATGAAGCTCCTTCATGTGGTCGTCATGCTGCAACTGGGCACATGTACAACAACCCTACCCTGTCAACGCCGACCTGGATTCAACTTTGCCAGGCAGCTGTCGGTACGACGAGTGGGGTTCCGTGCTCGCCTGGGAACTGATATCTGCAACGCAGTGGAGAACGTAGAGCTCGTAGAACACGCAGAAGGTGTCGGTGCGTGAACGAGAGCTGGCGCGGCACCCGTGCCGAGCAGAACCCCCGCCTGGGGAGAGCAGACGAGCCCGGGCAAGATGAGGGAGCGGACGCGCGTCCTGATATGCTGTATGGTGAGCCAGGGCCCTGCTCAGGCGGCGTACCGCCTGTGTGGTCAAGCTGCAGCATGCAGTCTGGAGCCAAGGCCCCGGCCACTCTTGCAGCCAGGCTGGTTCATCCTTACCTTACCGGTCTCAGGCAGCCTCTCGTTGCTCTCTGTTTACATGTGTAACCGGTACACTGAGCAAAGAGTGCAGGTAGACACAGCAGCGCAGTCGATGCTGCGCGCGCGTCTGCCAGCTTGAACCCGCGTCAAGTGTCTCTGGAGGGCGCGAGCACAGTGTGCGCACTGCTGCGACAGGCCCTTGCGCCCCTGGCAGCCCTGGCGCAGTCTCCAGGGACGCCTGCGCCCAGCGGGGTGCCTGCGCCCAGCGGGGCGATGGGCCCGTACCCAAGCCCGCCGGGCGCCGGCTCTCAGTGCGGCAGTCCCAGCGGGAACTACAGCAACAACAACAGCAACAACAATAACAATAATAACAACAACAACGGCGGAGACAGCGGCGGCAACCCGCTGCAGTGCGCTCACAAGCTCAGACGCGCGCTAGCACGTGTGCCTGTGTGGGCACTGCCCGCTCCGTCCCGAGCTCCCCTTGTAACAGGGTGACTGCGGTCCGTCACACCCTGCTGCAATTGTGCAACGTGCATGGGCAGCTGGTGCAGAGTGTGGTGCTGGCCTCAGCGCGCGCGCGTTAACATGGCGCCGCTCACCTGCCAGGCGCTTGCGGCACGGTGCAGGAGGCCAACGGCCCCTGCCATATTGGGCCCAGGCGCCTGGCGGCACACGCAGCCCCTGACAGTGTGTGGCCTGGCCTGAGCAGGCGCTGCCGAGCCTGGCTGCGGAAATCCCAGGTCGCGCGACAGGGCCCCGGCGCGCGCAGGCGCTTGCGCGCGCGCTGTGCAGCGCGGGGCGTCATCCTACCCTGCGCCTTGCACGGGCCCGGTGCCTGACGCTCGCGCCACTCAGGGCGCGCCCCGCCGGCGCAGGTTTGCGCAGGCGCTGAACGCCACGTACGGCTGCGCGCCGTCCAACGCGGACCACTGCTGCCTGGCCGTCGCGCCGAGCTCGCAGCTGGGCCAGTACGGCCTGCTCGGCCTGCGGCCCGCCAACGACGCGTGCTCGCACCTGACCGGCTGCTCCTACGAGGTGCGGCCCGGCGCGTGCTGCCCCCCTGACTGGCTCCTCTGCGGCCGGGCTGGACGTGGCCGTGTGCGCCGCGGCAACTTGTGACTCCAAGATTTGAAGACCGGCAGGAGGGCTCAGCGCATGTGCATCCTTGACGTGCTTGCATGAGGATGCCTCTGTGTGCCCAGCCACAGGAGGTGCATCGCGCCCCGCGCGTCCAGCAGCCTCAAGGCAGCGCTCGGGCGCGCAGGCGAGCTGCGTGCTGCAGGACGCCTTCAACGGCCAGTGCAACGCCGCCACGCAGGTCGGCTCCGCGCGCCCTCCTGCTGCGCTGCCGCCCCTGGCCCGCCCGTCGCCCGGCTCTTCCAGCCTGCCCGCCAGGCCGGCCGGCGCGCCGCTGCGGTGTTGGCGTAGGTTTGGACGCCAGCCCTATCGGACGTGCCTCAAAAACCCCTTCCGCAACCCAACAGCCCGGGGCGACGCCCGGCGCCGCGCCGCGCAGGTGGGCCAGGCCAACTGCTCGGCGGCCGCGGGCTGCGCGTGGCAGCTGGACTACGGCAACGGCAACCCGTACAACGGCTTCTGCTACAACGCGGCCGCGAGCGCCGCGTGCGCCGCGCAGGGCGCAAACGCGGTCGCGTGCCAGGCGCTGCGCGACCCGGCCACCAACCTGCAAATGTGCAGCACGCAGCAGGCGCGCGCGCGGCGCGTGGGCGGGCTTTGAGATGTGCAGCACGCAGCAGGCGCGCGCGCGGCGCGGGGGCGGGCTTTGAGATGTGCAGCACGCAGCAGGCGCGCGCGCGGCGCGGGGCGGGCTTTGAGAGGCGCGTTGGTCCGGCATAGTCCGGGCTGCGCGGGGCCGCTGCGACCCCTCCGATGAAGGCGGAGGGGGATGGGAGGGCGGGCTGTCAAGCAGCAAGAGCCCAGGGCTCTGGCAGAGGGAAAGCCTGCGCCCAGCAGCAGCACCACACATCTCGGAGCTGCGCTGCCGTAGACCTGGGCACTAGCACTGGCTTAGCATCAAACACTGCATGCGCCTCTGACTCTGAACAAATGGCGATTATCCACTGGGGCTGCTGACCACACCGATAGGAACATGCTCGATCGCAGGCATTCAGCGGCGCAGGCCGTGGTTGGAGCAGGTCCACCTGGTGTATGCGTCAACTTGCCAGCGGAAAGCCTCCCCCTGGAGACGACATGCACATAGCAACAACCTTCTCTGCAGGCAAGAAGCTGACCACTGACAGCAAGTCGCAGTCAACTCCAGACTTGTGCGCATGCGCGCAGGCCTGCATCGACACGTGTGGGAGCTGCAACGACTGCATCTCCACCGTCGCGTCGGGCTTTGTGACGCCCATCTTCAACGCTTGGACCAACACCAGCCTGGCGCCTCTGATCCCCCAGGCCAGGCTGAGCTGTACTGCCTCATGCCTGACTCTGACATGGCATGTTTACATATGGCGCCTTTGCCGGTTGAAATTAGACATTATTTTTTTGGTAGAGTCCATGCAGAGGCAACCTGTCCATGCTGGCACGTCTCACCTCCGGGAGCAATGCCAAAATAGCACAAGCTTGAGAGGCTGCGCGCGCATGCGCCATGCATGCACACTTTCTTGGCTGAGGTCACTCAGACAATGGTTATCACATGCGACCAAGCGCGGCTGTGGGCGTGGAGCGCAGGCGCTGTTCGACTTCTGCATGGCGCAGAACAACCCCAGCTTCAGCGTCTGCACGCGCCTGCAGGGCTATGCCGAGACGAGCCCCGGCTTTGCCGGCCGGCCCGCGGCTATCTGCAACATGGCGCGCTCCTTCCCGCTCTGCAGCTTGTCGGAGAGTGACTGTACCCCATTTGTGGCTGCACAAGAAGCACCAAAGAGGCAACAGACGGGACTGCTGACACACAGGTCTTCAAAAGAAGGCTCACTACGGGTCACTGCTTGCCACACAAGACACGTACATGATTAAGCCACCACCTCATCAACAAGCACATTGCAGTGCAGCTGTGTGGCCTACCCAAAGTAGCTATGGAAACACTGTGCAGGTGCCAAGCTCGGCCAACCCTGCCAAGGGCATGTGCGACGCATGCGCGGCGCGCCTCAACCTGGACAAGTGCTCGCGCAGCGGCTTTGCCGCCAACATGTCCGGCACGCCGACGGCCTCGCCGTCCGGCGCTGCGGTGCGCCCGTGCTTACATGCCAGCGAGTCACGGCCATGTGCTCATGATATGTGGTGAAATTGAGAAAGCGTGTCTGAGCCTGCATAGTTGCAACATGCATGGCAGCTGAGTCCATGGGGCTCAACTTGGGCTGGACACCGAGAGCCAAGATACTTTGGCTCTGGCTCAGGCGGACGGCTCGGCGTGCACGACCGACAGCGGCTGCCAGAGCAGCAGCGCGTGCGACGCGTCTGCCGGCTGCACCGGCGCCAACCTGCGCACCAGCTGCAGCCCCGCCACCGGCCTGGACTCGGTGCAGTGCTACGGGCGCTGCACCAACTGCGCCGTGCCCGCGGTCACCGCGGAGACCGCGCTGTACAACCGCGGTGCGCGGCCGCCCCTGCGTCGCCGCTGACCGCGGCGCATGCCCCGTGCAGGCAGCGGTGTTCGGGTCTGCAGCGCTCCTGGCCTGCCCGCGCCCACACTCGCGGCAGTTGCGCTAAAACCTTTCCGTGTGACATCTTGCTCAAGCACGCGCCGCCCGGACTGCTCGCAGCCTGCTGCGGGAGGCCTTGCAAGTACAGTTCAAACCGTGCATGCGCCCCGCCCAGGCGTGTGCAGCGGCGCCAACGACGCCAGCTGCGGCGCGGGCGCCGCCTGCGCCGCCAAGGCCACCTGCCAGCATGTGTCCCTGTGCAACAGCACCACGCGCACGCTCACGTTCGCCTCGTGCTACGGCTTCTGCCGGGTGCGCGGCCCTGCAGCGGTGGCGCCTCGACCGGATGATTAGGGTTATTGGGGTTAGGCCATTAGGGTGCTGTGCAGCGACGGGCGGGCCATGCAGCGGGGCAGGGGTCGGCTACTGATCGCGTGCAAACGTTGCAGGCGCCCCGACGCCTCAGGTGAATGAGCGCCGTGCGCTGTGACGGCTTCTTTGCGCACGCATGTGACTAGCAATTCCAGATCGCACATCACAACCCCAGTGAGAGAGGAGCGTGCAAGCTTCAACAGGCATGGACGGCTGCTCATGCGCTCTGCGAGGCGCGCAGCCGTCGGCGGGCGCGCTCGCGCTCAGCGCGCAGCTGAGCGACGACGGCTCCGAGGTCCTGGTCACCCTGAACCTGCCGTGCCAGCTGCTGGGCAGCACCGCTAGGTGTGCGCCGGGCATGCGCCTGAGGCGCACTGCGCTCTGCGCGCGCATCTGCGCCTGCCCGCTGTGCCTGGTGCAGACACACCTCATGAGCAGTGTGCGAAGCTCATCCGCGCTGGCGCGAGCAAATTTGCCATGGCATCGTGCAGCGCCCGGCTGCCTTGTTGGGCATGTTGTCACAACACATCATAGTCTGATGTACTGCAGCAGCGCCGCATGATCTGCCTGCCCTGCATGCCCCCGCCTGGCATCTAGTGGCGCTCACAGCATGGCAAGCATGAATGAGCCTGGGCGAGGCCCGCGCGCGAGCGCGCAGCGCGCTGTTCGACGCGGCGACGCTGCGCACGCTGGGCAAGGGCGCCTACGTGTACATGGACCCCGGCAACGCCACGCTCATGCATGTTGCGCTGTCGCCCGGCGCGACCATCCCGCTAGCGGGCCGGCTGGGCATCCAGCAGGCCAACCCGCCCATCCTCGTGGACAGCCTGCTCAACACGCCCGTGCTCAATGGCAACGTCCCCGGCGGCCTGCTGGTGCGGCCGCGCGCTCCCGGCGCGATTGCGCAGCTGCAGACCGCAGCAGCTGGGCAGTTGCCGACAATGTCTGACTCGAGCAGCAGTGCGCACAGTGCGCGGACAGCTTTCCATGCCCCATGGCTGCCACTGCCAAGCGTCACAGGCAACTTGTTTAAGAGCCTGCAGCCCCTTCATATCACTGATTGTGCGGGTCCCCACTGGGAAGGCCACGCATGGCCAGCTCGATAGGAGGGTCGGCAGCGGTTTGCTGCGTGACGGCAGCGAGCACCGCGCAGGCGCCCAGCAGCCCGCAGCCGCCGCTGGCGCTGATCTCGGGGCCGACGCGGCTGGGCGCGGCGTGCGCGGGCGGCGCCGCGCTCGCCATCAGCTTTGATGGCCGCGCCTCGCCGCCCAGCTCCAACCGCCAGCTGACCTCGTGCTCACCCTGCCCCACTGCATCATGAGCCCTGCCAAAACTGCGTCGCCTTGCCATCACCTGAGCCCGGCCCAGCTGTCTCCAGCCTGTCGTCACTCCAGCCTCTCGCCGCAGCGACGGGCTTGGCCACCAGTGCCGTTCGACGGGCACCATGACGCCCCCAGCCGCTCATGCCTGACGCATGGACATGTGGCGCTTCCCTTGCATGCTGATGCAAGTGTAGTGCGTCAAGTTAGACTTGAGCTTGACGTAAGTGGCATGAGGCTCTTGGGCGTGTCCAGGTACCAGTGGAGCTCGGCGACCAGCGGCCTGGCTGCGGCCATCGCCGCCGCCAACGGGCAGGCGGATCCGATGAAGCAGGCACAGCTGATGCTGTCCAGCACTGTCATGGCGGGCCTGGCGGTGCGGCTGTTGCCTGACTCGGCTTTTGCGCCCCGATCCCCTGCCGCGCCCCGAGCCCTTGGCATATTTCCCGCTGGTTGTTGATGCCTTGGCTATCCAACCACTCAAGCTCTCCAACTGCCTGGTTCAGGGCTAGCTGTAATCCAATGCGGCACATGTTTATCTGTTGTTTGCAGGGTCTGGTCAGCAGTGATCCCCACCGGCATGCCTGCGGACTGCCCCATGACACACACGGCTCAGGGACTTTTGCCAGCAGGTGCATGAGCGCACTGCAGCTCTGCCACCCGGCAGCGGGCATGCATGCCGGGTGCCACACGCCTGCTGGGAGGCTACAAGCAATCCAGGCCCGACCCAGATGCGCGCCTTGTCGCACACCCAGGATAGGGTAGGGTAAAATGTACCGCGCTGACAGCGCGCGCGCGCACGCCGGCAGGGCGGCACGTACATGGTGACGCTCACGGTGACCGACTGGCTCGCCCAGACCGCCGGCGCCAGCTGGACTTTCGTTAAGGCGGCGACCGCGCTGCCGCTGGTGCAGCTCGTCGGCGGCGCGCAGCAGAGCTTCACCATCTCGCAGGGCCTCGCCGTGCCCGTGCAGATCTTCCAGCAGTCCGTCTGCCCCGGTGCGCTGCGCGCTTTGCGCTGCCTGTGCACAGGGTTTCAGGGCATAGTCTCATGTGCATGCCCAGCCACAGCTAAGCGCATGGCAGTTTGATCAGGGAAATTGAGTGGCCCGCCGCGGCGGGCAGGCTCCTCGGTGGTGTACAACTGGACGTTCGAGCAGGGCAGCCCGCAGTTCAGCGCGCCGTTCGTGGCCACGCGCAAGGACCTGGTGGT
>JAABUV010004792.1_pt1 | contig 15847 bp, 27 predicted proteins | sample 5559971 | NCBI WGS metagenome assembly JAABUV01 (sample SAMN10711881, study PRJNA513362) | rock metagenome | isolation source: Antarctica rocks | place: Antarctica: Victoria Land, Knobhead nord | collected 2015-12-19
CAGTTGCTGGTACGTGCAAGCAGGGCAGCTGCTCCGGGTGTGTTGGCTCTGTCATCAAGGTCCGGCAGCGTCTCTTGCTAGCCAGCGGCGTGTGCCCAGCGGGCAAGCAGAGCACTTGTGTCCCTGAAACACTCTAACTCTACACACTTGTACAAAATCTGACGCAATCGTGCGCCCCGCGCAGGCGCGCAGCGCCGCGCGTCGGCGTTCGGGCGCGCGCTGGCGGCGCACCTGGCCAAGATCCGGATGGAGCCGGGCGCGTACGGGCAGCTGGGCCTGTCGGACCTCTTTGAGATGCGCGAGGAGTGCCTGCGCGAGTTCGGCTTTGCTGACGTGTACAGGCGCGCTGGGCCCCCCTTCCCTTCTTGGGCTCGCCCACAGATGAGCTTTGGCTGCTGGTTCCTGCGCCGATCTTTCCCAGGTTACGAAGGGGCCGAAAAGCTATCAAATTTTGTCAATGCCCAGATGCGTGGCCCGACCCGGCCGCTCCGGCCCGCGCGGCGCGCAGAACCAGCGCTAGTCACCGCCGCCCCGGCGTGCAGCTCCAGCGCCGGCCGCCGCCCCTCTCCTGGCCGCCGCGCCACCGCTGCTCCCCTTATCCTATGCCATATGTTCAATACCATATGCCCCAACTCTGAGCGCCCGCGCCGGCCCAGGCTGGACAAGGAGCGCGAGAACGCGGCCGCGCTGGCGGTGCTGCCAGACCTGCTGCGCGAGCTGGACGCGGCGCCCGCGCGCGCCCGCCTCACCGCGCTCGTCGAGGGCGTGCTGGCGGCCAACATCTTCGACTGGGGCGCCCAGGCCTGCGTGGACCTGTACCACAACGGCACCATCCTGGAGATCTACCGGCGCGCCGCCCCTGCCCTCGTCAAACCGTAACCATAACCCTGAACCTACCGCCCTCGCGACCCGCCGGCCTGCCGCAACCCTGGACATGCAAGGCAGCGCCGGACGCAGCATGGCCGGCCCTTGTTGCAGCTGGGCATGAGCGGCAACATTACGGACTGCTCCAAGGTGAGTTCTCTTCCTGTCGACTGTTGGCCCGGGCCGGGCTTGGCGCGGGCTTGCGGACCTAGTGCATGCCTGCGGCACGCGCAGGCAGGCGCGCACGCAGCTGTCGCGGCGGCCCTGGCGTGTGGACACATTTGACGCGCTGGCGGCCACGTGGCTGAGCCGCGCGCCGCCGGACGTGGACCTGGACGCCGGCGCGGCGGTGCCGCCCACGCCCTTCTGCCGCGTCATCATGTTTGTGGACAACGCGGGCGCGCGGCCCGCCCCTGGGGCCATCTCCGTGTAAAGGGCAGGGATTAGGGTAGGGGTGCCTAAACCTATCAGGTATCAGATGGCATGAAACGGGATGCAGATGACAGCATGCCGGTGAGAATGCGAAGGCTTCAGGCGCAGACCGGGGATGCGGACCTTCTGTGCCGCTTGTCATGGTTGATCGGCGGGCGGGCAGGCCGTGTCTGATTTTAAGAACTCATAGCATACGAGCTGCTGCTACGGGCGCACGCACCCTAACCTCAAGTCATTCAGGGTCGCCAGGCCCTGCAACCCCGGCGGCGCCCCGCGCGCGCAGGCGCGGACGTGGTGCTGGGCATGGTGCCGCTGGCGCGCGAGCTGCTGCGCATGGGCGCCGAGGTAGTGCTGGTCGCCAACAGCCTGCCCGCCATCAACGACATCACCGCGCCCGAGCTGCGCGCGCTGCTGGACGCCGCCGGCGCCCTGTGCCCCACCATCAAGGCGCGCTGCGCGGGCTGTTCGGTGCCGCGCTAATGGCCATCGGAGCTCCCTTATCCTGTCATATACCCTACCCTACACTATGTATGATGTAAGGCATGCTCGCCGAGCTGCTTGCTGGGCAGACGCTGTCCCGCGGCGTGGTTCTCGGGTGTCTCATATGCGTGCTGCAACAAGGTCCCGCTCGTCTGCCTCCCCGGGCTAATGCAGCCGCGCGCCGCTCGCCGGGGCGCCTGGCGCTCCTGTCGCCTGCTACGGCCGCTCTAGCCCCGCGGCCTTTTCACATGCGCATGCCGGCGGGCTCAGGGGCTGCGGGCGCCGCGCAGGCGGCACGCGAGGCGGCGCTGCGCGCCAAGCGGCGCAACAACGGCCGCATCCCGCCCTACCCAGGCATGCGCAGCCGCGTGCCGTCGTCGGGCCGCCTAGTCGACCTGTCACACGGCCACGGCTCACCCGGCAACGGCGCCCCGCTGCTCGCGCCCGCGCCCACGCCCGGCGGCGGCGGCGGTGCGGGCGGCAGCGGTCGGGGGCCAGCGGGCGCGGAGGGGAACGGCAGTGTTGGAGAGCAGGGCGCGGATGGGAGTGCCGCGGCGGCGGCGAGGTCGGGAGCCGCGGCCGCAGCGCCGGCGGCGCGGGAGCCTGCGGCGCCGCGCTTGCCGGGGCCTGCGCACGCGCACGCGTGCGGGCCCGCCGCGCCCGCCTGCTTGTTCGAAAGGTTCAAAGAGCATACTTTGGCAGGGCGTTAAGTTTGGCGGTTCGTCTGGGTCTTATGAGCACGGGCTGACGCTGAAGCGCTGCACAATACGGGTGCCAAGCATCTGCGTTCCAGGCCTCTCACAGTCCCGTACCACCATGAGATCGCTCTGCTATGGCACAAGCAACACCCTGATTTAATCTCTCTTGTTTGTGGCAGCCGAGGTGCCGCAGCAGCGCTTAGCGCGGGGCGCGCGGCGCCAGGGAGGCGCGGCTGTACGTGTGCGGCAACGGCCAGGGCAGCCCGTGCCTGGACCTGCGGCGCGTGCCGGACACGCTGGCTGACGCGACCGTGGGCGCCGACCTGGTCGTCGTGGAGGGCATGGGCCGCGCGATCCACACCAACTACCGGTGCGCGCCGCGCGCGGCAGCCAGGCCCAGAGCGGCACCGCGCGCCCGGCCTTGCACAGCGCGGCCGCGACCGGGCCCAGCGTGCCAGAGGCGTGCCCCGGTCGCGGTCGCGGAAGGACAGAGCGCGCGGCAGGCAGGCGCTGCAGCACCAGGCGGGGTTATTGCGTGGCTGCATGGTGTGCGCGACTCCTGGCACGACTTTGCTGGGGAAGGCTGCACGACTGCCGGGGCAGTCACTGGTGCAGTTTCTCTTCAGCTTCATCTTGGGAGTCAGCATGAGCGTGGCTGGTGCTCACGCGGAGGAAAGCTAACCTGTCTGGCATGCGGTTGGTGCCCTGCGCACGGCAAGGCTTCGGCAGACCAGCCCCTGGCTTTGGCCTCCCTCCTCCGCCTGACAGGCTGCCTGGGTCAGGCGAGCGACAGGCAACACAGATGCGTGTCCAATTGCAGTCACGTCTGGCTTCGCTCAAGTCTTGCGCTGGAGAGGTCTCGCGCTGGGGAGCCAGCATGGCGGGCACCACTCGCGGAGCGCTGACGCGGCAGAGCCTGTCGCGCAGGACGCGCTTCCGCTGCGCAGCGCTCAAGGTGGCGATGATAAAGAACCAGCACCTGGCGGAGTCGCTGTTCGGCGGCAACGTGTATGACTGCGTGTGCCTGTTTGAGCCGGCAGGCTAGGGCCTGCATGGCATGCTGCCTCTCGCGCTCAGGTTGTTGCAACACTGTTCCGCTTCTGCTGAATATATACTGGCACCGTGCCAGCGGCTGAAGTGCTCTGCATGCCAGTGGCTGAAGTGCTCCGCCTCCTGCAAGTATTCGAAGCTGTCACGCTCAGTAAGAAGTGTGCCAAGAGCATGTCATGTGCAGGCCAAGAGCACGACAATTCTGAAAGGAGAGCCTCTATAAAGCCTTTATGATGACGGTCATCTGGATGGAAGTATCATGCGCAGCATTGCATGTCATCTGCGCGATGGAGCAGGCTTTAGCCCTGCAGGCTACAACAGCCGAGCACTGCTACCTCAAGCACTGGGTGCATCACATGCTGGCTTCACATTTTGTCGCACCTCACACTGCATTAGCGCATCACACTTCATAAAAACCGCTGTCAGGCTCGCTCTGCTCTCCGTGCCCATCACCCCCCCTCCGCGTCGCCTGCGCCGCCCGCCGCCTTCTTGGCGCCTTCAGCTTCAGCATAAGCGCATCGAGCGAGAGCGTCTTCCCGCCCTCTACCCGCTCCTCGGCGTCAATGCGCCTCGCCGCGGCCGCCTCGTTGCCGTCGCCCAGGCCCCAGGCCGCCGTGCGCGCGCGGATCGCGCTGATCAGCACCATGATCTCATGCCACCGCGAGCGCCAGCTCTTCTTGCCCGTCGCGCCCCTCCGCCACGCCGTGCCGCTGGCCTCCAGCAGCCGCAGCGCCACCTGGCCGCGGCGCTCGTCGCCAACATTGTACAGCATCCAGAGCTCCTCCATGCTGCGGATCTGCCCCAGCGTCGGGAACGGCCGGGTGCCGGCCGCGGTCGCCGCCGCGGCCGCCTGGCCGACCTCCGCGACGGCCTGCTGGACGACGTGGTGCGGCGCGCTGGCGCTCACAGGCCTCGCGCCATCCAGTCGCTGCCGCGCCGCAGCGCTCGCCAGCACCGCTGCGCTGTGCGGCAGCTCCAACATGGGCATGCGGCTCGCCTCGACGGGCGCCACCGGGCCGACCTGGGCGTGCCGCTCCAGCGCTGCCAGCACAAGCTTGTGCTGTGCGCACAGCGCGGCTCGCTCCTGGGCAGCTGCTGCCATCGCGAGCGCGATGCAGTCAAGCCCCTTGATCACCTCCGCAGTCGCTGCCTCAGCCGCTAGCAGCTTGTCCGCCTGAGCATGCAGCTGGCGCAGCATCTGCGTGTACGGCGTCGCTGCTGCGGTCGGGCTCACCACCTGGCCGCTCGCGGCGCCGCCTGGCATGCTCCCACCTGCAGCGCCCACACAGCCACGGTGTATGCAAGGAAGCGCTCGCCCGGTTGGCGTCATATCACGTGCGTGATATCGGACAGTGGACGCAAGCAAGGGGCCCTCGGCATCGCTGTTGTGAGCGCTCACTTCAAATAACATGCGTCAGCAACTTGCAGCCAGAAGCCTTCTGCAGCCTGGCAACTCTCTTGAGTCAAGCTCAGCGAGCAGTATTGGATCACAGAGGCAGCTGGGGTTGTGGTGCCACGCACGGTCCGACCACTGGGTCCTCTGGCGCTTGCGCATTGGCTCCTCGGTGCCGGCACGCGCCGTCCTGGCCCTGGCAAGGCCGCAGGCGATGGCATGCGCTGTGGGTGCTGACTGGGCTTGAGGCGGGTCAGCTTGCCGCACACCCGAGCCCGCATGGCGCGCTTGCATCGTCTCAGGCAGGTTCACAAGGCCCCCTGTGGCGGCCTGCAGGCGGGCAGGAGCACTTAGAGCGGCGCAGGGCGGTGCGCAGGAGCCTGCGGGAAAGTGCTGCATGCAATCTCGCCTTCGCAGGCGCCCGCAAGGCTCCCGCATACGGGCAGGGTGGGCGGAATGCACTGGATGGTGGCGTTACTACCTTGAGCCGCTGTAATCTAAATGTCTTGCCATAACCATACATGGTCTACAGACATGGCCGCCGATGCGCCGCCGCCCCTGGAAGCCATGGCTGACCAGTTGCAGGCGCTGCGCTCGTTGCCTGTATCTGAACTCATCACGGAAGCCCGCCCGCTGGAGCCGGCGGCGATCCTAGATCCCTGCAGCGACAGTTGCAGGACGCCAGCATTGCGGCGCGGCTTCCTTGACGGTTGTGGTCAGAGGGTGAGTGTGTCTATGCGAAATGTGTATGTTGTGCACTTTCTACAGGATCCTATTAACGGCTTTCCATTACGGCCGGGGCAGCGACGAAGGGCACCGCCCAAGGCATCAGAGTCTGCTGCTCGCGCCCCTCTGCTGCGAGGCAGCAAGGCGCCACACACAATCCCGGACTGCATGCGCCTGCCACAGGACCCAGAGGCGCTGCGTTCGCAGCAGTGGCGCACTAGGCTGGAAGGTAACGGGGCTGCTGGACGCAACTGCAATTCGCTAGTAACACACGGGTTGTCATATCTCTCTGCGTGCTCACGTAGAAACGTGGACGCAGGCGTGTTGCGCCCCACGCCAGAGTTACTGGCGGAAGTGGAGGGCCAGCCCGCGCTCCTGGCCGGCTTTGACGATGCAGAGGTCATGGCTGCGGTGGCGGAGATAGCCGCAGACGCTCGGCTGTTTGAGAAGCACAGGCACAACGCCAAGGCAAGATGGCGATGTGTGCATCGCATGCGTGTTTGCAGCCGCATGCGAGTTTCTAGCACTCAAAAGCACAGACACGCGCGGGTGTGCTCGAGCAGGTGATGGACTTTTACAAGCGCATGGGTGGCCTGGTGGCGGCCAGGTGCCGAGATGCGTGAAACAAGCAAGCAGCAGTGCCAATGCGGCGCCCGCTGTCAGTCCTAAACAGGTTCTACCTGCAGCCTGGAGCACACCAATAGGGAACGGCCCGCCACAGCTCTACCAGGTGCGGCAACGCGAGCACACCCATGTAAGCACCAAGCACCTCGCAAGCTCTCACCGAGCAACTCAGAGGCATGCGGTCACGAGTCTGTGCTGCGTGCATGAGCAGGACGCCGAAGCGACGGCGGCTGTGCGGCCAAGCCCGCGCACGGCGACACTGGCTCTGCACGGTGCGCAGCCTGCGTGCACAGCAGGCTCGGGCCTCAGAGCTTGGAGGCGAACGCGAGCCCCGCGCTCTTCAGGTCGTCGGGCGCGTCCGGCCGCACGTCGGCCACATTCTTCATCGCGGCGTTCTCCTCGGCGCTGCCGGACTCCAGGAACGCGCCGACCACCTGGCCGCCCGGCTGCGTGGTTAGCGCGTAATAAGGGTTGATAAACCCCTAACCCTACCATACAAATTAGGGTTAATGAACCCCTAACCTAGGTCACGCATGCGCCGGGTGATGTGTCACACTGCACTGCTGTGTGCGGGCGGGTCCACAGCACCGCGTGCGAGGTCGCGCTTGTAACTATATGTACGCTGGCGCCAGCTGCCGCACTGCTCCGCTGGCTTGCTGCACGGCCGCCTCGTGCTGGTCGCGGGGCCGGCTGGGCGCGCGCCTTGCCATCCTTCACCCAGTACGTGCCGAACTTGCCCTCGTCCTTGTTGCCGAAGAAGAGGGGCGTGCCCTCATTAATGCCGTAGAACTGCCGCACACAAGCACACAGTCTCAGAGGAAAAACAGAAGCAGAAGGAAAGAGCAAGTCAGGGCACATCTCCCGCACACTGTAGCAGGGTTCCTGTGGTAACCTTGGCGGTGCACACACGTGCCGAGCACCAGGGCGTCATGCGCAGGATTAGGAGACGCATAGGTTGTCAGCATTCCTCGTAAGAGCCCCCAAGCGGACCGAGCAAGCACACACCGCCGAGACAGCTTTTGCCCCTTGCTGCCATTGGCATAGGCCAGCGCACAAGCTGGGCGCTCGAGCAGGCGCGGACCTGCCAGGCCAGGTTGAACACGCGGCTGTAGAAGTACGGCAGGTAGTTGTAGTCGTCCACGCTGTCCGGCGCCAGCAGGGACGCCACTGCGTGCTGCGCGCTCGTGCGGCAGTTCATCACATGCTCCTGCGCGCGCGCGGGCGGGCGTCAGCGCTTCTGCTTGCATCTGCAAGAAGTCTGTCTAGCTTTTTTGCAGAGATGCCATTTCTGGCAATTGACACTCCACGCCAGCGGCATAAGTCGCTGAAGTCTCGCTGGTGAAGGGTGCCGGCAGTGCAAGCCCAGGTCAGAACAAGATTGGATTGGATGCAAGGCCAGCCTCACACATAAGCCTGGCTCGAGGACAGGTACACCTGGACGCAGATACAGCAGAAACCGGTGCAGCACTGCCCACCCGATAGCTGTGGCCAAACAATGGCACTGTACATGTCATATCTGCGCATGAGGTGAACCTGTGCCCGAGTCACACCTAGGTATATGAGGTCGGCCTTGCACTAATTATGATCTTGCCTCTGACCTGAGCTTGCACTGCCAACACCTGCAGCCGACTCGGGGCACCGACTATGCGGGCCCCGACCTGGCGCGTGACGTTGCCATAGCGCTTCAGCGGGAACGCCGCAACATCCCCGATGGCGTACACGTCCGGGTCGCTGGTGCGCAGGTGGCCGTCCACCTGGCCGCCCAGCAATGTTAGCTGCGTTAGCTCATGTTCACGCTAGGTCATATTAGCTCATGTTCATGGCTAGGTCGTCTCTGGGAGCTGTGCGCGCCTGCGTGCGCGCATCGCCATGTTCGGTGGTTGTGGTCATGTGAGGTCATGTTAGCCAAACATGACCACGAGCACCGAACATGGCCACGTGTGCACGCAGGCGGGTGCAGCCCTGAGAGCTCCCGCAGAAGCTTGGCCATGCCCCTCTCTGGCCCGCGAAAGGCAACGCCCCGCGCTGGTCCTTGAGGGAAAGACTTGCGCGACGCGTCCTGCCCTGATGCCACCAGGGCTATGTTCCAGGACACCCAGCCAGTCCCCGATCACCTCAGCGGCTGACCAGCGCCTGGTCAGCCGCTGGGGTGATCAGGTGACCTTACACCTGCTAAATCTCTGTGAGATGCTGCTTCATAGCTTCTGGAAACCTCGCCGTAACAAATGCCATGTCTGGCCGATTAAGTGAAAAAGCTCCAGAGCGGGGCAGGTTCGGTCAGCGCATGCGCAGCTTTGCCCCGTGAGCAGGCGGGGGCGCGGGCCCGGGCCGCGCCTTGATGCCGCCCGGACGCTCCTCCAGCAGGTCCAGCTGGCCATTGAACAGCTCCACGTTGGGCCGCGCGCCCACGCCCACCAGCACGATGTCGCTCTCCAGCTTGCTGCCGTCCTTCAGCACGCTCGTCATCACCTGCGAAACGCGCACGGGGCTGCGCTGGGCCCGAGCGCGGGGTGGCGCATTGCTAGGCACTGGCAAGCATGGTGTGGCTGATCTGGTGCTCCACAGCGTCGCACGGCGGTCCGTACTGCTTATATAATAGAAGCGGTCTGCCAGCAGCACTGGCCGCTCCTGAAAAAGCTTCTGCACCCCCAAGGCTCCTGCACTTTCCGACAATATGTTGTGGCACAGTGCAGCAGCTCCATTGTGACAGGCTTCTGCAGCCAAAGGCAAGCTGCACTCTGCCAGCTGCATGGGAGCATGTGTCGCGCGCCTTGCCGTCCTCGCCCTCAAACGCCGTGACCGTGGTGCCCTTCCTGAACTTGATGCCCCTGCACAAAAGGTAGGCCTGAAGTCGTATTGCCATCCCGGCATGCCTCACCAAGCGGTGAACCGCTGTCATGGTGCGCGAACTGCGTCAACGAGCGCCAAATGGGCGCACTTGTCCTCGTAGAATTTCTCATAAAATGCGGCGATCTCCGGCGTGAACAGGCGCTCCATCACGCGGTCCTCCGGGAACACGAGCGTCACCTGCGCAGCAGCCACCAGCTCAGAGTTTCGGCTTTCGGATAGGAATGCTTCAGTACTTTTCATGGGCGCTCTTGTGCACAAAGGCTGAAACAAATTGTGGTAGGGCGCGCACGTCCAGGCCGTTCATCGAGAGCCCAGCAGCCATCTCCAGCCCGATGTAGCCGCCGCCCACGATGACTGCCTGCGCAGATGACCACACCTCAGATGGCGGCTGTGGTTGCAGCCTGGAGAGCCATCACCGTGCATGACATGCAAAAGACGTATCGAAGAGATCAGTGCCTGCGAGCTGAAGGTGACCGAAGGCGTCTGTGGCAGCCCTTCTCGCTTCAGGACACTGCAAGGAGCGTGGGAGGCATCCACTACGGGAGCCTTGTCATACACCATGATCAACAACCCCTGCAGCGGCAAGCACGGTGTGGCAGAAACCTCGGCAAGTACATTTGCATGTGTGCGAGCGCATGCAGGGCACTGCTGAGCGCGCGCGGGTCGGGCCGCACCCGCCCGCCGCGCTCCTTGGCCTCCGGGATGGCCTCCAGGATGCGGTCGGCGTCCACCACATTGCGCAGGTAGAAGATGCCCTTCAGGTCCGCGCCGGCCGTCTTGAAGTCCGCCAGGCTGATCGGCTGCCGCGCAAGGCAAAGGCCGCATGTGTGAGTGCAAAGGCACCACAGCAGGCACCTTCTTAGGCGCTGCGTATCGCTTGCAGTTGCGCAGTGCCAAAGCCTTTGGCAGCCTGCCTATTTGCAGGCATGACCTACCTTACATCAATAGCTAGGGCCCCATGTCTTCATTGAGCTTGCCGGCCCACGATATCCTTTAACACTCTTCCCGTTCCTCTGACCGAGAGTGTCTCATACATGCGAACGCAAAGGCAAGGGCGGCACTAACACGATGATGACCCCCAAATTTAATGATTGCATGGTCTCGTACACAGGCACGCGCACCCGGGCACCAGTCGCAATAATCAGCTTCTCATAGCCGATGGTGTCGTTGTCCGCGGTTGTCAGCTGCTTCTTGCCGACGTCCACGCCGGTCACATGCACACCGGTGCGGAAGTCAATGTCTGGCGCCCGCAAGCGCACACCCCGCTTCAGCCTCACTTCAGTCTGTGCCTTATACCCAGGCAACTCATCCAAGCAAACTCATGAAGCTGTCAGAATGTGGCTCGCTCAGTCACAAGCACTCAAAATTGACCAGCAACACATGAAAATGGCGCTGTGCGCGCACTGTGCTCCTTGTACCACGCTGCCTCCTGCTTCTGGCCGCCCCCGCCCACCGTCGTGTGGAAGCCCGGCAAGCGCGCAGCCTCTGTCGCAGCATCCGACACAACGCCTCAGCGCCGCTCAGCCGACTGCGCGAGCTGCTCCGTGTCGCAGAAAGCTGCAAAATATGTGTAGAGCATCTGGGGGATGGCGCACTCTCGGGAAAGAAGTATGCCTTGGACAGCGCTGGCCGCTCGTACGCAACCACCTGCGCTCTCCGCGTACGCGCTTTGTTAGTGACGCTTTATACCTGCTATCTTCGACGAGCATGTTGTTGTCGTCAGACACGAGGTTGTCTAAGCGCCACCTCCACAACTGCAGACAAGCTGCATGGCTTGGGTAAAAGTCACCTGCCTCCTCTGCGAACTTTGTAACTGCAAACGCAAGCGCCTTGCAGAGCAGAGCAGCAGAGCAACGTCCAAAGCGAGCTGTGCACCTTTCACAGCAATGCTTTAGGACAGATAAAGAACAATGCTCCAGCTAGTTAATCTACTAGAGGTTCCGTACGTTACATTCCTGACTCTGATGCTCCCTAAAGCTGGCGCCGCACCGGCTCGTCTCCAATGATGGCCAGGCCCTCGCCCCCGTCACGCTTCACCCACTCCCAGGCCGCATAGCCGGCGCTGTTCCCGCCGCCCAGCACCACAGTCTTGTACGCCGTGTTGGACATCGTGGTGACCAGCCGCGCACGCCCCGCCCGCGGCGCGCTCCCTGCCCTGAATATAAGCGACGATGTGCCTCGCAGCAAGGACGTAGTCTGCAGCGTGGGAGCAAGGCCTGGCATTTAAGAGCACACAGGAGGTGCTAGCCTACGACAGCGTGGAGCTCTGCGGGAACCTGTGATGTGCTCGTCATGCAGGCGCCTTGCCCAACCCTGATGAGTTGCCAGGGGAAAATGGAGTGTCTTACAAAATAGAGCCAAGTGCAAAAAAACAGGTGCAAGAAGCAGGTTAGAGAGGGCCATCACAGCGTTCTGATCAGTGTGACGCTTGAATACGTCCCCCTATCTTTGGACACTGCAAGCAAAGCGATGGGGACGCTGGAGGACCTGCCAGAGGAGTGCGTGCTTGGCATTGCGTGCGGTCTGGCCGTGCGCGACCTGCTGGCGCTGGCGTGCACATGCAGGCGCTTTGCGCGTCTCGTGCAGGTGCAGAGCCTTCCAAGGCGTATGGGGCAAGATGCCTGGTTTGTTTTCCGGGCGCATGGCTGAATTTGGGTGCCGCGCGCAACACCTACAGGACCCCTCTCTCGCTCGTGTGCAGCCAAGGCGAGCACAGTGGAACCATGCATATGCTTTGCACGCATCAGCCTCGCCAGCAACGCGCCAAGCGTGAGGATGCACGACGCATCGACAGCCGCGGCCTGCTCACAGGACGACCTGCTCTGGCGCAAGCTGGCGGAGGCCAAGTGGGGCCCCGCCGCGCTGGAGCTGTACAAGGGCCGCAGCACCTGGCGCGCGTACACCAAGCACCGCCTGTGCCTGGCGAGCCGCGAGTGCGCGCCGCCGCCCATGCTCAGCAGCACCAAACCGCGCCCAGGCGCTGTCAGCCGAGCTGTGCCGCTGCTGCTGACCGGGCCCTCCTGGTGGCTGGCAGGGTCTCGCCGCTGAAGCTCATCCAGGAGGCCGTCTGCGACCCCTGGCAGCACCTGGTGGTGTGCCTGCTGTGCAGGTGGGCGAGCAGCGCGCCTGTGCTTCTGCGCCCCGGCGCCCTCGCTATTCTCCGTCTCTCGCGCACTGCCTGCAGCCTTCCTGGGAGCGGGCCAGCCTTGCAACCTCTGCCTGCTGGGCCTGTGTGCCCGCCCCTCGTACCCCGCATGGCACGCCCCCAGACCCGCAGCCTCCGGCTGAAGCTGGCTCGCGCGACCCTGCAGCCGCACGACCGGCGGAGCTGCCGTGCAGCAGACCATCGCGGCCTTTCTGGAGCGCTTCCCCACGCCGACGCTGCTGCTCGCGGCGGCCGACGAGTACATCTGCCGCACCATCACGTCCGTCGGCCTGCAGGTGCGCGCGCCGGCGCGCCCGCATGCGCCTCAGGTCGCTTTGGGTACCGGACCGACATGTGTCACTTTCCGTTGGGGAGGCGTTGCTTGTCGAGCGGGACCGCTCCTGAGCACCCCGCGCCGCGGCGTGCAGGAGCTCCGGTGCAAGGCGCTGCGGCTCATGTCCCAGAGCTTCCTGGCGGAGGCGCGCCTCGCTGCCTGTGTGGTCGCTGTGATGCTGAGCGTGCCGGGCAGCGGCGAGCTGCCATAGCAGCATGCAACATAGCCGCACTGCAAAGGCTGCGCTCTGGCTGTGGGAGAGCTCAAGCATGCGGTGTGGGCTGCACGATGTGCACTGATTGCAGCGATCGTGCAGCTCCATTCACCGTGCATGTATGATACGTGTAACAGGTTTTGCCACTCTGAGCGCTCATGGCATCACCCGCTCTGTATATTCGACAGTGTACGGCGTTACACAAAGCGTGTAGCGTTATATGCAGTATATTGACTGTCAGCGTTAGCGCAGGACTGGGAGGACCCCACCGAGTTCTTCGGCTGCGGGCGCTTCGCGGCGGACTCCTGGCGCATCTTCTGCCGCGGCGGCGCCGCGCGCCTGGCGCCGCGCGACGTGGACGACCCCACGCTGCAGCGCTACCTGCGCTGGGCGCGCACGGGCAGCGCGGAGCCGCGCGTGCAGCGGGCAAAGAAGCGGCGCGCGGCCGCGGCTGCGACTGCGGCGCCCGGCAAGCGCGCTGCAGGTGCTGCCGCATTTGCTGCCTCTGGATCGGGCATGGATGAAGTACAGGGCGAGCAGTGCCCTCAAGTGCACGGTGCTCGTGAGCGCACGCGCCCCAGACACAGCCTGCTGCAAATGCATGTCACTGCTTGCAACGTCTGGAAGCGTCCGCCCAAATTTAAGTTTGGGGCCGCAGGCCGGACGCGCCCGGCCAGGCAGGGGCGCGAGCTACGCAGCGGGAGGCGTTGCTGAGTGCCATGCGTGCTGCCAGTCATGGCACACAAGTGTAGCTCGCCGTGAGGCGCAGCTTCTGACGGGCGTGAGCACCAGAACATCCGCGGCTTTGCGTGCTGCCTTCTGCGTGCCTGAAGGCTTTGTGTTGCAGGCCTGCTCTTCACGCGGCCACCATGTGTCGCTTCGAGGCGTGAACACCCAACCGTATACCTCACGCGTGTGCTGAGCTGTGGCTGCGCATGCATGCACAGAGCGCATGCACAGAAGAAGGCCCCAGAAGAACCCAGCCATGGCTAGCACAGTGTACTCTTAGGGTGTCGTCACCTCGGAATGCACTGTCTCGCTTGGATGCACTTCCCACTCCAATCATAAGATACTCACTGCAGCAATGCACCGTGTTAACAAAGTTGGGATCTCAGAAGCTGACGCTGCCGACGAGCTCCTGGCTGCAGTTGGCTGTAGTTGCCCCAGTGTACCTGATGCACGCACCCCGCATCCTCCTTCCCCGGACTCTCTGAGCTCCACTTGATAGTCCACTGAGAAGTCAGCCGTCTGACGAGCAGGCGCAGCCCTGCCGGTTGCAGCCATGCCTGGGTTTGCGGATATGCACGCGGCCGAAGCGGAAGTTCAGCGGCTGGAAGCAGAGGTCGCGGCGGTGCGGGCCAAGCTGCACGGCGCCGTGCGCAAGGGCAAGGCGATAGACGCGGAGCGGGCAAAGTGCGCCGAGGCGTCCGAGGCGCGCGCGGCGCGCCTGTCCCAGGCGGAGCAGCGCGTCGCCGAGCTGGAGCGGGAGCTGCGCAGCGCGGCCGACGCCGCTGCCGGCGACCTGCGCGCCCAGCTCAGCGCCGCCGCCGAGCGCTGCGCGCTGGCGGAGAGGGGGCGGGAGGATGCGCGCAGCGCGGCGCAGGAGGCGCTGGGCGCGCAGCGCGCGGCGGAGGCGCGCGGCGCGGAGCTCCTGCGGCAGCTGCAGGAGGGGCAGGCGCAGGCCCAGGCGCACGGTGCGCCTGTGCGAAGGCAGACTGTGCACCCTCGCGTCAAGGGACTTTTGTCCACCTCCTCCTTGTCTACCATTCCTTGGGCAGACTTCCTGTGGAACTCGTATCCACGCACGCGCACGTCACTGTACGGCACGTGCCAGTACTTCTTCAAGGCTCAAAGGCTCTGTGGTGGGGGCCTTAGTGGACCTGGCGGCGGAGGCCGCGGCGCTGCGCGAGCAGCGCGACGAGGCCGCCGCGCGCGCCGCGGCGGGCGACGCTGCCGCCACGGAGCTGACACAGGCCAGGCGCGCGCTGGGCCTGGCAGGCGCAGCGACAGCTAAGTACCTGTATTGCATGTATTGCAACTTTACTCGGGCTTTCAGCAGCCTGCGAGCTGAGGCAAGGCAGCCCAAACCACTCTGCACCAGTGACGCACCCTTGTCGTGTGCACCCATGAGTGCAACCCGAAACGCCCTCGCTGGAACGCTCGCTGACAACTGCACGGCTGCGAGCGGGCAGGGAGCAGCTGGCGGCGGCGCAGGCGGCCGCAGCCGCAGCGCGCGACGACTCGGAGGGCGCGCGCGCCGCGGCCGCCGCGGCGGCCCCAGCGTCAGACCTGCCTGCGGCGCCCGGCGATGCGCCCGCCGAGCGCGCCGCCGCCCTGCAGGCGCGCCTCGCGGCGGCCGAGGCGGCCGCTGCGGAGCGCGCCAGCCGGCTGGAGGAGTTGGCTGCGCGGCTGGCAGCGGCGGAGGCGGCTGCCGCCGAGCGCAGCAGCCGCCTGGAGGAGCAGCGGGCGCAGACCGCGCAGGCAGAGGCCGCTGCCGCCGAGCGCGCCAGCCAGCTTGAGGAGATGCGGGCGCGCCTGGACGAGGCGGCGGCGGCCGCGGCCGCGGGGGCCGGCCGGGCAGACGAGCTGCAGGCGCGCCTGGTGGACGCCGAGGCGGCCGCCTCCGCGCGCGACGGCGGTGCGGCGGAGCTGCGGGCGCGCCTCGCGGCGGCGGAGGCCGCATCCGAAGATCAGCGCGAGCGCGCTGCGGCGCTGGAGGCGCGGCTGGCAGAAGCTGAGGCCGCAGCGGGCGCAGAGGCAGGCGCGGCCGCTGCCGAGCGCGACGAGCGCATAGAGACGCTCGAGGCGCAGTTGGCGGAGGCGGAGGCGGCGGTGGCGGCGACGGCGGCGGAGCACGGGAGCGCTGACGGCCTGGCGGCCAGGCTGGCTGCTGCCGAGGCAGCGGCCGAGGAGGAGCGCGGCCGCGCGGCGCAGCTGGCGCGCGAGCTGGCGGCGGCGAGGGCGGGCGGCCCGGCGGGCGCGGGGCCCGAGCTGGCGCCGAGGCTGGCGGCGGCGGAGGCCGCCGCGGCCGAGCTGC